>Ga0247727_10002976_pt1 | contig 38099 bp, 41 predicted proteins | sample WisWelCaveWW1625_FD_202498 | JGI IMG/M metagenome (GOLD analysis project Ga0247727, IMG submission 202498) | Biofilm microbial communities from Wishing Well Cave, Virginia, United States - WW16-25 | ecosystem: Environmental > Aquatic > Deep subsurface > Groundwater > Cave microbial mat | place...
AGTTTCCACCAGATGTAGAGGTAGCCGACGACTACGGTGACCATGGCACCCCACCGGAAGAAGAAGAGGGCGCGTGGCATGAGCTGTGGCACGACTTTCTTCTTGGTGTCGGCGTCCATCGTCTTCGCGAACGGCCCGTTGACGAAGTTGAAGAAGTAGAGAAGGCCGATCCAGGTGATGCCTGCGATGAAGTGTACCCAGCGCAGCGCAAAGAGTACCATCGTGTGCAGATCCAGAACCTCGGTCATTGCAAGCCTCCTTGTTGATGATTGGCGTCATTCTGGCATCGGCCTTGGGAAAAGTCAATCGTTGCGGAAGCGGCGGAAGCGGCGGGCGCGGTGAAGCAGGTGTGGTAAGGCGGTCGTGATGAGGCTGACGTGATAGGGCGGATGCACCTTCGTTACCTCAGCTCCACCACGTCCGTTTCTCCACGTCTGCTCCTCCGCACCTGCTTGTTCACGACCGAATGCAGGGGGTTGCCGGATCGGCAGCGTCTCTCTATAATGGTTCTCGGATAGAACCAGTCTGATTTCCCGAGTCAAATACGGAAAGGTGAGTTGCACATGGGCGGGCAGGTCAAGGCGCCGATGCTACTGGGCGCGCATATGTCGATTCAAGGCGGAGTTGACCAGGCGCTCGTCCGTGGGCAGCGGGCCGGCTGTCTGGCGGTACAGATCTTCACCCGCGGCAACAACCAGTGGTATTCTCCGCCGCTTTCTGATGAAGAGATCGAGCAGTTCCGGCAGCAGCGGGTGGCGACAGGGGTCGGGCAGGTTTTCTCGCACGATTCGTATCTGATCAATCTGGCGTCAGCTGATGCGGCGATTTATGCGCGATCGATGGCGGCGATGCGTGACGAGCTGCAGCGCGCGGCGATCCTGGGGTTGTCGTACGTCGTCATGCACCCCGGCTCGCACAAAGGGGTGGGCGAGGAGGCGGGGATCGAGCGGATCGCCGCGAGTCTTCGGGTGTTGCTGGCGGAGTCGGATCCGTCGGTCGTGTTGCTGCTGGAGAATACGGCAGGCCAGGGCACGAGCGTCGGCTGCCGGTTTGAACATCTGGCGGCGATCATCGAGCAGGTCGGCGGCGCGGCGGAGCGTGTTGGCGTGTGTATCGATACGTGTCATACGTATGCTGCGGGATACGATATCTCGACGCCGGATGGATACGCTCGAACGTTTGACGAGTTCGACCGGGTGGTGGGGTTGCGTCGGATCAAGGCGTTTCACCTGAACGACTCGAAGAAAGGGCTGGGTTGCCGAGTGGATCGACATGAGCATATCGGGCAGGGGGCGTTGGGATTGGAGGCGTTCCGCTGCTTGATGAACGATGCGCGGTTCGCTGGGGTGCCGATGGTATTGGAGACGCCGAAGGGTGACGACGATGAGCCGGTCGAGGATGTGAAGAATCTCGAGGTGCTCAGAGGTTTGGTTGTCGGAGTAAAGAGCGCCGGGATCGCTGCTGCGAGAGCTTCTGACGCCAAGCCAAGTGGTCGCGTTGCGCCGGAGGGTGTCACTCCAGCAGCGAGATCGGGACGGACGCGGAAAGGTCGGTCAGGGGAATTGGCGCTGAGTCCTGTCGGTGAGCATGTGACTAAGCTGAAGCAGAGGGCTCGGCGGCGATGAAAGCGACGGCGATTGATCATGTGGCGTTGCAGGTGAAGGACGTGGCCATCTCGCAGCGGTTCTATGAAACGCACTTTGGCATGCGTCTGGCGTTGGTGAAGAATGAGCGGCAGATTTGGTTGCAGTGCGGCGAGCAACTGCTGGGGTTGATGCAGGGCGGCGCCGATGCGTCATCCTCTGCGGCGGCGGGGCGTGGGATGGATCATGTGGCGATCCGGGTGGCGCCGGAGGCGTTTGACGCTGCCGTGAATGAGCTGCGGGTGAGTGGCGTTCACGTGCAGCGGGGGCCGGTGGACCGTCCGGACGAGGGGTCTCGATCGTTCTATTGCTATGATCCGGATGGGTATTTGATCGAACTGATTACGTGGACGCGGAGTCCGTTTCAGCCGTCGTCGTGATAGCTGCAACAAGATGCGCGCGGCGGTGGGTTATGCGTGAAGTCTGGCGGCAGTGGGTGTAACGAACCATAGAGGTGAGGCATGACGTATCGTAACGATCGCGGACCGGCTCGGGATCGGTCGGAGAATGTGACATTGTTGCATGCGGCGCGTCAGGGGATGGTGACCGATGAGATGCGGCGGGCGGCGGAGCGGGAAGGGGTGTTGGTGGAGTTGGTGCGTGACGAGCTGGCGGCGGGGCGCCTCATCATTCCGGCGAACGTCAACCATAAGTCGCTCGACCCGATGGCCATCGGCAAGGCGGTGTCCATCAAGATCAATGCCAATATCGGTAACTCGGCGCTCGCCTCCACGATCGAGAAAGAGGTGCACAAGCTGCAGGTGGCGATCAAGTACGGCGCCGATACCGTGATGGATTTGAGCACCGGCGGCAAGCTGAACGAAACGCGTCAGGCAATCGTCGATGCCAGTCCGGTGCCGATCGGCACGGTGCCGATCTATCAGGCGTTGGCGGAGGCGAAGCGCCTCGAGGATCTGACGGTTGATCATCTCTTTGAGGTGATCGAGTATCAGGCGCGGCAGGGCGTGGATTATATGACGTTGCATTGCGGTGTGTTGCTGGAGTATGTTCCGTTGGCGCAGCATCGGATCACCGGCATCGTCAGCCGTGGCGGGGCGCTCATGGCGCAATGGATGGTGCACCACAAGCGGCAGAATCCACTCTATGAGTATTACGACCGCGTACTGGAGATGTGCAAGCGTTATGACGTGACGATCAGCCTGGGGGATGGGTTACGGCCGGGGTGTCTGGCGGACGCGAGCGACGCGGCGCAGTTTTCGGAGTTGCGGACGCTTGGTGAGTTGACGACCAAGGCGTGGGAGCAGGATGTGCAGGTGATGGTCGAGGGGCCGGGGCATGTGCCGTTCAATCAAATCCAGATGAATGTGGAGAAGCAGCAGGAGGTGTGCCACGGCGCGCCGTTCTACGTGCTGGGGCCGCTCGTCACGGATATCGCGCCAGGGTACGACCACATCACGTCGTCGATCGGGGCGACGATGGCTGGATATGCCGGGGCAAGTCTCTTGTGCTACGTGACGCCGAAGGAGCATCTGGGGTTGCCGAACGAGGAGGATGTGCGGCAGGGGTGCATCGCGTACAAGATCGCGGCGCATGCGGCGGATGTGGCGCGTGGCTTTCCAGGGGCGCGCGATCGGGATGACGAGCTGTCGCGGGCGCGGTTCGCGTTTGACTGGGAGCGGCAGTTTGCGTTGTCGCTGGATCCGGAGCGGGCGCGGTCCATGCACGATGAGACGCTGCCGCACGAGGCGTTCAAGCACGCGGAGTTTTGCTCGATGTGCGGCCCGGCGTTCTGCTCCATGCGGATCTCGAAGCGGTTGGAGGAGCCGCAGGCGGTGGCGAGTGCGGCGTCGCAGGAGGAGCAGGCGGTGGCTGCGGCGCAGTGAGGGGGTCCCTTTGCAGGAGCACCAAAGGATGGAGTCAATGTTAAGGGATCTGCGACAAGCGTTCACGCGCTCTGGCGCGGCGTCTCACACGTGAGCAGGTGTAGTGCTGCGGGGTACGTTCAAACAGGAGCATGGATGACATGGCGGAGTTTGTGAAGGTAGCGAAGGTGGGTGAGGTGCCGGCCAACTCCGGCAGGGTGGTGCAGGTTGGTGGCGCCGAGGTGGCGCTCTTCAATGTGGGAGGCGCGTTCTTCGCCACTGCCAATAGTTGTGTGCATCGTGGCGGGCCGCTCGGCGAGGGTATGTGCGAAGGAGAGACTGTCGTTTGCCCGTGGCATGGATGGGAGTATGAGATCAAGACGGGGAAGTGCCTTACGAATCCCTCCGCGCAGATCGCGACGTATCCAGTCAAGGTGGAAGACGGCGACGTGCTCGTTGCCGTCTGACTTAGACAACGTGTCAGGTGTAACGTGTAAAGTGTCAGGGTAGGCGGGAGGTATCAGGTTTATTGGCTGTCGTCCTTCTTGACACCTTTCACCAAAGCGCTCGTTAGTTGGGCGAAGGTCGATGGATACTGTGATGACGTTAGTTTCGGGGAAGCTATCGAATCGATCCGGAGAGTTGCTATCGCCGGAGCTGGCGCAGAAGCATGAGATGCTGCGCGCGCTGCTGCGCGACATGGGCTCGGTGCTGGTGGCGTTTTCCGGTGGCGTGGACAGCGCGCTGGTGATGTGGGTGGCGCACCAGGTGTTGGGTGGCCGGGCAGTGGCGCTGACGGCGGAGTCAGAGACGCTGAAGGATTCGGAGCTGCAGGAGGCGGCGGTGTTGGCGCAGCGCATCGGTATGCGTCACGTCATCGTCCGATCGCGCGTGCTCGACGAGCAGGCGTTCGCATCGAACCCGTCGAACCGTTGCTACGTCTGCAAGCAGGATCTGTACACCCTCTGCGTTGAGCAAGCGCAGGCGCTGGGGTTGCGGTGGATCTGCGATGGCACACAGCTGGATGATTTCTCCGACGATCGTCCGGGGTTGCTGGCGGCGCGCGAGCAGGGTGTTCGTAGTCCGCTGGTGGAGGCAAGTTTGTCGAAGCAGGAGTTGCGGGCGCTGGGGCGGGCGCTGGGACTACCGGTCTGGGATAAGCCGGCACAGGCGTGTCTCTCGTCGCGGTTCTCGACCGGCACCGAGATTACCGCCGAACGGTTGGGACAGGTGGAGCGTTGTGAGGCGGCATTGGCGCGGCTCGGGTTTCGTCAGTTTCGGGCTCGCTACCACGGAGAGATTGTGCGCATTGAGCTGGCATCAGATGAGATCAGTCGGGTGACGAATCCATCGATACGTCAGGCGATCGATGCGGCAGGCAAAGCGGCAGGGTTCAAGTTTGTGGCGCTGGACTTGGCGGGATTCCGTCGAGCGGAACAGCTTGGGTCTGAGAAGGGTGGCAATGATGCAGCGTAAAGCGGTGGGCTTGATCTCCGGCGGACTGGACAGCACGGTTGCGACGCAGTTAATGCGTGATCAGGGGATTGAGATTCAGGGATTGTACTTCTCGATGCCGTGGGGTTGCTGCGACAAGGAGGAGGCGTTTCGCGCCGCGCGCCATTTTGATATCCCATTGATGGTCATAAAGCTCAACGAGGATTATCTGGAGAATGTCGTCAAGGATCCAAAGTACGGCTACGGCACGGCGATGAATCCATGTGTCGACTGTCGGATCTATATGTTCCGGATCGCCAAGCAGTATATGGAACAGATCGGCGCGTCGTTCATCTATACCGGCGAGGTGCTGGGGCAGCGGCCGATGTCGCAGGTGCGGTCGAAGCTGGAGATCATCGCGGAGGATGCGGGGTTGACGGGGCAGCTGCTGCGCCCATTATCGGCGAAGCTGCTGGAGCCAACGGCGCCGGAGCGCGAAGGGATCGTCGACCGCGAGCGGTTGCTGGATCTTTGCGGGCGTTCTCGACAGATGCAGATCGAGTTGGCCGAGCGGTATGGGATCGTGAACTATCCGCAGCCGGCCGGCGGCTGCTTGTTGACCAACGACGAGTTTGCCAAGCGGGTGCAGGATCTGCTGGATCACAAAGAGCATCCCACGCTGACCGATATGGAGCTGTTGAGGATTGGGCGCCAGTTTCGTTTGTCGGATCGCACCAAGCTGATTGTGGGGCGGAACGAGCAGGAGAATGAGTTGCTCGCCGGTTATGTGGGGCGTGGCGGAGTGTTGTGCAGACCGATGGGGTTCTTGGGGCCTTCTGCGCTGGTCAGTGGCGAAGTGACCGAGGACGTCCGGCGGCAGGCGGCGGAGATGATTCTCAGCTACACCAAGCCGGAGCGTCGCGAGGGCCATCGGATCGAGTGCGTTGGAGATGGCGATGCGATCATTGTTCAAGCGGCTCGTGTGCCGACGCTCGAGGAGCTGCAGCCGCTAAGAATTGGGTGAGACAGTGCGCGACCGGTTCGTGCTTGTGTGCATGAGCGCCTATGGGTCTGAGTTCTCTTGCATGTACTTGAGCACGCGGGCACTCAAGCACATGGGCACGGGGTAATGAGCATGTCGGTTCACGCAAAGAAAAAGCTGGATGTGATCGCATTCTTCAATCCGATCGATTGCCGAAGTCTCGGCGTGATCAAGGATGAAATGAAGGATATGGCGGTGGGGGAGATTATCGAGATCACGGCGAACCGGTTTCAGCAAAGGGAGATTCATGCGTGGTCGAAGAAGTTCGATCATCAGATTCTCGAGGAACACGATGATCAGGGGCGGGTGCATATCTGGATGGCGAAGGGGCATCACGCATGATTGAGCGAGTAGCGTGGAACAGTCGGGACGTTTCCGCTCAGCCTCTCATCTCCTCCGCTCCGCCATGTGGCGAGACCCCGTCCGATATGGTAGCTTGCTCCATCGCACCGACTGTTCCAGGTCACGGTGAGTTGCGTGTGTTGCTTGGGGGTTGGGTGTGAAGAAGATGGCGGTGGTGGTATCTCGGGGCAGCCATAATTCGGTGGTGCAAGTGATGACGTTGGTAATGGCATCGGTTGTCTCCGAGGTTGCAGTGCGGTTGTTCTTCCGCGATGAGGCGGTCTACAAGCTGACGAGGAACGGAGCCGGACGTATCAATCTGTCGGAGATTCAGCAGGCGCACGAGCCGGGGTTCAGCCAGCGGCTCAAGGAACACAAGCTGGGAGATATCCAGCAGCTGATTCAGGAGGTCAAGCGTCAGGGCGACGTCAAGGTGTACGTTTGCTCCTCCTCGATCGCGCTGTGTGGGGTGCGCGAGGATGATTTGATCCCTGAGGTCGATGAGATCCGCGGCTTGACGTCATTTCTTCTCGAGGAGATTGCCGACGCCGACAAGGTGCTGACGTTCTAGTTGGTAGGTGCATCTCCACAGTCCGTGGTCGATCGTCCGTAGCTTTAAGCAGATTCTTTCTCAATGCTGTGTATGGTGGACGGTGGACGAACGTGAGTTATCTCGGAGGGTACATGTCTTTCACGAATCAGGAAATACTGCGGTACAGTCGGCATTTGATCATGCCGGAAGTGGGGATGGAAGGACAGGAGAAGCTCTCGCGCGCCCGCGTGCTGTTGATCGGAGCCGGTGGGTTGGGGTCGCCGGCAGCGCTCTATCTGGCCGCGGCTGGCGTTGGGACGCTTGGCATCGTTGATTTTGACGTTGTCGATCTCTCCAACTTGCAGCGGCAGATCCTTCATGATACGGAGAAGGTCGGCGTGCCAAAGGTCGAGTCGGCCAAGGAGCGGATCGCGTCGGTCAATCCTCATGTGAATGTAGAGGTTCACAAGACGCAGGTTTCTTCGCAGAACGTGATGGAGCTCTTCGGTCGGTACGATGTGATCGTGGATGGTACGGACAACTTCCCGACCCGCTACTTGACCAATGACGCCTCCGTGTTCCTGAAGAAGCCGCTGGTGTACGGCAGCATCTTTCGGTTCGAAGGGCAGGCGACGATCTTTGATGCGGCGCGCGGGCCGTGCTATCGATGTCTCTTTCCGGAGCCGCCGCCCCCGGGGTTGGTGCCGAGTTGCGCCGAGGGTGGGGTGTTGGGGATCTTGCCAGGGGTGATCGGTGTGATTCAGGCGACCGAGGCGGTGAAGTTGATTATCGGTAAAGGGGAGCCGCTTATCGGGCGGTTATTGCTGTATGATGCGCTCGCCATGCGGTTCCGTGAGGTGAAGATTCAGAAGGATCCGTCGTGCCCGGTGTGCGGAACCAATCCGACCGTCACCAAACTGATTGATTACGAGGCGTTCTGCGGATTGCGGCGAGGAGAGGAGGACGCAGCGGCCGGTGCGTCGAGATGGGATATTGAGCCCAAGGTGGTTGCAGAGAAGTTACGCGCGCGAAAGAGCGATGGACGATCACTTGTGTTGTTGGACGTGCGTGAGCCGCAGGAATATGAGATTGTGCGTATCGATGGTGCCAAGCTGATCCCGTTGGGAACGTTAACGACGCGCGTCAACGAACTAGATACCGCTGACGAAATCATCACCTACTGCCATCATGGCATGCGCAGCCGTGAAGCGGCGATGATCCTGGATCGCTTCGGCTTCAAGCGCGTCAAGTCGTTGCGAGGAGGCATTCATCTCTGGGCGGAGCAGATTGACCGAAGCTTGCCCATGTATTAGCGGATATTCTTGAGATGCTTGACCAGCGTGGCTCGCGCCTGCTCTTCTGAGAGCTTCTCTTTGAGTCTCTTCCAAGTAGGTGAGCAGGTTTTGTACGGCACCCCGACGATTCGATGAATGGCTTGATCGATCGTGCGTTTGTTGGTGTTGGTGACCGTGATCCCGGCTGCTGCCAAGGTTTGTTTCATATGTCGGAAATAGCAAGACACGCCGATCCTCCCTGTTGCGCTCCCTCGTTTACCATACGCGATCGCCTGTTGTGGAGTCAAGGTTGCTCCGTGAGTTTGAGAAGATCACTTGTGCTTATGTGCTCAGGTGCTCATGTGTTACTCAAGCACCCAGGCACTTATGCGCATGCGCACAGGTTTGTGCTGTCATCGATGATATAATCTCTGTGCTGACGGAGGCCTCATATGCCAAAGGGACCGGTTTACACGACGAAACTGGAGTCAATCACATCGCTGTGCGAGTCGACGAAGCACTTTCGGTTCCGCTTGATCGATCCGACGACCATGCCGTTCAAGGCCGGACAGTTTGTGCTGGTCTTTGCCGATCAGGACGGCAAGCGCATCCAGCGACCGTATTCCATTGCGTCATCGCCGGAGCATGCGGACTACTTTGAGTTGTGTCTGAACCGTGTGCCCAGCGGCTTCATGTCGAATCACCTCTGCGATCTCTCGGAGGGAGCGTCGGTACAAGTCCAGGGTCCGTTCGGTGTATTTACATTAAAAGAGCCGCAAGGACGCGCCAGCGCGTTTGTGGCGACCGGCACCGGCATTGCGCCGTTCCGAAGCATGACCCGTTGGTTGTTGGCCAGCGGTACCAAGCAGGAGCTGTGGCTCTTCTTCGGTGTTCGCTATGAGACGGATGTGCTCTATCATGCCGAGTGGGAGGAGCTCGCCAGGCGGCACTCGAACTTTCACTATGTGCCAACCGTTTCCCGTCCCAAAACATGGACGGGCAATACCGGTTATGTTCAGCATCACCTGCCCAAGCATCTGACGGATCCATCAGGGCTCAATGTGTACATCTGCGGTCTCGGTCAGATGGTAGCTGATGTCCAGCAGACATTGCTGGGCATGGGATTGGCCAAAGAGCAGGTGCACTTCGAACGGTACGATTAGGGCTGGGACGAGGGATAGGGGACAAGGGACGAAGCAGTCAGAGAGTCGGATCGTTGTTGCAATGGGGTCTGACCCCATTGATATGGCTGGGATAAAGCGGCAAGGATAGGTTGGGAATTCGAGACTTAACCCTACTCGGTAAGACCAAAGCGAAGCGATATGCCATCACGATCGTTCAAAACAGTCTCATTCGGTTTCAGCACCGATGCTGACGATGCCTTCATGGCGTACGCGTTGCATGAAGGCAAGGTCCGAATCGCTGGGGTCCAGCCGCGTTTCCGGTTTGCCGACATCGAGCAGTTGAACGAGGCGGTGTTGCGCGATCGACTCGATGTCAGTTCGATCTCGGCCGCACTCTATCCGCTCGTCGCCAAGCGATATCGGATCTTGAGTGTGGGGGCAAGCGTCGGCCGTGGCTACGGACCGGTCGTCGTTTCTCGCGTGCCATGGACATTGGAGCAGCTGGTTGGACGACGCATTGCGATACCCGGCGAGTGGACCACGTCACATCTGTTGCTGCGGTGCTATCAGCCAGACGCGCAAGTGGAGGTGATTCCAGCGGCGAAGCTGCTGACGGCTGTCGCACGTGGTGTTGCCGATGCTGGTATTGTGATTCACGAAGGGCAGCTCACCTACCAGCGGTTTGGCCTGCATTTGGTCGAAGATCTTGGTCGTCGCTGGTTGGACGAGACCGGCCTGCCGCTGCCGTTGGGGTTGATGGTGGCGCATGAGCGGTTGGGTCGTCCGCTGGCGCGGTCGATTGCCGACGGTATCGTCCGCGGCATTCGGTACACGCAGCGGACATGGCCTGCGGCGCTGTCGTTCCTCTTGCCGTATGCTCATGGTGCCGACGTCAAGACATTGGAGGAGTTTCTGAGGCGTTACGTCAACGACGATACGTTGGCGTTGCCTAAGGATGTGAAGGAAGCGCTCGCCGTACTCTATCGTCGTGGTGTGACCGCACGATGGATCAAATCAGCCCCGACGATCGAGGTGCTCACGCCGTCGGCCGGCAAACCATTGCCTCGTCCAGCTGTAGCAACGGTTCGTCGGAAACCGGTCGCCCCGCGTCCTGCGTCGTCCCACCGCAAGCAGACAGCTCCTCGTCCCAAGCGCAAGCCGTAGCTGTCGGAACAGGCATCTCCAACTTTTGGCTTTCCAGCTACAGACTTGTGCAGAAACCCCGCGCGTGTGAGTCGGTACTGTGTGATGTGGCAACTGACGGTGGTTAGCGGCTGCCGCCGGCAGCGGTGAGGTGTGCAGTAGCAGAGGGTGTCGTTTCCGTCTCGCCGAATGCGCGGATGATTTCATAGAGGGTGGTGCGCTGCGCCGGAGTGAAGCCGGCCTCCTTGATTAGAGTGACCGTTTCCTCCACCGTTGCCTGGTTCACGAAATCAGCCGCTTTGTGGACGTTTTCCTCAAATAATGTGCCGCCGAAGTCATCCGCCCCGAAATGCAGTGCTAGCTGTCCCGCCTTCTTGCCTTCCGAGAACCACGATGCCTGGATGTGCGCAAAGTTGTCGAGGTAGAGCCGTGAGGCGGCGATCATTCGGAGGTAGCGTGCCGGCCCGGCGTGATGCGGAAACTTCCGCTCCAGCGGGGTGTTGCCTGGTTTAAAGCTCCATGGCACGAAGGCGGTGAATCCGCCGTGCTCATCCTGCAGCGTTCGAATCGTGTCCCAGTGCTCCACGATGTCGTCCGGCGTTTCGATATGGCCGTACATCATCGTTGCGGTCGACCGGAAGCCGAGTCGGTGTGCCTCGCGATGCACCTCCAGCCAGTGCGATGAGGGGCCCTTCTTCGGACTCAGCTTCTTGCGCACGCGATCGGAGAGGATCTCGGCACCGCCGCCCGGCAATGTAGTCTGGCCGGCTTCCCGCAGTTGCTGTAAGACATCACGGATGCTCAAGTTTGACACTGCAGCCATCTGTCGCACCTCTGATGCCGTGAAGCAGTGCGGGGTGACGTGAGGGAAACGCGCTCTGATCGCTCGGATAAGCGAGAGATAGTAGTCGAAGGGGATCGCGTCGTTGTGGCCACCCTGCAGCAGCACGGTCGTCACGCCCATCTGGACGGTGCGTTCGATCTTCGTCATGACCTCATCAACAGTGAGCCAGTAGGCGTCTGGGTCGCCGGGTTTCCGATAGAAGGCGCAGAAGATGCAATCGGTGTTGCAGATGTTGGTATAGTTCGGATTGGTGTCGACCACGAACGTCACGCGCGGCTCCGGGTTGTGACGGAACCGCACCCGATTGGCCAGACGGCCCAGTTCGATCAGCTCGGCATCGGTAATGAGATAACGCCCCTCCGCCGATGAGAGGCGTTTGCCGTGCTCGATCTTGTCGGCGATCGTCTCGAGCATCATCGCGTCACCGGTTCGGGATCTGAAGCGATGGGAAGCGGGCGAAACGGCGCTGCGTCTGTCTCCTGCGCCACCCGTTCTTGGTCTTCTCTGCTATCATCGGCGTACACGTTCACGATGTTGTAGAGGGCATCACGTTCAACGGGGATGCAGCCGGCTTCGCGGATCATCTCTTGCAATCGCGTTCGGGTCAGCTGCGCCGGCACTTCGGCATCGGCGGCATGCATGATCCGTTCTTCGCCGATCGTGCCATCCACGTCGTCGGCGCCGAACGACAGCGCGACCGACGCCGTCGCTTCACCCAGCGTCACCCAGTACGCTTTGATGTGCGGGATGTTGTCCAGCACGAGCCGGGCGATCGCGATCGTCCGCAGGTCATCGATGGCTGAGCACTGGCGCGCCACCACTTTTGTCCGACCCGGCTGATAGGCGAGGGGAATGAAGCTCATCAGACCGCCTGTCTCATCCTGCAGATCCCGGAGTTTCAGTAGATGATCGACGCGCTCCTCGATCGTCTCCATGTGGCCATAGAGGAGTGTCGAGTTGGTCGGGATGCCGAGCCGGTGCGCCGCGCGATGAATCTCCAGCCACCGAGGCGCGCCGATCTTGAACGGGAAGAGCGCCTTGCGGACGCGTTCCGAGAAAACTTCGGCGCCACCACCGGGCATCGCATCAAGTCCCGCCTCCTTGAGCGCCCGCAGCACATCATCCACCGAACGCTTGGAACGTCGTGCGAAGAAGTCGATCTCGACAGCGGTGAACGCTTTGATCTGGACTTGCGGGTTGCCGGTCTTGATGCGTTGGAGCATCGTCGTGTAATGCTCGAACGGCCACTCCGGATGGAGGCCGCCGACGATGTGTACCTCACGCACCCCGCGCGATCGCTCGCTGATTTCATCGAATGACAGTTCGTAGGCGTTGGGGCGGTGACGTTTGGTGGCGAAGTCGCAGAATCGGCAGGCGAGCACGCAGATGTTCGACGGGTTGATCTGCCGGTTGACGACGAAGAAGGCGCGGCGTCCCCAGCGGCGTTGTTTGACGATCGCTGCCAGGCGACCTAGCTCCAGCAGGTCGGCGCCGAACAGGGCAATCGTTTCGTCACGCGTCACACGCCCGCCGTGCGCGATCTTATCGCCGACCGTCTTGAGGGCTTGTTGTGCTGTATGGTCCATCGTTACACGCTCAGTATGTGCTTATGCTGGTTCTACTGCTCGTACCACCCACGTGCCGGCCATGAAGTCGTGCAGGCAGCGACGGTCTTTTCGGAAGATCAGCAGTGTGTCGATCAGCCAGTAGATGGGAATGATCGACACGATGCCATTGACCAGCTCGCGCAGGAAGACGTAGTTCACGAACCGATCGTAGTCGCTCTCGTTCGTCTTCGGTACGATGCGCACGACCTTGAGGCTCATGACTTTCTTGCCGATCGACCGCCCCGTCTTGGATAGCGAGATCACTTGGATGCTGATGATCGCGACCAAGGCCATCAGGTACAGTCCCGCTATCACCGGCGACGCGCCGCCGAATGATGATGCTCCGATCAGCGGCACGGCATCGATCACGCGAGCGACGAACCGCGGCCACCGACCGGCGAGGTCTCCGGTCACGGTAGGTGGATGCCTGCTTCCCGGCAAGGATTCCATGGGCATCAGATGCGTTGTTTCCAAAGCGCGGTCGCGATCTCCGCGTCCACGGGCCGCGCAGCTAACTGGGGAACGGGATACCGTACTCCGACCAGCGTCGATCAACGCGTTGCACGATGTCCGGAGACATCACAATGGCGTCAGGATACCCTGTCTTAAATGTGGCGTCAATGCCCAGCGGGCCCTTGATCTGCACCCAGGCGTCGCGCAATCGTGCCTCACGGCATATGATATCGCGCGCGCAGTCAAACCGGGTGAAGAGGCCGCAGAGTAGCAGTTCACGATCATCGAGCGGCACGTCCGGGCTGACGGCAGCGATCAGCGGAATCGGTTCCAGGGATGGCTCGCGCACCAGGCGCTCCAGCACGTTGCGCCCATCGCTACCCGGCACCTGGACAACGAGGAGGGCGTCGTCCAGCAGCCGCCACGCCTTGATCCGGTTATCGCAGCGGACCGGGTCGATCGGGCCGAGTGGTTTTTCCTGAGCCGGCGCGTCAGCACTGCTGGTGGCATCGAGAATCATCTTGCTGCCGAGGTTCAGCGTAAAGCTGGTGAAGTCGAGCGTGTCGAGCGGCACGCCGGGCAGCAGGAGCCAGTCTTTTGACGCATCGAAGTGCTGTCGGATCGCTGTGAGCACGGCGGAGAAGTCTCGTACCGGCACGGAGGGATCGACTACCACGATGCATTTGGTGAGCGACAGCTGCGCTTGTCCGAACAGTCCCAACGCTGTCTTGACCCCTTCTTTCGCGTGTCGTTGGTCAACAGCCACGACCAGGAGATTGTGGAAGCCGGTTTCGTAGTATGCCCAGAGGTCTTTGATCTCCGGATGGATGAGACGGATCAGCGGACTCAGAATTTCCTGCACGGCGTCGCCGAGATATCGGTCTTCCTGCGGCGGTTTGCCGACCACGGCGCCCAGGTAGATTGGCGCCGGGCGCCGCCAGACAGATTGCACATGGATGACGGGGAATGGTGAGGGGTGCGAGTAATGACCGAAGTGGTCGCCGAACGGTCCTTCCTGCGCGCGCTCCCGCGGTGGGACGATACCTTCGATGACGATCTCGGCGTTGGCCGGGATCGGCAGCGCGGTGGAGCGGCCTTTGACGATCGGCAGCGGGGCTCCGCGCAGGAAACCGCTGAAGGCGAGCTCGTCCATGTCTTCCGGTAGCGGGGCGACAGCCGAGATCAGCAGCGCCGGATCGGCGCCGATGATGATGGCGATCTCCAACGGTTTGCCCATGCGTTCGGCCTTCGCGTAGTGGAAACCGCCGCCTTTCTGGATCTGCCAATGCACGATGATACGATCGCGCGCGAGTACCTGCATACGGTAGACACCGAGGTTGCGTTTGCCGGTCTCCGGATCTTGCGTCAGCACCATGCCGAAGGTGATGTAGCGACCGCCGTCCTGCGGCCAGCATTGGAGAATGGGGAACTCGGAGATACTGGGAGGATCTGGCGCCAGCGTCAGTGGTGATTTGGTGACGGGGCTCAGGCGCATGGCCAACGTCCGCCCGAGCGTTTGCCGGACGTCCCAGAGTCCTTGGATGGTCGGTGGTTGCAAGCGTTCGGCCACGCGCACCAGTGACTCGCCGATCTGCCGCGGGTGTTGCCCAAGCGCCATCTCGATGCGGCGAGCGCTGCCGAGCAGGTTGATCGCGAGTTGGTGGGGAGAGCCCTTGACGCGTTCGAAGAGCAGACCGGGACCGCCGCGCTTGACGGTGCGCGTGGCGATCTCGGTAATCTCCATGATCGGGTCGACCTCGACGCGCACGTGAGCCAGCTCTTTGGCTCGCTCAAGTTGTTGGATGAAACTCGGAAGATCGGGGGCCATGCGGGTCATTCGAGCTCCTCGGCGCGCCAGCCATCCGGCGGCGCGGCACCAATGACGCCGAGTACTTTGTCGACGAACGCGTTGACGACATCCTCGACCGTCTTCGGCGATTTGTAGAATGGCGGTGACACCGGCATGATGACGACGCCGTCACGGGAGAGCTTGAGCGCGTGCTCCAACGCGATCGATGAGATCGGCGTCTCTCGCGGCGCGATGATCAGGCGGCGTCGTTCCTTCAGCGCGACCTGCGCCGCTCGTGTGATGAGCGAATCGCAGATGCCGAGCGCGATCTTCGACATAGTCGTGACGGAGCAGGGGATGATGGCGTAAGTGTCGATCGGGTTGGAGCCGGAGGCAAACGGCGCTGCGAGGTCGTCGTCCGGATAGACGCGCTTCGCCAGTTTGGCGACGGCGCGCTCGCTCAGTCCCGATTCGATGCGCAGCACCTCTTTCGCCCATCGGCTCATGATGAGGAATTTCTCGCCGGGGCAGCGTTTCAGAAACTGGACACCGTAGATCGCGCCGGAGGCACCGGTGATGGCGACGAGTGTTCTCATGGCGCGGCGCCCGGTGTGGCGGTGGCGACAAGCGCGAGGACAGCGCAGCCGATCAACACGTTGACGGGGAAGAAGGCGGTGTCGCGGTCGCGCAGCCGGTGCTCGGCGATGAAGAGGATGCCGGCGGCGGCGAGCGGGAGCGCGCCGGCGGCGTGCCCGAGCGCTTGCCAGAGGCCGATGAGGCAGCCGAACGCCGTCAGATGCAGCAGCCGCGATACCGCGAGCGATCGCTCGCTGCCCAGAAGCGCCGGCAGCGAATGCAAGCCATGCGCGCAGTCAAACGCTTCGTCCATCGTCGCGTAGATAATGTCGAATCCGGCGACCCAGCAGATGCTGAACGCCGCAAGCCAGAGGAGTGGTGGCGTCACGGATGCCGAGTTGCTAGCGGCGACCCATCCGCCCAGCGGCGCCGTCGCCCATGCGATACCGAGGCCGATGTGGCTCAGCGCGGTGAAGCGTTTCAGATACGGGTAGAGTGCAAAGAGCGCCAGCGGGATCGGTGATAGCACCAGACACAGCGGCGAGATGGCGGCGGCGGCCACGATATAGAGGATCGCTCCGGCAGCGGTGACGAACCATGCTTCGCCGGGACGCATCGTGCCTTGCGGTAACGCTCGACTCGCGGTACGAGGATTCTTGGCATCGATCCACCGGTCAATGATGCGATTACACGCCATACCGGCTGTTCTGGCGCCAAGTCCGGCCAAGAGGATCCATCCGATCATCGCCGGCGTAAGTGAGTGGCGTCCCGCCAAGAGCGCCCCGGCAAAGAGGAGTGGCAGCGAGAAGAGACTATGCGATAGCTTGATGAATCCTGCGTAGGTCGATAGCCGTGCCCGATGAGAATTGCTCGCGCTTGTCGGACTCTCGCTGATGTCTGGTGTGAAGTGGAAAGTGTCAGGTGTCATGTGACAACCGGTGTAAGGTGTAACGTGTAATGGTTCATGGCAGCAGGCGGCGAGAAGGGGTTTGTGTCTCATCTGACACGTGACACTTTACACGTTCCACAGGTTTTTGGTTAGCCCCCGTACTGCCAGCCGGTGTCTTTGAGGGTCAGTGCTTCGACGTCCTGCCGGACGCCGGCCTCCACCACCTCGCCGATCACGACCGCATGGTCGCCGCCCTCGGCGATCTGTCGGACCTCGCATTCAAAGTAGGCGATCGCCTCATCCAGGATCGGCGCTCCCGTGCGCCCTTGGGTGTGGCCGATGCCGGCAAGCTTCTCACCCGCCGTGTGCGCCGGCTTGACGAAATGCTCGGCGATCCGCTTACCACCGTCTTTGCCCAGGAGGCTCACGGAGAAAACCTTGCTTTGCGCGATCATGGTGTAGGAGATCGTGTCTTTCTTAACGCCCATCACGACGAGGGGTGGGGTGAACGAGGCTTGCGTCAGCCAGCTGCCTGTGAAGGCGTTGAGTTGACCGTTGGCGCACACGCCGACGATGAAGATCCCGTGCGGAATCTTGCGTAATGCTGTCTTCTTTGCTTGCAGATCCACGAGCGCTCCTGCGTTGTGATACGTGTTGGTGTTTCACGGTTAGACTGGATGTGGCTTGCTACGATGATTGGCGAAGCACGCTAACCGGTTTTAAATGCTGCTATTATAGAGATGAACAGCGGCTTGCGCAACAGCCGTCACGTGTTTGAAAATCGGACACGAGCTACGAGACTCAAGCCACGAGTTGCAAGGCAAGGAGGAACACGATCGGTGGGCAGGCGACTTTTGACCTTTGACCTGTGATTCGCGCTTTGGTTGGAAAGTTGAAAGTCGAATGTCAAATGTCGAAAGTCGCCTTTGCCGTGCTTGCGTCTTGAGTCTTGTGTCTGATCTTCTCGGTGTCACTCGAAGCTCGTAGCTCGGATCTCGTGGCTCAAGGTTGGTGTCGTGGCTTGTCGCTCCCGGAGCTCTCTGGTAAGATGCACTTGTCATGAGCGAGCCAGAGAAGGATACGACTCGGGAAGAGCGTCGTCGGGAGGCGCAACAGCATTTCCAGAAGGCGTACGAGTTGCAGATGGCGGGCGAGCTGGATGAAGCGATCGTGCACTATCAGAAGTCGCTGGAGCTCCAGCCGACGGCCGAGGCCTATACGTTTCTGGGGTGGACGCACAGCTTTCTGGGGCGCTACGATGAGGCGATCCGCTTCTGCGAGAAGGCGATCGAGCTCGATCCAGAGTTCGGCAATCCCTGGAACGACATCGGCGCGTATCTGATCGAGCAGGGGAAGCTGGACGAAGCGGTGCCGTATCTGGAGCGGGCCACTAGGGCGAGTCGGTACGAGAGTTATTGCTTTCCCCACTTCAACCTTGGGCGCGTGTGGGAGCAGAAGGGGGAGTGGTTTCGTGCGATTGAGGCGTATCGCCAGGCGTTGCGGCAGAATTCCCAGTACTCGCTGGCGGTGCAGGCACTTCGGCGGCTCGAAGCGCTCTTGAACTGAAGTCAGGACGCGTTGAGCTGGCGCGAAACTCGTGCGGAACCGACGCTGAGCGTGGTGTGTGGGTCGTTGACAGTCGCGTGAAGGGGATGGTACAGTAGCGCGCCCGGAATCAGGATATTTTGCGTCTTACGCTGTTCGTTTGACGGATGGGTACAAGTCACTTGGGCTTGATGAAGGAGGAAAGTATTAATGGCGAATAAGGCGACCAAGTTCTCGGATAATGTGGCCGGCAAGTTCTACGTTGACGATCAGTGTATAGACTGTGATCTCTGCCGTCAGGCGGCACCCAATAATTTCGCGCGCAACGACGGCGAGGGGCACACCTTTGTCTCCAAACAACCGGAGAACGAGCAGGAAGTGCAGCAGTGCAAGGAAGCGAAAGAGGGTTGCCCGGTTGAAGCGATCGGGGACGACGGTTCGTGAGCGTCTAACGCTGAATAGCTAGGGTCACTGTGGCGCCGTCACTTGGGTGACGGCGCTGTTGTTTTGGGCGCTCCGCCAATCTTCAGCGCAGAGGGGTACAGATGAGCGCAGTGGTGTTGACGGGATGAGTACTTGCCAGGTGGCCTTGAAAGAGTGGGCGGTGGTGGTCGATGCACTGCTGCGTGGGGAGCATGCGTTGCTTCTGCGCAAAGGGGGCATCATGGAGCGGCGTGACGGCTTTCAAGTCGAGCACAAGTCGTTCTTTCTCTTTCCGACGTATCTGCACCAGACGGGGGCCAATCTCGCTGGTGCGTTGCGCGGGCGACTGCCGAAGGTCGAAGCGATGCGTCCGATGACGAACGTCGTCTTCCTGACAGCGTTTGCTCGAGTCGAGCTTGCTCAGTGGACCGACGATCTATCGTTGCTGCAGCGACTCGACGGGCTGCATGCACTCACGGCATCGGCGGTCGAGGAGCGGTTTCGTTACGGCGATCGGCCGGGGCTTTGGGCGTTGCTGCTGCGGGTGTACCGGTTGCGTACGCCATGCGAGATTCCAGATCGGCCGGAATACGCTGGTTGCCGATCATGGGTACCGCTGGCGGAGCCGTTGCGATGTGAACCATCCGAAGCTGTGCTGGACGATGCCGCGTTTCTTGCGCGGAGCCGTCAGGTACACGAGCAGTTGCGTATCGATCGCCAGGGCGGATAGCTAGAGGCGCAGCGTTTGGGGTCAGCCGGAGTGACGCTGTAGTGGACGGAGCTGGCTGGCGAGCGGGGACAGGAGTTTCACGAGCTCGTCGTGGCGGATGCCGTTACTGGCGATCGTCGGGCGTGGATGGACGTGAGAGCCGGCGAGGTCGTATGTGAGCGGTGAGCCGTCGATCATGGTGAAACGCCCGCCGGATTCCTCGAGAATGATCTGCGGCGCGCAAGTATCCCAGTACGAAACGAGATGGTGGTTGAGATAGATGTCGGCGATCTGCCGAACGACCAGCCCGACTTTGATGCCGACGCTGTTGATCGGCGCCACGAACGGCGAGCCAAGGAGCGCGTTCACGGCGTCTGCCGCTGTTTTTGGGAAGCCGGTTGAGGTGACGAGCGGCATCTGCGTCCATTCGTTCCGTCGGGACACGCGTAGCGGCGTTCGCTCGCCCGCTCTGTTTATCAGGAACGCGCCGACTCCCCGAGCCGCTTCGTAGCAGTATCCTTCCAGTGGGTCGGCAACTAGTCCCAAGTATGGGGCACCATTCTTCAAGAGTCCGATCATCACGCTGAATCCGGGTATGCCTTTGGCGTAGGCGCGCGTACCGTCGAGCGGATCGACCGCCCAGACGAACGGTGACCCTTCGGCGCGGTCTCCGGCTGCAGCAGGGGGACCTTGCTCAGGGCTGATCTCCGGCGCGCGGTGCAGTCCTGACTCCTCAGTCAAGATAGCATGATCGGGGAACGCGGCGCGCAGGCCGTCGCGAATCAGGCGGTCAATCTCGTGGTCGGCGTTCGTGACGAGGGAGGCGTCGTGCTTGCGCTCGCGCGTGAGCGGTTGCTTCGCCAGCTCCGTCAATCGGTCGGCGGCTTGCAGGATGAGGCGGCGCGCGACATCAAGCATGGTTTCGGCGGATGGGGATGCGGGGGGACTCACGAGCGCTTCGGCGGCGGCAGGTGCAGACCGCACTCTTTGTCATCTCCGGACGCGGTGGTGTTGAACCAGCGCCAGCGTCCGGCACGTCGTGGCTCGTTCGGTCCGATCGGCGTCGTGCAGATCACGCAGCCAAGCGATTCGTAGCGCCAGCCGTCTGGTAGCTGTTGCGTGAGCAGTTTGTGCGTCGGCACCCGGTTGACCGTGAGGTATTCGCGCACGCGCTCTTCCGTCCAGGCGACGAGCGGCGCGGCCTTCAGCAGCGGGCGCGTTCCCCCGTTGGGCAGGGGATGGTCGATAATCTCCAGCCGAGGCGTTTCCTTCCGTGACTCCGATTGATCGGCACGCAGCCCGGTGATCCAAGCATCGAGGGTATCGAGTACCCGATGATTCGGCTCGACCTTGCGCAGATGGCAGCAGAATTCCTGTTTCGCCTTGCTGTCGAAGAAGAGGTGTTCGCCATGTTGCTGGATCATCTGCTTCAGCTTCGCCGGGTCCGGCGCGAACCGCTCAATCGTGATACCGTAGTGCCGCTCGATCTCGCTGAAGAGCTCGTACGTTTCTGGAAAGAGGCGCAGCGTGTCGTTGGTGAAGACCCGCGGCTTCCGCACACCGGCCTTGACCGCCAAGTCGATCAGAGCAGAGCCGGTGAGTTGACCGCTGGTGCCGATGGCGCAGCGGGTGCCGAAGCGGCGAAACAGCTCTGCCACCAGCTGGCCGGGATCATCGATCGGCTCCAACTCTTTGATCAATATCGGATTAACCAACGCTGTCGTCGCTACCATGCCTAGACCGCCTCAAGCGTACAGCACGTGTATAGTGAAACCTCATGTAAAAGCGGCTACAATCGGTTTCTCTCCACGCTACGCTATCCGCTAAATGAACCTCCGTTGCTCCAGCAGATCCAGGATCTTCCGGGTGCTCTCCTCGAGTGTTTCGCTGCCGGTGTTCAGCACCAGCTCCGGTCGCTCCGGTGCCTCGTACGGCGCGGAGATTCCCGTAAACTCAGGAATCTGTCCGGCGCGCGCCTTTTTGTAGAGTCCCTTTGTGTCGCGACTCTCGCACACCTCCAGCGACGCGTTGCAGAGCACCTCGATGAACTGTCCTTCGGGGAGTAGTGCCCGCACCGTGTCGCGGTCGGCTTTGTATGGTGAGATGAATGCGGTTAACGTGATGACGTTCGACTGAGCCATCAGCTTGGCGACCTCGCCGATCCGACGAATGTTCTCCTTGCGATCCTCCGGTGAGAAGCCGAGATCCTTGTTCAGTCCATGGCGGATGTTGTCGCCGTCGAGCACGAACGCGTTCTTACCGTTCTCCACGAGCGCCAGCTCTACCTCGCGCGCAACGGTCGATTTGCCCGAGCCGGAGAGCCCCGTCAGCCAGACGACGACGCCCTTTTGTTTCAGGTGTTTTTCCCGATCCGCGTCCGTCAGCTTCCCATGGTGCCAGGTGATATGTTGACTCACCGGCGCATCGTTCGTCTGCTTCACAGCTTGCTCCTTTCAGATTGGTTTGTGTGCCTTCTCGATTGAGTGTCTGGAGTCCTGGCAGAGTTGGCAACGGTAATGGAAAGCCACTGGCAGGATAGCATCCGAGGCATCACTCGTAAAGTCCTCTGAGGATAGAGTCGTTAGTAGTGATTGGAAGCTGGTTTGCGTTCCGGCGCGTGGTATTAGTGTTGATCAGGAGAATGCAGAGTTCATGCTCGTCATGCTGGAGAGCCCCTCTGTCTTCGGCGGGGCCGCAAAACAGGCAAGTGTTCCTGCGATCTCCGGCATAATGGTTTGTGAGGCCATACCGCTCGCGAAGCAGTTGCATTGCAGTACGGCTTGCTCGGGGTTGAGCTTGACTCGGGTGACCGCTGGCTTGAACTCTGGTTTTCGTTCCACCGTATGCTCCTATCGCTTTCGAAGGCCACCAACCTAAAGCAAGATTACCAGAAGGGGAGTGAATTGCAAGTTTGCTGTTGAAGGAGTCAGGGGGGACTCTTACTAGAGGTGGAGGCGGGAGGAGAGGAAGCCGAGCGCGACAAGGCCGAGAAGAAGAGTGGCGGCGTTGAGTTGCATGGCGAGGCGGTGGAGTTGCTTGAACTCGACGCTTGGTTCGGCAGCGGCGGTTGCTGGCGTTATGGCCGGTGACTCCGGCGTGGGCGCGGTTGTCATCGTAGTGGCGTCCACGTGCGTGCGGAGCGCATGGGCTTTCGGCTGTACCACCATGCCGGTATAGAGGTTGGCGCCGAGCATCACAGCGATTAGCAGTGTTGTTAGCGCGATGCCGGTGACCGTACGCTTCGCCAGCGCTTGCAGCAGCAGGATGGTGCTCAGCGCGACGATGCCACAGACGGAGCCGAAGAGGTAGTAGCGCGGCAGGTAGAGGCCGGCAACTTCTGCGGCCATCGGCTTCGGGAAGTGCTGAAACGTCATCGGCGCCACCACGGCGGAGAAGAAGAGGATCGCGCCGATCCATGCCGCCAAGCTCAGGAGCAACAGCCAGCGTAGAAAACCCACGTCTCCTCCAGTCGGTTGCTTGTAAAGCAGCTTCAAGACTCAAGCTGCAAGCTTCAAGTAAGTGCCACAGGGAATTTACGACTCAAGCTGCCAGTGGATTCAAACGCAACTGCTTGGCGCTCGATCTGTAGCTTAAGTGATTCAAACTTTGGTTCTCGGTTTACCCTTGTGGCTTGAAGCTTGCGTCTTGTGTCCGGGTTTATCCGCGCAGATGAATCGGGACGTACTTCTGCTGCTTGAGGCCGGTGTAGACCTGCCGCGGCCGCCCGATCTTCGTTCCCGGCGTCTCGATCATTTCTTTCCAGTGTGCGACCCAGCCCGGCACGCGTCCGAGCGCGAACATTACGGTGAACATGTTCGTCGGAATACCGATCGCCCGGTAGATGATGCCGCTGTAGAAATCGACGTTCGGATAGAGCTTCCGCTCGATGAAGAACGGGTCTTTGAGCGCCGTTTCCTCCAGCGTGCGCGCGATATCGAGCAGGGGATCGTTCTTCCCGATCTTGGCGAGCACCTTGTCGCAGAGTTTCTTGATGACCTTCGCCCGCGGATCATAGCTCTTGTAGACGCGGTGGCCGAAGCCCATCAGTCGGAAGTTGCTCGTCTTGTCCTTTGCCAAGGCGACGTACTTTTTGACGTTGCCGCCGTCCTGCTGAATGGCTTCCAGCATCTCGAGCACCTCCTGGTTGGCGCCGCCGTGGAGCGGGCCCCAGAGGGCGCAGATGCCGGCGGAGATCGCCGCAAAGAGATTGGCGCGGCTGCTGCCAACGAGTCGCACCGTGGAGGTGCTGCAATTCTGCTCATGGTCGGCGTGGAGCACGAAGAGCGCTTCGACCGCTCGGACGATGTCGGGGTCGAGGAAGTACGGTTTCGTGGGGGAGTCGAACATCATGTTCAGAAAGTTCGGAATGTAGCCGAGCGACGATTTCGGATAGACATATGGCTGGCCCGCTGACTTCTTGTAGGAGAAGGCGGCGATCGTCGCGGCCTTTGCCAACAGGTCGGCGATGATCGTATCGATCTCGGCCGGACCGGGGTTCGATGTGGCCAGATCCGGCTCGTAGGTCGACATGGAGCACGTCATGGCTGACAAGATCGCCATCGGGTGCGCGTTGCTCGGGTAGCCGTTGAAGAAATGCTTCATATCTTCGTGGAGCAGCGCCCGATCGCTCACCCGATGCTGGAATGCCTCCAGCTCCGCGCGCGTTGGCAGGTGGCCGTAGATCAGGAGGAACGCCGTCTCCATGAACGTCGCCTCCTCGGCCAGCTCCTCGATCGGGATGCCGCGGTATCGGAGGATGCCGCGCTCACCGTCGATGAAGGTGATGGCGCTGGTGCAGGAGCCGGTGTTGCCGTAGCCCTGGTCGAGGGTGATGTACTCAGTTTTGGCGCGTAACTGGGTGATATCGACGGCTCTCTCATCTTCGGTGCCGACGATGATCGGTAGGTCGACTGTCTTACCGTTGAGAATCAGCTGTGCCGTGCCGGCTGGCTTGCCGTTGGGCGGAGTGTTCTTCTGTTCTACCATTGGTTGGGACATGGGAGTTCCTTTCGTTTATCTACAAGGTTCCGGATATTGGGAGTCTTGTCGTGGACAATGACTGGTATCGTCCTGCGCGACCACCGTAACGGGCGCATTATAGAACGGCCGCTACGGTTCGTGAAGGGGATTCTATAACGTACGTGAAGCGTATCTCGTGAAGCGTCCGGAACCATGCGCTTGATGTGCTCGAGTCAGGTGCTCTAAGCGTGTAGACATAGGTTGTGTATGCTTCACGTACGATGCTTCACGCGAAACGTTCTTCTAGCCGGATGGCGGGAATCAACTCTGGCGGAACGGCGATCGGGGTGTCGGGTGGTTGCGCGATGAGCGGCTGGAAGCAGCGGTCGAAGGCGGTGATGAACGCGGTGACGTCGAGTCCCTGGAACGACGGCTGAAACGGTTCCAGATAACGGCGGGCTGATTCGTAGAGACTGAGTGCGCCCCGGTGGCTGTTGGTCTCGACTTTCAGGAACGCGGCGGCCGCTTGGATGAGTCCTTGGTAGAACCTCCGGTCCGGTGTCGGCAGCTCCAGCCAGAGCTCTTCCCACGCCTCGTGCGCTTCGAAGAACTCCCTTGCGTTGAAGAGCTCGATGCCTTTCAGATAGCGCGGGTCGTACGACGTGCTCATCGTGACATGGGACAGGTGCTGCTCGATGAGCACGTCGGTGCCATGTGAAAAGTGTCAAGTGTCACGGCATAGCTTGCAATGCTCGTGGCGCCGTTCCTTGACACTTTACGCCTGATACTTAACACTATGGTTTGACCGTTGACGAGGGACATAGGCGGTTGACATTGCAGCGGTCGCAGAACGGTGTCGGCGCCTTGCAGACGGCGCGCCCGTGGTCGATCAGCAGGTAGGAGAAGCGCGTCCACTCTGCCTGCGGCACCAGTTCCACCAGATCCTGTTCGATCTTGTCGGGATCGTCGTGCTTGGAGAAGCCCATCCGCTGCGAGAGACGGCGGACGTGGGTATCGACCACGATCCCCGGGACGCCGAACGCGCTGCCCAGCACCATGTTGGCGGTCTTGCGCCCGACGCCCGGCAGCTCCACGAGCTCCGCCATCGTCTTCGGCACCTGACCGCCGTGCCGCTCCACCAGCATCTGAGCGCAGCGATGGATGTTCTTCGCCTTGGTGCCGAAGAAGGTGATCTGTTTGACATCTTGCTCGATCGTCTTGAGGGGGGCGGCGGCGTAATCCTTGGCCGATCGGTATTTCTTGAACAGCGATTGCGTCACTTGATTGACGCGGACATCGGTGCACTGGGCGGCGAGGATCGCGGCGATCAATAGCTCCAGCGGTGTGGAGAATTCCAGCGCGATCCGCGGATTGGTGTATTCCTTGCGGAGCGTAGTGACGATCTGATTGAGCCGCTGCTTCGTCTCGCCAGTGTGCATCATGGTTGTTGAAAGGGTGCGTTGCGCCGGCATTGTAACATGGGCTTTGTGCGCGTCAATTGCGCGATATCGACGGGACGTATAAGTTCAGCATATGTTCCTTCTTCTACGTTGGTTGCTTGCCTGGCGACGGTCCAGTACAATGCCGCCCCAGGTGTAGCGATAAGCGACACAAGTTACACCTGCAGTCGTTTATCCTGAGGGCTTATCGAGAGTTACCAGTAAGGAGGTGACTTCATTCTATGAAGAAGGTCATCGTATTCGTCGCAATACTCGCGGTCGCGGCAGCATCGACTGTGGCGATGGCGGCGGAGACCGCGCAAACGGCGGCTCCGGCGCAGCAGGTCGAGACGTGGCCATCGGCAACGTTGAACGTGACCGGTGCCCAGTCGACCGAGACGGCGGTTGCCGCGCAGGCGGCGTTGTTGAATATCTCCGGCGTCAAGAAGGCGGAGATCAACACGGCGACCAACCAGGTTACCATCTGGTATGACGCGGCGATTGCCTCTCCGGAGCAGATTGCCGAGTCGTTCACCAAGGCGCAGACGCAGTTCCAAGCGTCCGTCGCCCAGTCGCAACCGGCAACGGTGAACTGAGCTTGAATCGTATGCAGGCAGCGGAGTCCGTTGTCCCGTGCGGGGATGATGGCTCCGCTGTTTGTTATTGGGGGGTGGTGCAATGGAGCGCGTGATGGGTGTGCTCGATCCGCTCCGTGCGGCGCCGCTCCCGGCGTTTCCCGGTTGGCGGGTGCTGATCGGCCCCGGCATCGTGTGGATGGCGCTGGCTCAGGGGAGCGGCGAGCTGATCTGGTGGCCGTACATCATTGCCAAGTATGGGTTGACCTTCCTCTGTTTGTTGATTCCCGCCTGTCTGCTGCAATATCCACTGAACTATCACATCGGCGCGTACACACTGCTGACCGGCGAAAGCATTTTCCAGGGGTTTATCCGGTTGCATCGAGGATTCGCCGTATTGCTCTGGGTGTTGATGACGGTTTCGTTTCTCTGGTTTGGGGCGTTCGTCACAGCCGGGGCGACGGCGATGGTGGCGCTGACCGGATGGCCGTCCGGTTGGTCAGTGCAGGCGCAGACACACGTCTGGGCGTATCTCGGGATCGGTGTGTGTCTCGTCGCGATTCTGGGGAGCCGTGTGGTGTATCGGGCAATCGAGCGGATCATGTGGGTGGTGGCGGTGGTGACGGTGGTTGGGCTCCTCTGGTCATGTCTGCGGCCGGAGGTGCTGGCGCATTGGGGGACGTTCGCTGCCGGGATTTGTCGACCGCCGTGGCCTCCGCCGCGGCCGTTCGATCCGGCTGATGCGACGAAGCTGCTAACCGCCGTTACGTTTGCGGGACTCGGTGGTTTCTGGACGCTCTTCTATTCGTACTGGTTGCGGGAGAAGGGCATCGGCATGGCGGGTTATGCCGGGAAGATTACCGGTATGCGGGGTGACGCGGCGTCCGGTGCGACGACGGCCGGCGCACCGGTGGCGGCCGGATGGGTACCGGCGGCGTCCGGCGATCTCGCCGTGCAGATGCGGCGGTGGCGAGCGTTCCTCCTGGTGGATAGCGGCGTTGGCATCCTTGGGAATCTCGCCACGACGCTCATGACGTGTCTCCTGGCATACGCGCTCCTTTTTCCGTCCGGACTCTATCCACAGCACTACGAGATCGCGGTGGTGCAGAGCCGGTTCTTCGAGGTGAGCTGGGGGGCGATGGGTCGGGCGCTCTTCCTGGTGGTGGCCGCCGCGTTCCTGGCCGATACGTGGTTGGCGACGGTTGACGCTGTCAGCCGCATCCATACCGATGTGGTGCAATCGCTCTTTCCGGCGGCGCGACGGCGCTCGGCGCGATGGTGGTACTATGGCTTCCTGGGGTTGCTGACCGTGGTGACAACGGTCACGATGCATTGGCAGGAGCCGGGGTCGTTGATCCTGACATCAGCGGTGATCGGGTTCATCGGGACGGCGCTCTTCAGCGGCGCGGTGATCGTGCTGGTTCATCGGTATCTGGCGGTTCGCTTGCCGGTTGAGGCGCGTCTCGGTAGAATGGCGATGGTCGCGATGTTCGTGACGTGGATCGCGTACATCGGCTTGGCCGTTGCGTATCTCTGGGTGCGGTTTGTGTAAAGACGGACGCAAGACGCAAGCTGCAAGACTCAAGTAAGGGCGTAACAGCAGCGAAGAGCAACATTCAATCTGTGATTTCCGATCCTGTCTAACATTGGTTTCAGCGGTTGAATCAGCGGTCGAAGATCGGGCGTTAGGAGTGATGGTTGATTCTACTTGAGTCTTGTATCTTGAGTCTTTTGTAGAAAGAAAGGAAGTCATGGCACAACGACTGGCGGGGAAAACAGCGATCGTGACGGGAGCGGGGCGCGGGATCGGGCGCTCGATCGCGATCGGTTTTGCGAAGGAAGGGGCGCGGATCGTCCTCTGTAGCAGGACGCGCACACAGCTGGAGGCGGTCGCCGATGAGGTACGCCGGGTGGGCGGCACGGCGGTGGCGGTGCCGGCCGATGTCTCGCGCGACGAGGAGATTGAGCGGCTGGTACGCAGGGCAGTCGAGTGCTACGGCACGGTCGACATCCTCGTCAATAACGCGGCGATTCTGACGCCACGGGCGCCGCTGGCTGAAATGACGACGGCCGACTGGGATCTGACGATGATCGTCAACGTGCGCGGTCCGTTTCTCCTGAGTCGCGAGGTTGCGCGCATCATGACGCCGAAGCGATCCGGCTCCATCATCAACCTCTCCTCCGGCGCTGGCAAGCGGGTGATGCCGTATTGGGGTGCGTACTCGCTCTCCAAGGTCGGCATCGAGGGGATGACACGGATCTTCGCCGAGGAGCTGAGGCCGCACGGGATCCGCGTGAATGCCGTCAACCCCGGCGGCGCGCGCACCGAGATGCGCGCCAGCGCTTACCCGAGTGAGGATCCGGCAACGCTGCCGCATCCCGATGAGCTGCTACCGATGTTCCTCCATCTGGCATCCGACGAGTCAGCTGACGTCACCGGCCAGTCGTTCGAGGCGCGCGAGTGGATCACGAAGCGCGGAACAACGCGGAACTGAGACACTCCGCGGAAACGGCGCAGAACTAAACGCGGAACCACGCGGAAGGAAGATGGAAACGCCGAACGCCGCGGAACGAACCGAGGGACGGGATCATTGCTGCGCGGTGCCTGGCACCGATGGTTGCCTGCAATGAAACGGCAAGGATGGTCAGGGGATTTGAGCAGCGTGGCTGATCGCATCAGCGTTATCGAGGGTGACATTACTAGGCAGCCGGTGGATGCGATCGTCAACGCGGCGAACACGACGTTGCTCGGGGGCGGCGGGGTGGACGGCGCGATTCATCGAGCGGCGGGGCCGGAGCTGCTGGTTGAGTGTCGGACATTGGGTGGTTGCGCGACCGGCGAGGCGAAGATCACGAAGGGTTACCGTCTTGCGGCGCGCTGGGTGATTCACACGGTCGGCCCGGTCTGGAGCGGTGGCGTTCACGACGAGGAGGAGTTGCTAGCGCGTTGCTATCGGAGTTGTTTTGCGCTGGTCGATCGGCATCAGATCAGGACGATCGCGTTTCCCTCGATCAGCACCGGTGCGTATCGCTTTCCCGTGGAGCGGGCGTCGCGGATCGCCGTGATTGAGACGCGTCGCGCGCTGGAGCGCTTGCCGAGCATTGAGCGCGTGACATTCGTCTGTTTTAGTCGCGAGGTCTTCGATTGCTATCGCGCTGCGATGGATGAGTCGCCATAGTGTTTGGGCGATCGGTTGTGGTGCGAGGGTTTTTTCCAGGATCGCCTCGATCTTCCAGCCTGCAAGTAGTATGTAACCGTATTGATAACAATGAGTTGAAGAATTCTTGCATGCCGGTAAACCTTTTGCATGCCGTAGCGTCTAATAAGTGTAGACAGTTGGATAACATGAGGAGGGGACAGCGATGATGCGCGTTACGGTGATGATCGGATTGCTCATGGTGGGGTGGGTGGCGGCGCCGGTTATGGCGTCGGCCGAAGATGCATCAGCCGCTTCGGCGGATGCGGCAGCGATTGAGGTTACTGAAGGGGCATCTGGCGGCGTATCGGGCGCCGAGGTGGAGCGGCTCCGGCAGCTCAAGCGGGAGAATCCCGAGGAGTTTCAACGAGCGGTCAAGGAGCGGAAGGAGCAGCTCAAGGCGAAGTTGCAGGAGTTGAAGGAGACCGATCCGGAAAAGTTTCAGCAGATGAAGGAGAAGTTGCAGGAGCAGCGCCGGGATCGGTTGGAGCGGTTGAAGGAGGAGAATCCGGAGAAGTTTCGCGAGGCGATGCAGGAGCATCAGGGGCGTGTGGAGGAGCGGTTGCAGGAGCTGAAGGCAAAGAATCCCGAGCGGTATGAGCAACTGATGGAGCGCCGGTCGGAGCAGCGTGAGGAAAAGTTGGAGCGGCTCAAGGAGAATCATCCGGAGGCGTACGAGCAATTTATGGAGCAGCATCCGCGATGGAAGGAGCGGAAGGAGGGGCAGCAAGGGGGATCTGAAGAGGGAGGGGTGGAGCGGCGCGAGGGGTTTCGTGATCGGGCTGAGGATGCGCGCGATCACCGTGAGGGCCGCCGCGACTGGAAGGAAGACGGCCGCGACTACCGCGAGGACCGGCAGGATGTTCAGGAGGATGTGCGGGACAAGCGCGAGGATGTGTGGGACGCGCAACATGACGGCGGTTGGCGCGACAAGGCCGAAGATGTCCGCGATCGCCGTGAGGACGTCCGGGATCGTCATGAGGATGTTGCTGATCGGCGCGAGGATCGCCGTGACGTCCGCGAGGATCGCAAGGATCATCAGGAGGACCGGTGGGACGGCCAGCATGATGGTGGTTCGCGACCGGATCGTGTAGAGGATCGTCATGACCGTCGGGAAGATCGGCGGGATGATCGCGAGGACGTGAAGGATCGTCGTGAGGATGTTCGGGATCGTCGCGAAGATCGGTGGGATGCGCAGCATGATGGCGGTCGCGCGGACAAACTCGAGGATATTCGCGATCATCGCGAGGACGTGCGGGATCGCAAGGAGGATGTGAAGGATCGGCGTGAGGATCGCCGCGACTACCGCGAAGATCGTCGGGATGCACAGCACGATGGCGGTCGGCGCGACAAGATGGAGGATACCCGCGATCGTCGTGAGGACAAGCGCGATACTCGTGAAGACCGCAAGGATCGTCGGGAGGATCGACGCAATCAGCCGTCGGGGAAGTCGCGTGATGGCGGTGGCGATGGTATGAAATCCCACGGTGGGGCGCCGGGTAGCGGTGGGGGTGGTGTGAAGCCCCAGCGTGGTGGAGCGCCAGGCGGGGGTGGTGGCCGTCCAGGTGCTGGTCGGTGAGGTTGTTGTGATCGAGCGCGTCCGGGCAGTCCCGCCGCTGGTGACGTCATCCGGTGGCGGGACTCCGGCTGCAAGCGCGGATCGGATGGACGTGCGGCGCGAGCGAGCGGTGATCGGCGCGGTGCTCGGTGGCGACGTTGATGGTTACGCCGAGCTGGTTGATGCGTATCAGGGACTGGCGTTGCGGGTCGCGTTCAGTCTGTTGGGTAATGACGAGGAGGCGAAAGAGGCATCGCAGGAAGCGTTTGTCAGGGCGTATCGGTCGTTGAAGCGGTTCCGCGGGCGCTCACGATTTTCCACGTGGCTGTGTCGGATTGTGGTCAACGAGTGTTCTGACCGATGGCGTCGTCGGTCGCGACGACCCGAGGTGGCGATCGGGATCGGTGCCGACGATTCGGGGAGTGACGGGCTCTTTGAGTGCGTCGCAGATGCTGCCGGTGATCCGAGCGATCAGTTGGCGCGCCAGGAGCTGGCGCGAGACATCGGTGTGGCGATCGCGGCGTTGCCTCGGCAACAGCGCACGGCGTTCTTGTTGCACCACGTACATGGGGTGCCGATCGGGGAAGTGGCGGTGATCATGCGGTGTCGCGGCGGCACGGTGAAGGCGCATCTGTTCCGGGCGACGAGGCATCTGCAGCGGCGGTTGGCTGCATGGATCGGAAAGGAGATGGCATGATGGATGCGGTGAGCTGGTTTCGAACGTGGTTGGCGCGTCATCCGCTGAAGACACCGGGCGGGATCGATCGCTCGCAGTACACCGAGGAGGTGATGGCGAAGGTGCGTGCGTTGGAGACGCCGGATGCCGCCACAGCGCTACGGTGGCAATGGGCGTGGCCGCAGTGGGCGTTTGCCGTCACGGCTGTTGCCGCGATGCTTCTGTTGGTTGTCGGCGTGCCGGGCCAAGCTCCGTTGCGTCTGGCTGATCGTGTGGACGTGGAGCAGGACATCCAATGGCTGGCGGCTGTCGAGCCATCGGGGGCGGACGCGTTGATCGAGAGCGAGCCGGAGGTGATCGCCGATGATTTGGCGGCGCTCGACGCGATGACACTGGCTGATGCGTCCGCTGCCGCGACCTCAAGCGACGAGCAGTGGGTGGATCAGGCACTACAGCTGTTGCAGGAGCTTGATGAGGGGAACATTGAGGATGTGAGCGGCACCGTCGATGAGGAAGAGCTGCTGGAGGAGCTGGAGTTGTTGGATGATGCGGCGATGACCGCCAGCTCGTAGCGTCTCACTATGCTTGCGAATGGAGGTCGTGGTAAGGCGGGCGTGGTGAAGCGGACGTGATGGAACGGCGTGATAGGGAATATGGGAAGAGGAAGTGCGTGGAACGGATCCGTTAAGACACCGCGTGCGATTGATTTGCCGTGCCGATCCTCTGCCCTGCTCTGCCTTACCTGATTCACCGCGTCCGCTTTCTCACGTCTGCTTTATGGCGCCCGAATCACCGCGCCGCTTCATCACGACCGTTCTCCCACGCCGGTTTCTCGCGCACGGTGTACAATGCCGTCATGATCGATCGTTTCTTTCCCGCTAAGCTTGCTGCTTCCGTCAGCGCTATCAGCGCGATCGCCCATGGTTGAGCATATTGCTTCCTCGTCGGTGACGTCGTGGTTCGCCGCGGATGGCCCGCTGGCGCGGCAGCTGCCGGCGTTCGAGTCGCGCCCGCAGCAGCCGGCGATGGCGGAAGCGGTGCAGCGCGCGCTGACCGACGGCCGTCATCTCATCGTCGAAGCGGGCACCGGCGTCGGCAAATCGCTCGCGTATCTACTACCGGCGGCGTTGTGGGCGGCGCGTCACGACAAGCGGGTGCTGGTAGTGACGCATACGCGGGCGCTGCAGGAGCAGCTGGTGCAGCGGGAGTTGCCGCTGGTGCGTGAGCTGCTGGCCGGGCAGGGGTTGACGTGCCGTTACGCATTGCTCATGGGCGCGTCAAACTATCTCTGCCGGCAGCGGTTGGTGCGGGTGCTGCAGGATGGTGCGGAGTTATTTGGCGATCGGGAGACGGCATCGCTGCTTCGGCAGCTGGCAGTATGGTCGGAGACGGCCGCCAGCGGTCTGCGCAGCCAGCTGCCGTGTGAGGTGCCGCCATCGGTGTGGGATGCCATCTGCAAAGATCCCGATCTCTGTCTGGGGCGTCGCGGTCCTGAGTGGGAGCGCTGTCTCTATCGGAAGGATCTGGAGCGGGCGCGTCGGGCGCATATCGTGGTGCTCAACCAGCATCTCTTCTTCGCCGGGTTGCCGGTGACCGACATCGACGCCGTCATCTTCGATGAAGCGCATCAGATCGAGGAGGTCGCGGCGCAGTTTCTCGGCGTCTCGGTGACGAGCCATCGAGTCAGGCGTTTGCTGGATGAGATGGCGGCGGCGAAGCAGCAGCGCGGTCTGGCATGGCGGATGCGGCATCCGGATCCGCGTTGGGCGCCGACCGTGGCGTCGGCCGTGCGCGTGGCGCGTGGTGCGGCGCGTCACTTCTTCGGGACGCTGCGGGAGGTGGCGACATCGGAGCAGGATCGGCGCGGCGCTATCGACGATACCAGGGCCCGGCGCATTCGGCAGCCGGATATCGTGCCGGACGTGCTGTCGGAGTCGGTCGGGGTGATCGGGCGATTGCTGAAGGAGGCGGTGTCGCAGAGCGCATCATCGGAGGATGAGGCGATCCTCACGGCCTACGCGGAGCGGTGCGGGCGACTGACGGATGACGTGCGGATGCTGCTGGCATGCGATCGTCCGGCGTCCGCTTATTGGGTAGAGGCGGGGGACGGGCGTCGGGCGCCAACGGCGTTCTGCATGGCGCCGCTGGATGTGTCGGGTGTATTGCGGGAGTCGATCTTTGGCCGCGGCCGACCAGTGGTGTTGACATCGGCGACGCTGGCGGTCGATCGGTCGCTGGCGATGGCGCGGTCTCGGCTGGGGATGGACGAGGGGGATGAGTTGATCCTTGATTCACCGTTCGATCATCAGCGGCAGTCGATCTGCTACATCGATCGGCGGATGCCGGATCCATCGCTGCAGGTGGAGGCATATGAGCGGCGCGTGATCGATCAGTGCGCAGCGGTGGTGGAGCGGGCGCCGGGCGGCGTGCTGGTGCTGCATACCAGCCATCGCGCGGTGGCGAAGACAGCGCAGGCATTGCGCCGCGCGTTCGGTAACCGGCGTCCTGTGTTCTGCCAAGGGGAGCGCGAGCCGTATGCGTTGCTGGAGGCGTTCCGGGCGGCGGGGAACGGTGTGCTGATCGGTACCGATACCTTCTGGCAGGGGATCGACGTGGTCGGCGAAGCGCTGACGTGCGTCATTGTGGCACGGCTGCCGTTCGCGTCGCCCGGTTCGCCGCTGGAGGAAGCGCGCCGCGAGTGGCTCACGTCGCAGGGGATCGATCCGTTCGACGGCTCGACGCTGCCGCGCGCCATCCTGAAGTTCCGTCAAGGCGTGGGACGATTGATCCGATGCAGCACCGACTATGGCGCGATCGTGGTGCTCGATCCGCGGATCGTCACCAAACGCTACGGCGCCAGTTTCCTCCGTGCGATCCCGGCTTGCCGTCAGACGGGATCGCTCGACGAGATGGCGTCGTTCCTTTCCGCGCGCTCCGCGTCGCCGAACGAGCCGGTGTACGTTCCCGATGTTCAAGAGTAAGTGCGTGTTTGTGTGCTCAAGTGCTTGGGTGTTGCGAACGCTTGGAGAGGTGATTTTCGGCGCGTGGCTTTCGACTTCAGGCGCGTGGATCGAGTCGCCGAGCTCGTATCTCGCGTTGGGAGCCTGGAGTCTGGCAGGAAAGGATTTCTTCGTTCGCAGCGGGAAGGTTGGTTAGAATAACGGCGCTTATCGGGATGGGTGTTCGTGCAAACTGGGGGTATCAGCGATGGCACTGATGGCTTCGACGATGTTGGCGCTCGGGACGCAGGCGCCGGATTTTCGGCTACCTGATGTCGTGTCGGGCAAGACGATCTCACCGGTGACATTCGCCGGCAGGCAGGCGCTGCTGGTGATGTTTATCTGTCGACACTGTCCGTACGTGGTGCATGTGAAGGAGGAGCTGGCGCGGATCGGCAAGGATTATGCCGGCAAGAATCTCGGGATTGTTGCCATCAGCGCCAACGACGTGAAGCATTATCCGGAGGATGCGCCGGATCAGCTGAAGATGATGGCGCAGGAGCTTGGCTTCACGTTTCCTTTCTGCTATGACGAAAGTCAGGAGACGGCCAAGGCCTACACTGCGGCTTGCACGCCGGATTTCTTCCTGTTTGATCGGGAGCGGCAGCTCGTCTACCGCGGGCAGTTGGATGATAGCCGTCCCGACAACGGCAAACCGGTCACGGGGCGCGATCTACGGTCGGCGATCGATGCGGCGCTGGTGGGGAAGCCGGTCAGCAAGGAGCAGCGGCCGAGTCTCGGGTGCAACATCAAGTGGCGGAAGGGCAACGAGCCACCGTACGCGAGAGCGTGAAGCGCGAAAAACCTCCAGATGCAAGCTGCGAGCCACGAGCTTCGAGCTCAAAACGTTGAGCCAAGAGACTCCAAGTCCAACAAAACACGGAACGCTCTTCGTGTGATCGGTGATGTGTATCGTGAACGAGATTCGCTCGCGGCTCGTAGCTCGTCGCTCGTAGCCATGAAATTATCTGTTATAATGGCTCCACCATGGGAGCTGAGCCAACCTTCGACTACGAAGCAGCGTTCTCCCGCAATATCGGTCTCGTCACTCCAGAAGAGCAGCAGCGGTTGCGTTCCGCCACCATCGGGATCCCCGGCATGGGTGGCGTCGGCGGCGCTCATCTACTAACACTCGTGCGTCTCGGCGTGACCCGTTTCGTCATCGCTGATGGTGATGTCTTCGAGCTGGCGAATAGCAACCGTCAAGTCGGTGCAATGGTCGGCACCCTCGGTCGTCCGAAGGTAGAGGTGATGGCCGAGATGGCTCGCGCGATCAATCCCGCTTGTGACATCCGCGTGATGCATGAAGCAATCCACTCTGGAAGCATGGATACGTTCCTGGCGGGATGCGATATCGTCATCGACGGCTTGGATTTCTTCGCCATTCGTGCCAGGCGCGATCTGTTTCGGCGAGCGCGGGAGCGGGGCATTCCGGTGATTACCTGCGGCCCCATGGGTTTCAGTGCGGCGCTTCTGCTCTTTATGCCGGAGAGCCCCAGTTTCGATGCATTCATGGCCATCAACGATCGGATGAGCGAGAGAGAGCAGTTGGTGCGCTTCGCGGTCGGTCTAGCCCCGGCCGGTTTGCACTTCCCGTACGTTGATCCTCAGCATGTCAGCTTCAGCGAGCAGCGAGGCCCTTCATCGATGATTGCCATCAATCTCTGCGCGGCATTTGCCGCCGGTGAGGTTCTCAACTTGATTCTCAAGCGGCGTCTGCCGTGGAGTGTTCCACGGTACGCTCAGTACGATGCCTACCGTTTGCAGTTTCGCAAGGGAGTCCTGCCGGGCGGCAACCACCATCCCGTTCAACAGCTGAAACTCTGGTATTTGCGTCGGAAGTTGGGGGTTGAGCGATGATACCGTGGCGTGCGCGGTCGGTCATGCTAGCGATTCCTCAAGGTGACACTAATGCGTTCGTCTTCGAGCGGAGGCCACGGAGTGGCCGAAGTCGAGAAGCTATCGGAGGTTCTCGACTCGCTCCGCTCGCTCGAACACGAACCCGTCAGCATCATGTGGATAGAACGCTAGAATTCTGGCTGTCGCTGCAGTGGTTGGTCAGTTGGGGTTGATGAGCCGATGTCTCTCGTGACGCTTGAGCAAGTGACCAAGGTGTACACGATCGGAAACGCTCAGGTGCATGCGTTGAGGGGCGTGTCCTTGACGGTGGATGCCGGAGCATTTCTGGCGATCGTCGGTCCGTCGGGTAGCGGGAAGACGACGCTGCTCAATCTCATCGGCTGTCTTGAATCCGCGACGCAAGGGGCGGTGCGTCTTGATGGTCAGGATGTGTCGCGGCTGTCGAACGATGCGCTCGCCACGTTCCGTGCCCACCATCTCGGCTTTATCTTCCAGACGTTCAACCTCTTTCCGGTGCTCACCGCGCTCGAGAATGTCGAGTATCCGCTCTACGCCAAGCCGCTGCCTCGCCGCGAGCGCCGTCGGCTGGCGATGGAGGCGCTGGAGCATGTGGGGCTCCAGGATCATGCGGCGCACAAGCCGATGGAGCTGAGCGGCGGGCAGCGTCAGCGGGTGGCGATCGCGCGCGCCGTGGTGGCGAAGCCGAAGCTCGTGCTGGCCGACGAGCCGACCGCGAATCTCGACTATGCTACCGGCCAGGAGATCCTCCGGCTGATGCGGCGCATCAACGAAGAGCAGCACACCACTGTCATCTTCTCCACGCACGATCAGCGGGTGATGCAGATGGCGAGCCGGATCGTCGGGCTCCGCGACGGCGTGATCGCGGAGGATGGGCGATGACGCTGCTGCTGGCGGTGCGCAATGTCTTCCGTCATCGGACGCGCTCGTTAATCACGCTGGCGGCTATCGCCATCGGCGGCGCCTCGGTCATCTTCGTGGGCGGCTTCTTCGAGAATATGTTCTTCAAGATGCGCGAAAGCTACATCAAAGGGCATACGGGGCATATCCAGATCTATCGAGCGGGGTTTTTAGAGAAGGGGAGCAGCCGTCCGTTTGACTTCCTCATCGAGAATCCTCAAGAGATCGTGCCGCTGATCCGCGAGCTGCCGGGAGTGAGCCGGGTGACTCAGCGGTTGCAGTTTTCCGGCATGATCAGCACGGGCGATAATACCGTTTCCTGTCTGGTGCAGGGGGTTGAGCCGTCGTACGAGCCGAGCATCCGGCAATCCGACGCGCAGAATCCACGGGAGGATTTGGCGGAAGTCGGCGGCGCGGTGATTGAAGCGGGCGATCCATTGGACGAGGGGCATTCGTACGGGACGATTCTCGGTCGGGGGCTGGCCGCTGGTCTCGATGCGAAGGTGGGGGATGCGTTGGTGCTGGTGGCCAACACGGTGTCGGGTGCCATCAACGCGTTCGATGTCAGTGTGCAGGGGATCTTCTTTACCAGCGCGAAGGTGTTCGACGATCATGTCCTGCGCATGCCGCTCGACACCGCGCAGCAGCTGCTCTACACCAACGCGGTGCAGACGCTGGTGATCATGCTTGAGCGGACGGAAGATACGCCGCGGATCACCCGGCAGT
>Ga0247727_10002977_pt1 | contig 38094 bp, 37 predicted proteins | sample WisWelCaveWW1625_FD_202498 | JGI IMG/M metagenome (GOLD analysis project Ga0247727, IMG submission 202498) | Biofilm microbial communities from Wishing Well Cave, Virginia, United States - WW16-25 | ecosystem: Environmental > Aquatic > Deep subsurface > Groundwater > Cave microbial mat | place...
AACTTCAATTGACCCGACGGTTCCGTCGCCGTACGCTTCGACATGGGGGCCTCCTTTGTGATTCACTCCGACTGTATCGGAGCGGGGGCCCTCCCTACAAAACTAACGAAGCCGCGGACATCCTCGCTTGGGAAGAACGGCTTGCCTCTGCCCGGTGAGTTGAGCGCCGACACCACAAGATCGAAGGCCAGATTCAATCCCAGCCCCGCGACCGTGAACAGCGCGAGCCGGCCGGGGTGACCCGCCAACGACGGCGCGGTCCATCGAATGGTGAACGCCCATGCCACGGCCCGGAGGATCCAAATCGCAGCGGTCGCGATCACCCAACCGCCCGCGAGGACGGGACGCCCCGCACCTGCAAGCGCGGCTACGACGACGAACATGATGACGACGATCGCGAACCCGAGCATGAGCCGTACAGCTCCGCCCACCAGAGGTGCGAGAGTCCCGGGGTGTTTCTGAATCCGTCGCACCGCCGCGCAGAAGAGCACGTACAGCGCGGTCTTGGGACCCATGTAGCACAACAGCAAGCCCATGACCCGGTACTCCGCGGCTATTTCAGCGCTTCCGCCCCATGCTTCGCCGCCGGCGACCCTTCCTTCAGCCGCAAGTCGAGCTTCTCCGCGTCGCGGAACATCGGGTCGCCCGTGTGGCCGTTCTTCTCGACGCTGGGCAGCTTGGGAGCGCTGCGGTTCGGGGCATCGACGCAGTACCAGTGGTTATCCTCAAACGCGAAGGTGCCCGGCTCCGTGTTCGGCCCGACGTTCACGCCCCCTTCCGACCACTGGTCCGACTTGAAGACGACCAGGTTGTGCGTGAAGGTGCCCTTGCGGCACGCCACGAACCCCTTCGCCGTCGTCTCCTGCAGGATCCGGATCGCCCACCGCTTCGGCAGGTAGATCGTGTTGTACTGCACGAGCGCGCCGTCCACGCCGACGAACGCGATCGGAGCATCCGAGCCGATGAACGTGCAGCCCTCCACGCGGATGTCGCGGGCCTCCGCGTGCGGCGGCTCCTTCAGCGCGGGACGGAAGTACTCGAGCCCCGTGCTGCCGCCGATGTTCACCGAGCGCGAACCCGCGTTCTCGAACCGGCTCTTCCGGATCGCGATCTCGGCGCAGCCGCCCTTCGTCTGCACGCCGTTGCCGCCAGAACCGTCGTGCACGAAGGCGCAGCCCTCCACGACACCGCGATGGCACCCCACCATGTCGATCGCCGATCCCGATCCCCCCCACTTCTCGACCTTGCAGTTCTCCACCCGGAAGTCGTCGATGCCCGAGAGCTTGATGCCATCCTGATTGCCCTTGCCGCCGATGTTGCGGATCGTGAGGCCGCGCAGCACCAGGTGATGCGACGGCGTCTCGTAGCTCCCGCCGTCGTCGATGTTCAACCCGTTCCCCGTCGCGCCCTCGATCACGAGATCCCGCAGTTCGAGATGCTCGATGTCGCTCAAGTGGATTCCGTCCCCCCCGCCCTTGAAGACGGGCGGCTTCTTAGGGTCGGCCCCGGCAATGACGACCGGCTTGCCCTTTTCGCCCCGCACCTTCGCGAAGTAGAGGCCGCCCTCGTAGTCGCCCGCCGCGACCGAGATGGTCGTGCCCGGCGCCGCCTTGGCGACGGCGTCACGCAGCTCCTGCACCGTGCGGACGGTCGCCTGCACGCGGCCCGCGGCCGCGAGCAGCAGCAGGATCGCCGTCTTGACCAAGACCGAGTCGATCGAGATCATCCTCATCTTCTCCAAAGCCCTCGACTCGCCCGCCTTCCGGCGGTCTCCCTCGGGGCAGGCCCGTCTCCCTACCCCAACCCGAGTCGGTCGAGGTCGTCCTCATCTTCACCAAACCAGTGTCCGATTTCATGCAGGATCGTGTCCTGGATGCACTTCACGACCTCCGGGTGCGTGTCGAAATCCTCTTCAATGGTCTTCTGGAAGAGGATGATCCGTGTCGGCATCAGGTCGGCCTCGCTGCCGGGGTCCTGCGCCGTCTCTCCGTAGTGCCGGCCCTCGATCAGGCCGTAGCACTCCTTCTCCGCCTCCTCCCATTCCTTGTTCTTCGGCGCGCGGCGGTTGCGGCTGTCGTAGACGACGACGTCGAGATTCTCGAGCCGCTCCTTCAGCTCCTTCGGCATGCCCTCGATCGCCACGCGCACGATCCGGTCGAACTCGTCGCTTCGCAATTCACTTCTCCAGCCGCTATAGTACGCCGCGTCCTCTTCCCCCGGACCCTGGACCTGCACTCGGGACTCGTCTATGCCGCCAAGATTCGTCGGCTTTGACCTGTACGACCTCGACCCGCTCTTCTCCGACGAAGAAAAAACCGTCCGCGACACGGTCCGCTCCTACGTCGACACGAACATCATCCCGCACATCGGCAAGTGGTGGGAGGCCGGCGCGTTCGACAGGAAGATCATCCCCGAACTCGCCGAGCTCGGCCTGATGGGCATGAACCTGCACGGCTACGGCTGCGCCGGCATGAACAACGTCGCCTACGGCCTGGCCATGCAGGAGCTGGAGCGCGGCGATTCCGGCATCCGCTCGTTCGTCAGCGTCCAGGGCGCGCTCGTCATGTTCCCGCTCTTCACCTACGGCTCCGAGGAGCAGAAGAAGAAGTACCTCCCCAAGCTCGCCACCGCCGAGCTCATCGGCTGCTTCGGCCTCACCGAGCCCGACTTCGGCTCCAACCCCGGCGGCATGAAGACACGCGCCGTCAAGAAGGGCAACACGTGGATCCTCAATGGCACCAAGATGTGGATCACCAACGCGTCGCTCGCCGACATCGCCATCATCTGGGCGAAGGTCGACCAGAAGGACCTTCCCGCGGGCGTCAAGCCCAAGGGCGAGGACAAGGACGTCATCCTCGGCTTCATCTGCGAGCGCGGGATGAAGGGCTACGCCACGCAGGAGATCAAGGGCAAGCTCTCGCTCCGCGCCAGCGACACGAGCGAGATCATCCTCACCGACTGCGAGGTGCCCGACGAGAACCGCCTTCCGAACGGCAGCGGCCTCAAGGCGCCGCTCGGCTGCCTGAGCGCCGCGCGCTACGGCATCGCGTGGGGCGCAACCGGCGCCGCGATGGCGTGCCTCCACGAGGCGCTCGAGTACGCCAAGATCCGCGTCCAGTTCACGCGCCCCATCGCCGGCTACCAGCTCGTCCAGGCAAAGCTCGCCCAGATGGCGTCCGAAATCACCAAGGCCCAGCTCATGCAGCTCCAGCTCGGCCGCCTCAAGGACCAGGGCAAGGCGACCTTCGTCCACGTCTCCATGGCGAAGCGCAACAACGTCTGGGAGGCGCTCAAGACCGCCCGCATGGCCCGCGACATCCTCGGAGGCAACGGCATCATCAACGAGTACCACTCGATGCGCCACATGTGCAACCTCGAGACCGTCTACACCTACGAGGGCACCCACGACATCCATACGCTGATCCTGGGCGAGCACCTGACGGGGATTCCCGCGTACACGTAAGACCGGGGATGCCGCCTTCGCCAGAGGCTACGGCGTGCCACGCCGTAGGTCGCGCCCGAAGGCGCGAGCGGTGGCGGGTACGAGGTTCGATGTACGATGTTCGATGTGCTGTACGAGGTGGCGCTTGATTGACATCGAACATTACATCGAACATCGAACATCGAACCTCGTACATTCTCCTAGACTCGGCTAATGCTCATCTTCAGCGCGGTACTAGGGCTCCTGCTATTTCAAGATCCTCCCCCCAAGCCTCCCAAGCACAAGATCGAGGTCAAGCTCGCCATCGAGCCCGCCGACAAGCGCTGGCAGTTCCGCATCTCAGGCACCACCGATCTGCCCGACAAGACCGTCCTGCGCCTGCGCGTCTTCGCCATCGAGGTCGTCACGATCATGGGCGAGAGCCGCGAAGAGGAGGAGGGCCTCTGCTACCGCGGCGGCGCGTGGTACAAGGACGTCACCCTCAAGGGCGGCAAGTTCAGCGAGATCGTCTTCGACACCGCGCACAAACCCTACTCGCTCCGCTACCGCGGGCGCGCCTTCTATGACACCGAGTCGCAGGATGAGGAGCTTGCCAAGACGATCGGCGACGAGAGCTTCTCCGCAAAGGACGACGTCGCCTGGGGCGATCCGAAGAATTTCGACGCCGAACTGCGCGAAGCGGCCAAGTCCATCGCCGACGACCTCGACGTGATCCAGCGGCTCTTTTCCGAGGTCAAGAACATGTTCTCGTCCCAGCGCGCGCGGTACGTCGCCAAGGACTGGCTGGGCTGGAAGAAGGAGTTCCTCGCCCGCGTCGACAAGCTGCGCGCGAAGAACGACGAACGGTGGGAGCTCTGGGCCGCCTGGGTCGAGCGGCAGGGCCGGTTCCGCGTCACCGATTTCTGCGAGATGCTCAAGTATCTCGTCGAGGACGAATGCGCCGCCGTTCTCGAGAAGGGGGACGAGGAGGCGCTCAAGTCCGCACAGCAGACGATCAGCCGCTTCCCCGAGCGCTTCGAGGAGGCCCGCGAGGTGGTCGGCCTCGACGCGCCCTTCGACATCGAAACGGTGACGGCCGTGACGAAGCGCTACGCGGCCGCCGTCGAGGCGGTCAAGAAGACCGCCGGGGCGGACTGGGACAAGGGCGCCGAGTCGCGGGGCGCCGCGCGTGACGCGATCCTGCGCCTTTCCGACCAGAAGCTCGTTCCGCGCCGCGGCTACGAGCGCGTCGTCCGCGTCGCCGGCTCGCTCACCCGGCTGCTCGAACTCGGCCCGGACGCGGCGTCGAAGCCGGACGCCTGGAAGCGCGCCGTCACGGTGCACGACGAGGCTCTGCGGGATTTCATGAACTACGCGCAGATTAAACCGTAAGTACCTTTGATGACCCTGGCGGCGTTCCTGCTCCTGCTTGCCTGCCCCGAGCGAGCGTGCGCCATGCGCGCGCGGGTCGAAGGGCTGATCCAGCAGCAGCCAAAGCACAAGATCGAGCCGAAGCTCACGATCGAGCCCACCTCGGCCGGAGCGCGGTTCCGCGTCACCGGCACGACCGACCTGCCCGACGGGGTGATCCTCAAGTTCAAGATCTATGCCGTCGACGAGGAGGTCTGGGACCTGAAGACAGAGACGTGGACCGGGAAGGTGAAGGAGAGCGCTTTCGATGTCGCCTGCCTCGAGCTCCAGCGCCAACCCCTCTCCCTCACCTACCGCGCGATCGTCAGCTACAAGCCTCTCGCGCAGGACGGCGCCGTCGCCCGCGCGGTGGGCGATCCCGCCTTCGAAGCCAAGGTCGACCTCGTGGTCGGCACCCCGGAGAAGCTGACGCAGGAGCTGAGGGCTTCCGCCAAGCAGCTCTACGACGACCTTGTCCGCACCCGTGAAATCCTCACCGAGCTCAACGCGACCTTCGCCCGCCAGCGCCAGAAGCACGATCCCGCGGCGTGGGCGGCATGGCTCAAGGAGTGGACGCCGAAGGTTCGTGCGATGGCCGAGGCCAATGACAAGCGCTACGACGTCTGGGCCGCCTGGATCGAAAAGCAGGGCCACATCAAGATCGGCGCCTTCTGCCAGTGGCTGACGCAGATGGCCGACGGCTGCACCGCCTTCCTCGGCGGCGAGGCCGCCGCGCTCGAGCGTGTCCGCAAAGACCTCGCCGCGATGATGGATTCGCTCGAGACCGCCTTCGAGCTCCCCGGCCTCGAGCTCCCGTTCAACCTCGAGGCGCTCGCCGCCCAGCTGCGCACGTACGGAGAGGCCATCACGGCGCTCAAGGCCCTCTCGAAAGAGTCATGGGCCGAGAAGTCGCCCGTCCATCGCGGCACCGCCCGCGGCGTGCTCCTCCAGATCAGCAACCGCAAAGTCGTCCCCCGCCGCTACTACGAACTCGTGGAGACGCTGGCCGCCCGCTTCGATGCGCTCTGCCGCACGCTCGCGGAAGGGGCCGGGATCGAGCCGGCCGCCCGGGAGCACGACGAGGCTCTGGCCGCCCTCCGTGCCGCGGCCGGATTGAAGTAGCCTTGAACATTCCAAACCGATTGACATAATCACTGCTCTTCATGGGCCTCAACGCGTACGTCATACCGATCAGCGCCTTTCTTTCGGGCGATTTCGTTTCGCTCGTGATCAAGATGGGCGGCGAAACCCTCGTGCGCCGCCGCCCCTCGACACCCGAAGGCGCGGTGCCCGTCCCGGGCTTCGACAAGCGGTTCGTGCGCCGCATCATGACCGACGATCCGCGCGAACTCGAAGTCCGCGCCGGCCGCGTCCGCGATCAGCGCGCGAAGGCGGCCCAGGCCGCCGAAGGCATCAGGGACGCCGTCGCCAAGATGTCCGGCAACCTCGCGAACTGGAACGAGGAGGGCGGCGCCCGCTACGAACACCGCCTCTGGCGCGAGTGCATCGACCCGTTCCGCGACTACGCGCGCAAGCTCGACGGCTACTTCCCGCACCTCACCGAACATTCGTTCAAGGGCTTCTACGTCCCGACGAACTTTCCGCGCCCCGTCCCCACGGAGGAGCGCGTCCTGCTCCGCAAGATGGTCGACGTCGGCTCCTCCACGACGCTCCTCGAGGAGCTCAACACGATCAACCGCTCTCTCGGCGTCGAGAAGAAGTGGGACTCCCTCCGCGACGGCGAGGGCCTCGAAGCCGACCCCGTCCGCATCGGCTTCGCGATCATGGAGTCCATCGCCCGCCAGAGCGTGCAGAACCACATGCCGATCTGCTTCGACGGTGAGTAGCGGCACCCCGAGGGAGCCCAACGCCACGCCGGGCGAGTCGAGGGCCAGGCCCACCGTTTCTTTGCGGGTCCCCGGCGAGCGCGGCCATCTCTTCTACTTCCGCAAGATGGTCGTCAAGCCCGATCGCGAGATCGAGCCCGGCTCCGTCGTCGATATCCTCGATCGCACCGGCACGTTCGTCGGCGTCGGCTTCTACAACCCCCGCAGCGAGATCGCCATCCGGCTGCTCTCGAACTCCCGTGACGACGACGCAGACTTTCTGCCGCGCCGCCTCCGCGCGGCCATCGAGTTCCGTCAGCAGACCCTCAAGCTCCCGGACGTGACCACCGCCTACCGCCTGTGCCACGCCGAAGGCGACGGCCTCACCGGCCTCATCGTCGACCGATACGGGCCCGTCGTGGTCGCCGAGCTCTTTTCACGGGGCTGGTTCAAGCAGCTCGACGCGGTCAAGTCCGCGCTCGCCGCTCTCGTTCCCGACGCGACGGTCCACGTCGTCACCGACGACCTGGCGTCGCGCTTCGAAGGGTTCACCCTGCCGAGGACCGCACCGCCGGTCCCGGTGGTCGTCACCGAGCATGGCGCGCAGTTCCGCATCAATTTCGCCACCGGCCACAAGACCGGCTTCTTTTGCGACCAGCGCGATAACCGCCGGACGGTCGCGTCGCTCGCGAAGGGCCACGCGATGCTCGACCTCTGCTGCTACACCGGCGGCTTCGCGATCCACGCGGCGCTCGCCGGCGCGGCGCGCGTCACGGCCGTCGACCTCGACGAGAAGGCGCTCGAGACCGCGCGCCAGAACGCGAAGCTCAACCGCGTGAAGATCGACTTCCTCCACGCCGACATCTTCAACTACCTCAAGCAGCACAAGGAGAAGGCGGAGCTCGTCGTGCTCGACCCCGCCAAGCTCGCCCGGACCCGCGAGGACCTGCCCAACGCGCGCCGGTCCTATCGCGACATGAATGCCCTGGCGATGCGCGCCATCACGCCGGGCGGCATCCTCGTCTCCTGCTCGTGCAGCGGGCTCGTGGGCGAGGCGGAGTTCATCGACATCCTCCGCGACGCCGCGCGAATCGACGGACGCGAGCTGCGCATCTTCCAGGTCACCGGCGCCGGCCCCGACCATCCCGTCTCGACGCTCTTCCCCGAGGGGCGGTATCTCAAGGCGGTTTTCAGTATCGTGGTCTGAATGCCCCTGAGGCCTCACGTCGCGCGCATCACCTTCCTCGATCCCCTGCGCTTGCGCCTCCACGTCGCCGGCGAGGTGCACCCGGGTGAACTCGCCGCCCGCGGCTACACGCGCGAGGGCGGGGAGTGGGTTCTGCCGCTCGTGCTGACGACGGTGACGAAGAGCGAATCGCGCACCGAGACTCGAAGCCAGTTGATCATGGAATTCCAGGCTCTCCATGGCCTCGGCTACGCGTTCCGGGAAGGCGATGAGTTCGCACCCGCCGAGATGTGGCGCAACTACCGCAGCGTCGGCGCGGTTTCCGGCGACGCGGTCTTCCTCTAGCGGTGGCGTTCGCTCGATCCGCTTCGAACTTCACGTCATGCGTCATGCTTCATCCTTCATACTTCCCCATCAGACGTGCCCCACGGCCCTCAGCTCGACCGTCTCGCCGTGGACCAACGCCGGGCAGCCGCGCGCCATCTCCGTCGCGTGCGCCAGGTCGCGCGCCTCGATCACGAAATAGCCCGTCAGCACCTCCTTCGTCTCCGTGAACGGGCCGTCGGTGATGAGCCCGTCGACCGTCTTCAACAGCCGCCCGCCGGGGCCGAGCGGGTTGCCGCCGACGAACGCCTTCTCGGCCTTGAGCTTGTCGACCCACGCGAAGTAGAGCTTCAGCAGCTCCTCCTGCTTCGCCGACGGCAGCTTCGACCACGCATGGTCGGTCTCACGCATCAGCACCAGGAACTGCGCCATCGCTCACCTCTTCGGTTTCAGCTTGAAGTCCGTCGCGTTCTCGCCCTTCGGACCCTCGATCCGCGCGAAGAGCGAGCCGTCCTTCTCCAATCGATAGATGATCTTCGTCGGAAAGTCGTGCTTGGGATTCTCGAACGTCGCTTCCTTCCCGTCGAGCTTCACGAGCGGAAAGACGACCTCTGCCTGTCCGCCAACCGTGATGGCCAGCTCCACGCCCTTCTCCGTCTGGGCGAGCTTCATGAACTCTACGAAGACCGTCTTCTCCTTCACGACGTGCCGGCCCATGCCGATCATCGTCCCGCCCGACGGCTTCATCCAGTGCTCCTCGAAGGTCCCGCCCTCGAGCACCCCCTCCCACGACCCGGCCAGCCAGTCGAGCTTGTCGACCGTGACCTTCTCCTGCGGCAGCGCGACGACCCCGATCAAGAGCAGCCATCTCATAGCAGTCTCCTTTCTGTCCTGACGGCGAACGAGGATGACGGAAATCGACACGATCTGCGAGAATTCTGCGCAATGAGACGGGCGACCCTGATGCTCCTGCTCGCCGCCGGGTGCGCCTCCCCCGGCCGGGAGCTGCCGCGGAGCGGCGATGAAATCGTCGTCTGCGGCCGGCTCTTCCACACCGGCGCGCCCGTCGTCCTCTGGACCGATCCGGGCGGCTACGACGGCTACCGCGTCGAGCGCCGCTTCGTCCCCGCCGACGAGGCCTCGTGGGAGAAGACCGCGAAAGCTGAACGTGCGCCCAAGACCCCGAATCGCTACGACCAGCGCACCGAAGGACTGTCGCCCGAGGAGCTCGAGCGCGTCCGCGGCGGCGGGTGGGACCTCCCGCTGCTCCAGCGCACCGTCGACCAGTTCGTCCTCCACTACGACGTCTGCGGCACGAGCCGCCAGTGCTTCAAAGTCCTCCACGACATCCGCGGGCTGAGCGTCCACTTCATGCTCGACCTCGACGGAACGATCTACCAGACGCTCGACCTCAAGGAGCGCGCGTGGCACGCCACGATCGCCAACCACCGCTCGATCGGCATCGAGATCGCGAACATCGGCGCCTACTCCGAGGCCGACAAGACGCTCGACGCCTGGTACGCCCGTGACGACACGGGCCGCACGCGCGTCACGCTCCCCGCCTGGATGAAGGAGCCGGGCATCCGGACGGCCGACTTCATCGCGCGCCCCGATCGCGACGAGGTCGTCGTCGGCGAGATCCACGGATCGAAGCTCCGGCAGTACGACTTCACGCCGGCGCAGTACGAGTCGCTCGAGAAGCTCGTCGCGGCACTTTGCGCCGTCTTCCCAAAGCTGCGCTGCGACTATCCCCGCGACGCCGAAGGGCGCCTGATCACGACGGTACTGGCGCCCGAGGCGTTCCAGGCGTACAGCGGCGTGCTCGGCCACTTCCATGTCCAGCGCGGCAAGGTCGATCCGGGACCGGCGTTTCAATGGGACCGTGTGATCCGAGGAGCCAAACGATGAAGCACTTCTCTCTCGCCATCCTTCTGCTCGCATCCTGCGCCGTCGGCGCACCACCCACGCAGGAAGAAGCGGCGAAGCGGATCATCGACGCGGTCGCCGCCGGCAACGATTCCTACAACAAGCTCCAGGAACTCTGCGACGACGTCGGCCACCGCCTCAGCGGCTCGAAGGGGCTCGAGAACGCCGTCGCGTGGGGCGTCGCACGGCTCAAGGCCGACGGCCAGGAGAATGTCCGCGCCGAGAAACTCATGGTCCCGAAGTGGGTACGCGGCAGGGAGTCGCTCGTCATGCTCGAACCGCGCGAGCACGCGATCTCGATGCTTGGCCTCGGCGGCTCCGTCGGCACCGAGGGGATCACCGCCGAGGTCGTCGTCGTGAGGAGCAAGAAGGAGCTCGACGCGCTCGCAACCGCGGAGGGCAAGATCGTCCTCTTCAACGCGCCGATGGCTGCATACGACCCCGTGAAGGGCGCGGGCTACGGCGAAGCGGTGCAGTACCGCTCCAGCGGCGCCGTTTGGGCGGCTGAGAAGGGCGCGGTCGCCGCGCTCGTCCGCTCGGTGACGGCTCACAGCCTTCGCACGCCTCACACCGGCGCGATGCGCTACGCCGACGGCAAGAAGAAGATCCCGGCCGCTTCGGTCTCGGTCGAGGACGCCGAACTCATGGCGCGCCTCTGCGCGCGCGGGAAGAAAGTTGTCGTGAAGCTGATGATGGAAGCTCACGACGACGGCATGGTCGAGAGTGCGAACGTCGTCGGCGAGCTCGTCGGGCGCGAGAAGCCCGAAGAGATCGTCATCGTCAGCGGCCACCTCGACTCGTGGGACGTCGGCCAGGGCGCGCAGGACGACGGCGGCGGCTGCGTCTGCGCGATGGAGGTGCTCAATGTCCTGCGCAAGCTCGGCCTGAGGCCGCGCCGCACGATCCGCGTCGTGCTCTGGACTAACGAAGAGAACGGGATGCTGGGCGTGAAGACCTACCTGAAGGACCACGCCGCGGAGCTTGCGAACCACATTGCGGCGATCGAGTCGGACATCGGCGTCTTCAACCCGGTGCAGTTCGGGGTCGACATCAACGACGCCGATCGGCTCAAGCTCGCCGGCGAGCAGCTCGCGCGGATCGTCAAGCCGCTCGCGCTCAAGTCGAAGACCGGCTCGTCATCGTCCGACGTCGGCAACTTCAAGGTGCACGGTGTGCCGGCGCTCGGGCTCGACGTCGAGGGCTCGAGGTACTTCGACTATCACCACACGCCGGCCGACACGGTCGACAACGTCAATCCGAAGGAGCTTTCCAACTGCGTCGCGGCGATGGCGGTCGTCGCCTACTCGATCGCGGAGATGAAGGAGCGGTTTGGAGGGGAGCCCGCGAAGTGAGGAGAGCCCCGACCCTCGCGTTTCCTCTGCGTCTCTTCCGCGTCGTTCCTTCTGATTCGTCTTCCGACGCCGTGTTTCCGTTGTTCGGCTTGTGTTTCCGTTGAGGCGGTCCGGCCGTTTGCGTTTCGGCCGCGTTTCTTCTGCGGCTCAGATCCACTCCGCCTTCCGATAGATCGCCAGTCCCGCGTTCACCATGTCGCGCACCGCCGCGAGCAGCTTCGGCTCCAGCGACTTGAAGTGGAAGCAAGACTTACCCTTCAGAGACTTCTTCAAGTCGGCGGAAATCCCCACGAACGCCTTCGGATGCGTGTAGATCGGAAAGAAGTAGAGCACCGTCGCGCCCTTGCGTTCCGCAACCGACGCGAAGTACATCCCCTCGACGGTCTTCTTCGACACGGTCACCGTCTTCGTCCCGTAGACGTCATAGAGCGTCGCCGTGTCTGCACGCACCTTCAGCGGCGGCACGCACGCCGCGAGGATCTCCTTCAGCCGTGTGAACACTCCGGCTTCGGTCATGCTCCTCTCCTCTTTCTCTCTTTCTCTCTTTCTCTCTTTCTCTCTTTCCCTCTTTCTCACTTCCCCAGCTCCTTCGCCAGCGCCGCCGCCGCCGCCGGGCTCATCTTCACCATCACCGGCCACTGGTGGCGCTTCGCGTCATCGAGGATGAACGTGATCCGGTCGTCGACGACCTCCTTCCCGTCCCCGTCCACCCCGACGTACTTCGCCATCAGCTTCGGCTCGACCCCCGAGACCTTCAGCTTCTTCTCCTTGATGACGTAGCCACCCAGGTAGATCCCCGAGTCCATATCCACCTTTCCCTCCGCACCCCCCTTCGCCTCCACGAGCTCGTTCAGCTCGTCGGCCAGTGCCTTCGCCGCCTCCTTCGGAAGCTTGATCGTGACGACCGCGTGCTTCTCCGCTTCCAGCACGAGCTGCACCGCGCCCCCCACGGCCGACACCTTCCACGACGCCTTCTTGTTGAAGTCCAGCGACGCCCACTCCCCCAGCTCGAACGGCCCAAGGTCGATCGACGCCTCGATGCCAGGGCCTCCGAAAACCGCCTCCTCGATCGCGCGGCTGACCTCGTACACGTTGCTGCTTCCGTTGCTCAGCACGATGATCACCACGTCCTCGTCGAGGTATCGCGTGAACCACGTCGCGAACCCGGCCACGCCGCCGGAATGATGCGCCTTCGTGCCGTGCTTCGTCTTCTCGACGAACCAACCGCACGCGTAGCGGTCCTTTGCGGGCGCGTAGAGCTTCGCCTTCGTCTTCGCGTCGAGAATCTTCTCGCCCCGCAGCGCCCGGTCCCACTTGAGCAGGTCCGGCGTCGTGCTGACGACGCCCCCCATGCCGCGATACCCCCACCCGTAGAACCAGTCGACCGACGATGACGACGACTCGCCCTTCGCCAGCCGCGACGCGGCCCGCTTCGCGTCAAGCGAGCTGTCCTTGATGAAGCCGCTGTCGGTCATCCCCGCGGGCTTGAAGAGCTTCTCCTTCACGTACTCTTCGAACGACTTTCCTGACGCGACCTCGACCAGCGCCGCCAGGAGCGCGTACGCGACGTTGCAGTACGCGAACTTCTTCCCCGGGTCGGTGACGAGCTCCGACTTCATGACGAACGCGAGGAGCTGATCGCGCGTCTCCGTCGCCGCGTACGGCAGGCCGATCTCCGCCGAGATCCCGGAGGTATGCGTCAGCAGCTGATGGATCGTGATCGCTTTCTTCTCCTCGGGCACGTTCTTGAAGTGCTGGTCGATCGAATCCGAGATCGCGAGCTTCCCTTCCATCTCGAGCTTGAGCACCGCCGCCGCCGTGATCTGCTTGCTGACGGACGCGAGCTCGAAGAGCGTCCTCGGCGTGTTCGGCGTCGAGCCGTAGTCGGCGAAGCCGTAGCCCTTCGAAAGCAGGACCTCGCCTCCCTTGGCGACGAGCACCGCCCCCCAGAAGCCGCCTCCGGTCTTGCGCTGCACCGCGGCGTCGATCGCGGCACCCTGCTCTCCCTTGACGACAGAATCCTGGGATAGAGCGGCCATCAGCAGCGTGGCGAGTATCATGCGAGCCTCCTCGTACCTAACACCCGGTCGTGTACTTTAGACGTGATGCGCGCCGTCCTTGCGTTACTTCTTCTTGTCGGGCCCGCCTCCGCACTCTCTCCCTCCCTCCCTCTCTCCCTCTCTCTCCTTCCCCAGGAGACCGACTTCTTCGAGAAGAAGATCCGCCCGATCTTCGCCGAACGCTGCTACTCCTGCCATTCGGCCTCCGCGAAGACCCTTCAGGGCGAACTCCGGCTCGACACGCGTGACGGCGTCACCCGGGTTGCCGGCAAGATCGTCGCCGCCGTCCGCCACGAGGGCGATCTCAAGATGCCCCCCAAGTCGAAGCTCGCCGACGAACAGATCGCCGACATCGAAACGTGGGTCAAGAGCGGCGCTCCCATGCCGCCCGACACTTCTCCTCAAAAGAAGGAAGCCCATTGGGCCTTCGCGCCGCCGAAGGAAGTCGAGGTCCCGGCCGGCAAGAACCCTGTCGACTTCTTCATCGAGCGCGCGCTTGCGGCCAAGGGGCTCACCCTCGCACCGGGGGCCGACCGGCGCACTCTCGTCCGCCGCCTCACCTTCGACCTCACCGGCCTTCCGCCCGCGCCCGCGGAGATCGACGCCTTCGTGGCCGACGGCGACGTCGAGAAGCTCGTCGACCGCCTTCTCGCCTCTTCGCGTTACGGCGAGCGATGGGGCCGCCACTGGCTCGACGTCGCCCGCTACTCCGACACGAAGGGCTACGTCTTCGAGGAGGAGCGCCGCTTCGCGAACGCGTGGACCTACCGCGACTGGGTGGTGAAGGCCTTCAACGACGACCTGCCGTACGACCAGTTCCTCGTCGCGCAGATCGCCGCCGACCGGCTCAATGCCGAGCCGTCGCAGCTCGCGGCCATGGGCTTCCTCACCGTCGGCCGCCGCTTCCTGAACGACATCCACGACATCATCGACGACCGCATCGACGTCGTGACTCGCGGCGCGATGGGGCTGACGCTCGGCTGCGCCCGCTGCCACGACCACAAGTACGATCCCCTCACCCAGAAGGACTACTACGCGCTCTACGGCGTCTTCGCGGCCTCGCCCGAGGCGCAGAATCCGCCACCGATCCCAGGCCCGCAGACCCGGGAGCAGCGCGACGCCTTCGTCGCCGAGCTCACGAAGCGCGAGGAGGAGATCGCCGCCTTCAAGAAGCGCCGCTTCGATGCGATCCTCAAGGAGCTCGACAAGAAACGCGAGGCCTACATCGCCGCCGCGAAGGAGAAGCCGAAGGACCCCGACGCGTTCGCGCTCGATCGCAAGCTCAACCCGCTGGTCCTCAAGCGGTGGATCGCGGCCCTCAAGAAGGAAGGCGACCCGGTTCCGCCGGCGTTCGAGCTCAAGGAGGTCGACGCGCTGCTCAGCGACGACGACAAGAACAAGCTCAAGGAGTTCCAGCGCGGAATCGACGAAGTCCGGATCTCCCATCCGGGGGCGCCGGCGAAGCCGATGTGCCTCGAGGAGGGCGGCGTCCACGGGAACCCCCGCGTTTTTCTCCGCGGCAATCCCGGGCGTCCCGGCCCGGAGGTCCCGCGACGCTTCCCCGAGATCCTCGGCGGCCAGCTTTTCAAGAGCGGCTCCGGCCGGCTGGAACTCGCGAAGGCGATCGCCTCCAGGGACAATCCGCTCACGGCCCGCGTCTGGGTCAACCGCGTCTGGCTCCACCACTTCGGCGCCGGCCTGGTCCGGACACCCAGCGACTTCGGAACCCGCTCCGACCCGCCGACCCATCCCGAGCTGCTCGATGCCCTCGCCCTCCGCTTCATGGCGGACGGGTGGTCGACGAAGAAACTGCACAAGCGGATCGTCCTGTCGGCACCCTACCTCCAGTCGGGCGCCGATAACGGGAAGGCGCGCGCCGTCGACCCAGAGAACCGCCTTCTGTGGCGGTTCCCGCTCCGTCGGCTCGACTTCGAGGAGCTCCGCGATTCGCTCCTCTTCGCATCCGGCCGGCTCGATTTCGCCCTGGGCGGCAAGCCGGTCGGGCTCGACGGCAATCGCCGCACGATCTACGTCACGATCGAGCGGCAGAATCTGCCGGCGCTCTTCCGCGTCTTCGACTTTGCGAGTCCCGACACCACCAGCCCGCAGCGGTTCACCACGACGGTGCCTCAACAGGCACTTTATCTGATGAATTCGCCGTTCGTCATCGACGCGGCCCGCGCGCTCGGTGCCCGCACGACCGATCTCGGCGAACTATGGCGCCTCACGCTCGGCCGTCCGCCGACGGAGGCGGAGCGCGCCGCGGCGACGAAGTACCTCGCCGCCGAGCCTGCCGGGGAGGTTCTCCCCACGACCTGGTCATACGGCTGCGGCGACTTCAACGCTGAGAAGAAGACGGTCTCTTTCGTCGCGCTCCCCCACTTCACCGGCGCCTCCTGGCAGGGCGGCCCGCAGCTCCCCGACAAGTCGCTCGGATGGGTCGTTCTCGGCGCGGCCGGCGGCCATCCCGGGCGGAAGCACGCTGTCATCCGCCGATGGACCGCGCCGCAGGACGGCACCGTCGAGATCACGGGGACGCTCCATCATCCGTCGGACAAGGGCGACGGCGTCGTCGCGCGCATCGTGATCCACGGTGAGCAGATCGCGACGGCGGTCGCGAAGCAGAAGCAGGCCCCCGTCACCGCGCGCGCCGGGGTCAAGAAGGGCGACACGATCGACTTCATCGTCGAGTGCGGCGCGAACGAGAGCTACGATTCGTTCGAATGGGCGCCGACGATCACGATGGGCGGGCAGACGTGGAGTGCGTCGACGGAGTTCTCCGGTCCGCGTCCGCCGCCGCTCACTCCATGGGAGAAACTCGCGCAGATCCTGATCATGACGAACGAATTTTCCTATGTGGACTAGACGCGAAGCCCTGAAGCGCTGCGGGATCGGCTTCGGCGCGCTTGCGCTCGGCGATCTGTTCGCGCAGGCCATGCCCGGGGGGAGCGAGGCGGGTCGAACGGCGCAGGACAACCCCCTGGCGCCGAAGTCGCCGCCCTTGGCCGCGAAAGCGAAGCGTGTCATCCACATCTTCGCCAACGGCGGCCCGTCGCACATCGACACGTTCGACCCCAAGCCGATTCTCGAGAAGTACGCCGGAAAGCCGCTGCCCAATCCCAACCCGCCCACCGAGCGGCGCACCGGCCATGCCTTTCCCTCTCCGTTCAAATTCAGGAAGCGCGGCCAGTCCGGCACCGAGATCAGCGAGCTCTTCGACAAACTCGGCGATTGCGCCGACGACCTCTGCGTCATCCGCTCGATGCAGGCCGATGTCCCCAACCACGAGCCGTCACTGCTCCTGATGAACTGCGGCGAGGCGCGCCTCATCCGCCCGAGCATGGGCTCATGGGTCACCTATGGGCTCGGCTCTGTTTCGCAGAACCTGCCCGGCTTCATCGTGATGTGCCCTGGCGGCATGCCGATCCAGGAATCGCAGAACTGGCAGGCCGGCTTCCTCCCTGGCGTCCTCCAGGGCACCTACCTCGACACGCAGCACCAGGAGGTCCAGAAGCTCATCGAGTTCGTCAGGAACCCGCGCACGTCGGCGACCGCGCAGCGCCGGCAGCTCGACCTCCTCCAGGAGCTCAACCACCAGCACGCGAAGGAGCGAGCGAACGACGCGGCGCTCGAGACGCGCATCCAGTCGTACGAGCTCGCGTTCCGCATGCAAACGGAGGCCGCCGAGGTCTTCGACACGTCGAAGGAGCCCGAATCGATCCGGAAGATGTATGGCGACGGCGTCCAGGGCCGCCAGCTCCTCATCGCCCGTCGCCTGCTCGAGAAAGGAGTCCGCTTCGTCCAGGTCTACCACGGTGCCGGCCAGCCGTGGGACAACCACGACGACCTCGAGCAGGAGCACCGCAAACTTTCGCGCGAGTGCGACGCGCCGCTCGCGGCGCTGCTCAAGGACCTCAAGCAGCGCGGCATGCTCGACGACACGCTCGTCGTCTGGGGCGGCGAGTTCGGCCGCACGCCCGTCGTGGAGATGCCAACCCCCGGCTCGAACGCGGGAAAGATCAACGGCCGCGATCACAACCACTACGGCTTCTCGATGTGGCTCGCCGGCGGCGGCGTGAAGGGCGGCCATATCCATGGCGCGACGGACGAGTTCGGCTTCAAGGCCGCTGTGAAGCCCGTCCACGTCCACGACCTCCACGCGACGATCCTGTGGCTCCTCGGCTTCGACCACGAAAAGTTCACGTACCGCTACGCGGGCCGCGATTTCCGGCTGACCGACGTTCACGGAAAAGTCGTGAAGGAGATTCTCGCGTGAACCGCGCCGAAGCCGACCCTTCCTTCAGGAGGCTCGCATGAAATCGAAGCCCGATCCGATCTACGAGAAGGTCAAGGCGATCTGCCTCTCGTTCCCCAACACGAAACTGACGATGACGTGGGACTCGCCTCACTTCCGCGTCGGCGAGAAGATCTTCGCCGGCTACGGCCACGGCAAGGCCGGCTTCAAGCTCGAAGCCGAGCACGCCGAGGAACGGATCGAGGACGATCCCCGCTTCGAGCGCGCGCCCTACGTCGGCCGCTACGGCTGGGTCACGATGGACCTCTCGAAGGTGCGCGACTGGCGCGAGGTCAAGACGCTGATCGGCGAGAGCTACCGGCTCATCGCGAAGTGCAAGCCTGCTCCGCGTGCCGCCGCCCGGCCGCGTCGCGCACGTGGCGCTCCTCGAAGCGATCGGCGCTGATCTCGTTCAGCCGCTCCCGGACCCCCGGCGCCGAAATCGGTGCGTGCTCAATCCCGGCAATCCGCGACCGGTCCTCGCAATCCCACAGGCACTCGATCGCGAACATCTCGCGAAACCGCTCGTCATCACGCGCGAGCAGTTCCACGGCCAGCATTCGCGCGTAGGACGAATGCGTCTGGGCGTAGACCCCGCGCAGGCGCGCCACGGGCGCCCCCTTGCCCGCGCGCTGCAGCCCCTCCAGGATGTCGGTGAGCCGGTCGGTGTCGGTCTGTCGATGCGCCGCCGGGAGCTCCGATCCGAGCAGCGCGGCATCCTCCGCCGTGGCGCACAGGCTGAGAATCGTGTGTCCCGCATACCGATGCCCCGGCTTGTGGGATCGAAACCAGCGGCGCGCACGCGGCAGCACGAGGTCGCCCGGCAGATCGATCAGCGCGAACGCCGCGACGATCTGCGGCGTCCGCCCGTGCTTCTCGACGTCGAGGAGCGCCGTCGCCGGCTCCAGCGTCCGCGGGTCCTTCTGCTTCCCCAGCGCCTGGACGGACGCGAGGCGCCGGTAAATCGGTCCGGAGTGCGAGGCCTCCAGGAGACGGTCGGCATCGGCGCGCCTCGCGGCGAGGGTCCTGCCGATGTCCGAGTAGGTGCTGCCCTCGACCGACGCCAGCAGAGCCTCGGTGCTCATCGTCTCGAACTCCGCTGCGCGGTCCCTCGAGCGCCGGGTCTGCTGCACCGCGTGCGAGAGCGCCCGGCCGAGCCGCGACTCGGGATCGATTCCCACTTTCCACGGCTCGGGCGGCGAATAGAGCATGAGGCCGACCTGCTTGAAGAGGTCGTCGTCCTTCGGATACCTCGCCTCGAGGATCGTCTCGACCCCCGTGAGCAGCTTCTTCCCCGCCGCCTCAAGCTGCTTGAACGCGGGACCCCACGCGGTTGCCGTCGCCAGGTGTGCTTTCAGCGCTTCGACCGCCTCGCCTTCGCCGCGTTTCGCCAGCGCGCCGAGCGTGTCGATCAGGTAATCAGGATCGACCGACCGCTTGCTGAGCCCGCGAAGGATGCCGCCGACATGCCCGATGTCGAATCGTGTCCGCAGGATCAGCTGCGCGTAATAGTGCGCCCGCGTCTCCTGGTACAGGTTGGGCCACGGATCCTCCCGGAGCGTCTTGGCGACGAGTGCGTGCGCCCGCCGCCGCGGCAGCTCGATGCATCCGATGAACCCGACCCCGCGCCCGCGCTGCAGCTGGCCGAGCAGCGACTTCGGCTGCGCAAGCTTCATGCCTTTCTTTCGTGAGCGGCCTTCGCTTCACGTCTCGCCGTACCGGCGAGCCGGCCCCTTCGGGCGAGCTTCGGCGGATGAGGCGCTCCGCAGGCGGCGCCTTCGGACCGCCTCACATCTTCTTGAGCAGCTCCAGCCACCGCTTCCACGCGTCATCGCGCGCCTTCTTGTTCGCCTCGGTGGCGTTCGCCTCCTCGCCAAGCCGCATGAACGCATGGCCGGCGCCCGCGTAGGTCACGACGTCATAGGTCTTGCTGGCCGCCTTCATCAGCTCCTGCGACTTCTTCACCGACTCGTTCACCCGCGCATCGTTCTCCGCGTAGAAGCCGTAGACCGGGCAGGCGATCTTCGCGATGTCGTCCTTGTTGTCCGGGCCCGAACCGTAGAAAACGAACGCGGCCGCCAGCTTCTCGCGCTTCGTCGCGAACTTGAACGTCTGGCTCCCGCCCCAGCAGAACCCGCCGACGGCGATCTTCCCGTTCGCCGCCTCGATCTTCGCCGCGTAGTCGCAGACGGCGTTCAGGTCGGCGGTCGCCTGGTCGGCCGGCAGCTTCGAGAGCGCCTCACGCGCGGCATCCTGGTTCTCGAAGTCCGACGTCTTCCCGCCCTTCGGCCCCATCCCCGAGAGCAAATCGGGCGCGATGGCGATGAAGCCCTGCTCGGCGAGCCGGTCGGCCGTCGCACGAACCCAATCGACCAGCCCGCGGTTCTCGTGAATCAGGATGACGACCGGCGCCTTCTCCTTCACTTCAGGATAGACCACGAAGCAGTGAACTTTTCGCTCACCCTGCTTGACCTCGACCCACTCGGAATGGCGCGGCGACTTCTCGAGCCGGTCCTTCGGGGTCTCCTGCGCGCAGGCGAGGGCAATGAGGATGGTGATGAGCTTCATGGCGTCTATCCTGCGGCCCGCTCATGGCGGAGTCCAGCGATTGCCGTTCCGTCCCTTTGCCTTCCTTCCACCTTCTGGTTTTTCTCCTTTCCTTCCGTCTTCCCTCTTCCGTCTTCTATCTTCTCCGTGTGCACGTCCCTGTGCTGCTCGCCGAAGTTCTCTCCGTCCTCAAGCCCCGCAAGGGCGCCGCCGTCGTCGACTGCACGATCGGCCTCGGCGGCCACGCGGCCGCGCTGCTCACGAAGATCGGGCCGAAGGGCTGCCTCATCGGAATGGACCTCGATCTGGCCAACCTGGAGACCGCCCGCACGCTCCTCAAGGGGAAGAACGTCCTCCTGAACCACTCGAACTTCGCTGCCCTCCCGGCCATCCTGGCCGAAGCGGGCGTGGAGAAGGTCGACGCGATCCTCGCCGACCTCGGCGTCGCGAGCCCCCACTTCGACGATCCGTCGCGCGGCTTTTCCTATCGACGCGACGGGCCTCTCGACATGCGGCTCGACGTCACCCGTGGCGAAACCGCCGCCCAGCTGCTCAACCGCATCACCGAGTCCGACCTTGCCGCGGCCCTCCGCGACCTCGGCGACGAAGAGGACGCCGATCGCGTCGCGGCGCTCATCGTCAAGCGCCGCCCGATCCGGACGACGACGCAGCTAATGCGCATCGTCTGCGAAGCCCGCGACTTCACCGTCGAGCGCGGCTTCGGCGCGAAGCTCCATCCGGCGACGCGGACCTTCCAGGCGCTGCGGATGCTCGTCAACCGCGAGCTCCCGAGCCTTCAGCAGCTGCTGCGCGTCCTTCCCGACTGCCTCGCCCCCGGCGGCACCGCGGCGATCATCTCGTTCCACAGCGGCGAGGACCGCCTGGTCAAGCGCGCCTTCCGGGACGGTCCGTACGCCGATCGGAGCGACGAGCCGATCACGCCGTCCGATGCGGAGCGCAAGGAGAACCCGCGGGCGAGGTCAGCGAAGCTCCGGTGGGCCAGACTCTGACTGGGAAACACGCTTGTCACGGACGGGTCCCCTCTGCGGGCTCTGCCCCCTCTGCGCTCTCGCACTGTCTGTTTCATCAGACAGTGCCTTAGAATGACGCGATGATTCTCCTGCTTTGCCTCGCGCTCCAAGAGACGACTCTTGAAGACTCACTCTCCGAGCTCTTCAAGACGCTGACCGACGCGCAGAAGACGGAATGCCTCAAGAGGTACGACGACCCCGACCGCGACGCCGAAGTCTTCACCCCCGGCAAGCGGCCGGGACTTCTCATCGCCCAACTCACCGACGACCAGCTCAAGCTCCTCGATGGCTCGATTCGCCGCTTCCTCTCGAGCGACGGCTACGCCGAGGCGATGAAGGTCGCCAGGCAAAGCCACGCGAAGGAGGGGCTCAAGGCCTACTACCTGAACTTCTTCGGCGATGCCACGAAAGAAAAAGCGTGGGCCTTCCGCGTCAGCGAGCATCATCTGACGCTCGTTCACGTGACCTCCGACCCGCTCCGCTTCGGACCGGTCCTGCTCGGCGCCAACCCCCCCGACCTCTGGAAATCGCAGGAGGAGTCCGCCATCGCCTGCTTCGGCAAGCTCACCGACGCCGAGAAGAAGAAAGCCGTCGTCGGCGGTGCGGCCGAGTCGGGCAAGCCGCTCGGCGACAAGGGCATCGCGATCGGCGAGCTCTCCGACGACGCGAAGAAAGCCGCGATCGCCCTGATCGACGCACACCTCGCCCTCTTCAGCGACGCGCAGCAGAAAAAGCTCCGCGCGATCCTCGAGGCCGAGGGCGGCGCGGAGAAGCTCCGCCTCGCCTTCTTCGGCGCGATGACCAGGCGCTGCGCCGACGGCGGACGCGCCGACTGGAAGATCGAGGGGAAGCACTTCCTCATGGACTACGAATCGTCGCGCGGACACATCCACATGACCCTCCGCGGCGCCGTGGAGAAGAAATGAGACCGGCGGCGACCACCGCTGGTCTCATCGCGCCGTAGCCCATGAAGCACCCTGCCAGACCGAGGGGACGGCGGAGGCGGATGAAGTCGCTCCTCGACCTCATGGAGGTCCACAAGGAGCTCGACGAGCTCTTCGCCCGCCACCGCGACCTCGTCGTCGGCCTCGACTTCGCGAAGGCGGCGAAGGCGCTCGACGCCTTCGAGCGCGCACTGAAAATCCACATGGAGGCTGAGGAGAAGCACATCCTCCCGCTCTACGAGCAGCGAGTGGGCCACGTCCTCGGCGGCGATCCGGCGTTCTTCCACGCCGAGCACAAGAACCTGCTCAAGTTGCTCGCCGAGATCCAGACGAAGTCGCGCGAGCTCGCAGCAAATCGCGCGGCCGGCCCCCGCCAGGCCCACCAGTTCCTCGAAGCCGAGTCGATGTTCCTGCATCTCCTCGACCACCACGACCGCCGGGAGCGCAACACGCTCTATCCCGAGCTCGACAAGAAGGTGACGGTCGCCGAGCGGGAGGAGCTGCTGCGACTTACCGTCGGGCGGGAGTGATGTAGACTCGCACTGCCATGATCGAGGAGCTTTTCGACCTTCGCGTCGACACCATCCCGCCGGGCTCCACCCCGTCGCCCGACGCCCACCTCGCGCGCATCCTCGAGCCGTCGCCGGCGCTCGTCCGCCAGCTCGTTCCGCAGGGCTGGTTCTACAAGCCCTGCTGGGTGACGTACGTCCTGCACGTGCCGCGCACGCTCGACGAGCACATCGAGCAGACCTTTCACCGCCCCGCCAAGCAGAAAGTCCGCAAGCTCCTCCGCGACGTCCCGAAGCGCTACCGGCTTCTTGTCGAGGAGGGCGACGCGCACATCGCGGCGTTCCACGACCTCTACCGCCGCACCGTCGTCGCGAAGCCTCGCGGCATCGACCGCGTCGGCGAGCACGATGGCGGCTTCACCGACGGCTGGCTCGGCTTCTACCTCTTCGACGGGGACGCGATGGTCGCGGGCATCCTGGTCAAGCGCATGGTCCGCCACCTCTCCGTCGCGTACGGCGCGTTCGACGGCGACCACCGCAAGGGGCTCGACATCGAGCACTTCCTCCTGCTCGCGGTAGTGCAGAAGAGCATCGAACGGCGTGGGCGGTTCATGTCGCTCGGCGTCGACACCAACCGCTATGGCCATCACCTTTCCCTTCATCTCCCGGCTTACAAGCTGCGGATCGGGACGGCGCCGATGCCGTATGACCCCGGCGGACGCGAACTGATGAAGATCCAGTCGTTCGATCCGTTCCCGGACGGCCTCTTCTTCTACGCCTTCGATGACGCAAAACTGGTCGGCCACTTTTTCTCGAAGACCGAGCCCGACCTGCGGCCGTTCCAGCACGCGACGACCCCGCCCATCACGATTCACAAGATCCCGTGAAACTCCGCCCGCGCAAGTGCGGAATCATAGATGTGAAGCGACTCCTGCTCGTCCTGCTCTTTGCCGGCTGCAGCCGCGGCGGCGGATCCGGCGGTGCGCCGCCCGGCGGCTCCGGCCTGCCCGCCGGCCTCCCGTCCCATTTCGGACTCGGCCTCTCCAGCAGCCCGACGGAGCTCTCGTGGATGACGGGGTCGGCCGTCCCGTGGGACTACCGCTACCAGTACCTCGCCGGCGGCGTCAACACCGGCGCCGGCTGGTCGACGTGGAACGCGCCCGCCGGACAATTCGCAACCCTCTACCTCGACGCGAGCAAGGCGGCCGGAATCCTCCCCGTTTTCTCGTACTACCAGATCGTCCCGTCGAGCCCGAATCCCGGCAACGAGAATCCAGACCCGAAGCTGACGAACGCCGCGACGATGAACGCGTACTTCGCCGACTGGAAGCTGCTGATGCAGAAATGCGGCGCGTTCGCGAGCCCGGTCATCGTCCACCACGAGCCCGATCTCTGGGGCTACATGGAGCAGATGCACGGGACCAACCCGGCCTCGACGACGGTGAGCGTCGCGTCGTCGGGTTTCGCCGAGGCCGCGGGATTCGAAGACAACGCACGCGGGTTCGCCAAGGCGCTCGTCGCGCTCCGGGACACGTACGCGCCCAACGCGCTGCTGGCGTGGCACGCCTCGGCCTGGGCGACCGGCACCGACGTCGTCATGAACAACGGCGATCCCGTCGCTCTCGGCGGCCAGGTCGCGTCATTCTTCAACGCGCTGGCGGCGGACTTCGACCTCGTCTTCTTCGACCCCTCCGACCGCGACGCGGGCTACTACGAGTTCGTCGTCGGCGACGGCGGCGCCCATTGGTGGAGCAACGCGGACTTCGACCTCTTCCGCCAGTACTGCGCGACGATCTGCGCGGGCACCGGCCGCAAGGGGATGCTCTGGCAGGTGCCCTGCGGCAACACGCTCTACCGCAGCTGCAACAACACGACCGACCACTACCAGGACAACCGGCCCGAGTACTTTCTCCAGGCCGGGAACGAAGCACATCTCGCCGACTACAAGGCCGCCGGCATCATCGCGATTCTCTTCGGCCGCGGAGCGGGCGGGCCGACGACCTACACCGACGCGGCCGGCGATGGCATCACGAATCCCGCCCCGATCAACGGCAACAACCTCACCGCCACGGCGGCCGACGACGACGGCGGATTCCTCCGTTCGGCAGGCGGCGCCTACTACGCGGCCGGACCGCTGGCGATTCCGTAGAATCGCGGCGTGACGTACGAGGAGCTCCGCACCAAGGCGCGCGAGGAGCTGACCCAGGGCGACGCCCGCTCCGCCTTCGCCACCTTTCGTCCGGCGCTCGACTACCCCGGGCTGCTCGACTCCGACCGGCGATGGACCGATGCCCTCGGCCTCTTCGCGCTGATCGCCGGCGCCATGGCCGGCGAGGCGCTCGAGAAGCAGATCCGCGAAACCACGCTGGACGACCCGGCTTCGCTCTACAACCTCGGCTACGAACTGGTCGAACAGGGGTTCCACGGCATCGCCGCGACGGTGCTCGCCCGCGCCGACCGCCTCGCCCCCGGCGAGGAGAGCGTCATCACCGAATTCGTCGCCGCCCTGGAGCGTGCGGGCCGCCATCAAGAGGCCTGCGCCGTCCTTCGCCGCGACGCGGAGCTCCTCGAGTCGAGCCTCTTCTGCTCCTACCTGCTCGCCTTCAACGCGATGATGACGGGCGATCTCGACGAGCCGCGCGCGCGCCTGCCGGTCCTCCGTCGCATCGCCACGCCCGACCAGGCGTGGGCCGCGGAGCGCATCGGCGCCTTCCTGGCGCGTGCCGACGCGGTCCGTGCCGTATCGCCCCTCGACGCCGGCGACTTGCGCGGCTGGCATTTCGTCCTGGGCGGATCGCTGCTCCTGCATCTCTCGCCGTACGGGATGGATGCCGGCATGGCGGGCCGCTACGCGTTTCTCCAGGACTCCGAGGCGACCTGCGTGGAAGGAATCCGCCGCGTTGAAGCCGTTCTCAACGCCTGGGGCGCGGCGCCTCCGCGGATCTTCGAGCTGCCCGATCGCAACAGCGCCATCCTCGCCCATGCGGCCTCCGCCCTCCTCAAGCGTCCGCTCGCGCCTTGGCCGTCCGACGACCCCGGGCTCATCGTGGCCTATGACCTGTCCTCGCTGGGCGAACTCGACTCCCTGCGCGAACACCGTCCGAGCCAGATCCTGTGGTCTCACGCCCTCTGCTGGACCCGGGATCATCCGGTCACGCCCGATCTCGTGACGCTCATGCACCAGCACAACGCGTCGCCGTGGGAGCCCCGCCTTGTCCTCGACTCGACGACGAAGAAGATGACGAAGAGCGAGGCGGTCAAGGGCACGTCCGCGGAACTCGGCGCACGGACCGCCGCCACCCCGGCGGAGTCCCTCGAGGATCTCCCGCATCTCCTCGACCTTGCCCGCGCGGTGAAGCCGCAGGCCGCGGCATTCCGCACGATGGGCCTTCGCGAACGTCATTTCGAATCGTCACCCGTGAAGAGCAGCCGATTCGCATGAGCCCCGGCTTCTTTCGCGCGGCGCTCTATCCCTTCAAGGGCGTCGCCTACCTCGCCCGGACGCCGTCGCTCTGGAAGTACGCCGCCTTCGCCTTCGCCGCGAACCTCCTCGTCTTCACCGCGCTCGCCGTCGCGCTCTATCTGTCGTACGACAAGCTCGTCGACGCGATCACGCCCGATCGGCTGCCGGCGTGGCTCTCCTGGGTGCAGAAGGCGCTCCCCGTCATCGTCGGGTGCTTCGTGCTGCTTCTCGCCGCGACGGTCGGGCTCTTCCTGTTCACGATCATCGGCAACATGATCGCGGGGCCGTTCCTCGAGTCGATGACGGCCGTGATGCGGGTGCAGCTCGGCGAACCCGCGCCGCCGCCGCGCGGCTTCTGGAACGCGCTCGGCCGTTCGATCGCCAACCAGCTGCTGAAACTCCTGATCTTCGGATCGATCCAGTTCGTGCTCCTCGGCTGCTTCTTCACGCCGCTGAGCTTCCTGCATCCCGTTTTCTCGGGGCTGCTGACCGTCGTCTTCCTGGCGCTCGAGTACTGGGACTACCCGCTCGAGGGACGCGGCCTCATGGTCCCGGCCCGCTTGGCCTACCTGAATTCGCACCTGCGTCCGGCGCTCGGCTTCGGAACGGTGACGTGGCTGATGCTGCTCGTGCCGTTCCTCGGCTACATCATGATGCCAGCATCCGTCTGCGCGGCCACCTTGCTGGTACATGACCTCGACAAGAAAAGCGCGCCGTGAGCGCGCCGTCCTTCTGCCGGCGGCAGGTCACTTGCTGGTTCTCTTGGTCCCGTCTCCGCGCTTCTTCTCCGCCTTCTTCTCGATCATCTTGCGCAGCTGGTCGGAGAGCTCCAGGTCGAGCACCGATTCGCGGCTCGGGACCTGCGGGAACTGGATGTCGGGCGCGTTCGGCCCCCCCTTCGCCATCATCGGCTTTCCGCAGACCGGGCACGGGACCTTCGTCCCCTCCGGAGCTTTCTGCACGATGACGATCTCGCAGACCGGGCAACCGAACACCGCCATGCGCCCATCATAGCGTGAAGCGAAGTCATGGGGTATCTTGCCCCGATGGCGCTTGACAACACGACGGGCATCCGGCGGCGCGACGACTACCACAAGGGCATGGATGCCGGTTCGCTCGCCCTCTCCATCCAGAACCACCTGAAGTACGCGCTCTCCAAGGACAAGGCCACTTCGACGCCGCACGACCGCTACTGGAGCCTCGCGCTCTCCATCCGCGACCGCCTCATCGACCGCTGGATGGCCACCCAGCACGCCTACTACACGAAGGACGTCAAGCGCGTCTACTACCTCTCGATGGAGTACCTGGTCGGCCGGACGCTCACCAACTCGCTCGTCAACCTCGGCCTCACCCAGGAATTCGCCCGCGCCATGCGCGAGCTCGGCTGGTCCCCGGAACAGCTCGCCGAGGAGGAGCCCGACGCCGGCCTCGGCAACGGCGGCCTCGGCCGCCTCGCGGCCTGCTTCCTCGACTCGATGGCGACCCTCCAGCTCCCCGCCACCGGCTACGGCCTGCGCTACGAGTTCGGCATGTTCCGCCAGATCATCCGCGACGGCTGGCAGCTCGAGGAGCCCGACTACTGGCTGCGCCTCGGCACCCCGTGGGAGATTGCCCGCGTGGAGCGCACCTTCCGCATCCCGTTCTACGGCCGGGTCGTCCCCGGCGCCGGGCCGGACGGCAGGGGGCGCCGCGAGTGGATCGAATCGCACGACGTCTTCGCGACCGCTTACGACATCCCGGTCCCCGGCTACAAGAACAACACCGTCAACAACCTCCGCCTCTGGGCCGCGCGCGCCACCGAGCTCTTCGACCTCGACTACTTCAACTCCGGCGACTACATCCGCTCGATCGAACGCCGCGCCCGCAGCGAGAACATCACGAAGATCCTCTACCCCAACGACAAGGTCTACGCCGGCGCGGAGCTGCGCCTCCGCCAGGAGTTCCTGCTCGCCAGCGCATCGCTCCAGGACATCACGCGCCGCCACAAGCAGGTCTACGGCACCCTCGAGAGCCTGGCCGACAAGGCGGCCGTCCAGATCAACGACACCCACCCCGCCATCGCCGTCGCGGAGCTCCTGCGCCTGCTCATCGATGGCGAGGGAATGGCCCGCGAGAAGGCGTGGGAGATCACCACGAAGGTCTTCGGCTACACCAACCACACGCTCATGCCGGAAGCGCTCGAGAAGTGGTCCGTCGGCCTCATGGGCACCCTCCTCCCCCGCCACCTCGAGATCATCTACGACGTCAACCACGAGCTTCTCGGCCAGGTCGAGAGGCGCTGGCCCGGCGATGCCGCGCGCGTGCGGTCCATGTCGATCATCGAGGAGGGCGCCGAGAAGCAGGTCCGGATGGCCTATCTCGCCGTCGCGGGAAGCCACTCCGTCAACGGCGTCTCCGCGCTCCACACGTCGCTCCTGAAAGCACGCCTCTTCAGCGACTTCGCGGAGCTCTGGCCCGGGAAGTTCAACAACAAGACCAACGGCATCACGCCGCGCCGGTGGCTCCTCACCTGCAACCCCGACCTCTCGGCGCTCATCACGTCGCGCATCGGCGACGGCTGGACCACCGACCTTGCGAAGCTCCGGGCGCTGGTGAAGTTCCATGACGACATCGAGTTCCACGCCGAGTGGCGCCAGGCGAAAGCTGCCAACAAGCAGCGGCTGATCGGGACCATCGAACGGCTCTGCCGGGTCCGCGCGCGGCCCGACGCCATGATCGACGTGCACGTCAAGCGGCTGCACGAGTACAAGCGCCAGCTCATGAACATCCTCCGCGTCATCGATCTCTACCGCCGCCTGCGCGAGCGGCCCGATCTCGACGTCGTCCCGCGCACGATCGTCTTCGGCGGCAAGGCCGCGCCCGGCTACACGATGGCGAAGCTCATCATCCGCCTGATCACCGGCGTCGCGCAGGCGGTCAACAGCGACCGGGCCGTCAACGACAAGCTCACCGTCGTCTACCTCGAGGACTACCGCGTCACGCTGGCCGAGACGATCATCCCCGCCGCCGACCTGTCGGAGCAGATCTCGACCGCCGGCCTGGAGGCCTCCGGCACGGGCAACATGAAGTTCGCGCTCAACGGCGCCCTCACGATCGGCACGCTCGACGGCGCCAACGTCGAGATCCGCGAGGAGGTGGGGCCCGGGAACATCTTCATCTTCGGCGCGACCGTCGAGGAGGCGACCGCGCTGCTCGCCGCCGGCTACGAACCGCGGCGCGAGATCGAAGCCAGCCCGCGCCTCAAGGCGGCGCTCGACATGATCGCCGGCGGCTTCTTCAGCCCCGACGATCCCTTCCGCTTCAAGCCGATCCTCGACGCGCTGGCGACGCGCGATCCGTTCCTCGTCTGCCGCGACTTCAACGCCTACCTCGCCTGCCAGGAGCGGGTCGACAAGCTCTGGCGCGACCCCACGGCGTGGACGCAGATGTCGATCCTCAACACGGCGGCGATGGGCAAGTTTTCGACCGACCGCACGATCGCCGAGTACGCGAAGGAGATCTGGGGCGTCGGCGCCTGCCCGATCAAGCTGGACAGCTGAGACCTTCGAACGATCGCGTCGGGCTTGTCGGCAGGGTCATTTTCGGCGGAGTTGGATGCGGGCGTCGTCGAGGCAGGCCTTGATCGAGGCCTCCATCGGCGGGGACAACTTGATCATCTGCTCCCAGTCCTCGATCGCCGCCATCCACTGCCCTCCCATGTAGTGAAGAAGACCCCGGATCTGGAGCGCATCCACCTCCCCGGGCGCCGCGTGCAGGACGTCGTTCACGTCCTTCAGCCCCCGTCTCCACGACTCCGTGGGGTCCGCCCGGTACGATCGCTCCGCCACTCCGTACTGGAGCCACACCGCCCCCCGGTTCACCCGCGCGGCCAGGTAGCCCGGCGCCAGGTCGAGCGCCTTCCCGAAATCGGCAAGCGCCCGGTCAAAGCTCGGCCGCGGATCCTTCCGATTGCGCACCTCGTACTCGCCGATCCGGAACCACGTCGATCCGCAATTCAAGTGCGCCTCGGGGTAATTCGCATCCCGCTCCAAGGCCTTCCCGAACGAGGCGATCGCCGCTTCATAGTGCGGCATCGGGTCTTTCTTTCGCGCGTTCGCGATCTCCCCCAGGTTCCATAGCGCGAGCCCCCGCCCGTTCCACGGCGTCGCGGACTTCGAGTCGATCGCCAGCGCCTGATCGAAATCCGCCACCGCCTTGAGGAGGTCCTTCTCCCCCCCGCCACCCGTGTACGCCCGCATCGAGTACGTATTACCCCGGTTGTTGAGCGCCGACGTCGATTCCGGCTTGAGCGCGAGCGCCTTCGTGAAGTCGTCGATCGCCTGCTCCCAGTGGCGGTCAGGAGACTCCCCCCGCGCGGCCATGGCGGACGCGAGCCGCATGTGACAGTTGCCCCGCTGGATGAAGGCAGGTTCCGTCATCGACTCACGCGCGACCGCGTCGATGCAACGGAGCGCCTCCCGATAGTGGCCCCGCGGGTCCTTCGACGCGGCGGCCAGCACCTCGGCCTGCGCGTAGTGCGATTGCGCCACCCGGATCAGGGCCGTCAGCCACCCCGGCGATAGTTCCGCCGCCTTCGCGAAATCTCCCGCCGCTGCCTCGAACTCCATCGAGAGATACTTCGCATCGCCGCGTTGAAAGTGCGCCTCGGCCCCCACCTCCGCGTCGTCGACGATCCCTGACAAGATGCGCACGGCCTCGTCCAGCCGCCCCTCGTGGACCGCGACGATCCCCAGCGAGAGATCGCGGTAGACGCGCGTTTCCCCCTCGCTGATCCAGCCTTCCATCGTCGACAGCCGCTTCAGGTCCTCCAGCGCACGGCGCTTCCACTCCTCCATCTCCGCCGTCTGGTCCGCGCGCGCGCCGAACCGGACTTCCGATGTCGCCCCCGTCACGAGGGTGGGGAGCGGCGCCGACCGGTCGTAGAGCGTGATGAAGTGCCGGGCGCGGAAGTAGAACCCGAACGGTTCGTCAGGCGCCTCTCGGCAGGCACGGTCCAGGTCGCCCAGTGCGCCCGGATGGGCCGCCAGGCTCCGGAACCATCCGCGGTAGGCGTAGGCAATCGGCGCGTCCGGATAGTAGGCGAAGACCGAGGCGACGACCGCGTCCACCTCCTTCTCGAGCTTCGCGATATCGCCCTCCGGCCGCACGCCCATCCGCGAAATCCGCTGGGTCCGGTCGATCAGCGGGCGCGTTCCGCCGGCGAGCTCGACCCACGCGCGGGCGACGCGCTTCGCGTCCCCGGCCGCCTTCGTCTGGACCTCGGCACGGTCCTCCGCCGTCTTCGCGCGTCGCGTCGAGACGACGACCGCCAAGGCGCTGGCGGCCACGATGAAGAGCGCTGTGGCCACGGCCCACGGCCCCGGCCGCATCCGGATCCGCCGGGCGATCCGTCTCCCCCATCCGACCGGCCTGGCCTCGATCGGATCGCCCACGAGCGCGCGCTCGAGATCCCGCGCAAAGGCGAGCGCCGACTGGTATCGGCGCGCCGGCGACTTCTCGATCGCCTTCATCGCGATCGTCGAGAGGACCGGATCCCCGCCGGACACCCTCGCATCGACCGCTTCATCGCAGAGGATCTTCTCAAAGACGTCCCCGGCACCCTCGCCGAGGAATGGCGGCTTCCCCGTCAGGATCTCGTAGAGGATGACCCCGAGCGCGTAGACGTCGCTTCGCGCGTCGATTTCCCGGAGGCGCCCCGTCACCTGTTCCGGCGGCATGTAGTACGGCGTGCCGAGCGACGTTCCCGTTTTCGTGAGCACGGTCTCCTCGTCGATGTGCGCGAGCCCGAAGTCCGTGACGAACGGCTGGTTCTTGCGGTCAACGAGGATGTTCGCGGGCTTGAGGTCCCGGTGAACGATCCCTTCGCGGTGGGCCGCATCGACGGCCCGCGCGACCGTGGCGAGCATGGCGACGGTCTCCTTGACCGGGCGCCGCGCCGCGAGGATCTCGCGGAAGGTCGCGCCCTCGATGAGATCCATCACGAAGTAATGGAGGCCCGCCTCAACGCCGACATCGTGAACACCGACGATGTTCGGATGGCGGAGCTTGGCGGCGGCGGCAGCCTCCCGGTGGAAGCGCTTCACCGTGCTGGCGTTGATTCGCCCGCCTTCCCGCATGATCTTGATGGCCACGCGCCGCTTGAGCTCGGGATCCTCCGCCTCGTAGACGATCCCGCTCGCGCCTCGCGCGATCTCGCGGCGGATGGCGTACTTCCCGACGTGCCCCCCGCGGAGCTGGAGGTAAAGCGTCATCTGGGAGAGACGCGCCGACTCGTGGACATCGGCGGGGATCTCGAGGACGGCGCCACACGCGCCACACCGCTCGCCGTCGAAGGTCGAGCTGATGGTGCAGGGTGTTGCGCAGGCCGGGCAGGGGAATCTCAGCTGCTCCTGGTCCTTCATGATGTGGAGAAACTGGTCGGACGACAGGTAGCGCTTCCCAAGGAGGACCTGCCCGAGGGGCGGAGGGTCGGTCGCGGCGCTCCGCTCGCGAAGGCACTCCTCGAGCTGGGCTTCCGTGATCCAGCCCTTGGCGAGCGCGACCCGGCCGAAAAAAGGGACGTTCGCCATCCGTCCATTGTCGCGGGTCGCGCCGAGGATGGAGGTTCAAAAGTGAACAACGAGGCCGGGGCCGCCCCTCGCCCTATCGCGCCATCTTCCCCGGGGGCATCATCGGCGGAGGCGGCGGCAGGTGCGGCACGCCGTGGCCCGTCAGCGCGTCGCTGACCTCGCGCAGCCGGTCGTTCATCTCGAAGAAGACGAGCCAGAACTCGCAGACAACGCGCCACATCAGCACGTAGACCACGCCGATGATCGGGCCGGCGAGACACATCAGGCATCCCATCATCTTCTGTTCGTCGCGGCGCCCTTCGCTCATGGTGTAGATTCCCATTCCGATGCTGCCGAGGATGCAGAAGAGGATCAACAGCGTGACGATCCAGAAGAGGATCTTGATCAGGACTGGCGCAATCATCTTTCGGAAGCTCAGGTAGTCGCCCATGCGCAGCACCTTTCAGTAAGAGTGTGTGGAATCATAACGCAGTTCTGCCCCGGGTGAACCGGCCTCACTCCCCGCCCAGAACGTATACTCCGAGGATGAAGCACGCCGCCATCGCCGCGATCCTTCTTCTCGCCGCCTGCGACAGCGATCCGGTCGTGACCCCGCCGCCGACCGGCTCCTGCTTCGCCTGCCAGGGCACGAAGGCGGTCACCCACCGCGGGCGCAGCGTCGTCTGCCCACGGTGCGAAGGGCGGGCCGTCGATGTCGCCGTCTTCACCTCCACCTGGAACATCCGCTGGGACGAATGGAAGAGCTCCCACGACACCGCCGGCGAATCGTGCCACGCCGTCAAGTCCACGACGCTCGACCGCAACAGCCGCGTCTGCCTGGTCTGCAAGCGCAGCGTCGAGGCGACGCACGGGTGGACGATTTCGGCCGATACTCTCGCCTACTACAGCACCCTCACCCCCAACGATCAGCGCCGCCTCGCCGTCGACGCCCATGCGCTGATGGACGCGATGGTGACGGGCTTCAAGTCGCTGGCCGTCAGGGAAGTCGCCGTCCCATGCCGGGACTGCAAGGGGACCGGGAAAGCCGCCACGGGCAAGTGCGACAAATGCAAGGGGACCGGCCAGGCGCAAGGGCCGATGCATTGAAGACGCAGCCCGCCACCAGCACCTGGGGCGGGCCGGAGCGGACACGACTTCCTCCCGTCCGAATTCTCCTAATGTCGCGCGGCTTCGGACGTTTGCCTCCCCGTGAACTGCTCGGAAGCCCGCGATGGGCACCGTGCCCTCTTCCCAAGGAGGCTCCCGTGAGACCCTGTTGCCTGGCGCTGCTCTTCTGCGCCGCCGCCGCCAGCGGCCAGGATCGCAAGCGCGACGCCGCTTCCGACAAGCTCGTCACCACGCTCCCGGATGGCGTGGACCCCTCGACCATCGCCGTCAACGCCCTGACCAATCGTCTGCGCTGGTGCCTGGCGCGCGATGGCGGAAGCTGGAAGGTCTTCACCGCCAAGGGTGCGGGACCCTCCTTCGACGAGATCCGCGGCCTCCTTCCTGCCGGCGGTGCCGACGAGGACTGCGCCTACGCGGGCCGCCGTGACCGCGAGTGGTTCATCGTCTCCCCCGGGGCGTGCAAGGGTCCGTACCAGGACGTCGGACGGCCTGTGCCCCTCGGCGAGGGCGAAGTCGCCTACCGCTTCAAGAAGGACGGCGAATGGCGCGTGTCGATCGGCGAGAATGTGCGCGGGCCGTTCGACGAGGTGGGAGATCCTGTCGTCCGGCCGATCACCGGCAGCACTCGCAACCACAACGTCGTCGCGTTCCGCGCCAAGTCGGGCGGCCGCTGGTTCGTGATGGAAAACCAGTCGAAGGGGGCCCCGCACGACGACGTGGGCGACCCGGTCTACCGAATGAAGCCGAATTTCATGGCCTACCGCGCGCGGGACGGGGAGAAGTGCTTTGTGATGATCGAGACGAAGAAGGGCGAGACGTTCGACGAGATTGGCGCCCTCTTCGTGCATCCCTACGTGGCCGGCGCGGCGGATGAGACGGTGTGCTACGCCGCCCGGACCGGAGCGAAGTGGGTGGTCGTCGCCGGACGCACGAAGAGCGAAGCGTATGACGAGGTGGGTGCGATCGGCTGGATCACCGCGGACAGCGGCCGCCCGGCGTCGGAGGCCATCTCGTACCCGGCGCGCGTCGGCACGTCGTGGTTCCTGGTCGTGGGCGGGAGGCGCCTGAAGGGACACGATGAGGTGGGTGTGCCGAACGTGATGCCGGTCGGCGATGGCAGGGAGGCAACGAACCGGGTCACCTGTCCCGCGCGTGACGGGCGCCGCTGGAAGATGATGACGGACGACGCGGCGGGCCCGGAGTTCGACGCCGTCGGGACGCCCTTCTGCACCCTGAGCGGGCGCCTGACCTACGCGGCGCGCGAGGGCGAAGCGTGGCACGTGGTGGTGGACCAGCGCAAGCTGCCGGAAACCTACGAGCACATCGTCTTCGGCCCCCGGTTCGACGCGTCCCAGGGCTTCGAGGATCACATCCTGCTGTTCTTCGTGCGCGGCCGGGAGCTCTGGCGCCGGGAACTCGTCGTGCCCCGGAAATAGCGCGGCTCACGCCCCGCTACTTCACCGGATCGACAACGTCGCCCAGCTTCGGAATCTCAACCGTGGCGTGGCTGAACTTGCTCGGCCGGCAGATCCAGTCCCGCGCGTCCTCGCACACGACGTAGTGAATGTGCGGGTGGAGCGAGTATCCCGACGAACCGCATCGGCCGATGACGTCGCCGCGCTTCACCTTCTGGCCCGCCTTCACCGCCACGCTCCCCTTCCGCAGGTGATAGACCGCGCTGAATTCCTTCGGCGCGTGCTCGATGACGACGTGGTTCCCCTCGCCCGGATCGCCGCCGGGCGCGTTCAGGTGATCGTCGCAGCGATCGACGGCGACCGCCACCACGCCGTCCGCCGGCGCCAGCACCTCGGCGTCCCACGAGAAGTAATCTTCGAGCGTCTTGGGGTCAGCCTTCGAGATCTGCCCCTTCTCCACCCGCACGAAGTCCCATGCATGCTTCGCCGTCAACCCCCAGTGGGTCTCGTCGCCACCATTCGCCTGCACCACCTTCCAGCTCCCGCGGAACGGCAGGCTGAACTCGGTGACGTGATCGACCTTCGTCCGCAGCACCGCCTCCGCCTTCCGCCCGATCTCGCGCGCCTTGTCGTGCTCGCCGACCCGGAGGTGGCAGAGCGCCCGCATCTGGAGCAGCCACGGATCGTCCGGGAATTTCGCGAGGCCGTCGTCGTACACGCGGGCGGCGGGCTTCCAATGCCCCTGCTTGAAGTGGCAGAGGCCGACGTTGCGCCAGTAGTAGGCCAGCGCTTCGAGCTCCTTCGGGCTCTTCTCGCGCGCGCCCTCGAACCAGATGAGCGCCTTCTCCGGATTCTCCGAAATCATGCTGACGCCCATCCAGTAGCACGCCCAGTGCGGGAAGATCGTCGGGTGCTTGTCGATCGACTTCGCCAGCTCGCGACGCGCATCGTCCATCAAGCCGCGGATTGCCAGCATCCTCCCGCGGTTGAACGGGAGGTAGGCGTTCGCGGGCTCGATCGCCTCGGCATCGTCGAACGCCTTCGCCGCCTTGTCGAACTCCTTGAGCTCCGTCCACGCGAAGCCGATGCTGACGCGCGCCCACGCCGCCTTCGGTTCGCGCTCGATGATCTTCGTCAGCGCCGCGACCGCCTCCGTGAACTTCTTGTCGGCGAGCAGCTTGTTGACGCGATCCGCGTCGCTCTCCTGTACAAAGAGGACGAGCACCAGCAGCGCCTTTCTCACCGTCGGGATTCTACTTCCCGCGAACCTCCGCGCGCTCCACGCGCTTGCTCAACGCTGATGAACCCCGCCCCCCTCCGCGGTGAAGAACTCCTCGCGCCTCCCGTACTGCTGGCCATTCTCGTCACCGCCGTCAACGACCACATCCTCAAGGCCGCCTTCCCCGGCTTCCTCACCGGGAAGATCAGCGATTTCAGCGGCCTCTTCTTCTTCCCGTTCCTGATCACCGCCCTCGTTGGCATCCGGCAGATCGCGTGGGCCGCGGCGGTCACCGCGCTCGGGTTCGTCGTCGTCAAGCTGACCGGCCTCCAGTGCGGCCCGATGCGGATCGTCGCCGATCCCACCGATCTCGCCGCACTCGTCTCGCTGCCGCTGGCCGTCCTCTACGCCCGCCGCTGGAAGGAGACCGCATGCGACCGTTGATGCTGCTCACGCTGCTTCTTGCCGCCTGCAGGAGCGGCACGCTGCTGACCCATTCGGAGCCGGGTGACGCGCCCGTGCAGCCCATGGGCGGCGACCGCCCGATCGTCGCGCTCGGCCGCGTCGGCGAGCACCTGGCGATGGTGCGTCTCACGCCCTCCGGCGGCACCTGGTTCGTCGTCATCGAACTCGATCTCGACCCTCGCGACATCACGGTCGAGTCGCTCACCGTGGACAACTTCCCGATTCAGCCCATGACCTGGGCCAACGACCCGCGGATGGTCCGCGTCTGGGGCTGGTTCGAAACCGCGCCGAACTCATCCTTCGACGGCCGTGGCCACGTCGAGATCGTCATTTCAAGAGACGGCAGGCAGCAGCGCGGGACCATCGAGGTGAAGCCGTGACGCGCTCCCCGGCCTGGCTCCGCGCGATGGCGATTGGCGCCGCCGCGCTCTGCGCGATGGCGACATCGCTGCCGCCCGCCGCGTACGTCAGGTGCGAACCGGACGCGGGGCCGTTCCTCGAGCGCGACGGCCTGCTGGTCTACATCGAGCCCGCGACGACGATGGCGCGGCTCAAGGTCGATACGCTGGAGTTCGAGGCGGCCTCCGACCATCTCCATCTCTGCTTCATCATCAAGAACAGCCGCAACGAGGGCGTCACGCTCTCCACCGCGGCCGCGTCGCTCCTGCTTGACCAGGCCACGACCTTGAATGCCATCCCGACTCATCTTCGCATCGAGCCGGGGGCCACCGTCCGGATCGCCTTGCGGTTCAACATCGACCTCCGCGACCACCGCGAACTGCTGCGCGACGGCATCCGCGGCCGGCTGCGTCTCGGCGACGCCGGACCGACCGAGCTGTCGGTGCCCGTCCGCTGCGTCGTCTCGCGTTGATCTACTCGATCGCGCCGCCCCGCTTGTGGAGAGCGTAGGAGGTTCTAGCGGGCCACATCGTCCGATAGAGTCTCTTATGTTCCCTTCAAGAAGCTTCGAACCGGCCTTCGAACACCCCATCCACCAAGAATATCCCGAAAACCCGGTCCCTGCAG
>Ga0247727_10002978_pt1 | contig 38090 bp, 47 predicted proteins | sample WisWelCaveWW1625_FD_202498 | JGI IMG/M metagenome (GOLD analysis project Ga0247727, IMG submission 202498) | Biofilm microbial communities from Wishing Well Cave, Virginia, United States - WW16-25 | ecosystem: Environmental > Aquatic > Deep subsurface > Groundwater > Cave microbial mat | place...
TAGCCGAGCGGCATAAGAGCACGCCGGGTTAGAGCGTGGTTGCCTAGGTGCGGGGAAGAGTCGAACAGTAAACCACGAGTTACCGGTTTAACTCGGCGGGTGATTTGAAACCCTAACACTTGGTTGGGGGTTCGAGTCCCTCACGGCCTACTAGCTCGGCAGGCGGGGAAACTTGCCCGCCGAGCGAAGACCTAGCTATTCGGTTGTAAATGAACTTGCGTTGTCTTCTCCCCGTCAAGGTTTCAGACAGCGCCGGTGCGAAGCACCGGATGGTTAGGTCACGACGCGCTCAGGCTTCTTCGGCTTGGGCGCGTCGTCTTTTTTGCCAGGAATCGAATTCTTTTCGAGGAATGATGTAGGGCGAGGTGGCCTTGTTTGGGTCTAGCTTGCTAGCCTTGATATTGCCACGCTCGATCTCGGCCACAATGTACCGGGTGGTCACGCCCTCTTCCTCAGCGGCTTGGGAGACAGTTAGATAGTCCATACCGAATTGAGAATAGCACACTCGGAACAAGAGTCAAGAAGCAATTTCAGAGGGAGGGCTAAGACATGAAGACCTTGCTTCGCGCCGTGGTGTACTACATGGGCGCGTCTTTTATTGCTGGTGTGTGCTTCGTGATGGTATTCATGATTTGGTCAGGCGACGCAAGCAACCCGATTCAAACCCAAAGATCGAGCAATCCCTCAAGACCAACGGCTTACCCGACCCGCTCGTTTGATGCCTACAACGCACAACCGGCCCAGACTGTTGCAGAGAAGTTTGAAGATGGAGTTCGGCGTGCACGCCCAGATAATATGGTGTATCCCTACCGTGATCAGATCAGAGTATCCACCGATGGCGGCGTGTTAATGTTTATTTTTCGGGGTGAGACCGAGGCGCTCGAGGAAGCCATGGACGTGGCGGCAGAATTGATCTCCTATGGCGCGACTACAATTCTAAGTGAAGGGCTGCCCTACACGGAGGTTGTGTTTGCTTATCCCGGCCCTCAGCAAACGCACATGTTTGTGTGGATCGAGGGCGGGGACGCGATCCGGGTTGTCGCCAGAGAGCCAGCGAAAGTGTGGGAATACATGCGTTCTGGCGTGGATTGGGGAAATGTTCCGCTAGAAGATCGCCCACAATCGGCGCCCGTAGAGTTGCCAGTGTGCGATTGCTCAGGGAACGTCTATCAGTGTAGAGACTTCGCGCGACAAAGCGATGCGCAAGCCTGCTACCAGTATTGTTTGCGCAAGGCTGGGGCGGCGGACGTGCATCAAATCGATACGGATGCTGATGGCATAGCGTGCGAGAGTCTTTCGCCGTGACCAAAAAGACAAACCTGATCGCTTTTTTCGTACGATAGTGCAACTTGACTTATTCCGAGTTGAGTATATAATACTAATATAGAAATCGGCCCCGGCCAGTGTTATCACCACCGACCGAGGCCTGACCCACCCACTGAAGTAGCAGTGGAAGGGCTGACCCCGATTGTACCCCGGCACTCGCCGGCAACGGGCCGCCTTTCCACCCGGAAGGCGGCCCGTTTGCATGGACAAGCGTTTGCTCCGTTCCCTCTCCAAAGTTGAACACACCCCGACCGGCTGCTGGCAATACACCGGCGGGCTGAACCGCGACGGCTACCCGCAGACCACGCGCCTGCTGCACCGCTTCGTGTATGAGTGCCTGGTCGGCCCCATCCCGGCCGGGCACGAGCTCGATCACGTGTGCCGCAACCGCGCCTGCCTGAACCCGCTGCACCTGGAACCGGTGACCCACAAGGTCAACACCCTGCGGAGCAACGGCGTCACCGCCCTCAACGCCCGCAAGACCCACTGCCCGCACGGGCACGAATACACCGAGCGCAACACCTATCGTCACGCCGGGCGGCGCCGTTGCCGCACGTGCATGAACCAGAAGCGATACGCGCGCGCCGTCCGGGCCCGCGCCCAGAAGAAAGGACTCTCAGCATGAACAAGTCTGACCCGCACGCTTTGCTCGTCGGCGCGTACGTCCTGCGCTGGTTGGAGCGCAACGACGTGGCCGGCACGTATGCGCTCAGCCAGGCTGAGCAGGCCGCGCTGCTCAACCGCGCCCACGCCGTTGCCGCCCGCTTTGAGCGGATTTATACTGGAGAGCAATCATGACCACGCCACCCTCCATCCCCCTGGCCACCCCCAGGTCACCCATCCCGGCGCCCCTCCAGACGGCCGCCCCCAATGGCCGCCCGCCCGCGCCCATCCCCAGCCCGTCCCAGATCCGCGCCGCCCGGCTGGAGATCAGTTACATCTCTGCCGCCGGCTTCGAGCACACGCTCATCCTAGAAGGCGAGAGCGGCCAGGCCCTGATCGAACTGGCCCACGCCGTGGACAAGCAACTGCTGAGCCGCAACTGCAAAGCGCGCGCGGCGAGCGCGCCCGCCACTGCACCTGCACCGGCCAGCGCCGGGCAGGGGGCCGCGCCCAAGTGCAAGTATCACGGCGGCGTGATGAAGTTGGGCAAGGGCGGAAAGTACTTCTGCCCGAAGAAGGTGGACGGCGGCTACTGCGATTACACGGTGGCGGAGTAGGCCATGATCGCACACTGTCGTGTTTCCATTTTCGAGACCTGGCTGTGCTACGCTGATCACGCTTCCTAATTTTCCAACTGGCGCATACACTGAAATAAGAAAGGATGACCCCATGCGAAACAAAACCCATTACTTGAACCTCCTCGCCCAAAACCCCTCCGCTCAAGTTGGTTTCACGCTCGCTGCCTCGGCTGTGTATGCGGCGCGGCATGGCAATTGCGACGACGCTGAGCGCGGCACGAACGAGTGGGCAGACATCGCCCGCGACCTGAGGAAACGGTACGGCGAAAGTCTCGACGCTGACCAGGTGCGCGCTGAAATGGAACAACCCACAACGGGTGTATAATACCGATCTAGTCTAGCCATGCTGGTTTTGTGCCGCCGCCCCGTGAAGAGGGGCGGTGGCATTTAACCGGCCCCCGCCCCGCCCGATTGACTCTCTCCCCCAACCGCTATAGACTCTCATACGACCTGACAGAGTCGATGACACCGGGGTCTGCACCTGGCGCCTGCGCGCCACGTGCGGGCCCCGGCGTTTTATTTTCAAAGAGGCTCCTGCATGACCCCCAACCCCATCACCGAACTTCTTAAGCGCCGTGAGACCATCGCCTTTATCGTGGCCACCCTAATGTCGGCCATCGCCGCAACCCAACTACCGCAGCGCGCCGGCCTACCCCTCCCTGAAGCAGCGCTTGGTCAGCTCACCACCAGCGTCTGGCTGATCTTCGTGGGCTTCTTCGTCGAGGGCAAGTTCCGGGGCGCGGGCTACACCGGCGACCTTAAGACCGCCTTCACCTCCAGCCGCTTCCGACTCTTCTACGTGCAGGGCTTTGTACTGGTGGTCAACGCCTTTCTGCCGGAAGGCTTCAAGCTCCCCGAGGAAGCGCTGACCGGCCTGGGCCAGTTTGTGGTGGCCGGGGTGTTGGGCCTGACCACCGGCGACGTCGTCCAGACTCTCCGCCTCACGCCTTCCATCAGCGGTGGCGGCCAGGCGCGTAGTTGACGCGCCCGAGCCGCGCCACCCGGCGCATGATGCGTGTTCACCGAGTCGGGCGCCATCGCCATTCTCCTGGCGGTCGTGGCGCTCTGGCTAGGTTTGAAATTAGCGAGCGTCCATCGCGAATACAACGCCAAGTTCGCTGAGCTGCGCAAGCAGCGCGAGATCGACGTCCGACAACACAGTATTGATGAGCAGGTGATCGCCCAGCTCGAAGACAAGAACGTCCAACTGCGCCTGGAAAAAGTGGCGTGTATCGCCGAGAACAAGCAGTTGGAGAAACGGATCGTTGAACTGACCGAGGGCTCTGACCAAGTGAAGCACATGTGGGAAGAAATCCGGGCGCGGCGCGGCGAGCGACCGATCAGCATCGTCAACCAGAACACCGGCGGCGACTCGACCGTGGGCGGCGACGTGGCCGGACGCGACACGCGCCGCGAGACCGAGACCCCGTGATCACCAACGCCCAGGCCTTCCGCGCCCTCGACGTGGCGCTGCGCTGTGTGCAGATGCTAGCCGGCGACGTGCGCGCCCTGGAGGCGCTCACCTCGGACGAGACGGTGACCGCCATCCTCGAGCGGCACGGCCTCGGCCCCAGCCAGATCGATCTCTTTCGCATGTGGGATCGGGTGCGCCAGGAGGCGGGCCAGGACACGCTGACCAAAACGATGCTGGTGTTGACTATGATGCGCGATGTCTTCCAGGGCCGCCCGGCGGACGAACCGGCGGTCTGGCCCTGAACGATGGATGACCCGGCCCTCACCCTGGCGCTGGCCACCCGCCTGGCGCGCTACCTCAACGTGGAGCAGACCATCAAACTGCTCGACCTGTTGGAGATGATCGAGACGACGGCCGGCGGTTATGGCGACGTCGCGATCGTGATGCAGGGCGGGCACGTGCGCTACCTGCGCCCGACGATGTCCGTGGACGTGACGCCGAAGCCGAAGCCCCGGCCCACGTAAGCAGACGTTTGATTAGGGCCGATTTCAAAGGGGTATTCAAACGTGGTGAGGGCGCACACCGCCCTCATCCAGACCGGCTTTTTACGAGAGGCCGTGACCTATGGCGAAGGATGGAACCCGACGCGGCGGCGCGCGCTCCGGCAGCGGCCGCAAGACCCGCGCGAGCACCCGGCTCAAGCAGCAGTTTCTAGCCCGGCAGCACAAGGCGGCGGAACAGGCCTTCGACCTGGTCGTGCGTACGATGCGCGGCCAGGCGAACGATTTAGGATTGAGAGTCGAGTGCGCCAAGCTGGTGATGGATCGGGTGTATGGCAAACCCAAACAGGCCCTGCTGCTGGGATTGAGAGAGGAGACGCCAGGCGGAACATTGGAATGGACGGTCAAATTTTCCCGGCCCGATTAAGCGATGCCCGACATTACCGTGCCCTGGTGGCCCCAGCCGCGCCAGGCCGAACTGATCCGGGCGGCCGGCCTGCTCGACACGCTGCGCACCGGCGCGCCGCCGCAGAAACCCCAGGCGCGCGTGATCGGGTACGGCGGTGCCGCGGGCGGGGGCAAGACCGACGCCGACCTGGGCCTCGCGTTCACCTGGGCCGCGGCCTACCCGGGCAGTCAGATTGCGTTCTTCCGCCGGACTTTCACCGAACTCGAAGGCCCGGACGGCGCCATTCAACGGGCGCACGAGCTGCTGGCCCCGCTCCGGCGCGCCGGCGCAGCGAAGTGGAACGGCGACAACCACCGCTGGACCTTCGCCTGGGGCAGCGTGCTTCAGTTTTGCCACTGCCAGACCGCCAAGGATGTATTCAACTATCAATCGGCGCGCTTCGACCTGCTCCTCATCGACGAGGCGACGCATTTTCCCTGGCCGATGGTGGACTACCTGATGACCCGCAACGGCCCGACGGTGGACAGCGTGTTGCAACCGCTGGCCGTCTTCACCACCAACCCCGGCAATGTGGGGCACGGCTGGTACAAGACTCAATTTGTGGATGTGCGCCCGTGGGGTCAGCCGCACGACGTGCTCCTGCCCAGCGGCGAACCCGAGCGGCACATGTTCATCCTGGCCAAGCTGGACGACAACCCGATCCTCGACCGGCGCGCCAGCGGCGAGTATCGCCAGACCCTGAAGAAGCGTGATCCCGTGACCAAACAAGCGTTGCTCGACGCCGACTGGAATATCTTCATGGGCCAGGTCTTCAAAGAGTGGCGGGAGGATCGGCACATCATCAAGCCGATGGAACTGCCCGCGCACCATCCACGCTTCATGGGGATCGATTGGGGCTATGCCAGCCCGTTCGCCGCTTACTGGCGCGCCAAGGACCCGGACACCGGGCGGGTGTATGTGTATCGCGAGGCCTACGATGTGGGCTTGACCGATCGCCGGCAGGCTCGCCTGATCCGCGATATGACCCCGCCGCTGGAAAAGATAAGGCACCGTTACGCCGACCCGTCCATGTGGACCAAGCGCAACCAGGAGGATATGACCTTCTCGACCGCGGACGAGTACGCGGCGGAAGGGGTCTATCTCACCCGCGCGGACAACGACCGGCTGACGCGGGTGCGCAAGTTGCACACCCTGCTGGCCGATCTGCCGGATGGCCGGCCCGGGCTGCTGGTCTTCCAGACCTGTGTGGAGTTGATCCGCACCCTGCCGGCGTTGGTGGCCGACCCGATCCGCCCGGAGGATGTGGACACCGACGGCGAGGATCACGCCTACGACGCGCTGACCTATTCGCTGACTCCGGATCGGCCCGTGCCGCCGGGCAAAGACAAGGTGTTGGTCGTACACGACCCGCTCCTCGGGCGAGCACGCCGATCCGGGGATGGCCTCGGGAGCCGCGACCTATGAAAGACCTGACCGACATTCAACAGCGGGCGTCCACGCTGGTGGGCCTGTACTCGGGACGCGATGGGCTGTACGAAGAACTGCGCAAGATGTTCCACATGGAATGGAGCGACGAGCCCAAGGGCGACTGGATCAAAGCCACGATGGCGCCGTCGGCGCACAACGCCCTGCTGGGCGCGGTGCGGCTGATGATCTCGACTGCGCCGCAGTTCAACGTCGCCTATGACGAGGCCGACGCCGGCACCCGCGAGACCGCCAGCCAGATCGAGCAGGCGGCGCTGGCGATGTGGACGGGCAGCGGGCGGGCCACGCAGCGCCCGCCGCACTACGACCAGGTCTTCAGCGCGCTGATGTACGCCGAGATCTGCGCGGCCGTGACGCGCACGGCTGACCTGGTGAAGTATGCCGAAGGCTCCGGCGACAAAGCCCAGCGGGTGCGCATGAAACACCTGGCGGTCGAGACGCCCTATCTGTTCACGACCTTCAACCCCGCCACCTGCTATGGGGATTTCGACCTGTACGGCCTGCGCGGGATGCTGCGCCGGACCACGACCACCTGGGGCGAGGTGCAGGCGACCTGGGGAGCGTTGGTCCAGGACGACGGCCAACGCCGACCGGAAGAGAAGGTGGTGCTCAACGATTGGTACGACTGGGCCGAGCGCGCCGTGTGGATGGATGGCGCTGACCCCATCTTCCATGCGGAGCACGGCCTGGCCTTCATGCCGGTGGTGGATCAACTGGTCGAGGGCACCACACTCTTCGATCTGCCGGAGCGCCAGCGTCTCCCGTTCTTCTATGCGTTGCACAAGAGCGGGCTGTGGAAGCGCGAGAACCTGAGCCTGACCACGATCTACTCACTCATCCACGCGCTGGGCTCCAACCCGTTGCTGGTGTACGAGACGGACGACCGGGATAACGCCCTGCTGATCGACCGCACCCTGCCCGGCGGGGTTCTTAAGATCAACAAGGGCGAAAGTCTGCGCTCGCTGGCCGAAGTCGTCGTCAACCCGGAGCTGTATCGCGGTCTGGAGATGGCGCAACGGCTCAACGAAGAGAGCACCATCCCCAAGATGGCGCTGGGCGCGCCGCCTCAGCAGGCGCTGGCGTTCTCGGCGATCAGCCTGCTGGTGCAGAGCGGGCGCCTGCCCCTCATCACCACCAAACAACTGGGTGCGGAGGCCATCGCCAACCAGGTGCGCGCGGCCCTGGCCTGGTACAAGAGCGACCCACCCACCGGCATGAAGTTCTACAACGCGCGCGGCGGCGCGATCCCGCTGCGGCCGGCCGACCTGCCCGAGCGCCTGGCCCTGCGCGTGAGCCTGGAGCCCGACCTGCCGACCGACAAGCTCCAGATGGCCAACACCGGCAACGCCCTGGCGGCCAGCGGCCTGGCCAGCACGCGCTGGGTGCGCGAGAACATCCTCAACATCGGCCAGTCGGAGGCGATGGACAAGGAAATCTGGATGGAGAAACGGCTGCGCTTTGAGATCGAACGCCTGTTCCAGCAGTTGAACGCGCAAGACCAGCTGAAGCTCCAGCAGATGGCGGCGCAGATGCAGGCGGTGCAACAGGAGCGGAGTCAGGCGATGGCGCAAACCGTGGCCGAGAACGAGCCGGCCCAAGACCGGGCCAACGGCGGGCCGCCCCCCTCCCCCGTCCCGCCCGGCGGCGTCGGCGAGGGACAGCCGCTGAACGGGCCGCTGCCCCCTCGCTGGCAGGCGGGCTGAGATGGTGAAGATCACCGACCTGCTGGGCGCGTTTGTGGAGGTGCAGTTCCAGGCCGCCGAGTGGGAGCAGGAGTTCCAGGCGATATTTTTTGGGCCGCTGGCGCTGGCCCAGCAGGTGCAGGCGTTCCTGGCGGCCGATGATGAGACGAGGGAGTCGCTTCGCTTAGAGCTGCCCCCTCACGAAATGGCGCAGATGCGTGACCACGCCGGCCGGTTGGCCAGCGTGGTCAACCCGCCCCTTCGTGTGAGGGGGCAGAGCGACACAGGAGTTCCACCCTATGTACCCTAATCTCTTCCGCCGAGGGGGCACCGGCCAACAGCGCAACGTCAACACGCGCGCTACAGCTTTACCGGCCTTTCGCCAGCCCTCCACCAACCCCCGACTCTTCCCGGCTGTGTCGCCCAGACCCCTGGTGGCGCGCGCCCCCTCACAGCCGAGCGCGCCGAGGGGGCAGGCGTTTGGATCGAGGGGGCAGGACGCGGCCGCTATCCCACGCTACGAGGGGGCAGGGGTCGCTCCGCTTAGCGGTGCGCTGAGCGAGCCTGGATTTGGTGTGAGGGGGCAGAGCTACGCGTACGCGGATCGAGGGGGCACGGGCGCGGAGCCGCTGTCACCGTATGCCCTTCAGCCACTCCAACGGCGAGGCGGCTTTCTCGGCTACCCCCCGCGACCGAGTGGGGGATACCCCCCGATCGGCCTCCCGGCCTTCCAGTCCGGGGGCTTTGATCCATTTCGCCTCATCCATCGCCAAGTGACAGGAGGTTACTATGCCGCCTATTAGGCGCCCGCCGCGGCAAGGCTCGCCGCCCACCCCCACCCCCACACGCCAGGGCCAGCAGAACCAGGGGCAGACGCCGCCGACCGTCACCCGATTCCCGGGGCGGGGCGGGGTGGGCGGCGGGACGGTCGCCATCCCGCCCTACCCCCCGCGACCGGGGCGCGGAGCGCCCCCGGTCAGTGGGGGCTACCCCCCGCCCCCCGCGCAGTTGCCGGCCGGCTTCTCACTCTCGGGGGTGAACGCGCCCAGGGTGAGTCCGTGGGCGGGCTTTCCGAAATTCATTGAAAACGCGGCCGCATTTTTCTCCAATCTCGGCAAAGGAGTTCCCTACGATCCCAGCTATGGGATCGGTGGGCCACCTGTCCCCGGTGTGCCAGGCTATGGCAAAATCTTGCCGGGTGTTCAATTGCCAGGATTACAGAGCGCCAGGCCCATTAAGGGGACTTATCTTTTGGAACATCCACCCGATTACCTGCGGGACCCAAATACGCTCCGGTTCTCACCGCTGACGGCCGCCCAACTGAGAGCGCGCGAACGCAACCGCGCCAACCTGGTGCGGCAGAGCGGGACGTGGGGAACGGGGGGGGAATTGCTCGAAGTGGGGCCGCTCTACGAGGCGGCCTTCACGCCCGAGGCGCCGGACATCCCGGCCTACACCGGGGGCGGGGGCTATGACGACTACGGCGGCGGGGGCGGCGGGGGCGGGGGCGGGTATGACTACCCCGACCGCGAGCTGCCGCCCTGGATGTACGGCCTGCTGAACTGGCGCTTCTAGAGTCCATGCCCAAACGCCTCCCCCAACCCCCCCGCCCGGGACCGGTGGCCCCGCCGCTGGCGGCCCCCACAGAGCGGGGCGCGGAGCGCCCCCGGTCGCAGGGGGGGGCCGGAAGCGCCGCCCGCCCTCCGCGCTCATCGGCGCCCATCCGGCCGGCGCAAATCCGGCCCCGCATTCCGCTCACCCCGCCCACCTCGCAGGGCGACTTCGGGCCGCCGCAAGCCCTGACCCCCGAACAGCGCGCGCAGTTCTATCAACCGGGCGGCCCCGGCCAGCAGTATCAGGGCGTGGACCAACCCCGCCCGCAATCCTACGCCCTGCGCGAGGGCGACGTGGCCCCGGTGCGCCTGGTCGTCCGGCGCGGGCAGGGGCAGACGGTCATCGTCGAGGCCGGCACGAAGCTGACGCAAGACGCCTTGCGGGCAGCCCAAGCGGGCAACGAGTGGTCGAGCTACTTCGGCGGGGTCGCGCCGCCCTCCCCCTTGCGGCCGCGGAAGCCCCGGCTGGGGGCGCTGGGCTATCAAGCGCCCGTGCCGGGCCAGCAATTTGGCCTGCCCGAAGGCGACCCCAACAAAACCATGCGCGGCAAGTTCGCGCAGTTTCTGGGCTCGCCCCTGGGCGCCGCCAGCCAGATCGGGATAGGGGCGCTCCCCGGCGTGATGGTGGGCGCGTCGCTGGGCGGGCCGGTCGGGGCGCTGGCGGGCGGCCTGCTCACGGGCGGGGTCACGGCCGGCGGCCTGGCGTATCAGCGCTATCTGCAATCCGCCTATGGCCTGGCGGAGGCGCAGAAGAAGTTTGACGAATCCGTCTTCGGTCAGTTTGGAAAAGTATTGGACGCGCCCCGGCAGTGGCTGGAGCAGGGGATCGGCGTCGGGACGCAGGCGGTGGAAGACCCGACCGAGGTCTTCCAGAATTTAGGCGCGGCCTGGGAGGCGGCCCGGCTGACGTATGTGTCGGCGCCGATTGATCCGCGCGTCCTGGACCCGGCGCGCTGGTGGGCGGGCGACCTGAAGAACCCCATCGACTTCAGCACCAATCGGACCTTCGTCGATTACGATTTGCCCGAGACGACGGGCGGGGTGGCGGCGTTGGTGGAAGCACGTAAGCGCATCGCCGCGGGCGAAAGCGCCGCCCAGGTCTTCGCCGAAATCCAGGGGCGCTACGGCGCGCCCGGCCAGATCCGCGAACTGCTGTCGGGGTTCCTGCTCGACCCGCTCAACTTCGCCGAGGGGGCGCAGGGCCTGGCCCTGCGCGGCCTGGCCCGGGCCGCGCACGCGGACGACCTGGCGCTGGCCACCCGGCTGGCGCGCGGGACGGGCCCACTCTCGCGCTTCACCCAGGGCGGGCTGATCGACACCGCCCAGGCCTATCGCAATATCAAGCTCACGAAGCTCATGCGCGAGGGCTTCACCGACGCGCGCCACCTGTCCTGGTTCCAGCGCGCGCTGATCGGCCCGGAGATGGTCGGCATCCTGCGGGGCGAGTATCACCCGCCCCAACCGTGGGAGCTGTGGCGGCTGACCCCGGAGAGCCAGGCGCGCGAGCAGGTGGTGCAGGCCAACAATTACGTGCAGGCCCACGTGCTCAGCCGACTGCCGAACGACGAGACCATCGCCGCCCGGGCGGCGGAGCTCTTGCAGGGGATGAAGACGGCCCGGCTGGACGAGAACGTGGAGCGGCTCGACCCGGCGGCGCGGGCCATGCTGAGCCTCGAGGGCCAGGTGGTGCAGCGCTCGCTGCGCCACGGCGGCGACGTGGAGTTGAATCTATTGACGGGTTGGCAGGACATGACCAGCGCGCGCGCGCTGCTGGCCGACGTGGCCGCCAAACTCGGCGACACCCCGACCGGCATTATCAAGCGGGCGACCGACGGCGAGGCTGGCAAGCTGCTGCGACTCTATGGCCAGGCCGGTGGACAGGTGGCCAAGGGCGTGACGGCCAAGAGCTTCGAACAGTCCATGCGCGCCTTCGCCGAGGGCGCGCCGTACAACCCCGAGATGTTCAAAGCGGCGCTGCTGTCGGGGCTGCTCGAACAATCGGGCAAGTGGGCGGCGGATTTCTTTAAGATCAAGGCGCCCGGGTTCCTGGAACAGCTGGCCGGGGTGGTCAAGGCCGCGCAGAGCGCGGTCCTGCTGGGCCTCAACCCGGGCTACCTGGTCAACAATTTCCTGGGCAACCAGGTCACGATGCTGGCGCGCGGCGCGTGGGGGTTTCAAAACCTAAACACGCTGCGCGAGGAGATGGGGCGCTTCGGCCTGGCGCCGGCGCGCATGATCGAAGGCGTGTCGCCCGCCGACGAGGCGGCCACGCTCAGCGCGCAACAGCGGTACACCACCCTCGTCCAGGCGCATGAAGCCGGGCTGCGTCCCATTCAAGAGGCCCGCACCCCGGCCTCCCCGTTGGAGAACCTGCGCCAACACGCCAGCCGCCTGGCCCAGATGACGCCCTTTCTGAAGGCCTCGCAGGCCGTCGAGCGGCACGCCAGCGCCAACGCCTTCGGCGCCGGCTTTCGGCAGATGTGGGAGCGGGCCTGGCGGCGCGGCGTGGGTTTCGAGCGCCTGCCCGCGGAGCTGGAGCAAGCCCTGGCCGGGGTCGATCCGCGCCTGCCCGATTTCATCTACGCGGCGGCCGAGGCCGGCTACACCCCGCAAGACATTAGCGCCCGGGTGCTGGAGCGCGCGCCGCGCCCGGTGGTGCAGGAGTTCTACACCCAGGTGGCGCGCACCCTGGGCCTCGACGACGAGCGGCTGCGCTCACTGCTGGAGTCGGGCGGCCTGGGTCCGGCGCTCAACGCGCGGCTGGCCCAACTCCCCGACAACGCCACCCGTCAGGACGTGCGCCAGGTCTTCCAGGAGGTGCGCGTGCAGGCCGAGCAGTTCATGGCCGAGCAAGAGGCCGCCTATGCCCAGGCCCAACTCGACTACGTCGCCCAGGCGGCGGGCGGAAACGAGCTGGGGCTGACCGATGCCGGCGCGCTCCTGGAGACCTTCGACCAACTCACCACCCGCCAGGCCGAGAGCTTCATCAGCCACAAGCGCCTGCTCGAAGAAGTGTGGGACGACTGGCTAGGCGGGCGCATCACGCGCGACGAGCAACTGGCGCGCATGAAGGACGCCGGCGACAAGCTCTACCGGCAGGGGCTGTTTGTGGAGCAGCAGGCCACCGCCGACGGGCTGGCGGCCGGGATGAAGACGGCCGGCCTGCCCCTCGACCCGGGCTTCCCCGCCGCGCAGCGCACCATCCACGATCTGACCGGCGACTTCCACGCGCAGCGTGAGCAGGTCTACCGCGAGTTCTTCCGCCGCCCGAAGAATGAACGCACGCCGGAATTGTGGGCGGCCACCCAGCAGCAGGTCGACGACGCCTACCGCAACTTCATCGGCCATCGCGGGCAGCTCCAAGAGTCGATGGACGCCTATCTGGCGGCCGCCTACGAGCGGCGCTTTCCCGCCAGCGGGGAGCGGGTGCGCGCCTGGCGCGACGGGGTCCGCACGCACGAGGCCGCGTACGAAGACGCGGTCCTGAAACAGTTCACCGACGCGCGCGCGCTCCCTGACCCAGTCGCCCGGAATCAATTGTGGCGCGCCTTCGACGACCGCATGATCCAGCAGCGCCTGGCCTGGACGCGCGAGGCGATCGCCGCCCGGAAAGCGATCTGGGAGACGGTGCCCGGCCCGCAGGCCCTACAGAACGGGACCGCGATCGCGCAGGGAGCCGCGCCAGCGCCCATGTCCGCAGACATTTCGACTCTCCCCACGCCCCAGGCCGCTGACGAATTACAACGCCAGGCGACCGCCGGCGCGCAACTGGCCGAGGCCCAATCCGACCAGGCCCTGACGGCCGAGTACTTCGCGCTCGACCGGGACTACACCCGACTGGGCGGGGAGGCGCCGCCGGAACTGGTGGCCCGCTTCCGCGATGTGCAGCAACGGTTCAATGATCGTTTCCCTGAAGCCCCACCCACGCGCGCGACTCCGCCCGAAGCCCAGAGCGCCGTCACCTGGAACCTGAGCCGCAAGCGGGTCGAGATCGGAGGCGAGCCGACCCCGGAGCAGCAGGACCTGCTGAAGAGCCTGGGCTGGCGGCAGGAGAAGGCCACCGGGGCGTGGTATAAGCGCGGCGACTTCGCCAGCGAGGGGCGGCGCGTGATGGGTGAGGCAGCCCTGCGGCCGTTTGAGCAGAAGCGCCTGGAGCGTCTGCGGGCCGGGCGGCTGCCCCTCGCCCCGGCCGCGCCGCCGCCCGAGGCCCTGACCCCGGCGGGCGCGATCCGCCTCCCCCGCCGTGAGCTGCCGCCCGCACTCTCGCAGGCGCTGGAGATGCAGGCGCGTGAGATGCTGCGCCAGGTGGCGGAGGGCGAGGCCGGGCAGCGGGTGTTCGTGCGGGACGAGGCGGGGTATCTCACCGGCGACGTGCTGGCCGCCCCTTCCACCTATCCCGATTGGTATGGCGCCCTGAACGCGCGGCGCGAGACCATCGTGAACGCGCTCCAGAAGATCGTGAAGGACGCCGGCGCCGACGTGGACCGGGCGGGCCAGGCGATCCTGCGCCGGCTGAAACAAGCCATCCTGGACGAACTGGCCAAGACCGATCCGCTGACGGGCCGCCCGCCGGAGCCGGAGGTGTTGCGCTTCCTGGGCCGTAGTTCAGCCGAGATCGACGCGGCCCGCGCCGCCTGGCGGGTGGCTCAGGCCGAGCCCTTCGTCCAGCCCTTTCTCGACTCACTCACCGAACAGGGCGGCCTCAGCCGGGCGCAGTTCGTCGAACGCCTGGGGCGCGAGTTTGAGAACGTCACCCCGGAGCAGGCGCGGGCCGTGGTGGCCATCACCGACGCCCGCGCGCAGGCCTGGGCGCGCCAGACCGGGCGCGATCCGGAGCAGTGGTACGCCGCGCATCTGGCCGATGTGCGCACCGCCGGTGAGGCGGGCGATCTCTTCCAGCTCGCGACGCCCGAGCAGGTGCAGGCGCGCTTGGCCCGGGCGCGCACACAGTTGGGCGAGAGCGGCATTGCGCAGTTTGGAGGGATTCCGCTCAGCTTCATCGCCGATCCGCACACACGAGCGCTGGTCGAGGAATACCGGAGCGCCGCGCTCGACCAGCGCTTCCTCGAGGCCTACGGACGAGCGTTCAACCTGGGCGACCAGGGGCAGATCGCGCGTCTCCTGGCCGGGGAGGCCGCCGAGTTCCAGGCTCGCCCGGATGGCGCGTTCGATATCGTGCTCGGGGATCGCGCGGTGGCGAACGCGCCCAGCCTCGACGAGGCGCGCCGGATGGTGCAGGAGCTGAACGTCAAGAACTATACGCCGCGCCTCTATCAGACCGGACCCGAGGCCTACCGCGTCTTCCGCGAGAGCGGGCCGGACGGCGTGCGCTATTACCTGCACGACGCCCAAACCAACCGGCGCATCCAGGGACCCTTTGAGTCGTCCGAGCAGGCCCGGGCCCGCATTGAGGAGCTGGTCGCCTTCGCCGAGCGCGGGTTCTACCAGGGGGAGGGGATGAAGAAAGGGAGCGTCGAGTTCCTGGAAGACGGCCGCGCCATCGTGCGCGCCTTTGAGACGGCGGACGTCTCGACTCTCGTGCATGAACTGGGCCACGTCTTCCGGCGCGACCTGCCGGCGGATGACCTGGCCCGAGCGGAGATTCATTACGGGGTAGAAAATGGTGAGTGGCAGGTCGGGCCCGAGGAGCAGTTTGCCCGCGATTTTGAGCGGTATCTGGCCACCGCCGACGCCCCAACGCCCCAACTGCGCGGAGTCTTCGAGCGTCTGCGCGCCTGGCTAACCGAAATCTATCGCTCCGTCCGGGACTTCCTGACCCGACCCAGCGACGAGACGACCGCTATCTTTGATCGGCTCTTGCGCGTGGACGACGCGACCGAGGGCGCCGGCAACTTTGCGTTGACCCCGCGCACCGAGGGCCGGGTGCTGTATCAGGCGAACGATGGCAGCCTGGTGGTGCGATCCGGTGACGAGGTGCAACGCCTGCCCCCGGCCAGCGCTGAGCCGCCGCTCCTGCCGCCGGGCGTGCTGGCTGACGATGGCGCGATGCCCACGCCGGTGGCCGCCGCGCAGTCCGAGACGTATTGGCGCCAGTTACGGCCGGCCCTGGCCGAGCTGCAACGCGCTATCGAAGCGGATGTCCAAACCGGAAGAGTCAAAGGCCAGGCCCTGGACCCCGACCAGCGCCAGGCGGTGACCCATTACCTGCAACGGGTGGGCGACCAGATGGGGGAGGCCAAGTTGCTGGCCCTGAAGTGGGGCGAGTACAAACGCGACGCGGCGCTCCTCAATTACAGCCGCCGCTATATGCTCGACACCTATTTGGGGATGGTGGCGCCCTACGAATTCTTCGCGACTCACTCGATGATGAAGTGGGCGTTGCACTCCCTCCAAACGCCGGCGCTGCTGGCGCATTACTATCGGATCAAGCGCTTCCTGGAGACGAACGTGCAGAAGCCCGGCTTCCCCTCGCGCCTGATGGGACGGGTGAAAATCCCGCTCCCCTGGCTGCCGGAGTGGATGGGCGGCGGGGTGTGGGTGGACCCGCTCAAGCTGGGCCTGCCCCTTGAAACCTTCGGCGCGCCGTGGGAGCAATACGCCCAGTCTCAGACCCGGCTTGAGAGTCGGGTGCAGCGAGAACTGGAGAAGCAGCTCGAGGCCGGGCAGATCACCCAGGCCGACTATGACCAGGCCGTGGCCAGCTACCAGCCCGGGATGCTGGAGCAGGCGACGGGGCAGGGCGGCAACGAACTCTGGAACCGCACCACCCAGAGCGTGATGGCCGCCGACCCCAGCCAGCGCTTCGACGGCGCGGATTTTGCCACGATGCTCTACTCGCCCAGCCTGCCGCTCAAATGGGCCTATGAAGTCCTGCGCGGCACGCCCGAACGGATCGGCCCGCTGCCGGTCACGCGCGATGTCAAGAACCTGACGGCGGCCCTGGGCCTGGGCGGGGCGGGCGGCCTGAACCTGGAGGCGGGCGTGCGGCGCGCGCTCGCGTTGCCGGTCTTCGACCAGTGGGCGGACTACCGCATCGACCGCGAGCTGGCCAACATGGCCGCTGAAGGATTGCTCACCGCTGAACAAGCCAAGGCCGCCATGATCGAACGCAGCGGCGCGGCCTTCGATGAAGCGCAGCGACGCGAGGCCCAGCAAGGCGGGGCCGACCCGAACGTGCAAGTGTTGGGCCGACTCTTCGGCGGCGCCGGGGTGTATCCGGAGGGCGAAGAGCGCCAGCGCCAATTGGCGCTCCTGAACCGTGCGGCCTGGCAGGCTCAGGACAATGGCGATGTGGACGCCCTGAACGAATTCATGGAGGCCTACCCCGAATACGAGGCGCGCCTGGCGCTGAAGAACGATCCGGACGAGCGCCTGCAAAACTTTCTCGTCGATCAGGTGTGGGCCGGCTACAACGCCCTGCCGACTCTCTATCGGCGCGCGGTGCAGGATCAGTTTGGGCCGGAGTTCCAGCAGGCGTTCCTGGAAAAAGAGACGCGCAGCTACCGCTCTATCCCGCCCGAAACCCTGGCGGCCTGGGCGCGCACGTTGGGGCGCTACGTGCCGGGCAACCTGGAGGCCGAGCCGCTGCGGCTCGACCTGGCGCCGGAGCCGGTGGCGCGCGAGGCCGAAGAGTATTACGACCGGCGTGCGCGGGCCTTTGAGATGGAGCGGGTGCGCGCCCTGCAAACCGCCTACTTCCAAATCCCCGAGCACGCCCGGGCCACGGCCACGCCGATGCCGGCGGACGTCGAGGCCTATTACACCGCGCGGGATCGACTCTTCCCTGACATTGTCGAGCTGCTGGACGCCTACGGCAACCTGCCGAAGAACACCAAGCCGGCGGAGCGTGACCGGCTCTTCCCCGGGATTGGGCAGAAACTGGATGCCTACTTCGCACTGCCGGCGCGCTCGCGCGAACGCAAAGCCTTCCGCGAGACGAACCCGGACGTGGCGGCCTATTGGGAATGGGAGAAACAATTCGACGCCGAGCACCCGGAGGCGGCGTTGCGCAAACAGTTCCGCGAGCGCTTCCCCGTCATCGAGCAGTATTTCACCTGGCAGGAGGCCTGGCGGGCCGGGCATCCGGACGTGGGGAGGTACCTGGACGAGACCCACGTCAGCGCGCGCACAGCCTTCCTGCAAGCCAATGCGGAACTGAATGACTATTGGGACTTCCGCCGCGCGTGGATGGAGAGCCACCCGGTCACGGCCAGCTATCTGACTGAGCAAACGCCCGACGGCGTCGGCGAGAACCGCCAGTATGAGGCCACCGCGGATCGGCGCGGGGTCGAGATTTACGCCAGCCCGGAGATGCACTGGCTGGTGAGCGCGCACCTGTTTGCGGGCGCGGCGTTGCCGGCGCGCGTGCGCGGCGAACTGGAGCGGCAATGGGAGGCGCAGGGGAGGCCGGCGGGCGGCTTCGACCGCTGGCTGTTGAACGTGATGGCCTTCGGCGGTGAGCTGGGACCAGCCGGGTATTTGAACATGGGGCAGGGCGGCTATCAATATCCAGGGACGCCCGGCCCGGCGCCCTCCCCCGGCGGCGCGCCGAGCGCGTCGCGGGGGGTCCGTGGGGGCCACCCCCGTGCGTCCGGGCCGCCGGCGGCGATCCCGGCGCCCGATCCCTACGCCACGCGCCCGGTGTCCAGTGTGGGCGGGATCGGTCAGTGGCGAGAGATGGCGGCGCAATATGGCCAGCAGCATGGCGTCCCGCCCGAATATATCCTGGCGCTGATCCTGGCGGAAAGCGGTGGGCGCGCCGATGCCGTCGGCGACGGCGGCCACAGCGTGGGGTTGTTCCAACTGCACGATCGCGGCGTGGGCACTGGCTACACGGTGGAGCAGCGCCAAGACCCGCGCCTGCAATTCGAGCTGATGATGCCGCGCATCGCGCGGGCGTATCAGCAGGGCCTGGCGCGCGGGTTGTCGGGGGCCCCCCTGGCCGTCTATGTGGGCCGGGAAGCGGAGCGGCCGGCGGCCGGCGCCGAGCGGCGCTACGGCGTGACCTATCAGCAGATCGTCGGCCTCCCGTAGGGCCGGTTCCCGCTTGACTCACACGGGGCCGGGGCCTATCATACACACAGACCCGACAGAGTTGATGAGACCGGGGTCATCCCCACCGACGGACGCGCCCGGAGCGTCCCGTCCCGGGGGTGGCCCCGGTTTTTTTCCGGCTTGAGTCCCTGCGAGCCGGTGGCCCCCACTGACTGGTGCGCTCCGCGCCCCGGTCCGCGGGGGGTGGAGGTACCTATGGGCCAGACGACCGATCCAGCGTTTGACGCCGCCTCCGAGGCCCCGGGCCCGGGGGAGACGCCCGCTTCCCAGGGAGCGGCCCCGGCGCAGACGCCGAACGGAGAGGCCGCGCCCGCCACGCTGACGCTTGAACAGGTGCATGATTTGCTGGACCAGCAGGCCCGGCGATTCCAGAGCACCCTGGACAAGCGCGAGGCGCGGCTGGTGCGCCAGATCGCGGGCGACCCACGCCAGCGCGCCCTGAGGGCGGCCAGCGCGGCCGGGGTGGACATCCCGGACGCGAAGCGCGACGCCTTTTTGAAATCGCTCGAAGAGAGCGGCGTGCTGCCGGTGGAGCCGACGGAGCCGGAGGGCGGCGAGGCCGCGTCTTCGGGCTCACCGTCTGATCTGAACCCGGTCACGTACCAGGGGGAGCTCATCGCCGAGGCCTTCGAGCTGACGGGCGATGACCCCGAGGTGAAGCTGATCAAGACCGGGCCGGGCGTGACGCCTCAGCAGTACCTCGAAAGCATTCGCCAGGCGGGGAGGGCGAAGCTCAAGCGCGTGAACGGCCAGGGCAACCCGGCGGCGATGCCGGGCCTGACGCCGGGCGGCCCGCCCGCCAAGACCAACCCGATCGCCCACATCAGCAGCGCCGAGGAACTGTACCGTCAGGAATGGGAAGATGTCCTGAAGCGCAGGCGAACTTAGCGCTGACCGACCATGTCTGTTTTCCTGAACGAAATCCTGAAGCTGACCCAGAGCCGGATGCACAAGGCGGTGCTGCTCGACCTGCTCCGCCAGTCGCCCGTGCTCCCCATGATCCCGGTGGACAACGTGGACGCCTTGCAGATGACGGCCACGCGCTGGCAGACCCTGCCCACCTCCTCGACGCGCAAGATCGGCGGCGCCTACACCGAAGGCACCGGCACGGTCGAGCAGGTGGCCGACACGCTCTTCGCCTACGGCGGAGACATCAAGGTGGATCGCCTGCTGACCAAGGTCAAAGCCATCGAGAACCCGCTCGAACTCCAAATGAAAATGAAGGTCGCGTCGGTGGCCGCGCTCTTCAACGATCACTGGATCAACGGCGATCACTCCCTGGGCGGCGCGTATATCGACGGCTTTGAAGGCCTGAAGAAACGCGTTTCCAATCAACCCGCCCGCATGACCATTGACCTGGCTACGGGCGGCGACTCGCTCAAGGTGCTGGCCACCAGCGCCAGCGAGCACACCTTCGTGGACGCGGTGCACGAAGCCCTGCACAAGGTCGGGGCCGTGCCGACCGCCGGGCCGACCGGCACCAACGTGGCGTTGTTTATGAACGAGGCCACGCTGCTCGGCATCCCCAAGGTGTTGAGACGGCTGGCGACCGTCCTGTCCACCTACTCGGACGCCTTCGACCGCACCTGGACCACGTGGGGACCGGCCAAACTGGTGGACATGGGCCTAAAATCGGACCAGTCCACCGAGATCATCACGGCGACCGAAGACCCGGGCGACGCCGGCAACGACGCGACCAGCCTGTACGCGGTGCGCTTCGGCGGCATCGCGCACCGGGACGCGAGCGGCAAGCTGTCGGTGATGGATGACGACGGCGTGCGGCTGTTGCAGCTGGCCGGCACCAGCGTGGAGCCGTATGACCCGCTGTCCGGCGGCGAGGGCGGGGCCGGGGCCGCGCCCGAACTCCTGCGCCGGATTGACGTGGCCTGGGGCCTGACGCAAAAGGGCCGCTATTCCATCTGCCGCCTCAAGGGCTTCAAGATGGCGGCGGCGTAAGCCCAACGGGAGAGTCACCATGTTTGACAACAACCAGATGTTTTCCAACGGCCAGGTGGTCACGGCGGATGGCTTCTCGACCAACGCCGCCCAGGTCGCCAAGACCGGCCCGGACGGGGTGTGGATCGAGATCATCCTCCCGGCCGCCCCGACCGGCACGACGCCGACCCTGATCGTGGAGGTCTACGCCAAAGACACCGACGCGAGCTGGGCCACGACCGACACCAAGGTCGGCGTACTCAACCAGATCGCGGGCGCGGCCGCCGGCCAGGTGGGGCGCTACTTCCTGAAGATCGTGACCGACAAGCAGTACGTTAAGGTCTACTACGACGTGGGCGGCACCACCCCCAGCTACACCCTGACGGCCGGGATCGGCTCCGGGCCGCAGCAGGACGCGCTGGTTTAAGCGCCTGAACGATCGTCTATCCGCGCGGGCGGCCGGTGAAGGGCCGCCCGCGCCCAGGCCCGACGGCCCGACGGGCCGTCTCGAGCGGAGGCGCTATGCCCACTGCGACACTTGTTGACGTCACCGTTGCCCAACTGCTGATCCGGACGCCGCTCAACCCCACGTATGCCGGCATGGCGCTGGGCGTGAAGTTCGACGAGGGCCAGGCTCTGATTGGCGCTCGGGCCAAACCCAACCGCTACGGTTACACGCTGGAGCAACTGGCGATTAAGTTTGTCACCGACCTGCAGGGCTACGAGGTGACCGCGCTGAATGCCACCGGCCAGGAGATCGATCTGGCCACGTTACGGGCGCGGCTCGACCCTGATTACACCGTCCCGCTCCTGCCGGGCGGGGCGGCGGCCCCCACGGACGCGCCCGCGAAGCCCGCGCGCAAGCTGGCGAAGACCAAAGCGGCGGCCCATGCCGGCGGTTGAGATCCCCTTCAACCCGCTGGGCGCGCACGTGCGCCAGACCAGCCTCGGCTCGGTCTACACCCCTGCGCCGCCGTCGGGGGCCGGCATGTGCGTGGTGCAGGCGCTGGGGGCCAACGTGCGCTTCACGCTGGACGGGACCGACCCCTCCGCCACGTTTGGCTTTCAGCTGGCGACCGGCGACGTGGAGCGGGTGCTGCCGATCGGCTCGGCGACCGTGTTGAAGTTCATCCAGGAGGCGGCCGGCGCCGAGGTGCAGCTGCAATTCGGCAACAAGGGCGCGGCCAATTAACCATGGCTGGTACCACGAATCGCGGCGCGTTCCGAATTGCGCAGGCCTTCTACCGCAACACCAGCATCCCGACCAACCTGTTTGCGTTCCTGGCCACCAGCGCGGCCGCGCCGACCGCCGACACCAATCTTAAAAGCGACCTGACCGAGATCGCGGCGGGCAACGGCTACACAGCCGGAGGCCTTTCGCTCAACCGCAACAGCACCGACTTCGACGTGCTGACCGAGGACGACACCAACGACCGCGCCTTCGTGCAGATCAAAGACCTGGTCTGGACGGCTTCGGGCGGGCCGATCCCGGCCATCGGGGGCGGGGCGCGCTATCTGCCCGTCACCGACGACAACGCCACGCCGGCCAACCGCGATGTGATCCATTACTTTGACCTGGCCGCCGACCGCACCGTCAGCGCCGGCCAGAGCCTCACCATCCAGGACGCCGAGATTCGATTGAGGAACGTGTAACCATGCTCGATTGGTTCCGCCGACTCTTCACCCGGGGCGCGGAGCACCCCCTTGACCCGCCCCACCCGGCCGGGGCGCCGCCGGGGCGAGAGCCGGACCTGCCCCCCGCCGTCCGGGAGTCGCTGCGCGCGCTGGACGTGGTGGTGGAGTCGCGCGCCGACCCGGATTACCTGTGGCTGCAAGCGGACCCGGACGTGATCTACCCCAAGGTGATCAACGCCATCCGCCTGGCGGTGGACGAGGAAGAAATCCCCAGCGGCCTGGCGCAGTATTACCATCAGGCCCTCACCCTGGACGACGAGGCCTGGCGCTGGGCGCTGACCCCGCGCGGCCAATGCCCGGACGCGGTGCTCGCGGCGCGCGCCGAGGCGCTGGAGCTGGCCCGGCGCTGGTTCACGGCCCAACTGCACGCCGAGCTGGGGGGGCGGCCGATCGGCGTCCATTGGCTGAAGCGCTCACGCTGGAGGCAGGCATGACCACGACCCTCCAGATCATCGGAATCCAGACCGAGGCGGGTGGGGCGCTGGAGGTGACGTACTACGTTAACGACCGCGAGATCCGGGGGCGGCGCTTCGCCAGCCGGGGGCAGCTGGCGGATTTTGTGGCCGAGCATCTGACCGAGGAGGCGCTGTTCGCCCAGGTCCTGGCGCACTGGCAGGCCAACGACATGCCGCTGCTGGACGACGTATTTGCCACGGGGAGGCTGATGACGTTTGACTATGGGCTCTCGACCGCCGTCACGGTGGTCGTCCGGCCCACACCGGCCCCGCCGCGAGGAGCTTCCGCATGACTTCCAAAATCGTCCGCCTCACCGCCTTCCAGGAATATGTGAACGGGACCATTGAGGTGACTTACACGATCAACGGCGCGACCGCCGGCTATGTCTTCGGGAGCCGGGAACAGTTGCAGGCCTTCGCCGCCGAGATCGAAAGCGACGACAGCGTGTTCCGCGCGGCGCTCAACGGCCTGGTCTATCGCTGCCCGCTCTTGGAAAGTCCGCCGCTCAATTGGGAGCTCCGCTCCGATTGGGAGTTGACGCTGACCCCCGTCACTCAATCCCTGGTCGTCCTGTAGCCGATGCTCATCCCCAAGCCGAAGCCCCACAGCGTGGACACCCTGGCCGCCCGGCTCATCTACCTGGGCCGCCTGGCGCGCCGCATGCCGCCGAGCTGGGACGGGGCCGCCATCTCCCATCCGGTCTGCGGTCTGGGCGGCCAGTTCATTGGCCGCCTGCTGCCCGGGCGCGGCCTGTATCTGGACATTGACCCGACACACGTGGGCCTGACGCGCGGGCGGCTGCCGTTCGTGTTCCCCAAGACGCCGGTGCAGCGCCTGGCCGATTGGTTCGGTCGCAACGAACGGATGGCGATTGCGGCCTTCAACCTGATCGCCGGCTTCCCCTTCGCCGCCATCAACAGCTACGACCAGATCATCCGGAGTAGGGCGAATGGCAAGACCAACGATGTCTCGATCTCGAAGGCCTCCTATACCACGGTCGCCAACGTGTACTCGTCTGTCTACCGGGCCGGTGGCTTCCCGGTGGCCGGGACCTACGCGAACATCCCGGGCGGCGCGGCCCACGACCGCGCCTCGACCGGCGCGTGGTCGCAAGGGCTCACCAACCCGACCGCCCCGGACAAGAAATATCTGCTGACCTTCGGGTACGGCGCGGCCCAGCAGATCAACATGGCCATCCTGGCCGACCTGTTGGTGGCGGCCGGCAATATCAACGCCAACGCGACCGGCAACCAGACCATTAGCTCGACGGCCCTGACGAGGCAGTACGGCGCGACCCAGGGCGCGGGCGTGCTGATGACCTACGAGGTCACCACCGCGCTGGGCGGCACGGCCAGCAACCTGACCGTCAATAGCTACACCGACCAGGACGGCAACACCGGCGCGACGACCCCGGCGGTGGCCATGACCACCAGCGCGATTGTCCAGCGCCTTCAACCGGCGGCCCTGGGGCCGTACATGGAGCTGGCCTCCGGCGACTACGGCGTGCGCTCGGTGGAGACCCTGGTCTTCAGCGCGGCCATGGCGGCGGGGGTGGTGGCGCTCAATCTATATTTCCCGCTGGCCTTTGTGCCGGGCGTGGCGGCCAATAGCTACATCGAGCGCGACAGCACCGTCCAGGTGGATGGCCTGATCGAACTGGCCAAAAATGGAAGCGACGTGATTGGGTGTCTGATGGCCTACGTCCTGACCAATACCACCTCGACCGGCGTGCTGACCGCGTTCCTGCGCGGCGTGGCGGGGTAAGATGGCGTTGTCCTTCTATCTCAACGCGGGCGGGATCGAGCAGGCGGGGATGTTTGGCTACGAGATGCTGACCGTCCGGACATTTCCGACGCGTAACATCGCCGAGACCCTGGGCCACGTCACCCCGTGGCGGCGCTGGCGGGCCTACGGGCGCTTCGGGGCGGGGCGTTTCGACCGAACGGTCGTCGCGCCCAACGACGGGATCATCCCTATGCCGGTCAAGGAATATCCGCTCCCGCTGCTGCCGGCGCCGATGCGGGTCATGGAGTATTGACATGCCGCGTTACTACACGATCCCGATCGTCGGCCTGACCGGGCTGGAGGCCAACACCAACCCCTTCTTCCAGCTGGCCACCCCCGCGACGATGGGGATCGAAGTGGTCAGCTTCCGCCTGGGCCAGCGCGACAGCGAGACCAGCGTCCAGGTCGCCCTCCAACCGGCGCGCCGCACGACGGCCTCGACTCTGCCGACGGCCAGCAATATCCGCCGGCTCAACCCGAACGATGCGGCCAGCCTGCTGGCCAGCTCCACCACCACCAACGCGCAGGGCCTGGCCACGGCGGTCGGCACGCTCGACCACGTGCTGGGGGGCTGGCCCTTTAACATTCTAGGAGAGGGCCTGGTCTGGCGGCCGCTGCGCGACGAAGAGCGGATCATCCTGGACCTGAGCGAGTTTGTGACCTGGTCGTTCCTGGCCGTCCCGCCGGCCGGCCTGACGTTTGACGGCGAGTGCGTCGTCAAAGAATTGATCTAGGCGATGTATGCCCACCGGCTTTATCCCGCGCCCCGCGCTCGCGCCGCCGCCCGCCCGGGCGGTCTTCCTGCCGCTCTTCGAGCCGGTCGGTGGGGTGACGGTGCTCCCGGCGGCCGCCGACCTGCTCTTCGACTCGTTCGACCCGGCGGTGGTGCTGGGCTCCCTCCTCCTGGTCAACCCCCTGGCGGACCTGCTCTTCGAGCACGCCGACCCGGCGGTGGTGCTGGGCTCCCTCACCCTGGTCAACCCCCTGGCGGACCTGCTCTTCGAGCACGCCGACCCGGCGGTGGTCTTGGGGAGCCTGACCGTGGCCGGGCCGCTGGCCGATATCCTGTGGGAGCACGTCGATCCGACCGTGACCGTCACGGGCGGAGGCGGCCCGGGCGGAGGGCACGCGCGTTATCGTTGGCCGACCTGGCACTGGCGGCGCTTTAGCCGCTGGCCGTAAAGGAGCGCCATGGCCCTCACGGTCTTTGATCTCCTCCTGCAAACGGCCCGCAACCTGGAAGCGGTGGTCGAGAGCCTGACCACGGCGGTCGGCACGGGCAACAACACCCTGGTGGACGCCAAGCTCTCCGACGCGAATTATGGCGCGGGCTGGGAGACGGACGACTTCGCCGGGGGCACGGCCTTCTGGGTCCGGCGCGCCGCCGGGGGCAACCCGCAGAACCTGCGCGTGATCACGGACTACGACGCGCCGACCAACAAAGTCACGGTCGATCAGAGCTGGGACTTTTCCGGCGCGGCCAACACCGGCAGCGGCGACGGGTACGCCCTGCTGCAGAAGCAGTATCCGCGCGACCTGGTGGTGGGCAAATTGAACCAAGTGCTGCTCGACGCGGGCGACGCGCCGGTGGAAGACACGACGGTCACCACAGCGGCGGATCAGAAGGAATACAGCTACGCCGGCGACTACACCAACCGCATCCTGGAGGTCTGGCTGGCGCACCAACTCGCGGCGCCGTGGGAGTGGGAGCGCGTGGCCGGCGTGCGCGCGCGGCTGAGCGGGAGCACCACCCTCCTGGAGTTCCCCTATCAGCCCCGGGTCGGCTACAAGATCAAGCTGTTGGTGCTCACGCGGCCGAGTCCCGTCAGCCTGGCCCCGGCCGGCAATGAGAGCGCCAACACGCTCTCGCCGCACCTCAACGCCGATTGGCTGGCGCTGGAGACGGCCGTGCGCTGCGTGCGCTGGCGCTTGCAGCAACCGGACGCCAGGGAGGACAAGCTGACCGCGCTCCTGAACGATCTGCTCAACCGCGCGGCGAACGCCAAGCGGCGGCGGGGTGTGCCCAGCCCTAACCCGCAGCCGATCTTCCCGCACACCGAGATCGACTAATGCCCCCCAGCGCCGCCGGACGCAAGCCCAAGTACGACATCACGATCAGCGACGGGACGGCCACCCTCGGCTTGATGGTGAGCGGCAACGCCCTGAGCGCCATCCGGCAACTGCCGCGCGGGCCGGGCGTGGAGCGCAAACTCGCCAAGCAAAAGGACTGGAGCGGAGGCCGGGGGTTGGAGCGCTTCGGCGCGGACACCAGCCGCTTCTATGACTCAGGAGCGGTCTGGAGCATGGTGCCCGGGCAGGCGCTGAACGGACCACTCATGCGCCCGAGCCGGACGCCGTACCGTCAGCACCGCCTCTTCTGGCCGTGGGCGAACTCGACCATCGCGGCGTACACCGGCTATCAATGGCAGGCGCTGACCGGGTCGCAACGCTTCATCGGCGCGGACCTGACCATCAGCGGCGGCGAGTGGGGCGCCGCCCTGCCTTTCACGATGCGGCGCGCGACGGTGATCGTGCGCAAAGTGGGGACGCCGGCGAGCGCGTTGCAGGTGGCGATCTGCAACGATAACACCAACCAGCCTGGCACCGTCATTCAATCCGTCACCCTGGCGGTGGCCAGTGTGACGGATTGGCTGGCGGTCACGTTTGAAGCCGCGTTCGGGTCGGACATCACCGTCGGCTCGGGGACGCGCAACTGGATTCGGGTCGGCGACAATGGCGGCACGGGCGACGCGTCCAACCACTGGGAGGTGCTGGGCGCGCACGACTCGGCCCTGGCCTTTTTCAAGTCGTCCGACGGCACGACCTGGGACACGAGCGGCACCTTCACTCTGTACTGGCGCATCTATCCAGAGCCGACCACCAAGCAGCGCCGGGTCTTCTTCTTTGAATACAAGCGGGCGCTGTACGCCGCCGTGGCCGTGCCGGGCGCGGGCGGCTCGGCGGCCGTCTACCGGAACGGCGACCGGGGCGTGGCCACCGGCGCGCAGGACACCACCCACCTGACCGACTCGACTAAGGCCTGGGGCGACAACGAGTGGCAGGGGGCGGTGGCGCTCTTTACCAGCGGCGGGCTGCGCGGCGAGGCCCGGGCCATCGTCAGCAACACCTCCACCCAGCTCAACTTCGGCTCGGACAGCCTCCCCAGCGCGCCCACCACCGGCGCCAGCGGCAGCGAGTACGTGATCCTGGGGAGTGATGAGTGGAGCGCGGTCTCGACCGTCACGCTCAACGATAACCCCACCGACGTGGCGGTGCTGAATGACACCGTCTACCTCACCGGCGGCGACGGCGCCAATATCACGCGCTTTCGCGAGTTCAATAATGCCGGCACGTGGACGGTGCAGGAGGCCGATGATGGCGCCAATAAAGCGGCCCTGATCGAGGCCTTTCAAGAGGGCAACAAGACCTACCTCTACCGGGTGAACAACGACACGGTGCAATTCAGCCGCGCGCCGAGCGTGGCCTGGGGCACCAACCTGACCTTTGAGACGGCGGCGCCGGTGGGCGACACCAACGCGATCGCCACCGGCCTCACCGTGTACGACGACGCGGTGCACATCTCCAAGGAAGACTCGATCTACGTGGTGAAGAACGCCATCGCCACCAAGGTGCCGGTGCCCATCGACACCGCGCGCGACCTGGTCAACGGCACGGTCTTGCGCGGCTGGAACACGCAACTGTACTTCAACTTCCTGGATGGCTTCGAGCGCATGTATGGCCGCACCATTGACGACATCGGCCCGAACCGCGACCAGGGCATGCCGCCCACGCGGCGCGGCACGGTGGCCGATTTTCAGGCCGTGCTGCAATATGGCTTCATCGCCTGGAACGGGGGCGAGGCGAGCAGCTACCTGTCGGCCATCCTGGCCACCCCCAGCCCGGGCGGGAGCTGGCACGAACTGTTCCGCATGCCGAGCGCCAACCTGACGATCCAGAGCCTGGCCTATCAATCGATCCCGATCCTGCCCAACCGACTCTGGTTCCAGGGCGGCCACGACGTGGCCTACCTGACCATGCCCAACACCGCGCAGAACCCGCTCAACGACAGCGATATGCGCTACACCTGGGAGGGCTACCTGACCACGGCCTGGATCGATTTAGACACCATTGAGCTGGACCATTTTTGGGATGAATTGCGCCTATTCACGCGCCACCTGTCGAGCGGCACGCCGCCGGCGCTGGTGGAGGTGGACTACCAGACCGATGCGGCCAGCGACGCCTCGGCCTGGACGCGCTTCACCAGCGCTTACAACACCAGCCCGGTGCAGATGCTGGCCGTGGGCAACACCAGCGTGACCGGGCGGCGCCTCCGCCTCCGGCTGCGCCTGTTACCGGGGAGCACGACCACGCCGGTGGTGATCAACGAGCTCGAGCTACGCGCCAACCAGCTGAACGAGGTGCTGTACGACTATGTGCTGGACGTGCGCTGGGGCGACCGGATGATGCTCTGGCACGGCGGGGAGGCGCGCGCGGCCAGCGAGCAGGCCGGCGCCATCCTGGCGCAGCTCAACGCCTGGAAGGGCAACGCGGCCCCGCTGACCCTGCGCACCCGCCACCCGCTGATCGATAATGTCCGCGGACATCTCGACCCGGTGGCCCTGACGCCGGCCAGCTGGGACCCGGACGAGCAGGCCCTGGCCGGCAGCCTGACCTTCCGGGAGACCTGACATGCCCCGCGCGGCCCCTCCCCCCTACCCCCCGCGACCGGGGGCGCTCCGCGCCCCGGTCCGTGGGGGCTATGGGCGCGGCCCGTTTAAGGCCGGGCGGCGGACGGCGCGCCTGACGCGGCGCTTCAGCCCGGCCCGCGTGCCAACCTCTGGCGCGACCCTTCAGCCGCGCGGCCCGTTCCGGGTGCAGGGCCGCCGGGCCAGCGACCTGGAAGACCGCCTCTACCGGATGCTGAGGCGCCTGCGCTGGCCGGAGGACCGGATCGAGTTTCAAGTGGACGTGCTGGGCGGGCGGTTGCCGGGCGGGGCGGTGCTGGATTTCGTGGTGTGGACCTTTGGCGGGCCGATGATCATTGAACCGAACGGCGACCACTGGCACACGCAGACCGAGCAGCTCATCCAGCGCGACAAACTCCGGCGGGCCATGATCGCCGAGGCCTGGGGGCGGCCGTTCCATTACTTCGTGTACGCGCAGGGCGACATCCTGACGGACGAGATGGCGTATCAGCGCCTGCGCCGCGACGTGGGGCGGGGCGGATGATCCCCAGCCAACTCCTGACGGCGGCCCTGGCCGGCGACGAGGCCGCCCGGCGCGAGCTGGGCCGCCTGCTGGACGACGTGCAGAACGCGCTCCAGCCCCGGCGCGACCAGACCGTGCGCGGCAAGCGCGGCGAGTTCGACCTGCAAAACTCCGGCTGGATTCTGACCCCGTATACCCTTATCACCGTAGCCACGGTGTGGGACTTCATCGTGCCGCGGCCGCTGACGGTGACGGAGTGGGCCGTCTTCGGGGTGTACAACGACGCCGCGGGCGGGGCGAATTACTGGACGATCACCCTGAAGACGCTGATCAACACGCGCACGCTGGCCACTTTCAACTCGCAGAACTTCGGGGTCGGCAGCCGGCGCGATATCGTCCGACAGTTCAGCGGGCCGTTCGTCCAGCCCGACGCCCCCCACCAGGTGCTCGAGTTCCAGGTCACGGGGGTCGGCGCGCCCAACCCGGTCACGATTGGCGCGGCGATTTATTGTGTGTAGTCGACGAGGACACGGGCGGATCTACATATCCGTCAGGGCCGCCCGAACGCCGTCCGATTAGAGGGCGATCAACACCTGCCCGCATTTGAGCACGAGGGCCTCGTCGTCTCCGAGCACCTGACGTGCCCAGGTCACGCGCGCAGAATACGCGAGGCTGGGCTGGTATCGTTTAGCGATCACGATGGGTTGGGCCGTGCGCCGTGTTCCGAGCAGACCGACGAGGCGCGGCCAGGCATGGGTTTGTTTGGCCCAGGCCAGCGCCGACTCGTGGCGCCGCTGTTCGCGCGGGCGGTGAGTGGCGCCGCTGACCACATCGGCCATCATCGGCATGGCGTCAATCGTGATCGAGCCGAGGCGAGGCGATTTTCGGCCCGCGCCGGGGCGACGGCCCCCCAGACCAGCGCCCTTCATTCCGAGTTTTCCAGGCATGACGTTTACTCGTTCTCGTTCTCGTTCTCGCTCAGAACGTCGAGTTCTGCCATAGCCGCCGCGCGCGACCATTTTTCGTATTGAGCGACATACCTCTCGAATTGTGCGGTTTTGGCCGCTATCTCCGCCGCGCTGGCCTGGGTGATGCCGTCGAGGACCTCGGCGTACCATTGATTGAGGCCCTGCATGGCCCAGTAGGCCGCATCGCATTTTTCTTCTAGTCGTTCGAGTTTGGTTTGGATTGGTCCTGGCATCGTTCACTCTTTCGGCAGGCAGGCCGCCACTCGGCCATCCATCGGTTCGTGGGAGGCGGGCAGGCGGATGAGCACCCACTGGCCCGGGTCACATTGGAGCGCCGACTGCCGGGTCTGAAAGTTCAGCGCCCCGCGCAGGTAGAATATTTCCACGGCGTGCACCTTAATCCCCACCGCCACCAGCGCGGCGGCGAGGGACGGCAGGCTCAGCGGGGGGAGGGCGGATCGCGGCGCGGTCGGCCTTCCACGTTTGGTAGGCGGCCTCGCCGAGGGCGGGGAGGTCGTAGCGCCAGCGGCCGGTTTTGCGCCGCCCGGCGCGCCAGCGGTCGCGGGCGTAGCGGACGGCGCTGCGCGGGCGGCCGGCCCCGCCGGTGTAGCTGTACTCGCGCCAGCCTCGGCCGGCGGGGAGAGGGGTGAGGACGAAGAGAGGCGGCTCATCGGTGATCTCCAGTGAAAGAGAGTCGAGCGGGTCTACTTCTTCCCGCCGGATAGTTTTGGGCCCGGGGCGGGCGCTTCCGCCGGATAGGCGGCCTCCGGGGTGCGGCCATTCCGGGCGCGGGGGGTGTCCGGGCGTGGCGGTGCGTATTGCTTGGCCCGCATCCGCTCGAGGAGCGAGTCGAGCATCTCCTGCGCTTTCCCCTCGGCCACGTCCTCAGCGATCGCGCGGCGCTTGTTATGCAATTCTTTGAAGGCCAGGTCTTCGATAGCCTGCTCCTCTTTGAGCGTGGCTTCTTCAATGCGGTCTTGTCGGGCGCGCTCGCGGAGGGCGGCCAGGGCGTTGGGCGAGGTGATGTGGAAGATGAACACCAGCGTCAGGTTGACGGCCACCGCCAACGAGATCGTGAGGAGGGCGGCCAGGCCGACCCAGGCCGGCACGGCGGTGAGGGTTTGGCCGTGCAGGAACAGGTCGGCCACGACCGCCACGATCACCAGCCCCAGGTCGGCGACCGCGCCACACAGGGCGGCGGCGCGTTGCGGAAAGCCCTCGGCCAGGTGCAGGAAGATCAGAGTCCAGCACACGAAGCCCAGGTCGAAGACGACCAACCCCAGCGCCGGCAGGATCACGTCGCCGGGTGAGGTCAGGCTGAGCAGGTGATAGGTGCGCCACGCGGTGAAGGCCAGCAACACACCGGCGAACAGCAGGGCCAGGCCGGCCACGATTCGTTTGAACATAGAGTCCTCCGTCCAGGCCCGTGGGCGTTCACGCGCTCGCGGGCCGTCGCGTTTCTATTTCTTGACGACTCGCTTGACGACTCGCTTAGCGGTGGGCGCATAGGCGGCGATGACCTCAGTCACTTCGCTAGAGTGAACCGGGATCCCGCGCCCATCGAGCTGGATGGCCTTTTCGCGCGCGGCCGCTTTATCGTCGGCGGGGACGGTCATCTCCGAGTTAGAGTGGTCCACGTAGTGGAGGGTGACGCGGTACATGCGGGTCATACGGATTCTCCTGGGGCGTCGTCACTGTCCGCCCATTCGGCGTAGGCGGACAGATCGAGCGGTAAATCGGCCCCCGGTCCGGGCGGCGGCGCGAGCGCGGGGCGCGGGAGATCGCCCCCACTGACTCGTCCCGCTGGGACGAGTCGCGGGGGGTCGCTATAGTGATGCTGGGGCGCGCCGGCCTGGAGGACGACGGTGGCATAGCGCGTGAGGCGGAGGCGCCGCCCGCAGACCGGGCAATGCCACTCCGTCGAATCGCTATCCGAGGCGACGAGTTGCAGGGAGTGGCTCATCTTGCTGCTCATCGCTTGCTCTTCGCTTTCCTGACCTTGACCACGCTCTTCATTTTGACGGTCGCGGGTTTCGCCGCTGCCGCCCTTTCCGCCTTGGCCGCTTTTGCTATCGCTGACAACCATCCCCGCTCCGTGGTCTTGCGTGCAGCCTCGCCGCAGTGCGGGCACGTCACGTCCTTGACCTGCTTGCCATCCATCGTTAGAGACCAGCCCGATTCCAAATCCTTCTTGCTCAGCTTGCGCTGATTGCCGCCGGCGAATGCGCCGCAGTGATGGCAGTTGTATTCGGTCGTGTGGACCGGCGGTTTGTCCCAGCCAGTGGGCAGCTTCACGTCGAAGCCGCGCTTTCTATCCCCGTACACACCCCGACTCGGCTCCGAAGACGCCAGCGCGGCCAGTCGCTCTGTGACTGTCTTCCAGCAATTCGTCGCGTTCGGCCCGGCCCACGGCAGCGCGTGTTCAAAGACTTCGGCGGCCACCAACTGCCGGCGGCGCGTCGGGTCGCCACCGGTGATGATGGCCCCTTGCTTCTCCAGTGCGTCGTACCAATCCAGCAGACCATAGAATCTGGACGCCTGCTGGCGGTTCTGGCGGTTGCTGTGGAGCAAACGGCCGACCACATACGCCAGCACGCCGCCGCTGATGGCGAGTTGATCGCCGACGATCTGGGCGTAATTCTTCACCAGCCAGATCACGTCCTGCTCGACGCGCTGCCGGGCCGCGCGCTCCAGGCGGCGTTCTTCGCGCAACTCTTCGTATTGCAACCTTTGCTTTTCGATCTGCGCGGCGGTCGGTGGCTTGGCGCCGCTCGTCGCCGCCCTCCCCTGGGTCGCTGGCGCGCCGGCGGTCAGGAAGGCCCGCACCGCGGTCGCGTTCACGCTGGCCAGGGCGAGATGGTCGGAGCCGAACACGTTGCGCGCCCAGTACGGGGCGTGCTCGACCGCGACGAGGCGCAGGCCCAGGGCGGGATTCTTTTGGGCGGCGCTCACCAGCTTGCGCGCGCTGGCCTCGTAGCGGTAATCGTGGCGGTCGTACAGCGCCACGGCCTTTTCATCCGGCCCGGCGGCGGGAAGGCCCAGACGTTCGCTCGTGCGCGCGAGTAACTCGCTCAGGAAGCGAGCCTGCTTGAGATCGAAGCAACCCGGCTGGGTGCAGTAGTCGCCGTGCTCGTCGCTGTGGAACAACGCCGGGCAACCGGCGCAGGCGCGCAGCTCGGCGGGTTGGCCGTTCGCCGGGTGCTCGACCGGGACGGGCGTGGTGAGCCACTGGAGATCAAAGGCCGCGTCGAGCAGATCGCGGCCTTGAGTTTTCAGGACGTAGGCCATGTGCTTGGTGAAGGTGTCCTGGCGCGCGGGCGCGGGCGCCTCGGCGATGGCCTGCGCGATGCGTTCCGCGTCTTTGGGTGCGAACTCGGACAGGCCGACTAACTGCCGGGCGAAGCGCTCGGGCAGCTCGCCGGCCTCGACCGAGGCCTGCACGGGCTTGGGCAGCTTCAGGAGCTTGAGCAGGTTCGAGACGCTGGCCTGATCCCGATAGCCGAAGCGCTTCCCCGCGTCCGCCTGGGTCAGGTTGAAGGGCGGGGAGGTGAGACGCTGGAGCGCCCGGGCCTTATCGAGCGCGGTCGGGGTGCGGCGCTGGAAGTTCTCGACGATGGCGAAGTCGGCCAGCTCCAGATCGGTGAGCGGGCGGACGTCGACGGCCATCGTCGGCTGGCCGAGGGCGGCCAGGGCGGCGCGCCGGTGGTGGCCGAAGGCCAGCTGCACGTGGCCGGGTTGATCGGGGTGCGGGCGCGCCAGGCCGGGCTGGAGCTGGGTATGCTCGCGCAGGTCGGCGGCCAACGCGGCGACGTGGGCCGGGTCAATGGGCCACATCTGGTACGGGTTGAGGTGGATTTTGTCGAGCGGGATGTCGGTGGACATGCTGAGCCTTTCTATTCGCCGTGCGGGGGGGGGGGCCGCAATACAAGCAACGGCCGCCCCCCGCCAGCGGCAGGGCGATGAAGCATTTCACGCAGTAACGCCGGCGTGCTCCTTGAGGAGGTGCTGGTTGAGCCAGCCGATGTTTTTGAACTTCCGCTTGCAACGCGGGCACGGGTGGTTCCGCGGTCCGCCGGCCGCGGACGATTTGGCCGCACCAGAAGGCGCGGCTAATGCTTTTGGGGCGCTCTGGGCCGAGGGCTTGATTGGGATCGGCTCTGCGCCATTCACGGTCTGGCCGGTGTCGTGCGCGTAGATCACGCTGACCGCGGCGACGGCGGCCAGGTGAGCGGCGATGCGGGTGGGCTGGAGATCGGCGCCGTCGTAGAGCGGCGTCAGCCCCTGGAGGGCTTCGTATTCGAGCAGCGGGGCGAGGCCCTCGATGAGTGTGTTGATGGCGCGGGTGCGTGGGTCGATGGGCAACATGGTTATTCCTTTTCGGGGGGAGAGTCGGGGGCGTTCAACGGGTCGGCCCGGCAGTCGGGCAGGTGGTAGCCGCCACTGATGCCGCAGACGGGGCAGACGGTCGGGTCGGCGGCCTCGACCGGGCAGCGCTCGCCGTCGTGGAGGCGTTTGCAGACCAGGAATGGGAACCCGGCGGGCTTGATCGACTTGCCGGCCGACGAGGCTTTGTACGTCACCCAGCGATTGATCTCCTCCAGCAGGGTGGGGGCGTCCCAGGGCGAGGCGGCCACGGCCAGTTCCGCGTGGCGGCGGGGCGCGCCGGTTTTCTCGACCAGGTGCTGGACGGCCCGGCGCAGGTCGGGCGGGAAGGGGTCGTCCTCGACCGGGCGGTCCCGGCCTTTGCGGCCCAGGGCGGCCAGGATGGCGGCCAGGCGCCTGGGATTTTTGGGGTCGTCGGGAATTAACTGACTTCTGGAGGCAACAAACTCGTCCGTATTATTGTTAGTATTTAAAGGACCTAGAGGACCTTTTAGATCACTAATACTAATACTTGGGGGTTTGTTGCCCTCTGTGGTCAATGAATCTTCTGTCAACGCCGGGGAGTCGGGGGGCGCGGGTATTTCCGCTGCATTGCCCGGGGGCAAACCCAACGACTCGCCCAGCAACAGTTGATGCCCGCCGCGCGACAGGTAGTACCAACTCTCGACCTGCACCACATAGCCCCGGCTCGTGAGGGCGTCTATATAGCGGCCCGTCTGGTGCTCGCCAATGCTCAGGAAGCTGGCGAGCTGGCGTTTTTGCACGCGCGTGTTAAGCGTGTGCATCAACACCAGGATGGTGAGAGGCCAACCCTTGATGGCTAGCACCTTCTCGACCTGAGTGGTGAGGAGCGGGAGGGGGGCTTTGGAGCGGGCCATCACCCGATCTCACGCACGCTCGCCTGGTCGGCCGGGATCAGGTAGCCGTTCGAGATCAGGTCGCGGAGCACCTGCTCCCGGTCCAGGCCCCGGCGGGCCGCCAGGCGCTCGCCCAGGTTGGCCAACTCGCCCAGCGTGAGCCGCTCGACATCCAGCCAGAAGACGCGCTGGCGGTCCACGATCTGCGGATAGAAACCGGTCACCGGCACGGCGTCGGGGTCGAGCACGCCGTCCAGTTCGGCTCTGGCCGGGCCCGCGTGCAGGGCGGCGACGAAGCTCATCGGCTCCACCAGCCCAGGATCAGGCCGACCAGGAACGCGGCGGCCGGGATGAGCAGGATGTCGCCGAAGAACCAGATGGAGTATTCGACCAGGAAGCGGCGCAGCATGGCTAGGACTCCCGGAGCGCGTTGCGCTCGGCGCGCTTGATGGCCCGCATGAGCTCCAGGCGCACGTCGTCCTTCCCCAGGACGGGGCCCCACGCGGTGTTGAGGACGTCCAGCGCGGCGCGGCAAGCGGCCAGCAGGCTGGGGGCTTCGTCTGACAGGTGCGGGTATTGGGTGCGCATGCGGTCGAGCAGGACGAGCTCGAGGGACGGCTGTCGGGAGGGGTGTTCGGCGATGGCGGGCATAGATCGTTTCCTTTCGTTAAGACGATTGACAACACGACGACTCAGGGATACAGTGATCGGGAGGGCGGGCCGGGCCGGAGTGGGCCTGGTTCTCCTGTTCGGCGCAGGTCCGCCGGTGCAACGGCGGGCCAGGCGCACCTTGCGAGAGCGCCGGTTCGGTTTAGGGCGGCGCGGATTCATTCGGAGTCCGTGGCCGCTTTTTGTTTCCCTCACGGGAGGCCTGCTAGCCAGGCATGAAGCTTGCAAGCTGAGGCGGTCACGGGGAAAGGGTGAACATGAGCGACTCGATTGCGACCTGGTTGAAATGGCTGATCAATCGGGAGCACAGCCCGGCCACGGTGCGGGCTTACCGCGACGAGATGGGGTGGCTGATGGGTTGGGCGGCCCGGCAATCGCCCCCGATCACCGAGTCAGAGACCATTCAATCCGGGGACCTGCTGTCCTATCAAGCCGAGCGGGCCGCGCTCTCGGGGTCGGCGCGCAAGCGCAGCGTGGCCGCGTTTCGTTCGTTCTACGGCTACCTCCGGCCCAATGACTCGCCGGCCCAGGCCCTGCCCTACCCCCGAGTCAAGCGCCGCCAACAACGGCATCCCGGCCCGGACGACGTGCTCCGCGTGATGGCGGTGTGCGATTCGTCGCCGCGCGGGGTGCGCGACCTGGCCCTCCTGGCGCTGATGTACGACACGGGCCTGCGCAATTCGGAAGTGTGCCGGCTGAAGCTGAACGACGTGGACGTGATCGGCCTGCGGCTGGCGGTGCGGGTCAAGGGGGGCGACGAGCACGAGCGCTACTTCGTCGAGGAGACGGCGGCCTGTCTGGGGAATTGGTTGGCCGCGCGCGCCGTTATCGCCAAGCCCGATTGCGGCACGTTCTTTTGCTCGGTGAGTAAAAACCGTCTGGGCGGACAAACCCTCACGCCCGAGGGAATGCGGGCGATCTTTCGCTACATCGGGCGGCGGGCCGGGCTGGAGACGAAGTTCTCGCCGCACGACATGCGCCGGGCCCTGGCGCGCTCGATGCACGAGCAGGGCGCCAGCCAGGAAACCGGGATGGCGGCGGGCGGCTGGACGGACGCCACGGTGTATCGGGGCTACATCGGCGACGTGCGCGGGGAGATGGTGCGGCGCTTCAGCCCGATGAAGTTCCTGATGGGGCGGTGAAGGCAACCGGGTGGTAGAGGCCCTGGCCCGGCCGGGTCCCCACCGCCCGGCCGGGCCGAGGGGATGTGCCCACCCCATCGCCAAGGGTGTGGAGGCCCTACGCCTCGCACCCATCGCCGAAGGCAGGGGGACCCCGGCGACAGCTCGCGCCAGTCGCGGGTGGGGCAGGCACGGCGGCATTAGCCGAGCGGCATAAGAGCACGCCGGGTTAGAGCGTGGTTGCCTAGGTGCGGGGAAGAGTCGAACAGTAAACCACGAGTTACCGGTTTAACTCGGCGGGTGATTTGAAACCCTAACACTTGGTTGG
>Ga0247727_10002979_pt1 | contig 38089 bp, 35 predicted proteins | sample WisWelCaveWW1625_FD_202498 | JGI IMG/M metagenome (GOLD analysis project Ga0247727, IMG submission 202498) | Biofilm microbial communities from Wishing Well Cave, Virginia, United States - WW16-25 | ecosystem: Environmental > Aquatic > Deep subsurface > Groundwater > Cave microbial mat | place...
GAGCTTGCCGATTTCTTCGATTTTGGTTTTGACCAAATTTTCATCGACCTTCTCGGCGTCGAGCAGGTTTCGCAGTTCCAGTTCCGCGAGTTGGATTTTGGAGCGCGTTTGGATGGCATTTTTCTCACTGGCAAATCTTTGCTCTTTGATCTGGGCAAGCTGCTGCTCTGTTAATTTCAGATCGTCGGCTAACATCTCGATTCCAAGCCCATGATGAGGCCGGTTGAAACGGCGGTGCTCGGGACCTCCCTGAGCCAAGACCGCGGTTGCCGCGAGCAGGAGCGCCAACAGCAGTGAGGTGATTTTAGTTTTCATAGTGATTCTCTCCTTTTAGTTTGATTTTGATAGACATTTAATGATTTCTGCACGGGTTGATAAAAGCTTTTCAACTTCTATAGGTTTAAGTAAACCAGGTGGAACCACAGAGTGAGCCCCAGCCGATAATTTGACGGCGCACGGTTGAGTTGGCCGCTGCAACCGGATGAGATCACTGTTGAAAAGACGAACATGACCAGCGCAAATAGATTCTTTGAATCGATCCAAGTTTGGTCGTTTGGTGATACTCTCATTATATCTTTCTCATCTTTGCCTATTAGACAACAACGGGGAGTGATTCATTCCCGGCGTTCAAAAAAATCGATCGAAATTGGCTGGTGAGTAAGAGTGGTTTATCAAGGCATGCTCGTTCGGGATTTGCAATCCCAAACGAGAGTTTGAGGGAATAAAATTTCGAAAAAAATTGCTCGAAAATGATTATAATTCTTTCACAACTTCCAAAACTGCTTCCGGATGCTGCGGCACTTTCACTTTCGGGAAAATTTTCTGAATCACCCCATTCTTGTCGATGACAACCGTGGTGCGTTCCACACCCATGTACTTTTTGCCGTACATGCTTTTCTCTTTCCACACGCCGTATTTTTGCAGCGTCTCTTTGCTTTCATCGCTGAGTAGCGTAAAGGGCAGGCTATATTTTGAAATGAACTTTTGGTGAGATGTCACACTGTCGGGGCTGACACCCATAATCACTGCGTTGAGTTTTTTGAACTCCGACTGCAAATCCCGAAAGCCGCACGCCTCAGCGGTGCAGCCGGAGGTATCGTCTTTCGGATAAAAATAGAGCACGACGTGCTTGCCCTTGAAATCTCCAAGTTTGACGACTTCATTTTTGTCATTCTTCAACGTGAAGTTTGGCGCGGCTTGACCTTCTTTTAGCATTCTTCCCTCCAAACCTTAAAATTTTTGAGTTTTTCATTTTGCTCTCAAAAGCAAACGGTAGCCGCGACCTTCAGGTTGCGGCGCCGATCTGCGCAGGCTAAAGCCCGCGGCTACCCTATATCGCTTCTATCGCTTTCAGCATCGGAATCGTCGGGAACTACAAATCTGGCTATGAAATCACCGGATCAGATTTCTCCGCATCGACGCCCAACTCTTTGATGGCTTTTTGCACCGCCACCGGCTTGATTGCGCCGCGCTGCGCCAACTGGTGCAGCACCGCGATAGTGATGCACTCCGCATCCACTTCGAAGAAACGGCGCAGGGCTTCGCGAGTATCGCTGCGACCAAAGCCGTCGGTGCCGAGGCAGTACAGACCGCCGGGCACCCAGCGCGACACCATCTCCGGAACCAGCTTGATGTAATCGGACGCGGCCACGACCGGCCCCATCTCCTTTTCGAAAACCTGAGTAATGTACGGCTTCTTCGGTTTTTCGGTGGGATGCAGCATGTTCCAACGCTCAACCGCCAGCGCGTCGCGGCGCAGCTCTTTGTAGCTGGTGGCGCTCCAAACATCGGCGGAGACATCGAATTTTTCCAACAAAATTTTTTGCGCGCGCAAAGCCTCGTTCAAAATCGAGCCGCTTCCTAAAATATGCGCCTTCGATAACGGTTTGTCGTTCATCCCTTTGTCCGGCGATGTCGAAAATTTGTAGAGGCCTTTCAGAATTCCTTCTTCCGCGCCCTTGGGCATTGCTGCCATTGTGTAGTTTTCGTTACCCAAGGTGATATAATAGAAAATATCCTCGCGGTTCTGATACATCCGCCGCATGCCATCTTGAATGATAACCGCGATTTCGTAAGCAAACGTCGGGTCATAAGTGAGCAAATTGGGAATGGTGCTGGCGAGCACGTGGCTGTGGCCGTCTTCGTGCTGAAGTCCCTCGCCGTTCAGAGTGGTGCGTCCGGAAGTCGCGCCGAGCAAAAAGCCGCGGCCGCGCAAATCACCGAACGCCCAAATCAGATCACCGATGCGCTGGAAGCCAAACATCGAATAAAAAATGAAGAACGGGATCATGTCGATGCCGTGCGTGGCGTAAGAGGTTCCCGCTGCGGTGAACGACGCCATCGAACCAGCTTCGGTAATGCCCTCCTCCAAAATTTGGCCGTCTTTCGCTTCTTTATAGTAGAGAAACGTGTTGGCGTCCACCGGTTCGTAAACCTGGCCCACGTGCGAGTAAATTCCAAACTGGCGGAAGAGCGATTCCATACCGAACGTGCGAGCTTCGTCGGGAACAATGGGCACAATCTGTTTACCCACCGTCGGATGTTTGAGCAGCAGCGTCAACATGCGCACGAACGCCATGGTGGTGGAAACCTCGCGATCGGCGCCTTTCATGAACTCTTCAAAAAAGTCAAGCCCCGGAACACTCGTCGGAACTGAGTGCACTTTGCGCTCGGGCACAAATCCACCCAGCTCGCGGCGGCGTTCCATCAAATACTGAATCTCTTCGCTGTTGTCCGGCGGGCGATAAAACGGCGCTTCCTCCACCTTCGAATCCGGAATCGGGATGTCAAAACGATCGCGGAAGTGCCGCAACTCGTCTTCGTTCAATTTCTTTTGTTGATGAGTGATGTTCTTGCCCTCGCCGGCTTCGCCCAACCCGTAGCCTTTGATGGTCTTCGCCAAAATCACCGTCGGACGCCCTTGCGTTTCGATGGCCGCTTTATAGGCCGCATATACTTTCAATGGATCGTGACCGCCGCGTTTAAACTTTTGCAGCTGTTCGTCAGTGACATTTTCAACCATTTTCAAAAGTTCGGGATGCTTGCCGAAAAAGTCACGGCGAATGTAGTCGCCCGATTCGACCGTGTATTTCTGATACTGGCCGTCCACGACCTCGTTGAGTCGCTGCATCAGTAAACCGTGGGTATCCTGCGCGAGCAGCGGGTCCCAATCGCTGCCCCAAATCACTTTGAGGACATTCCAACCGGCGCCGCGGAAGATTCTCTCCAATTCCTGAATGATTTTGCCGTTGCCGCGCACCGGACCATCCAATCGCTGCAAGTTGCAGTTGATGACAAAAATGAGGTTATCAAGTTGTTCGCGGGAAGCGAGGGTGATGGCGCCGAGGGCTTCCGGCTCGTCGGTTTCGCCGTCGCCCAAAAATGCCCACACGTGGCTGTTTTCCGTTTGCTTGAGGCCGCGGTCTTTCAAATAGCGATTGAAGCGCGCCTGGTAAATCGCCGTGATGGGCGCGAGTCCCATCGACACCGTCGGGAATTCCCAGAAATTGGGCATGAGCCATGGATGGGGATACGATGAGAGGCCACCGTCCTCAGCCAATTCGCGGCGGAAGTTCTCCATTTGCGTGAGGGTGAGACGCCCTTCCAAAAACGCGCGGGCATAAATTCCGGGCGAGGCGTGGCCTTGAAAGAAAATCTGATCGCCATCGAATTCATGATCGCGGGCGCGGAAAAAATGATTGAAGCCGATTTCGTACAACGTTGCTGCAGAGGCATACGTGGAAATGTGCCCGCCAAGTCCGGGATTATTCTTATTGGCGCGCACCACCAGCGCCATCGCATTCCAGCGGATCAGGCTTTTGATGCGGCGCTCCAGCACGCGGTCGCCCGGAAATGGCGGCTGCCGATCAACCGGAATGGTGTTCACGTACGGCGTATTTGCCGAAAATGGCAGCCGCACGCCCTCCTGATAGCCCTTTTCCATCAATCGATGGAGAAGGAATTTTGTGCGGTCTTCGCCTTTATAGTGAATGAGACCTTCCAGCGCCTCCAACCATTCCGACGTTTCCTCCATGTCGGTGTCGCCGTTAAGACTGTTCGTGTCTAAAAATTGAGAGACGTTTTCTTCGGACATGATGGTGTCCCCTTCGTTTTGTTCAGCTTAAATTACAGCGCAATCAGCGAAGCTTGGATTAATAGATTTTTGGATTGATGGATTAATGAAAAAGCAAGTACTGCAATAAACCCAACATTCCAACAATCCGCCGTGATGAATCAACCTTGTCATTGTTGTCGTGGTCATCGTTGATTGCATGAACTTTCAAGTTACATGCACGAGCGTTGATTCGCGGCGAAAATTAAAAATGGCTACTTACAACGTTCGAAAATAGCCATTTACTGAGTGTGACACCGCAATTCGAACCAACGGCGGCAATTTAATATATTTTTGAGTGAATGTCAACGAGAGAAATGGCGGGAGGTAGCACGGTGTTTGTGTAGAGAAGAAAGTTAACCGCCGAAAATTCGCGTTCTATTCTGGTGGTTCTTCCGGGCGATCGCCGGGGAACGGAGGCGGCGGTTCATCGCGCATAAAAAGCCGTCGTCGCATTCTCATTTCACGATATTTTTTTAGCTGCTCCGGAGCCAGCACCTCTGCAATTTCCTGTTCCATCTTTTCGAAACGGTTTCTCAATTCCTGCCGGAATCCATTTTTTTTCTGGCGAAAAATGGGGCCGCGGTCCGGAGCAAAATCATTGGCGCGCATAATTTCTTCGATGCGTTTTGACTGATTTTCGCTCAACCCCAATTCTTCCGTCAGGTGGCCAACGGCCATGGTGATGCGACGATTGTGCCCCTTTTCGAGACTCTGTTCCAACCGCGCCCGCTGGTCGTCGGTGAGCAGCGCTCTCAGCTCGGTGTGCAATGAATCGTAGAGCGCGAGAATTTCTTCCTGATGTTGCTGATGAATGTTTGAAATCTGTTTCGAGTATTTTCCCAGAATGCCTTCGAACTGCTGGCTCTGTTCGGGCGTGGGACGAATCACCCCTTTCATATACTGCAAGAAACGATTCCCCGGCCGCATGAATTCGAACTTGCGGGCGCGCTCTTCGCGCAGCAAACCGCTGCCGAGCGCCCCAATGGCAATGCCAATCAGCAATGTTCCGATCAAAATGAGAGAAGTTTTAGCTTGCGTGTTCACAGTCTTAATCCTCCAATTGCAGCGTGTCTTCGATGGTCACTTGCGGCATTCCGAACAAAGTTGAAAACGATGAAGCCCGTCCAGTCAAGAGGGCGGAAGCAAACAACAGAATCACTGAAAGCGCGCCGGCGAGCACAACGCGTCGGAACATCCAGCTCAGTGATTCAATAAATTCCTGCTGGTTGGCCGCTGCGTCAATACGCCTCATCACCCGCGCGGCAAAAAATGGCTTGAATGACCGGTCGGCGCTGCGAGCTATCACCCCACGCATGGTTTCGAGACGTTTTTTTTCTTCCCGTAATTCCTGCGAATTCTGCAGCGCATTCTCCAACTCAGCGCGTTCGTTTTTCGAGAGTTTGCTGTCAAACGAACGGATGAGTAAATTCACCCAATCTGGTTTCATACTGCCTCCTGTAAAAGGGGTCTCAAATATTCTTGCAATTTTTTCTGCGCTCGCGAAAGACGCGACAACACAGTACCCAGCGGAACCTTCAGCGCCTGCGCCGTCTCTTCGGTGGAGTAACCTTCGATGAGTCGCAGCACCGCCACGGCGCGGAATTGCGGTTCTAATTTTTGCAGAGCCTGTTGCACCAATTCCTGATTTTCAAAAGAATCGGGTTGTTCATCGGTCTTGCTTTCTAAAATCGACTTGTCGTTTTCTGATTTTGAATAGAAAAACAGCCGCCGTTTTCTGCGCTTCAATTCGTTCAGCGAAAGATTGATGGCGATGCGTGTCAGGTAGGTTCCCAGCGCGGCGTCCCCGCGAAAACCGTGCAGCGCTTTGTAAAATCGAATGAATACTTCCTGGCCGACATCATCGGCATAGTCGCTATTTCCCAACATGCCAATCACCACTGCGGCCACTTGCGATTCATATCTTTTCACCAATTCTGCAAACGCCCGGTTGTCGCCATCGCGGGCGCGTTCTATCAAATCATGATCCGTCAAGATCGCCTTTTCAAAATATAGTCTGACAGTTAGACAAGGGCGGGGATGATTTTATTCCTTAGCGGTCTAATTCTCGAGAACGTTACGTTCGTATTCGAAACCACAGCATCTTCAATCTGTGTCTTCAGTAATTAGAACTTCTTTTCTGGATTTAGCTAATTTTACCATCTGTGGATCAGGGATTTTTTCTTTGCCTAATTCCTTTAAGGTCGTGATTGAAAATCCGTTACTGCGTAAAACCGTCACCGTACGCATCGAAACACAATGATCGGCAAGGAATTTCATTCGGCGTTTGCGAGTTCAGTTTCATAAACTTCTATTAATTCGTTCTTCACAAGTTTACTGGCGAAAGCGATGCAAGCTTGAATATCCTGTTCCGAGAGATCGGGAAAATCCTCCTTAATAATTTCTCCAGGTGAGGATCCGGAGGCGAGTAGATCCAAAATCTGCTGCACCATAATTCGCGTGCCGCGGATATGCGGTTTGCCATGACAGATGTTTTTGTTAATGGATATTCTGTTAAGGAGAGTTTTTTTCATCAACAACACCAAATTTTTGTGAAGAAAGATAAATAGATAGTTCATCAAAATCAACAACAGGTTTTATACTCGTCCAAAACTTATCGATTTGAACGCTTACTTTTTTAATGTCGGCGGGCAATTCCAATGGCTGATTTGCAAATCGAACTCTCATCTTTGGTAACCGTATTTCATGATATCCAACTTTGAAATCAACAAATTTCAACCCGTGCGCTGTGGAAATCACCACGACGCGGTCTTTCGATTTAATCTCCTTTTTTTCCACTAATTTCAAAAACGCCGCCAGCGCCACGCCGGTTTGCGGGCAAACGAACAGCCCTTCGCGATCAGCCAGCGCCGCCGCGTTCGCTAACTCTTCCTCACTGGCCTGCTCCACGACGCCGTTGGTTTCCTTCAAAACTCGAACCGCTTTTTTGAAACTTACCGGATTTCCAATTTGAATGGCCGAGGCCAGAGTCGCGTCGGCTTTTTTTGCCTGTAAATCAGCAAAGCCATTTTTGTAGCTTTCGTAAAGGGGATTGGCTTTTTCAGCCTGTGCGCAAACCAGCCGCGGCAAGCGATCAATCAAGCCAACCGATTTTATCTCCGAAAAGCCTTTGCCAATGGCTGAGACATTGCCGAGATTGCCGCCGGGGACAATTACCCAATCCGGAACTTGCCAGTCCATCTGTTGAGCGATCTCCATCGCGACTGTTTTTTGCCCTTCGATCCGCAGCGAGTTCATGGAATTGGCGAGATAGATTTCTTTCGACTCGGTGAGTTGTTGCACGATGGCCATGCAGCCGTCGAAGTCGGTGTCGAGGGAGAGGGTGAGCGTGCCGTTGGCGATGGGCTGAATGAGTTGCGCCGTGGAGATTTTATTTTTCGGCAGTAGCACGACCGACGGAATTCCCGCCGCGGCGCAGTAGGCCGCCAGCGCCGCCGAGGTGTCGCCCGTGGAAGCGCAAGCAACTGCTTTGATTTTTTCCCCCTGTGCGATCATTTGCTTGACCATCGAAACCAGCACTGTCATCCCCAAATCTTTGAACGATCCAGTGTGGCTGTTTCCGCAGAGTTTGATCCACAGACTTTCGATGCCGGTAAGTTTTGAAAGTCGGCGGGCTGCGAAAAGAGGCGTTCGACCTTCGCCGATGCTGACAATATTCTCATCGGCAATTTCCGGGCAAACCCATTCTTTCTTCCCCCAGACGCCGCTGGCGAACGCTCCGTTTGAATGGCTGTAGCGTTCGGCAAAGCTCTCTTTCCACTTGTCGGGAGATTGGGTTTTTAGCGCATCGAGGTCGTGTTGAACTTCGAGCAAATCGCCGCACTTCGGGCAGCGGTAAATTATTTCCATCAGCGGAATCCCCGAAACGCAGCCGTTGATGCAGCGGTACCATGTTTTGTAATTTACTACCATTTTTGCTTTCAATCTTGTCCGTACAATAGCTCTGCTCGCAGTTCTCCCTTAGCAAAGGGGGATTTTCCGCCCAGGCGGATCCGCCCTGCGGAAGGGGGTTGTCCTGCGGCCAGCCGGCGCAGACAGCTCGCGGCTGCTTCCGGATTGGCGAAGCCCACCGGGGCCAACGCTGCGATGAGACCATCTGGTTCAGATTGCTGCGGCTGGAGCAAAAGGGTGGTCAGTTTGTTCGGGTCAAATGAAGTCATAGGTTATAAAACTATTGAGGAAAGATAACACAGCGGTTTTGGATTTACAACGAGTTTCTCGCGAAGGCAATTGGCGTTCATTGAAGGAATTAAAAAATATCTTGACTCACGCCTGCGAATTTTTATCTTAGAATCGTCATCCCAATTAAGTTTATCGCGTCGTTAAGCTGAGGCGACATTCGTTGCCTAAAGGCGTGTAACATGACATATTAGAGATTCAGGGCTCTCCAAAAGAATGGCTACATTTAGACAGTTGACGATGTCTACATTTAGACATTCGGATCGAAAATGGCTATATTTAGACATTCTATGTCTAATATTAGACATGGAAAATAAACCGCTGTTGTAGTTAATTATATAATTAGCCGTAACGGATCGCACACGCCCGAAAACAGAATATCAACTTTCTGATGCTGCGTGATGTTTGTTGAAACCAAGTTTGTCAATTTCCGAGCAGAGGGTATTGACAGAAAGCCCCTACGGCTGCAGCCAGTTCATCCGCGATTTGGAATAGTATTTCGATGATGAAGAGAAATTGATTCTCTCGGAGATCGCTGAAAAAGAGGCGATCTATCAATCGATCAAGGATTTTTTAGGAAAGGTAAGTAACACAGAGCAAAAACTTTTTGAACATGGATGACGTGGTAGTAATAAAATATCATGAAGTTCCGAGAAATAAATTGACTAGATAGAAACCAAAGTCGTGAAGCGCCAAAGATATAACGGCTGTTAAAGAGAATATTATGATATCTGAACATTGTCCAGAATGCAAGGGATCCGGTCGCGAACTTTACTTTTCTGATGGTTATGAACGTGTTAGCGCTATAGTATGTCTAAATTGTAAAGGCTCAGGCATTGTTGAAATTAGTGACTTTGAATTGGAACGACGTAGATTAGAACGAGAAAGATACGAAGAAAAAAGAAAGGAAGAAAAGAAAAGAGAAGAGGAAGAAACTCCAAGAAAAGATAAAGAAAATTTAGTAGCCTCAATTGGTTTTGGAGTACTAGGGGGAGTAATTGGATTTTTTGTGGGCGGCATAATTGCAAATATTGCTTTTCAAATCATCCGAGTAGCTTCGCTCATATTTGGAAATTCTATTGCTGATGATGAGGGAAAAATTTTTATTACTATTGTGACTATTTTGGGAATTGGTGTAGGAGGGTTCGTGGGATACCATGAAAAGCGGACTGACATTTATAAAAGGCGTGCCTAACAAGCAACTCAAGCCGACAGCGTATTCGCATTCGGTATTTACAACTTGTAAATTTTTTGCTCCGTTTCAGCTATCTTGTTGAACAACAAAGCTAATCGGCAGGGAATAAAAATTGGTGAAGAATACAAAGCGTGAAAGAGCAAAAAGCAGATTCGTGGAAAAATAAAAACTGTACATAAAGTCGTGGTAAATGTTGAGCTATTTCACTAACACGGCGTGGTGCGGACGGCGCGACGGCGGCATGATTTTTAATTACAAACATCTCCGAGTCGCGCCGCCGCACACGCTGGTGTTAGTGACAAGCGTTTAGAGAGCCGAATTCAGCGAGCTATTCATTGTCAAAAGCAACATAGCCATCGACAAACGAAAACAGGAGAACCTGACTATGCGTTGGCAAATGGGCCGGCGGAGCGAAAACGTTGAAGACGTGCGCGACTCCGGCGGCATGAGGCGCGGAGGCATGAAATTAGGTTGCGGTTCGATCCTGCTGGTGATCATTCTTTCTCTTATATTCGGCCAAAATCCCCTGCAATTGCTCAGCGTGTTAAGCGATGGCGGCGTGCAGATGCAAGCGCCAGAAAGCTATCAGCCCACAGCGGAAGAAAATCAGGCGGCGGATTTTGTTTCGGTGATGCTTGCGGATATGGAAGACACCTGGCCCGGTTTGTTGCAATCGATGGGAGAGCAATATGTGCCGCCCAGACTCGTGCTGTTCTCGAACACGGTGCAATCCGCGTGCGGCTACGGTGAAGCGGCTTCCGGGCCGTTCTATTGTCCCGGCGACCAAAAAGTTTACATCGATTTGAGTTTCTTCAACGAATTGAGCCGCTTAGGTGCGCCGGGCGATTTTGCGCAGGCTTACGTTATCGGCCACGAAGTCGGCCATCACGTGCAAAACCTGCTCGGCATTTCCGACAGAGTGCGGCAGATGCAAAGCCGCGGCGTCGAAGCCGAAGCCAATGCGCTCTCCGTCATGCTGGAGTTGCAGGCCGACTGCTTTGCCGGCGTGTGGGCCTATCACGCGAACCAACAGCGCCAGATGTTGGAGCCGGGCGACGTCGAAGAAGGTTTGAGCGCGGCCGCGGCGATCGGTGACGATCGCCTGTTGCGCATGTCCGGGCGCGCCGTGCAGCCCGAATCATTCACGCATGGCACGTCCGAGCAACGCGCGCAATGGTTGCGCACCGGCCTTTCCACCGGTGATTGTGATGCCTGCGATACGTTCGCGCAACTAAAATAAAACACGCGAAAAAATCGCCATCATTGCAAGCATTCTCATTTTTATATGCGCTGTAAAGAAAAAAAGCGATTTCCGGGCAAACCCATTCTTTCTTCCCCCAGACGCCGCTGGCGAACTGTCCGGCGGCGTGACTGTAGCGCAAAAAATTTTTTTCCACTCGCGCGGAGAGGTTGCTTTCAACGCGTCGAGATCATGCTGAACTTCCAGCAGGTCGCTGCACTTCGCGCAGCGGTAAATTATTTCCGTCAGCGGAGTCCCCGAAACGCAGCCGTTGATGCAGCCGTACCATGTTTTGTAATTTACTACGATTTGCTTTCAATCTTGTCCGTACAATAGCTCTGCTCGCCGCCGGTAATCTTCAACTTCATTTTTGATGCGCTTTCGATTCCAGCCCCAATATTTTCCCATCAACTCGGCGCCAGCTACCGCGCAGTCTAATCCGCGGCAAGCGCTGGTGCCGATGCCCGTTCGCCGCAGGAAAATATCCGCAAGGGTTCGCGGCAGCTCGTTTTCGATCGAAAAAATGATCTGGGCTTTGATATCGAGATTGTTTTTGCAGATCCGCTCTTTCAACTCCGGCAGTTCATTGGCCAATTCCAAAACCCGCAGAAATTGGCTGCCATAAATTGAAATCAGATATGCGATTTGCTCCTCGGCGAGACCGAATTTCCGCGCTTGGCTTCTGGCATTGTCTCGCATATAATGTTGAATGTCACTCATGCCGCCGCCCCACGATGGCTTCTCTGCGGTTTGGCACTCCGGCGATTCCAACTGCAATTTCTCGTAAACGAGATCGACGGTCTCCCGCGCCAGGCTGCGGTAGGTGGTGAGCTTGCCCCCGATGATCGAAAACAAATTTTCGAGGCCCTCGTGTTCGTGATCAAATATAACATGGCTGCGGGTGATCTCCGCTTCTTCGGTTTCGCTGTCGGTGACCGGCAGGGGACGAATACCGGCCAGCGAGTAGATAACATCTTTGGCCGTGAGCTGGGCGTCGGGCACAACGAAATTGACCTCGCGCAGGAGATACTCAATCTCTGCTTCTGTGGCGCGCACGGCATCAAGGTCGCCGTCGTAGCGAATGTCGGTTGTGCCGACCCAATAGTATTCACGCCAGGGAATGATAAAGAACGGCCGGCCATCTTGATGCGCCGGCAGATACAGGGCATGGCGTGGGCCGTGATGGAATTTTGGCAGCAAAATGTGACTGCCTTTGGTGCCGCCAATTTTTTTAGGGGCGTAGGGATTGCGAGTTTGGAGAATAGAATCGATCCACGGGCCGGCTGCGTTCACCACTACTTGCCCGTGAACTTCGGACTCTTTTCCAGTTAACGCATCACGAGCTTTGACGCCGCAAACCTGCTCTTCTTTTATAATGAGGTCAGTCACTTTTGTATAATTTTGCACCATTGCGCCGGCGGCTTTTGCGAGCAGAATGTTCTCGAGACAAAGGCGTTCGGGATAGGTTACCTGGCAATCGAAATAGGTGAACCCACCCTTGAGATTCCGGCCGCGGATGTTCGGCTCGAAAGCCAGCATCTCTTCCATGGAAAAGGACTGGTGGTTTTCGAGGCTTTTATCGTACGAGAGAATGTCATACGCCAGCAACCCCAATTTGACTTTGCCGTAGCCGTACTTGTTGTCTTCGTAAATCGGAATGGCGAATTGAATGGGGTGAACGAGGTGAGGGGCATGACGAAGCAAAATCTCTCGTTCGCGCAGCGATTCACGCACCAGTCCGATCTCGTAGTGTTCAAGGTAACGCAATCCGCCGTGGATGAGCTTGGTGGAGCGAAAGGTGGTGCCGAACGCGAAGTCATTTTTTTCGGCGAGGTAAACGGAGAGTCCGCGTTCTGCCGCGTCGCGGGCGATGCCGGCGCCATTGATACCGCCGCCGATGATGATGAGGTCGTAGGTTTTATGCTTCATTGCTTTTTTAATTGATGCCCGCAGAACTGGCAGACTCAAAGCCACCGGTTTGACGGGCGAAATATCATCAAAAAAAGACAAACAGTCAAGAGGTGAGAATTGGTATATAGCCGCAGCAGTATTTTACAAAACGTCCCATCAATTGTGTTGATTTTTAGCAATCCACTCTTTATATTTACAGCCGTTATTGCGGATGTGCTGGTCCATCTTTAACCCGGAGTCAGCCATGGATTCAAAAACTCTGCGTTCCCCAATTGAAACGTTAAATCCACCAAAGGCAGTGAGTGTCAAGGTTGACACTAAATTGGATGAAGTTCTGAACCTCATGAAAGAAAAACGCATTGGCTGTGTTTGTGTGGTAAGAAACAAGCAGGTGGCGGGTATTTTCACCGAACGTGATGTGTTGAAGCGGGTGGTTGGCGCCAGGCTGGATGTCAAGAAAGTGCAAATCGAAGAGGTGATGACCACAACCCCGGAGTATCTGTTTATCGACGATCAGATCGCGTTTGCGCTGAACCGCATGGACCTCGGCGGATTCCGCCATATTTTGTTGATCAATGCCCAGGGTGAGCCTTCTGGCGTGATCTCCATGCGGGACATCATGGCGCATCTTGTAAAGAACGTCGCGGATAAAAATTGAGGAGCGGCGAAGGCGGTGGGTTACCAAACCTCTGGAGGTCTCATGGCAGTGAAAGCCGATTTTGACAGATTCGATGATGAGCTGCGCAGCATGCAGGAGTTGATGGAAGAGCAGGAGATCTCCCTGCATGACAAAGACTTAATGGTCCCCATCAACACGCTAAGTTTGAAAAAAGCGGTGACCGTGGAACCGGGGACTTCGATTAAACAATGCGTTGAGATTCTTCTCGCCCGCCATTTCGGTTGTTTGCTGGTAGTTAAGAACAAAAACCTGAAAGGTATTTTTACAGAACGCGATGTGCTGTTGAAAATCGCCGGTGAAAAGATCGATCTGTCAAAAGTGAAAGTGGACGATTACATGACGCCGAATCCGGTGACCTTGACCATGAACGATCCCATCATCTCCGCCCTGCGGCTGATGCACAAAGGAGGCTACCGCCACGTCACGATCGTTGATGAAAAGGGCGAACCCGTATCCGTTCTCTCGATTCGTGACATTGTCCATTACATCGTCGAGTTTTTCCCGCAGGATATTTTGAATTTGCCGCCGCATCCGATTCGTGTTGGGGCCAAAAACCCAGATGGCGGTTGAGTGAACTTGTAATCAACTAATTTAATAAATTGGAGTAATCTTAGTATATGAGTAAGCCAGTCAAGACTCTCAACGCGGTAACCATTCGTTTTGCCGGTGATTCTGGTGACGGCATGCAGTTGGTGGGCACGGAAATGGCCAACACCTCGGCATTGCTTGGCAACGATATTGGTATTCTCCCGGACTTCCCCGCCGAGATCCGCGCTCCTGCCGGAACGCTGCCCGGCGTCAGCGGCTACCAATTGCATTTCAGCAGTTTTGATATTCACACGCCCGGCGAGCAATACGATGCGCTGGTCGCGATGAATCCGGCCGCTTTAAAAATGAACGTTAGCAATCTCAAGCCCAACGGCATTCTGATTGTCAATTCCGAAGCGTTCAAAGATCGCAATTTGCAGTTGGCGCGCTACGATCATAGTCCACTTGAGGATGGCTCCTTAGACAAATATCAATTGTTCGAGGTGGACGTCACCGGTTTGACTCGCAAAGCGCTCGAAGAATTGAATCTTTCAACGAAAGTCGTGGATCGCTGCAAAAACTTTTTTGCATTGGGAATGGTGTTCTGGCTCTATAATCGTTCGATGGATCATGCCATTGCCTTAATCAAAGATAAATTTTCGAAGAAGGCGGAATTGGTGGAAGCCAACCTGCGCGCATTGAAAGCCGGTTACGCCTACTGCCTGGCGACCGAGCAGTTCGCCACTTCGTACGAAGTGAAACCGGCAAAATTGCCGCCCGGCAAATACCGCAGCATGAGCGGCAATGATGCCGTGGCGCTTGGGCTGATTGCCGCCTCCGTGAAATCGGGTCTGACATTGTTTTATGGCAGCTATCCTATCACGCCCGCCAGCGACATTTTGCACGAGCTTTCAAAATATAAAAATTTCGGCGTCCGCACCTTTCAGGCCGAAGATGAAATCGCGGCGGTATGCGCAGCCATCGGCGCTTCGTACGCCGGCGCGCTGGGCGTGACCGGAACTAGCGGCCCCGGACTGGCGCTGAAAATGGAAGCCATCGGTTTGGCGGTGAGCGTGGAATTGCCGCTGGTGATCTGCGACATTCAGCGCGCCGGACCGAGCACAGGTTTGCCTACCAAAACCGAAGCCGCAGATCTGCTGCAAGCCATCTATGGCAGAAACAGTGAAGCGCCGTTGCCAGTGGTGGCGGCGTCTCGGCCATCCGACTGCTTTGAAACGGCTTTTGAAGCGTGTCGCATCGCCATCAAATACATGACGCCGGTGATTTTCCTCTCCGATGGCTATCTTGCCAATGGCGCGGAGCCCTGGCCGGTGCCGGATTCGAGCAAGCTGCCGGAGATACCCGTCCAGTTCGCAAAGGATCCAGAAAGCTTTGCCCCATTCCTGCGGGACGAACAGACTCTTGCCCGTCCATGGGCGCTCCCCGGAACGCCGGGATTGGAGCATCGCATCGGCGGTCTTGAGAAGGAAGCGGTGACAGGCAACGTGAGTTACGATCCCCGCAACCACGAATATATGTGCGTCACACGCGCCAAAAAGGTAGCGCAAATCGCCAACGATCTTCCGTCCACCGAAATCGACGGCGCCAAATCCGGTGAGCTGTTGGTGTTAGGATGGGGCAGCACCTACGGTGCGATCAAAACCGCAGTCGAACACAAGCAGAAAGAGGGCAAATCGGTTTCACGGGTCCATCTGCGTCACCTGAACCCGCTGCCAAAAGACCTCGGGGAAATTCTGGCGAATTTTAAGCAGGTGTTGATTCCGGAGCTCAATTTAGGGCAGTTATTGAAAATCATTCATGCCACCTATTTAATCCCGGCGATTGGCTTTAATAAAGTGCAGGGCCTGCCGTTTTTCTCTTCTGAAATCGAAGAAAGAATCGATCAAATATTGGAGAAGTAAAATGACTGTAAAAGAAAATACCATTGCTCCAAATGGACCAGTTATAAATCTCAGCAAAAAAGATTTTGAATCCGATCAAGAAGTGCGCTGGTGCCCGGGCTGCGGCGACTATTCGATTCTGGCGCAGACACAGAGAACTTTGCCCAATATTGGCATTCCGCGGGAGAAATTTGTGTTTGTCTCCGGCATCGGTTGCTCCAGCCGGTTTCCCTATTACATGAACACTTACGGCTTTCACAGCATTCACGGGCGCGCACCCGCCATTGCCACCGGCGTCAAGATCACCAATCCGGAATTGTCTGTGTGGGTGGCCACTGGCGATGGTGATGCCCTCAGTATTGGCGGCAATCATTTCATCCACTTGATGCGCCGCAATCTGAACATCAATGTGATTCTCTTCAACAATCGAATTTATGGACTAACAAAGGGGCAATACTCGCCGACGTCTGAGTTCGGAAAAGTGACGAAGTCCACGCCGTTCGGTTCGGTAGATCATCCGTTCAATCCCATCAGCGTGGCAATAGGCGCCAGCGCCACGTTTGTCGCCCGCACCATGGACCGCGATCCGGCGCACATGCAAGAGACCATCAAAAAGGCGGCAGACCACAAAGGAACGTCCTTCGTGGAGGTTCTGCAAAATTGCAACATCTTCAACGACGGCGCGTGGTTCAAGTACACCGAAAAAGAAACGAAGCCAGAGAACGTCGTGTATCTGGAACACGGCAAGCCGTTGGTTTTTGGGGCGCAGCGCGACAAAGGCATTCGCTTGAATGGTTTTACGCCAGAGGTTGTCTCGCTCAAGGACGGTAAATACTCTGAAGCCGATTTGTTGGTGCACAATGAAAACGATCCCAATTCCACGTATGCTTATATCCTGAGTCACATGATGGATAATACCGCACTGCCGATTCCCGTCGGTGTGTTTCGATCTGTTGAGACCATGCTGTACGAAGAGGCTTTGATGCAGCAGCTCAAAACCGCCTCACAGAAAATGGGGAAGGCCGATTTACAGGCTCTGCTGGAATCGGGCGATACCTGGGAAGTGAAGTAAGTCGTTCTCAATAATGACGGAGACGATGACGTAAATCCGAAATTCCAAGCTCGAAAACCGAAACAAATTCAAATGACCAAATTCAATTTGATAAAAAGATCGCGCGCACAAACTGGGTGAGGAAGCAGAGCCGCTGTGATCACTAAGGGAACGTTTTCTTTCTTCGATATTTTGAATTTCGAATTTGTTTTCGTATTTCGAATTTCGAGATTCGTATTTTCAAGCTGAATACTTCATTGTATTTGCCAGATAGAGCACAAGCCCGGCGAAACTTGCCGGGCTTTTTTGTTTTTACTACTTGAATATCCGTAATGATTTTCTTATGTTAAGCCCATGAACGTAGAAAAAATCAGACAGCGAATTGAACGCCGGTATGACGAGCGATTAGCATCATTGGAAAATAAAAGAAACGCGCTGCTGCAAAAACTACGAGATGGTATGACGGATTTCACGAACGAGTTTCCTGATGTGACTAAGCTTGTTGTTTTCGGCTCATTGGTTCGTCCGGGTTATTTCACCAAGATTTCGGATGTGGATATCGCTGTGACGAACCTGCCAAATCTGCGCTACTGGGACGCGTTGTTGTGGCTGGAAAAATGCTTAGAGTTTGAAGACATTGATCTGGTGAGAACCGAGGACGCGCGGCCGGGTATTTTGAAGTTCATCGAGCTGGGTGTGGTATTGTATGAAAAATAAATTCGAGAGCCTCAAACTTCTGAAGTCAGAAATTCACGATGGGTTGGCGCGCGTCGAGGAATTGAATCGTAAACTCTCATTGAGTCCTGAGCACATTGACGATGAGGTCTCAGAGGAAGACTTGATCGTCATTGGATATTTTCTTTCGGGAATATACTCAACTATCGAAGAGATTTTCGTCAAGGTCGCCAAAGAGTTTGAAAACAAGATTGGTGATTCAGAACAGTGGCACACAGAGTTGCTAAAGCGGATGGCATTGGAGGTCGATGAAGTGCGACCGGCAGTCATTTCGAAAAAAACACAAAGTTGTCTGGACGAGCTGCGCAAGTTTCGACATGTGTTCCGGTTCTCGTATGCGTTTGAATTGCAGAACGACAAATTGGGGCTCGTACTTAAGCGTTGGGTGAACTGTCGTGAAAGTTTTAAAAATGATGTTGAAAACTTTTTGAACGAACTGGATCGATTGGCAAACTGAGGCCGTATCAAACATGAACTCAAAACGAAGAAGTCTCATTATTCTCTCGTGGCTGATTACCAGGTTGTGGCGGGGCATTGAATTATCCCGCTTGGCTATTTTTCGCGTCAAGCCGCAAGCTGTGATCACCTTTGTCAGCCGACACCATAAACTATTTCCCCGCGGGATCTGGGTTCATGACAAGAAATCGGTTTGCTGGATCGGAGTGAATGAAACCGTCACCGTAGTGCATTTGAGAAAAGCGAACCTTGAATCAAACTGAAGAATAGGAGATCGATGCCAGACAACCTTGGGGCGATTATCTGCCCGAACTGCAAAAAACTCATCAGCGCGAATTCCGCGCAGTGCATTTATTGCGGGATGAAAAATCCTAACCTCTGGGGGCTCAGTGGATATCTGAAAAAACTATTTGGAGGGACGATAAGTCTTATCCCGATCATAACGATCGTCTGCGTCGTGTACTATGCCTTGAGTCTGCTCATCGATCTATCGGCAATTATGCACCCCGGCGGCATTTTTGATTTTTTGGGTCCATCGAGCCGCAGTTTGTTTCGTTTGGGCGCCACGGGCACTTTTGCGATGTCACTCGGCAAGTGGTGGACCGTTATCACGGCGGTCTATTTGCACGGCGGCGCGCTCCACATTTTTTTCAATCTGTATTGGCTGCGGCAACTCGGTCCGCCGCTCGAAGAATTTTTTGGGGTGGCGCGGACGCTCATCATTTTCACCGTTGCGGGAATTCTGGGGTATATTGTATCAAATTTTTTTGGAATACAATTTACGATTGGAGCCTCCGGCGCCAATTTCGGACTTTTGGGCGCGCTGGTTTACTACGGACGCCGGCGCGGCGGCACGTTCGGCGCGCATATTTACCGCGAGGTGGGGCAGTGGGCGATTGTGTTGTTCATCTCCGGGTTCCTTTTCCCCGGCATTAACAACTACGCCCACGCCGGTGGATTCGTCGGCGGATATGCCGCGGCAGCGCTGGTGGGATTTGCGGAGATCAAGCCGGAGAATCATTTTCACCTACTGCTTGCTCTAACATGCATCGGGGTTACGGTTCTGGCGTTCGTTCTGGCGCTTTTGTCGTGAAACGGCAAATGGCAGACGGCAAACGGGGAACTGAAATGTCTGAGAAGCTTGTTAAACGCTTCTTCACCGGTACCGGCTCATCCTACGAACTCATCGCCAATCTCTTCACCTACGGGGCCGACCGCCATTGGAAAAATCAAATCCTTGCGAAGATTCCACCATTACATAGTATTCTCGATCTTGCTTGCGGGACCGGCATCCTCACATTTAAAATTGCTGAAAAATTCCCCAACGCTAAAATCGTCGGCGTGGATGTGATGCCGGAGTACATCGCCATCGCCGGAAAAAAAGTAGTCGAAGAGAATCGGCGCAACATCCACCTGATTTGTAGTCGGGCCGAGGAAGTTCAGCTTCGCCACACCTTCGACTGTGTCACCTCGTCCTACATCCCGAAATATGTTCCCGCGGAGAAGTTGCTGGCCAACATCGTCCGCTATTTGCGACCCGGCGGCAAATTGGTGCTGCATGATTTCGCACTGCCGCAACATTTTCTACTGGTTCGCATCTGGGCGCTGCACATTTTTCTCATGAAATATTTCGGCACGCTGCTATTTCCAAACTGGAAAACGATTTTTTATGAATTGGGAGGTCTAGTGAGGACCACGCAATGGATTGACGAATACGTACAGGCGCTGCCCCGGTTTGGATTTGAGAATATTACCGTGCAAAGATTAACGGCCGGGAGTGCAGCAATTATTCATGCGGAAAAGGGTCACGACTGAATTTACCACAAATTTGCCGCGAATACAACTTTACCTTTTTTTGCGCTGCTGTCTGGGTTACTTCATTTTCATCACAACGAACGTCACGTCATCGTCCTGCAGCCGGCCATTCGCCCAGGCTTTTTCTTCTTTCTGCAGATGGGCAATGATTTGCTCCGGCGACCCGCCTGCTGCTTCTGCGAATAAGGTTTTTGCCCGTTCCTCGCCTAGCTCCTCTTTCTGTACATTAAAACGCTCCGGAAACCCGTCGCTCATGAAAAGAATGGTGTCCGGTGTTCAGGTCAAGCTCCTGCTGTTGATAGGGAAAATTCGGAAAGCTGCCGAGCGGCATGGCTTTGAGCGCCACTTCTTCAACACTTCCGGTTGCTGCGCGGTAGATTAAGATGGGCGGCATGCCCGCCCCGCAGACCTCCATCGTGTGGTCCTTAACGCGCGCCAGAGTGATCGCCATGTACAGGTTGCCCAGGTGCATGCTTTTGATTGTTTTGCTGCATTCTTTGAGAAAACGCACCATATCCGACCGGCTTTCCAGCGTGTTAAATAAAGTCTTCATGCTCGTCACCATGATTCCCGCCTTCGTACCGTGACCGGTGGCATCCCCTATAGCTACGGTTAAAGTGCCGTCGTCGGCAACGTGAAAGTCATAGTAGTCGCCGCCGACCTCGGTGGCCGTTTTCATTTCGGCAGCGATCTCGAGATTGGGCAGGGTAGGCAGGTGTTGCGGCAACATGGAGAGCTGTAATTTGCGGGCTTCTTCCAGCTCTTGCGTCTTGCGGGCGTTTTCCACTGCTGTGCGGGCGTAATTGCGCGAAAGAAATACGGACACGGAAATCATCAGCAGCAACATGGCATAAAAGGGCCCTGGAAAGTCGGCAAATTCCCACGGTAGCTGCACGATTGCCACTGCATTCGTAGCAAGTAAGTAGTAGACTGTCATAAGCGAGAACGGTATCAGTCCAACTAAGATGATCCAACCTCCTTCAAGCTGGGTTTCACGTTTTTTGATGCGAGACATAACAAACGCTCGCAGGATCTCCCCAAAGGCTACAATAACGAATATGAGCACATACAATCCAGCTTTGAAAGGCCTGAACCAATACCAAAGTGTCAGGCCAAAACCAGCGAAGCAAAACGCTAAGAAGACTCTTGGCAGCTTGGGATAGATAAGCAAATAGCTCAGTCGGATTGCCGATAACATCGTCAGGGTTAGCACCGTGCCATACAAGCGGCCATTCCAGCCATAATCGGCAGGTTCCGTTATGAAATAATAAGAATAACCATGACGGAAATAAAAATAAACAGTTAGCGCGAAACTTGCGCTCAACACCGTAAAATAAAGATTGGCACGTGATTGAGGATAAAACATAAAAAGCAGGAGATGCAACAGAGCAAACGCCAGGAACGCCCCTGTGAGGAACATCTGGTGACTGGTTAATTTTTTTCTGAAATTGTCACGCCGGGCACTCATCTGAATGACATCATCGATGCTTCGGATTGTCCATTGACCGCTCAAGCGACCACCCGACCAAACAGATGATAGCTGAAAGAAGCTTGAATAGCGAATCACAACGACGTGCCGCGATTTGCCTCCAACCGTGTTCGAATTGGGATGGAAAGTAATAATCTGAGGACTGTGATACCCCAAATGAGCTACTTCTTCCTTTTCAGTCGTACCAACCTTGCCGATTCGATGAACCAGCTCACCATCTAAATAAAATTCAACCGCTCCTGCTGCGTCCATAGATAAAGCCAGTGGTACTTTCCAAAGGGTGGAATCCACTTCCAAGACATAGCGGAACCAGCCAATACCCTGCCAGCGATCGAATGGGAACGTGCCGATTCTTATTTTCTCCCAATCGCTATCATCGAACTCCGGCCGCGCCCAAGCTGTGTCGTCTCCCGCATGATAAACATAGAAATCATGAGCGACAATTTTTCCAGTCAGTTCTTGTGCATGGCCTGGCAGCGCGATGAGAAGAAGACCAAAGAAAAAAAGTTTGTGGGTATTAATAGTGTTCATGATTTATTTAATAATTTTCACAACACACACCGTTAAATCGTCGAAACGGAGGCGACCCCTGGCGTGCTGCTCCACAGCTGAAACAATGGTGCGACCGATTTTGCTGGCCGTCTCGGAGGCAACGGTTGACAATATCTGGTGCAGACGTTCAGTACCAAATTCATCGTTTTTGCGATTTTGCGCATCGGTAACGCCGTCCGAGTAAAACAAGAAAACATCCCCACTTTTCAGAGGCAAACTTTTTGCGCGGGTTTGCTGCGCGAATTCTTCCGGCGATCCCAGAGCCAGTCCCATCCCCGAACACTCCAAAGGCATTGTCACCTTTTTGCGCGAGTCGTAGTGAATCACCGGTTCGTGGCCGGCGCGTACAATCGTCGCTTTTTTTAAACGCAAATCAAATTTGGCGCCGATCTGGGTTATGAAGAAATGGCGCTCGAGATCGCCCGTAAGCAACGCATTGAGCCGAATGAAAAAATCACGCGGCGAAGGATGGTACTCGTAAATCGAGCGCATGATGCCTTGAATTTTGCTAACGTACAGCGCCGCCGACGTGCCCTTGCCGGAGACGTCTCCCACCACGATCATCAACTGCTTTTTGCTGTATTGCAGAAAATCGTAGTAGTCGCCGCCGACCTCTGTAGCCGGTTCAGAATGCGCAAAAATCTCGAGGCCATCGATGTCGGGAACCCGTTTTGGCAGGGAGCTGAGCTGAATGCGATGGGCTATTTGCAGTTCGTTTTTCAAATGCTCCTGCTGCTTCAGCTCCCGATAGAGGTTGATGTTTTCCAGCGCCACGGCAGTTTGCGAGGCCGCTGCCTCCAAAAGTTCGAGGTCTTCGACCCGGTAATAATCTTCAGAAAGCTTTTCGCCCAAAACAAACAGCCCCAGCAGCCGGCGGTTCAAAACAATTGGCGACAAAAACACCGCGCCGATTTCTTTGAGCTGCGGATGTTCCGCGGTGATCGCAACATCCACCGGATGTGCGTGTCCATTGAAGGCGAGCTGCTGCATCCACTCGGAATCCGTGCGAAAACTGAGCGTGCGCCAGATTTCGCTTTGAAAGCCGTGGGCTTCGGCGGACGTCAGATTTCCGTTATGCGCGAGGACGATGCCAATATTTTTCAGTCGCATCAAGCCGCTGAGTTTTTCAACCACGTCATGGCAGAGACGTTCTTGATCCAAGCAGCACGCCACGATGCCGCTGAATTCGGCGAGCGCTTTTTTGTAATCATATTTTTCTTGATGAAATTTTCGTGCGACGCTGTTTTGCAGAAATTTTCTCAACTGCCACAACAGTAGGACAAACACAATGGTCTCGACGACAATGGCTTTGACTTTCCAGTGCTCGCGCTTTTCCGCTGGCAGTTCATCCACAAATCCAATCTCGATTTTTTGATCAGTCACCCAGACACCGGGATAATTCATTCTTAATTTTGGAAGAAGGGCGATGCCCAGAATCAGGATGACCGCCAACGCCAGGTTGATCGCGGCCGAAACAAATACGTATACCCGGCTGCGGCGGATCAGCGGATTGAAATCGAGCAAGCGGAAGCGGTACGTTGTATAAACGTACGCGATCGGCAAAAGGACGAGCGCCAGAAATGCATACTGGCCATAGATGATCCACTCGATGTTGTACCAGATGCAAACCGCGGTGACCGTAAAAAATGTCAGACCCACTGTCCAGCCGGCCCATTTGAGGTAGCGTGCGAGGCGTTTGACCTCGGCTGGTTTGGTTTTGCGATGAAAGAAAAATATCAATATACCAAAAAGGATCATGCCGCAGAGCGAGCCGTTGATGATCATTCCCCAATAGATGTTGATTTTTATTTTTTGGAAAAACATAAGGCTCACGAACCCGGTGATGAGCGCACATAGTGCCAACGAGGCGATGACAAAGAGGCGAATTAGGCGCTGTCGTTTCAGGATGTCCTGACGTCAATACCGGAAAATATAGTCGCGAATAAAAAAACGACAGGATAAAAAGAGGAACCGCCGCAACTTGCAGAACCGTGTTGAAGGAAATTCGAACCGACAATGACAGCAGAACGAAACTCCACAGCGCGAAACTGGCGAAGAGCAGACGCGCCGGTTTTAGATGCGGCCTGAGGAGTCCAAAGAACGCGGCGGTTGCCAGACTGACCAACCCGGTCAAAAAGAGCAGTACAACGTAAATGTCCACACCGATCGTCGCCAGTGTTACCGGGATGGCGATCTGGTGGCCATCGCGCAAGATCACGTATTCGACAGTTGCGCCGGGCCGGATGTGGAGCAGGATGCGGTCGGCTTCGATAGCGCCGTGAAAAGCCTGCCCGTTGATGCTCAGCAACACGTCGCCCACGCGAATGCCGGCGCGGTCGGAGGCGCCGCCTTTTGTAACAGCTTTGACGGTGACGCCGACGCGGCCATCGTCAAAATAGTTTTGGTCGGTAGCGGAGGCAATGATGCTGCGAAAGTTGAGAATGCCGTAAACTAAAACCAGCGCGATCACCGCTACAAAGAGCGTGCGTACATTGCGGCTATTTTGAAAAAAGTTGTCGAGCGTTTTATGCATGGCTTGAAAATTCGAAAGTATTGAAATGTATTTCTTTCAAATTAAAAAATAAATGAAAATCTTTTGTGATGAGTGATTACGGAGACGAGCCCTTGCAACGCGGTCTTTTTGTTGATGAGGGGAAATTTGTAGGAACGACTGCCCTTTTTGAGGAACTGCTATTTTTTCTTGACGATGGCGCGCCAGCCCGTGGAAGTATGAAAGTGGACCTTTTTGCCGGAATTCAAACGTACGTCGTCGCTGAAAATCGTGCGTATGGTGCCGAATGTAACGTCGGCAATGCGCGCCACGATGATGACAATGCAAGTGATGGCCGGCGAGAGCGTCATGAGAATCTTCCGTGATCTATTACTGTTAATCGGTGTAAATATGCCTTGTTTACAATTGCATTTATCGACAGGCGGTGGAGACAACTTTATTCGAGCGGAGATCTTGAAGCAGAAGGGAGGTCAATACCCGCATAGAATGCGGCCTACACTCCATAGAAAAGTAGCCCGCGTTCTACGCGGGAGTCTCTTATAATAAATTTTACCCTGGTCGGCAGCCCTAGATTTTCATATCCGGCCAACTGACGATGGCATCCGTGGAACGAACGCGGTGCATGCCGTCGTCGGCAAACTTCTGGAACGCGACTTCGGCGGCTTCGGTGTAGTCCACCACTCCGGGGACGACCACTGGCGACATGCAGTCCTCCAGCAGATAGACTCTTTCTACTAAATTCTTGTCGAGTTTCTTGATCTCGGTGAGCAAGTCTGCTACTGTCCACGCGACGCAATGACTCTTGGCCTGGCCGGCAATGATGATCGCATCGAACTCAAGCAGCCTTTTCACCAAGGCGTTATTCTTTTTGGCGATGGCTCGCCCTAAATGATCGCGTAGAACCTCCGGACTCAGCACCGAATAATTTTCGGTAAGCGGGTTGTTGCCTTTGATCTGAAAATCCGGCTGGCTCTTGCGGGCAATGCTATGAAAAAAGATTGCCTCTTCGACAACCGAAACCAGCGCATGGCCGATCCCTCCCAACATCGCGTGGTAGGGCCAGATGGTGAGCTCGTATTTTCCGCCCCTCTGCAATTGCTGCGAGTAGTGTTGAAGATATCCCTGAACATATTCTTCGTTCAAGCCGAGAATTTCCCCAACTTCCGGATTGAATTTCCAGACGCCATTCTTAATATCGTTTGCCGAAATCAGAGTGTAGGGTGCGGGGTGTTCGCCATTTTCATTGATGAGAAAAATGCTGTGAAAGATCTGCAGAGCCTGATGGGTATCCATTGTTGGGCAGATTTGCGTGATCAGATTCAAGTTGCGATAGATGAATTCGCACAATCGTCCATTGTCCTCAACAGCGCCGGCGCCGGAGCGACCGCCAACAAAGAGCTCGAAATCTGGAATACAAAATGTATTTTGCACATCAACGGGGACAAAGCAAACGCGGAAATCATCACGGGCGGCCGGCACGATGCGGTGCTGACGTGCCCATTTTTCTGCTTCCGCCGCGCGTTCCTGATAGGGGACACGCCAGACTTGACCGACTCTTTTCGGATCGAAGTGAGATGGCACGGGTAATTCTTTTGCTGGCATCTCTTTGTAACCTCCTGATTGAAGATTGAGGCTTGAGGATCGAAGATTGAGGATAGAAGGCCGAAGATAGGGGATAGAAATCCCTCGACCAACCCAATCCTTATTTTCTATCTTCCATTCTCTATTTTCGTTTGTTTAGCTATTCTCAGCCGCATACTTCTTGGTACTTTCGATCAATTTTTGTTTATGTTCCCACAACCGGCTCGTGAGCGAAACGTGATAAATATGCGGATTCATCAAACGTTTGACGCCGATGTCAAGCCGTTCGATGTCGCGCTGCCGGATCTCGCGCATTTCCTGCATGGTTGGAAAGTCAACGATCAGTTTGCCCTCTTTGAGAACCTCGGTCAACAGCGGTTCGATTTCCAGTATTTGTGATTTTTCCAGCATTCGCAGGATCGTCGCGTCTGTGGGATGGTGTAGCCGCAGCGTTTTAATTACGCTCGGATCTTCATCGTGGAGACCAATGAGATCGGCGGTGGCCTTGCCGCGGCGGTCGTAAATTCTCCACACGCGTTTGTTGTCCGGGTTTGGGGTTTTGGCAGGCGACTCCGAAATTTTTAGCGCTGGCCGCCACTGGTTTTCATGCCAGAGTGCTACCAACTTATAGACACCGCCCAGCGCGGAATCGCCGGCGGACGTGATGAGGCGTGTTCCAACTCCATATGCCAGCCGTTTGATCAGTTGATTGGCATCGAGGTTGTGCCGCGGCGCTTCTTCTTCAATCTGGGTAATGATTTGCCAGATGCTAAGTTCGTCCAACTCATTGGACAAAACAATGGTGGTATTTTCGAATCCCGCAGCGTTGAGCATTTTAGCCGCTTCGATGCTCAGATACGCCAGATCGCCGGAGTCCAGACGCACTCCCAACGGCTGGTGGCCGTTTTTCCGCAACTCCTCGAAAATTTTGATGGCGTTGGGGATACCGCTCTCCAGCGTGTCGATGGTGTCAACCAAAAGCACACAGTCATCCGGATAAATTTCTGCGAAAGCGCGAAACGCGTCGAGTTCGCTCATTCCCAACGCCAGGAATGCTTGCACCATGCTATGAGCGTGGGTGCCTTTGGGAGGCAGGCCGAGCGCGTGAGAAATGCCGACGTTCGACGTAAAGTCTGCGCCGCCGATCAGCGCTGCGCGAGCGCCGGCCAGCACGCCGCGATCGTGACCGCGGCGCGCGCCAAATTCTAAAATCAATTGCCCGTGACTGATTTCGCGAATGCGCGCCGCTTTGGTTGCAATTAAGGTTTGATAGTTGAGATGATTGAGCAGCGACGTTTCGAGGATTTGCGCCATCGCCAGCGGGCCCTGCACAATCGCCAGCGGCACATTCGGATGAACCACCCGGCCTTCGGGAATCGCCAGCATAGAAATGGCGCCGAAGCTGCCGTTTTTATCAAGCCACTTGAGAAACGATTCATCGAACAGGGGCTGACCGGTGCGGCTTTTTTGACCGCGCAAATAGGCGATGTCCTCTTTACGAAAGCGCACCGAGAGCATCCAGTCTAACAGCCACTCGAGTCCGGCGTTGATGCAATAGCCGGCTTTGTGAATGCCGTAGTCCGGATAATCGCGAAAGAAGTAATCGAACTGCGCCGGCTTTTCATGCAGGCCATGCCGAAAGTAGAGTTGCGCCATCGTCAGTTGATACTGATCGGTGAAGAGGATGCCCTCGGCGGTGTCGCGATCGATGCTTTTCATGGATTGTCGCATTCCTATTCGTAACTGATTTTTTTAAATATATTCCTTCCAAAATTGGGAGTCAATACTGAGCGACCATCTTGATTTTTATCCGCAATAGGAATATAATCGTCTTGCGCCGTCGATTTTTCCGGAGTTGCTTCGTTTTATAGAGTAAAAGCTAACCTTCTTTAAGAAGGTTTAGCTTTTGGATTAACATAAAAAAAGGAGGGCGACATGGCTCAATATGTTTTGCTGCTGCATGGCGGAGAATTCAAACACTATTCTCCGGAGGAAATGCAAGAAATTCTTACGAAATATCTCGGCTGGGCGGATGACTTGCGGCGTCGCGGCATTCATCGAGGCGGAGAGGAGTTGGACAACACTGGCCGCATTTTGAAGCTGCAAAATGGCCAGATTGTGGACGGCCCATTCACCGAAACCAAGGAGGCGGTCGGCGGCTTTTTTATGTTCGAAGCCAAAGATTACACCGAGGCCGTCAAAATCTCAAAAGACTGTCCCCATTTCCACTATGACGGACACGTCGAGTTGCGGGAAGTCATTCCGCATTAATTGTTTGCAGACACCGGGGTCTCGAAGACCCCGGTGTTTTTTATTTGACAAACGGAGGATCAACTTATGCCTGAAGACTTTTCCGGTTTTCCGAAAGAATGCGTTACGTTTTTTAGCGAGCTTGCTGAAAACAATAACAAGCCGTGGTTCGAGAAGAACAAAGAAGATTACGAAAATTATGTGCTCGCGCCGGCGCGAGAATTTGTTGTCGAGCTTGGCAAACGGCTGCGAAAAATTTCGCCAAAAGTGAATGCCGACCCGCGGCCGAACAAATCGCTGTTTCGCATTCATCGCGACACGCGTTTCAGCAAAGACAAAACGCCTTACAAGACGCATCTCGGAATTATGCTCTGGGAAGGCAGCGCGCCGCGTATGGAATGTTCGTGCTACTATTTCCATCTCGAGCCGCCGAACTTGATGTTGGGTGTTGGCATTTATGAATTCACGAAACCAGCGCTGGAAGATTATCGCGCATCGGTTGTGCATCAAACACGCGGAAAGCAATTAGCGCAGGCGATTAAAAAAATCACCCAAAATGGCGAATGCACACTCGGCGGGCGTGTTTACAAAAAAACTCCACGGGGATTCGACGCCGATCACCCGAACGCCGATCTCTTACTTTTTAATGGACTTCACGCTGGCGTCACCACGAAGATTCCGAAAGAGCTTTATTCTTCAGCAATCATCGATTATTGTTTTGCGCGATACAAAAAAATGGATCCCCTGCATAAATGGTTAGTGGCGTTGACAGAGCGGGTGTAGTTCTCCTCCCCCAAATTCTGTTGTTTGGAATTTGGGGGAGGCCGGGAGGGGGTCGTCGGCTGCAAGCTTTTATTGTGCCCGACAAAAGCATTCGGGCATGACAACGAACACACTATGACAAACCAAGACCTCTCAGCGGGGGAGAACCCGGTCAACCAACTGGTCGAACATCTCTTCCGCCATCAGTCGGGGCAGTTGGTCTCCACATTGACAAGATTTTTCGGAGTCGAAAATCTCGATCTGGTTGAGGACGTGGTGCAGGAAACTTTGCTCAAAGCGCTGCAGCAGTGGCGGTTTCGCGGTGTGCCTAAAAACCCCTCTGCCTGGATTTTGCAGGCCGCCCGTAATCAAGCTATCGATGTTTTGCGTCGTCAATCGGTTTTTCGCGGCAAGCAAAAAGAGCTCGTTAACAAAATCGAAGAAGAATGGAGACCGGACTTGCCCGATTCCACTCTGTTGCTGCATAATGAACTCAACGACGATCAGTTGCGGATGATGTTCACCTGCTGCCACCCGGCGCTCTCCCGCGAAGCGCGCGTGGCATTGACTTTAAAAACTCTATGCGGATTCAACGTGCCGGAAATCGCCCGCGCATTTCTAAGTGAGGAGGCGACCATCGCTCAGCGATTGGTGCGCGCCAAGCGCCGAATGCGCGAAGCAAAGCTGCCATTCGAAGTCCCGAAGGGGAGTGAGTTATATGATCGACTGGATTCGGTGCTCGATGTTCTGTATTTGCTTTTTAATGAAGGTTACGGCGCCCATCATGGCGAAGATTTAGTCCGCCACGATTTGTGCGCGGAAGCGATCCGATTGGCCGAATTACTGGCGGAATATCCGGCCGCCGATATACCGAAGGTTCATGCGTTGCTGGCGCTGATGTTGTTTCAAGCCTCGCGATTGCCGGCACGGGTAGATGCCAACGGCGACCTGCTGCTTTTGAATGAACAGGATCGCACGCTGTGGAACAAGAATGTGATTCACCTCGGGTTGCAGCATTTGGAAAAGTCCGCGGCGGGCGATGAGTTGTCGGAATTCCATCTGCAAGCGGGAATTGCCGCGGCCCATGCCATCGCCCTGAATTATGAAAACACCGATTGGCCGCGGATTCTCTCATATTATGATGACCTCGTTGCCATGAACCACTCGCCGGTGGCGGCGCTCAATCGCGCGGTGGCATTGGCGATGGTGGAGGGTCCGGAGGCCGGAATCGCCGCGCTCGATAAAATTAAATCGCTGCCACCGATGAAGTCGTATTATTTGTTGCCCTCAACTTATGGAGAATTTTATCTGCAAATGGGTGATTGTGGGAAGGCACTCGAATATTATCAACATGCGTTAGAGTTGGTGGGGACGGAGCCGGAGCGGCGGTTTTTACTGAAGAAAATGAAAGAGTGTTTAGGGTAATCTCAACTCGAATTGTCATTTTCGAGTTAATAATCGACAAAGTCGCTTTTTCAGTAAGGACATGCCGGTTAATGTCATTTCGAGCGAAGCGAGAAATCTGAAATAGCACCAAAGTGCATTACCAGATTTCTCACCCCGACAATCGGCAGAGCCGATCCGCTTTTGCGGAAAAACGTCGGGGTTCGAAATGACACCCTTTAGATTTGTTTCCGCAAAAGGACACATCTCACTTGCATCCATCCCGGATTTTTCTAAATTTCAGAACAATCTCAATTTAATGAACAAGCAAAAGGAGTGACGCTATGAACAGACTTTCTTTGCGATGGTTTCCCGTGGGTCTATTTCTGCTTGGGTTGCTCATCACGGGCGCCCAATCCCAAACCAAGCTCCTCAGGTTTCCAGACATATATGAAAACACAGTCGTTTTTTGCTACGGCGGAGATCTGTGGAAAGCTTCGGCTGATGGCGGACTGGCAGTACGTCTCACCGCGCATTCTGGATTGGAGCTGTTTCCAAAATTTTCCCCTGATGGCAAGTGGCTGGCTTTTACCGGCCAGTATGACGGCGACGAGCAGGTTTATGTTATTCCTGCTGAAGGCGGCGAACCGAAGCAATTAACTTATTATCCCGCCCACGGTCCGCTTGCGCCGCGTTGGGGCTACGATAACCAAGTGTACGGCTGGACCCCGGACGGTAAGAAGATAGTGTTTCGTTCGCTGCGCGATGCTAACGGCGGCAGTTGTGAGACCGCACTTTATACAGTTACTGTTGAAGGGGGCATGCCAGTCAAGCTGCCAATGCCATCTTCCGGAGCGGGAGACTTTTCGGCAGACGGCGCGAAAATTGTTTATTCGCCGTTGTTTCGCGACTTCCGCACCTGGAAACGCTACGAAGGCGGCTGGGCGCAGGATTTATACATTTTCGATCTCAAAACGTATGACGCACAGAAGATCGCCGCTTCCATCCGCAGCGAACGCGACCCCATGTGGATCGGCAACACCGTTTACTTCACCTCCGACCGCGACGGCACCTACAATCTTTTTGCCTTTGACATCGGAACCAGTCAAGTACGCCAACTCACCCAAAGCAAGACTTGGGATGTGCGCTGGCCTTCATCCGACAATCGCGGCAGAATTGTTTACGAGCTCGATGGCGAGCTGCAAGTGTTCGACGTGAGTACCAACGAGGATCGCCGGATTGCCATCACCGTCCCCGATGACGGGTTGGCTATGCGTCCTTCTCGATACTCCGCAGAAAAAAATATCGAAGATTTCGAGCTTTCGCCGAAAGGCGAGCGCGCTTTGTTTGTTGCGCGCGGCGATATTTTCACTGCGCCGATTGAAAAAGGCCCGACCCGCAATCTCACCAACTCTTCAAATGCTCACGATAAATGGGCGCGCTGGTCGCCAGACGGCGTGAAGATCGCCTTCATTTCAGATCGTACTGGTGAGGATCAAGTCTATGTCATCAATCAGGATGGCAGCGGCCAAATTGAGCAGCTCACCACCCAATTCAAAGGCATGCTGTATGCGCCCGATTGGGCCCCGGACGGCAAGCGTCTCACCTTTTCCGACAAAGATGGAAAATTGTATGTACTCACCATCGCCACCAAACAAGTTCAGGAAATTGCCGACGATGAATTCGGCGGCATCTTCGATTACGCGTGGTCGGCCTGCGGCGGCCATCTTGCGTTTTCGATGAACGACTGGAGCGGTTACACCTCGATTTACATCTGGAGTGTGACCGATGGCCAGCGGCGTCGAATCACCGGTGAAAATTTCTATGAGTATGGTCCGACTTGGGATCCGGATGGCAATTATCTTTACTATCTTTCGGATCGCGAGTTTGCACCGCAAATCAGTAGCTGGGAATGGAATTTCGCCGGTAATCGCACCACCGGCATTTTCGCCATGGCGCTACGCAAAGATGTGAAAAATCCGTTTGCCCCGGAAAGCGACGAGGCCACGATAGGGGAGGGAGAAAAAGATGATAAAGAAAAAGCCAAAGACACAGACGAAAAGAAAGATGACAAAAAAACAAAAGAGAGCAAGTCGAAAGAATACATCAAGATCGATTTTAATGGACTCGATCAGCGGGTGGCAAAGGTTCCGGTTGAATCTGACAATCTCGGATCGGTAACCGCGATAAGGGATCATCTTTTGTTCACCAATGCCGGCGCGCCGTTTTACGGTCGCGACAGCTACAAAAAAACCAGCCTCGACATTTTCGCATTCAAAGATCGCAAAAGCTCCACTCTTGCCGAGGACATTTCGGGCTACGCCATTTCGGCGGACGGCAGCAAAGTGCTCGTGCAGCAGGAGAAGGCGTACAATCTTTACGACGCCAAACCCAAATCTAATGAAAAGAAAACGGTCTCCACCAAAGAACTCATGGTGGATCGAGTTCCCGCGCAGGAATGGGCGGAAATTTTTGATGAAGTTTGGCGCCGCTATCGCGATTTCTTTTACGTTCGCAATATGCACGGTTACGACTGGAAGGCCATCGGCGATCAGTACCGCACTTTGTTGCAGCACGTGGCGCATCGATCCGACTTGAATTACGTTTTAGGCGAGATGGTATCCGAGCTAAACGTCGGTCACGCCTACATTGCGGGCGGAGATTTTGAAATTCCCGAGCGGCCGAAAGTTGCGCTGCCGGGCGCACGTTTCGAATTAGACGAACAGGCCGGTCGCTATCGCATTGCGAAAATCTTTCGTGGAAATAATGAGGAAGAAAGATATCGCTCGCCGTTGACCGAAGTGGACGTTGATGCGAAGGTCGGCGATTATGTGCTGGCCATCGATAGCGAGGAACTCAAAGCCAATGATAATCCGTACCGGTTGCTTCAGCACAAAACCGATCCCGTCACGTTGACACTGAACGTCCGGCCCGTCATGGACGGCGCGCGCAAAGTTACTTACAAACCTATCACCGATGAAGCCAATCTGCTTTACAAAGAATGGGTGGATGGCAATCGCGAGAGAGTTTCGCAAATGACTGGCGGGCGGGTGGCGTACCTGCATATCCCGGACATGGGCGGCGACGGCATCTACGAGTTCATCAAATGGTATTATCCGCAGATTCGTAAAGAGGGGCTGGTGGTGGATGTGCGCTCCAATGGCGGCGGTAACGTGTCGCAATGGATTATCGAGCGTCTCGATAGCAAGCTCTTGGGGACCCGTTTTGGCCAAGCCAGCGACAAAGCGCAAACCTATCCGGCAGCCGTTTTTTACGGACCGATGGTGTGTCTGATCAACGAAACCTCTGCCTCTGATGGCGACATTTTTCCCTATCGCTTCCGCGAAGCCGGCCTCGGGCCGCTGATTGGCAAACGCACGTGGGGTGGAGTGGTCGGCATTTCGGGTCGCGGGCCGCTGCTGGACGGCGGGACCGTGTTTGTCCCGTTGCAAGGTACCAACGATGTCAACGGCAACTGGATCATCGAGGGCCACGGCGTCGATCCGGATATTGAAGTGGAGAACGATCCGAAAAGCGTGCTGGCGGGACGCGATCCGCAACTTGAGCGTGGGATTCAGGAAGTGCTCAAGTCGATGGACGAGAAGAAAATGAAGCTGCCTTCTCGCCCGCCCGACCCGGTGAAAACCAAAGCGCCGATTTCGACCAACGGGCAATGAAGATGCTTGATGTGGAACTGTCCAAAAAGGTATCTGTCATTGCGAGCGAAGCGAAGCAATCTCACGATTTTGTGCTCAAATCATGGGATTGCTTCGTCGCTATCGCTCCTCGCAATGACAATTCCTTCCTTTTTGGACAGCCCCACATTTTCTTTCTTGACGAAATTCTCCAAAACCGTTAATAAGATTTTTCTATTTTTATTGTGACGTTCGAAATCTTCAACCGCTACCGCCCCATCATCGACGACTGGCCGGCTTTCATCGAAGCACTCAATCGTCCGCTGCCCTCCTGCATTTGGACCAACACCGCTCGTATTTCTCCGAATGAATTGCAGGAAAGATTAACTCGCGACGGCATCGCAGCCGAACCCATCGGATGGTACGACGGCGCGTTTCGACTGCCTGCAGATGTCCGGATTGGGAATCGATTGGAATACCTCGTTGGCCTGTGCCATGTGCAAGAAGAGGTAGCGCTCATCCCGGTGGTGCTGCTCGATCCTCAGCCCGGCGATCGCGTGTTGGAATTGTGCGCGGCGCCGGGCAACAAAGTCGCACAAATGTCGCTGATGATGCAGCAGCGCGGCACGATCGTCGCGAACGATTTCAACCACAACCGTATGCGGGCGCTGCGCCGCAACGTTGAGCGATTAGGGCTGCTGAATGTCAGCGCAACGTTGTGCGAAGCGGTTTCTTATCCGAAGCAGCGTCAACGATTTGATCGCGTGCTGGTTGATGTGCCGTGTTCTTGCGAGGGCACGTCGCGCAAAAGTCCAGAAGTTCTCTCTCATGGTGATACCAGTAATCTGGAACGTCTGCAATATGGCATCCTGCGCCGCGGACTGCAACTGTGCAAGCAGGGCGGCCGCGTGGTTTATTCCACCTGCACCTACGCACCGGAAGAAAATGAGATGGTCGTGCAGGCCGCGCTTGATTCGCTGCACCCGAAAATCCAAGCGCGAATTTTGGAAGTGAATCTGCCCGGGCTGAAGTGGAATCCGGGACTGGACCGATGGGACGGAACAACTTTTCGTGCCGATATGCGCAACACAATTCGCATCTATCCGCATCAAAATGACACCGGCGGATTTTTCATCGCGGTGATTGAAAAATTGAACGGCTCGTATTCAGGATTCGACCAGTCTGAATCCGTACCGTCCATTTCGATCCCCGAATTGTATTGGGTCGATGCCGCGCCGCATTTGGAGTATCTCGAAGCCCGCTTTGGTATCCCGTATTCGGTGTTTGATGCTTGTTGTTTTTTCCGAGCCAATACAAAATCCGTTTCAATAATCAATGGTGAACATCAGATTGCCGCCAATCCGTATTTCGCAGGTCTGCCTTTGATTCACACCAACATGAGCTATCCGAAGCTTTCCACCGCCGCCGCTTTGATTTTCGGCAAATACGCCACGCGCAATGTCGTCCAACTTGAGCGCTCTCACGCGGACGAGTATTTGATGGGCAAAACTCTTTTTGACGTCGTTGAAAATTTGGATGAGGGGTACGTTTTTGTGAAATATGAGGACATCACGCTTGGCATGGGTGTGTTTTTTCAACACGAGAACACCACGGAACTGCGCAGCTCATTTCCCAAAGCGTGGCAACTGACAAACGTTTACTAAACCTTCAAGGTTTAGTAAATGTCGATCTACTTGCCATTCCATTGAAATCTTTCCAGATCCACTTTGCCGCTTTTATCGAACTTCACGCCTTCTTTTTTGAGAAGCGCCTGCTGTAGTTTTCTCTTGGTTTCTTCGTCGAATGAACTCCGTCCGCTGGCGTTGATCACCCGCTGCCACGGTAAATCCAATTGTGGCGGTGTGTTATTCAGCGCCCAGCCCACAGCTCGCGCCGCGTGGGGCTTGCCGGCCAACGCCGCGATCTGGCCGTAGGTCGCCACTTTTCCTTTTGGAATTCGTTGGATTATTTTATAAATTCGCTCGAAGAAATCGGATGCCATAATTTGAATCTCTAAACTTGCCGGATGATAATCCTTTATTTGGAAATAGGCAAATCTCGGACTGTGAAATTTATGGAGGCGTCTATGAAACGAATCGAATTTGGAAAGTACATCGTGGCGGATCCGGAAATTTGCCACGGTAAATTGACCTTCAAAGGGACGCGACTTTTTGTTCGCGACGTGGTGGAGATGGTAGCCGAGGGAATGGATTGGGATAAAATTATTTGGGAATGTCATGGTAGCATTAATAAAGAGGCGATTTCTGAAGCTATCTCGTTGGCTGCGGATGCGCTCGATCAAAAAGCAAAAAAATACACCAAAGCCGCGTGATTATAATCGACGAAAATATAATTCACGATCAGAGAGAACTACTCAGGAATTTCAGAATATCTTTCAAGCAAATTGGCGTGGACTTTGTTCGAAAGGGTTTAGAGATGTTAATGAGTTGCTTCCCCTGCTTCATTCTCTCAAGCGCTCAACATTTTTTACTCGCGATAGTGATTTTTATAAAAGGCATTTCGCTCACAAAAAGTATTGTATCGTTCATTTGGATGTCAGAAAAGTTCATGCCGCTGAATACATTCAACGAGTCCTTCGCCACCCGGATCTCAACACTCATGCCAAAAGAATGGGCCGCGTTGTGAGGGTTGCGCAATCCGGTATTCATTGCTGGCAAATAAATATCGATGTCGAACAGTTCTTCGCGTGGTAAAAATAACTCAAAACCGATGCTGCAGTTTCATCCCGAATCCAAACCTCTCCTCTATCGACTCATCCGGGTGATCGTCAAAGTCGCCATGGCGATCTTTTTTCAGAAGATCGATTTGCGCAACGGTGAAAACGTGCCTTCACGTGGTCCGGTGGTGTTCGTGGCCAATCACCCCAATTCGATCATGGATGCGCTGGTGATGGGCGCGGTGACCAAACGCAAAGTCAATTACCTTGGCCATGCCGGGCTGTTTTCGAACAAACTCAAGTCGTGGTTTCTGAGAAGCTGCGGCGTCATTCCGGTGTATCGCCGCGAAGATGCGCCCGACAAAATGGAGCAAAACATTGCCGCTTTTGAAGCGTGTTTTCAGGCGCTGGAAAACGGCGAGACCATCGGTATTTTTCCGGAAGGTACCAGCGACATGCTGCGCAAAGTGAAACAGGTGAAGACCGGCGCGGCGCGTATCGTGTTGGAAGCGGAGCGCCGCAATAATTACCATTTAGGCGTGACGGTGCTGCCCATCGGGCTCTACTTTTTCTCGCGCAGCCGTTTTCGCAGCAAAGTGATGGTGAACATTGGCAAGCCGATTGATCTGGCTTCTTTTTTTGAAATCAACGAGCGAAATAATCCCGAGGCCGTGCAGCAGCTCACCGCGGAAATTCAACGCCACCTCGAACGGCTCACGGTCAACATTCAGCATGAAGGGTTGGATCAGTTCGTGCGCGACATCGAGTGGCTGTACCGCGATGAGTTGAAAGCCGAAACGTTCCCAGACGCGCGATCGCAAAAGAGTGCCGCCACCGATTTTGTTCTCACGCAAAAAATCGCCGAGTGTGTGGAGTATTATTTCACAAATCAGCCGGAGCGGGTGCGGGAGGTGCAGGAAAAGATAAATGCCTATAAACGCAAATTGAATCGGCTCCACCTCAAAGATCATATGCTGAAAGAGGCGCAGAATTTCTGGCAGCTTCTGCAATCGAGTTTCGGGACATTCATGAAAGCAGTAATTGGCTTGCCAATCGCAGCTTATGGCGTGGCGAATAACTTCATTCCGTACCTCATCAGCGAAAGCTTTGCCAAAAAATTTGTTGACGAACGGACGAAAATTCTCTCGGCGTTGTTCATTGGCGGCGGGCTGGTGTTTATTTTTTTCTACACGATCCAGGTATTCGCAGTCTGGTATTTCAAAGGGCCGTTGTGGTCGTCGGTTTATCTCTTGAGTCTCCCGGTATCAGGCCTGTTTGCTCTGGCCTACATTAAAGACATTCGGCAGGAACAGGAACGCATCAGTTTTTCTTTTTTTCTGTTCACGAATCGCCAGTTGTTTTTTAAAATGCGGCGCGAACGCAAGTTGCTGATCGCGGAAATGGATCAGATCAAAAATGAATATTT
>Ga0247727_10002980_pt1 | contig 38082 bp, 36 predicted proteins | sample WisWelCaveWW1625_FD_202498 | JGI IMG/M metagenome (GOLD analysis project Ga0247727, IMG submission 202498) | Biofilm microbial communities from Wishing Well Cave, Virginia, United States - WW16-25 | ecosystem: Environmental > Aquatic > Deep subsurface > Groundwater > Cave microbial mat | place...
TGTTTTCAATTGCTGTTTTCAATTGCTGTTTTCAATTGCTGTTTTCAATTGCTGTTTTCAATTGCTGTTTTCAATTGCTGTTTTCAATTGCTGTTTTCAATTGCTGTTTTCAATTGCTGTTTTCAATCGACATTTTCAATTGCAATTTTCAATCGCCGTTTTCAATTTCTATTTTTCAATCGCCGTTTTCAATTGCTGTTTTCAATTGCTGTTTTCAATTGCTGTTTTCAATTGCTGTTTTCAATTGCTGTTTTCAATTGCTGTTTTCAATCGACATTTTCAATTGCAATTTTTCAATCGCCGTTTTCAATTTCTATTTTTCAATCGCCATTTTCAATGGCTGTTTTCAATTGCCATTTTCAATCGACATTTTCAATTGCCATTTTCAATCGACATTTTCAATTTCCATTTTCAATTGCTTTTTTCAATTGCCATTTTCAATTTCCATTTTCAATTTCCATTTTCAATTTCCATTTTCAATTTCCATTTTCAATTTCCATTTTCAATTTCCATTTTCAATTTCCATTTTCAATTTCCATTTTCAATTTCCATTTTCAATTTCCATTTTCAATTTCTATTTTCCATTTTTCATTTCCATTTTCAATATGAATTATTTTGTATTAATATTCTCATCAGATTGTTAACACTATCAATGAGTTTTGTAAGCTGTTCCATTACGTTAACTTCTTGTAGATTAATTTTCATTATACATTTTTCAATTATAAAAATTATAACATCATTTATATTTTCCTTCTTTCTATCATCTTTTATTGTTGGTTTAGTCAATTTACATTGAAAATTGCTAATATCATCAATAAATTTTTTAATCTCATGCAAGTTATTAACATCCATTGTATTGATTTTTCTTATAATGTCCTGTATATTTTCCTTCTTAATATTATCTTCTGTTGTATGATTACTATTTTGTTTATTCAATACTTTATCATCTATGACATCTATGCCTGGGACAATTTCGTTTGCACTGATAGTTAATTTTGCCTTTGTGTAAACATCGGGATTAGATGATGTGTCAGGATGTATAACTGATGTGTCAGGATGTATAACTGATGTGTCAGGAAGTATAACTGATGTGTCAGGAAGTATAACTGATGTGTCAGGATGTATAACTGATGTGTCAGGATGTATAACTGATGTGTCAGGAAGTATAACTGATGTGTCAGGAAGTATAACTGATGTGTCAGGAAGTATAACTGATGTGTCAGGATGTATAACTGATGTGTCAGGAAGTATAACTGTTGAACTACTAGCCATTGCTTTAACTTTGTTAACGTTAACTGTTTTCTTTTACTTATACCTTACTATGTTCTTTTCACTTTTATTTTAAATCCTTAATTCATTCTTTTATCTTTTTTTCGTCAATTTTTTTTATGTCTTTTCTTTATTATTTATCATTTTTATTAATATATTAGTTTTCTCTTTTTCATTTTCTGTAATTCTTATTGATTGTTGACTATATTTTCCATATAATTCATATGTTTTTCTTCTTTTATCATCTTTTTTATTTTTTCTATTTTTAAGTTTTATATTATCCATTTATATATTATATTGTTATATTTGTTTTCAATTTTTATGTTAGAATAAAATAATATTATTCTTAATGTAAATTTCTGTTATTTATATATTCATTTTGTTTATCATTTGAATTTTGTAAATTACATGCATTAATATTCTTCCAATATACAGGCATCATTCTTCTTAATTCAGCTAAATCTTTTTTTAATTCTATAATTTGTTTTTGTAATTCTATATTTTGTTTTTTTAAATTAGTTATTTGATCATCATAGTTCATATTATATTATATATTTTTTATATTACATATTTATTTCAATTTTAGTTATATTGTATTAATTTTAAAAAATTTATTGTTTCTGTTTTTAAATTTTCTATTTGTATATTCATTTTAAAAAATATATCACATTTTATATATTTTTTAATTTCATCATATATTATTATGTTTTTTTCAATATATAAGTATTCGTCATCTGTTAAGTCATCTATTATATTTCCATTCTCGTTTAAAATTCTTTGTTTTATTTTATTTATATAATTATTAAAATTTATAAAATCATATTCTAAAAGATCTATATCGATCATTCTTTTTTAATAATATATAAATAATTCAATTTTTTTTCTGTATTTTCATATTAAATTTTGATAATATTTTTTTTCTAATTCTTAATTTTCATATTATATAATGTTATATTGAAATAGTTTATACATCTAATTCTAAACATGATAAATTGTAATTTATATTATCATCTATTATCTTTTTTATTTTCATTTTATTTATTCTTATTTTTGAAAATATATCTAAATTATTATTGTAAAAATACATTTTATACACATAATAATATTTATATGGATAATTATATTTTAAATGTTTTTTTAAATTTTTATCCTCTAATCCTTCTATTTTATATACTATGTATTTACTATATCTCTTTTCTATATCTAATATTTGTTGTAACTCTATATTTGTTCTTATTGATATTAACATACTATTAATTAAGGATCCATAATATTCTGCTATCGCTTCATAAAATTTATTGTTCCTTCTATCCAAATTATAACAATGTATTAACTCGTGTATTATTAATTTTATTATTTCTTCCTTTCTTGTTACATAAATTTTATTATCAAAACATTGCCCTGATATGGTAAATGCCTCTTTTTTTCTATTATCAAAATTTCCTTTGTAAATTCTCTTTTTATTATTTCTATAATAATGTATTTCTATTTTCTTTTCTATTTTTGTTAAAATTTTAAATAATTCATTTACTATATTTATTAATTTTATAAACTCTTTTGTCAATTCCCCATTATATATTATAATTTTTAAATCATTTATTATATACATTTTTGAATTTATTATTTTATTATGCATATCATTTTCATATAACCATTGCTCTATTCCTTTATAATTGTAATTATTTAATACATTGTATTTTACATCTTCATTATATTTTATTTTTAAATATTCATATATTGTTTTTAAATTTTCATTTATTATAAATGGCTTAATTTCTATATTTTTTATATAATTCATTCTTATTATTGAATTTTTTGTTAAATATTTTGTATTCATAACTTAATTACATACTTTATTAATTTTTGAAATTATTTTACTTTTTTTTATCTATTAACAATTTTTCCCGTTTTGAATATTTATTTTTTGGATTTATATTTTTATCTTCATCATCTGGCAACTCCGTTGATGTAAAAATTATATCTTCACTTGATAATTGTGTTATATCTATATTATTTATATAATTATATATATCCGTTAATGTTTTTTTTGATAATTCATTTAAATCTATATATGTATACATCTCTACATTAATTGATGATGTTTCTCTATTATCTTTTATTATTTCTATTATTTTTTTAAAATATTCTTTCTTTCTAACTTTTGATATCTTATTTTTTATTTCTTCCTTTATTAATCTAATACTCATATATAGTTTAAATATTTTATGTTTAATTATGTTTTTAGTGTAATCATTAAAATATCTATTTATAATATGTATAAATCAATATATCCACAACCTGATAATAAAGATTTACAAAAATATATATATGAAAAATTAGAATTTAATGTTAATAAATTATCTGAACTTCCTAAACTTAAAAAAGATTCTGATATCATGGAATATCGTGAATTTGAATGTCAAATTCAAGAAATTAAAAAATATCAAATTACTCCTTCTATTTATATTAATCCATATACTCCATATAAAGGTTTATTTATTTTTTTTGGAACTGGTGCTGGTAAAACTCTTACTGCAATTACTATTGCTGAAAATTTTAAAGAACAAGTCTTAAAGTATAATACTAAAATTTATATTCTCACTCCTGGTCCTAATCTTAAAGATCAATGGAAAGATGAAATTATTAAATTTACTGGTAATACATATCTCCCTTCTGATAAAAAAGAATTAACTGAAAATTATAAAAAAATTTTATCAATCCAAAATTTATCCAAAATTTATAAAATAATGAGTTATAAATCTTTTCATCGTAAAGTTCTTGGTGAACGTTCTTCTGAAAATATTGTTGAAAATAATATTGTTAAAAAAAAATATAAAAAAAATATTGAAACTGGCGAAATTCAACGTGAATATTATGGTGAAAAAATAGAAAATTTAAATAATACTCTTCTTATTATTGATGAAGCTCATAATTTTACTGGTAACTCTCAAGGTAATGCTGTTAAAAAAATTTTACAAAATTCTATTAATCTTCGCATTATTCTTCTTACTGCTACTCCCATGAAAAATCTTGCTTCTGATATTATTGATCTTATTAATTTTGTCCGTCCTATCGATTCTCCTATTAAACGTGATCTTATTTTTACTTCTGATCATAATTATAATATTAAAATTAAAGAGTCTGGTATTGAATATTTTAAAGAAATGATTAATGGCTATGTCTCTTATTATCGTGGTGCTCATCCCCTCACTTTTGCTAATCGTGTTGATGTTGGAAAAATTCCTAAACAACTTCTTTTCACCAAATTGTTTCAATGTCATATGTTTCCATTTCAATTAACTACTTATAATTCTGTTATTCATAATATTGATTCTTCATCAAATATTGAATCAGATGATGATGTTGAAGAAACATCTGATATTCTAGGTAAAACTTCTGAAGCTGTCGCTAATTTTATTTTTCCTATTCTTGATGGAAATAATATTATTGGTACTCATGGAATTTCTGGTTTAGATAATATTAAATCTCTTCTAAAAACTAATAATAAAGAAAAATATCTTAAAAAATTAAAAGATATATTTTTTGACAAAAAAACTAATGAAAATAATATTTTATATGAATCTGCTAATAAATCTATATCTGGCCTTATTTTACATGAAAATTATATTAAACATTTTTCTACTAAATTTTATCATGCCCTTAAAAATTTAAATAATCTTATTAATGATAATGTTGGTACTGCATTTATTTATTCTAATCTTGTTAAAATTGGTATAGAATTATTTCAAGAAACTTTACTTCAAAATGGTTATATTCAATTTTCTAAAAATACTAAATATAATATTTCTGATGTTACTAGATGTTATTTATGTGGTATTGCTCATTCTTTTCATAAAAATTCTAATAAATTATCTCATGCTTTCTATCCTGCTACTTTTATTGTTTTAACTGGTCAATTGGATGATATTGATGATAAAAATGAAAATATAACATTAATTAAAACTGTTTTTAATAACGTTAATAATGCTACCGGTAAATTTATTAAATTTGTTCTTGGATCTCGTGTTATGAATGAAGGTATCACTTTATCTAATATTAAAGAAGTTCATATTCTTGATGCTTATTATACTCTTGGCCGTATTCAACAAGTTATTGGCCGTGCTATTCGTTTTTGTAAACATTTTGATGTTACTAGTATTAAAAATATTTATCCAACTGTTAATGTTTATAAATATGTTATTACTTTATCTAATAATACATTGTCTTCTGATGAAGATTTATATCGTAAAGCTGAACTTAAATTTATTAATGTAAAAAAAATTGAACGTATTTTAAAAGAAACTGCTATTGATTGTCCTCTTAATTATAATAATAATATTTTTTCTTCTGAAGTTTCTAAATATAAAAAATGCATTCCATTTAAAACATGCCCTGAAAATTGTGATTTAATGCACTGTGATTTTAAATGTTACTCTAAATCTCTTAATCTTACATATTTTAATAGTAAAAAAAATATATATTCTGATATTAAATCACCTGATTTATCTAGTGTTTATATCACTTTATTAAATAATGAAATTAATTACATCATTTCTATTATTAAAAATATGTATATGTTAAATAATAAATATACAATCTCTGAAATTGAAAATTTCATTATTGATATCTATAATAAAAATAATAAAAAATTATTTGATAAAATGTATATTTATATTGCATTGGATAAATTACTTCCAATCACTCAAAATGATATTAATAACTTTACTGATATTATTTATAATAAACATAACCATCCTGGTTATTTATATTATAAAAATGGATACTATGTTTTTATCTCCTTCTATTCTGATAATTCTAATAATATCATGATTTCCTCAAGTGATAATCAAAAAATTACATCTAAGTTAACAATTAAAAATTTTATTAATCATTTTATGGATGTTAATATAATTAAAGAATATTCTTATAATTTTAATAATGTTATTGATTATTATAATAATCGTATTAATAATGATATTATTGGTATTATCGATAAAGATAAAAATAATAATGAAGTTTTTAAAATTAAATATAAAAATATACTTAATCAATCTTTTACTGGTTCTACTTGCACTACCACATACACATCAGATGTTCTCTCTTCTTTTATAAAATTATTAAATATTAATACTTCTTCATATAAAAATAATAAATTATCATTATGTAATTTAATTAAAACTAAACTATTTGAATTGGAAAAATATTCTAAAAATAATACTACATATATTATTATTCCAAAAGATCATCCAATTTATCCCTTTCCTATTAATATTTTTGATAGATCTAATCTTATTATTGATGACCTAAATTATCATAAACTTTCTGATATTGATAAAAAAGAATTCAATGATCATATCCTTATTTATTTCTCTAATATTTCTTCATCACTGCCTAGTTATATTATTGATAAATATGTTATTGAAAAAGATAATAATAAATATTTAATTCGTGTTTTTTAATTTTATCTATTTGGTATCATATTTTTTATTATTTGTATTTTCAAAATATTTTAAAATTTCTTTTTCATTAGCTTCCTCTATAATTTGAACAATAGCTATTATTTTATTCTCTGAATAACTATTGTTCATTATTTTTATTTTAACATATTCCATATTATTTATATTTTTCTTCATCTTTATTGAAACCAAATTTGTATCATCTATTATAGCAATTCCTATTAATGCTCCATGATTTATATATATTTCATTTTTTGTTATTTTTTTTTTATCTATTTTTCCTATTAATATCATGTTAGTCGCTATTTCAAATATTTCACATTGCATTTTTAATATATAATATACTTCTCCATTTTTATTTTCTATTCTTATTTCGTTTCTATAATTATCATCTTGCACATTTATTACCTCATTTATATATGTTTTATTATATATTTTCTTTTCATATTTGTTTTTCAATTTATTTATTATATTGTATTTTATATCCTTATTTATTAATATTGATTCAATATCTGTTTTCATTTCTATATTATTTACTATTTTATATGGATTTTGTATATTATTAGATGTATTCATATTATATAATTATAATTTTTAATTATCAATTTTTATATATAAAAAAATTGATTTTGTTTTTTATTTAAACATGTATTGTTTAAATATATTAGTTTTTAATGAGTTATGGTTTTATTTTAATTAAATTAAATAATATTACCTATTCTAGTATTTCTGATAAAATTAAAAATTTAAATATATCATATGATTTTATTACTAATTATAATAATAAATATTTTTTTAAAAATATTCATAAATTAATTGAACATTATCATAAATTAAATATTCTTTTTATTAAAAGAAAACATAGCTATTCTTTTTTAACATTGATTAAAGGATCATTTTGTGATAAAGATTCTGTTAATAAAATTATTAAAGGTTTAACATATAATGAAATTAAACTTTTAAAAAGTCGTAAAGATTATTCTAAAATATGTAAAGATGATTGTAATTATAAATATAAACAATGTAATGCTGATAAATTTAATAATTTTATTAATCAAAAATTAGATTTATTGTCATATGATAATGCTGTTAAATTAGATATTGAATTTCCAAAAGGTAAATTGGATAAAGATGAATCTGTTTTTAATTGCGCTACTCGTGAAGTTAATGAAGAAACTACTCTTTCTATTAATAATGATTATATCTATTTATCCAAAAATATTATTTTTAATGAAACTTTTATTGGTACTGATAAGTGCACTTATAATTGGAATTATTTTCTAGGTATTCTTAATCCTTCTATTGATACATCTATTATTAATATTGATAATAATTATGAAGTTAGTGAAATTAATTTAATTGATTATACTGATATTTGTTCTAATCTACCTAATGTTTCTCACTTTTATAATAAACGTAAATTTATCTTTGATATTTATATATTCATTATTAATTTCTTTTATATTAATACATAATTAATATTATTTTAAAAATAATATTAATTAATATTATGTTATCTTCATTACAATTTTTTAATAATTCATTTAATTATAATCATAGTAAAATAATTAAAAATATTTATAAAATTAAAAATTTTTTTGACTATAATCTCAATGAAATAAATTATGTAAATAATATTTCTCTTCTTGAATATATAATATCTATTGATGATATTTCTTTAATAAAAAAAGCTTTAACCGAAAATAAAATATATCATTTTAATTTTGTTACACACGATAAAAGATCTATTTTGTATAAATTAATAAAATTTGGTAAAAATGATATGCTAAAATTAATTTTGGAAAAAGATAAAGAAATTATTGGTATTTCAATTTTAAATATTACTGATATATCTGATTATATTCCTATTGCCTATTCCATTTTTTATAATGAAGATATTATTGATTATTTTAAAAATACAGATTTTATGTTAAAAAATTCTGATAATTCTACTCTTTTGGATTTGTGTGTTATCAATAATAAAATAAAATCTTTTAAATATATTTTAAATAATATTTATAATTTTGATATACTAAATTCTCAAGATACCTATGGTAATACTATTCTTCATTATATTGTTTTAAATTATATGAATTCTTATTTTATTGATGAAATTTTACATTATTCAGATATTCTAGATTTTAATATTGTTAGTTATAATACACATCTTACACCACTTAATCTCATTTGTTATGAACAAAAGTTTTTTCTTGTATCCAAATTTATAAAATATTCTGATGTTAATATTTCTGACATAAATGGTAATAATTGTTTATATTATTCTATTTCTAATTATTCTATTTTTAATAAATTATTTCCTAGATTTACTTATTTTAATAATATTAATACAGATGGTCAAACTTTATGCCATAAACTATTATATTATTTTAAATCTAATTATAATATTCTTAATAAATATAATATTAAAAAATTATTAAATAATACTAATTTAAACATTCAAGATAATTCTGGTAATTCTATTGTTCATCTTTTATCTATGAATAATATCATTTCTCATTATCTTCCTGAACTAAAAAATAAGTTTATAAATCATGTTATTACTAATAATAATAATAAAACTATTTTAGATTATGATTCTACTCCAATATTTATTAATTTATTAATTGATTATTATAAAAATAATTTTAAATTATCTTCTTCTGATTCTGAAATTAAAGAACTTTTAATTAATAACAAATATATTAATAATATTATCTTATTCAATGAAATCTCTTTTCATTCTATTAATAATAAAGATTATACTACATTTGGTGGTCTACGAATAGATACTTTATCTGGATTATTATTTTTACATCAAAAATATAATAAAATTTTGGCTTCACCCCTTAATATTATTAAATATTTAAATCCATCTAATGAATATAAAAAATATCTGTTAGACCTAAATTTATATATTACTGATAATTGGTATTCTAATATTGGCTTCGAATGGAATTATCAACATTTTTTTAAATTTGATCCATTTATTGATATGTTTAAAATTACTAATTCATATTTTATGATTCCTATTTTTATTACTGAAAATAATAAGGGACATCTTAACATTTTATTGTTTAATAAAGAAAAAAATGAAATTGAACGCTTTGAACCTAATGGTATTATGGTTAATTCTGGATTTAATTATAATTTCCGAAAATTAGATTTTATTCTTAAAAATTTATTTAAAAATTATACATATATTCCTCCTAATCAATTTCTTCCTTTTATTGGTCTTTATTCATATGCTTATTCTTTATCTAAATATAAAGAAATATATATTGAACCTGCAGGGTTTTGTGTTATCTGGTGTATTATATGGATTGATTTACGTTTATCTCATCCTAATATGTCTAGATCTGATATTTATTTCAATTTTATTTCTAAATTAATCAATTCTAAAATTGATATTAAAAATATTTTACTAGATTATAGTAATAAAATTACAGATTTACGTGATAATATTCTTAAAAAATTACATACAAATATGATTGAATGGATAAATAATATTAATGTTAAAAAAGTTAATTCTTATTTTATTGATTTATTTAAATCTTTATAATTCTGTATCTTCTCTACCCAATATATCCTTCTCCCTTTTATTATTTCTATTTTAACTTCATTTTCTAAAATATCTCTTTTTCTTCCATATACATAGTATTCTTCTTTTTTTAATTTTATTTTTGTATCTTCTATTATTCCTTTTTTCTTTGCCTTATTTTTATCATAATTTATCCAACTTACATATTGTATTGCATTATATAAATCTTGTAATTGTAAATTTGTTAATTTTTTATTATGTGGATTAATCTTTGCTAACCATAATACTTCTGATCTAATCCAATTTCCTATTCCAGATATCAATTTCTGATTTACTAATATATCTACTATTTCTCCTTTTTTATTTTTTATTTTTTCTATAAAATTTTCTTTTGTAATTTCCATAATATCATCCCCTACCTTTTTTATCTTCTCATTAAATTCTTTTTCGTCTAATATATATATATTTCCAAAATTTAATTTATCATTTATATAAATTGTTTTATTTGTTAATTCAATTTCCATTTTAATATAATCATCTTTCTTATTTGAAATTTCTCCTGTTAATCCAAAAATTATATATATATACATTTTATTTATATCTCCTATTTCTATCCATAAAATTTTTCCTTTTGTTCCTACATTTTCTACTTTTCTTTTTTCTATTTTTGTTATTTTATTTTTTAATTTATTATATTTCTTATTTAATATATTTATTTTCTTTATTGTTTTTCCTTTTATATTTTGTATTTTATCTTTCATTATTCTTATCTCAACTATTTCTGGCATAATTATATATTCTAATTTTATTTTTCTATCTTCCCTAATTTATCATTGAAATGTATCTGGTTAAATTCTGTATCATAAATTCCTACTTTAAATAATAATGTTATTTGTCCTGCTGTATAATATGGATGTCTAATATAATATTTTGATGATCTCCATACTATATTGTCTGTCCCATTTGTATTTAATGTTAATTCTGTAAATTTTGTCGATGCTACATCAATTGAATAATTTATATGTGGATTTAATAATATATTTTCATTTGAATCATATATTTTTATTGTTAAATTTATAATTTTTATTAAATTGTGTTCTTTAAATATCTTGATTATATCTCCACTTATAAATTTCATAAAATCACTACTTGTATTGTGATCTTTTGGTACTACTAAACAAAATGATCTTGATGTTAAATTATTTGTTGAATATTCATTTAAATCTGTTGCTATTTCTTTTATGTCTACCCTCAAACTTCTCTCCTTTCCTAATGTTAAATTATCATTATAATAATATTCCCAATATTCTGGTGTTCCATTTTTATAATCGAAAAAAAATGTTTTACTGTAATTTTCATTATTATATACTTCAATTGTCCATGTAGTTAATGCTCCTGATGGTCCTGAATATGTTATATTTATATAATTTATTAAATTTCCAGAACCATCGTTTTCTGTAGAATTTAAAAATGTTGCTATTTGTGCATATGTTGTTGCCATCGTTATTTTATTTAGTAATGTATTATATAATGTTGTTGTATTAGCAGTTTCTTTTTTTGATAATCTAAATTTATATGGTATTATTAAATTTTCTAATTTTATATATTTTACATTCTGTATTTTTTCTGTTGCTATATATGGTTCTGTTGTTGTTGTTGTTGGATTAAATTGTATTCTCATATCATATTGATTTTTATACATAGTTATATTTCTATCTACACTATCTATTATTATTGGATATTCTATTATTTTTACATTTTTTATAGGATCTCTTACATTTTTTATTGAAAAATCATCAACTATATTTTCAGCATTTTCTATTATTTTTGTTATTTTCTTACCTGAAACTCTATTTTCTATTTCTCTGTAATTTATTGGATTATCTCTATCAAATGAATTAAATGAATTATTATTTGTATTTATACTTGATCCAATTATTCCTACTTCTAATCCTATTGGTGTTTTTCTATAGTTATTCATATATAATATTACCCTATTTAAATATTTTTAGCTATTTAACTATATATGGACAAGATATTTAAACATATACTTGATATATATGAATTACCATATAATAATAATAACTGTATAATTTTAAAAAATTTATCAAAAATTATTTGTAAAAAATATAATATTACTTTAGATAATTCTCAATTTATTAATCTTTTAAATAATGAATTTAAAAAATCATTACATAATAAACCTTCTAATAATGATTATGAATATAAAATGAATACTTATATAAAAGAACGTAATGAATCGTGTTCCTTACCTAAACTTGATTCTTCTAAAATAGACTTTGATGCATTTAGAACACCTGAAGAAATTGAATATAATCATTTTATTAAAACAAAAAAAGAAAAAAATAATGTAAATAATTCTACTACACCTGATAATAAAGTAGATATTGAATTAGAACCATTTGATAATAAACTTTTAAAATATTCTCCTTTTGTTAATAATAATATTGATTCTAAAAATAATATAAATGAACCAATTATTAATCAAGATAATATTCAATCTATAAATGATAATTCTATAATAAATCAACTAAAAAATAAAATTTATTATTTACAATCTAAATTAGAATTAAAAAACACTCAGTTAAATTCAAAACATAATAATGCTATAAGTCTAAAAGTTAAACATAATAAAGATACTGTAAATTTTGATTATTCTTTAAAAATATATAAACTTAAATTTATTGATTTTATTTTTAAAAAAAATATTTTTAATATACATGAATTTAATAATAATTTTTATTTCTTTATTGATAATTTATCAGAAAATTTAAAACAAAATTTGAAAAGTGTTAAAATTAATGAAAAATTATTTTATCAATTTTCTATTAAAGTTAATTATTATGATAAAATTAAAAGTCTTATTAAAATTTTAAATTCTTCGCTATCAATTTATGGCTTTTCTTTTAAAATTATTGATTCTAAAATCCAAATTAATAATTCTGCTAATTTTTCCATTTGTAATGAAATAAATAATAGTATTCTTAAAATTTTAGGTTATACTGATGATTATTATGAAAATTCTAATGTTTATGATAGTAATAATAAATATCCTTTGCTTAAAGATAATGATTTTATTTACATTTATATTGATAATATTAATAATCATTCTCCATGTTTTGTTATAAATGATAATAATCAAGAAATTATTAAAAATAATATTAAATTAAGATCATCTAAAACTATTAATAATTTTAAGTTGACTTTTCGTGATAAATATAATTATTTAATTAATGGTTCTGATTTTGTTTTACATATTGCCATAAATTAATTTATATAAAATATTTTTTTCTACATTTATGTACATCATCATCTGTTAATTTTTTATATATTATTGATTCAAAAATTTCTCCTTTTAATAATCTTAATAAAAAATTTATTGAATATACCCCACATTCTGAATTTTTATACTGCTTTCTTATGTGATTATACTTATATTCTACATTTATTTTATTTAATTTGAAATATTTAAAAAATCTATTTATTATTATTTTAATTCTTTTTTCTGGTTTCTCTCCATATGAATCAAAAAAATATATTTTTCCTTTATTTATATCTATATATAGTGCAACCCAATGTGAACCACTTTTCCAATGCTCATCTAAATTAAATATTATTCCTAGTTTTGTTTTACCCTCATTTTTTAATTTATTTATATCTAAATTTTTTATTCCATATTCTTCTAAATCATCAACATCTATTGGAACAGAACCTAAATATTTATAATTATTATAAAATTTCATATATATTTCCATTAAATCATCTATATTGAAATTACTTAACCATTCAAATTTTTTCTGAGGTCCATTTGGCATAAATGTATATTTTTTTAATTCTGCATCTTTTATAAATTCTTGCTTTATCCAACATATATGATGATTATTATCTTTTGATGGACATTTTTTTTCTAATTTTTTTGTTAATTCTTTCAATAAATATAATTTGTCATCTTCTTTTATTTTTATTTTTTCTCCTCCCTCTTTATCTATATATTTATTATAATATTCTACTAATTTTTTTAAATCTTCTATTGTAAAACAACTACTTCTTTCGTATTTTTTCCATGGTACACATATCTCATTTTTATTATTATCAATTTCCATATATTTTATAAATATTTTTTAATTGGAAACATTTTTTTATATTTTATTATATAGTCCATTATTTCATTCATTTTATCTGTTGTTAATATTTTATTATGATATATTTTATAATATTTTTTTATTATTTCATTAACTTCATCTCTGTATTCTTTTATATTTTCTATATATTCTATTATTGCTAATGATAATAATCTTTCATATGTTCTTACTACTATAGTATTATTATTAATATAATATAATAAATCTTCTATTGAGTTTATTTTATAAAAAATGTTTAAAAAATTTTTTTTTGATAAATCTATTTTTGTAATTTCATTTTCTTTTCTAATAATAAAATCTATACTATTCATATGAGTAATATAGAAAAAAATTTATTAGATTTTATTAATGAATATAATTATTATACACATAATTTTAAAAAATTAAAAACTTTAAAAAATAATCTTAAAAAATCTAAATATTCTTCTATTGTAGATTCTTTATATAAACATCTTAAAAAACATAGAAAAAAGAAACAGCTCATTTTATTTCATGCCCCTTGGTGCTCAGCATCCCAAAATTTTTATCCATTATGGAAAAATTTAATTAATAAATATAAATTTATAACATTCCTCGATTTTGATGGTGATAATAATAAAAATATTTTATATAAATTTGATGTTGATTCTTATCCAACCATTTTTTTTAACATTGATGGTGCTATTTATAAATATAATGATGATTTTAATGAGTTAGATTCATTTATTAAATCGAATTTATTTTAATTTTTTTATTGTTTTTAATCATAAATTGCCCAATTATATTTGCTAATTTTGTATTTGAAATTTATGTATAAAATATTTTTATCATTCTTATATTTAGAATTTTCTTTACATATTAATGATAATTCTTTTATTTGCTTTTTTTTTCTAATTTATCCATTTTAATATTTGTTATTACATATGGTGATGATACATTATATAAATGAAATATTGTATAATATTTTTCACTTTCTTTATAAATATTCCAATTCTCTTCTGAATTTTTACCTATTTTATAATTTATTTTTTCTTTGTTCATTGTATTAGTATTTAAAATTATTTATAATATTATGGTATATATGGGTAATATTTTTAAAAAAAATACTTCACAACCAACAATTATAAAAATTAAATATTCTGATATTAAATCACAAATTAGACCATTTGATTTAATTTTCTTTCGTGGATCTGAAATAATTTCTGATATAATTTCTTTTTTTGAAAAAAAATTTCAAAATGAAGATAAATGGACTCATGTAGGTATGGTTATCTCACCAGATATTTTAAATTTTGATGTAAAAACCTCAGATCTATATATTTGGGAATCTACCATGAGTGGTAAATTAGGTGATGGTGCAAAAAAAATTATTGGTAATACCTTTGGTGTCCAAATTCGTAATTTAAATGATGTTGTTCAACATTACGATTCTAATAAAACTTTTATTGGTTGGTCTAAATGTAAATATAATCCTCTTGATAAACTTTCTGATGAATCTGAAACTAATTATATTATTCGTAAAACTTCTATTTTATCTAATTTACAAATTTTTTTTGATAATCATAAAAATGCTAGTTATGATGCTAATCCTTTACATTTATTATCTACTATTTTTCCTAAATTATCTAAACATACTAATACTTCTGGCATTTCTCCAGATTTAGGTGAAAAATTCTTTTGCTCAGAATTGGTTTCTTCTATTTATATTGTTTCACATATTTTACCCTCTTCTCTTGATCCCGAAGAAATAAGTCCAGTTGAACTTTTACAGTGTGGTTGTGTTGAAAATCCTATTTATATTTGTTATTAAAAATATTAATTTAAATTTTTATTTATAAATTAATATAGTTTATGATATCTGAAGAATATTTTAAAATTTATACATCTTTTTTAAATAAATATGATTATAAAACTATTCTTTTATTTCAAATTGGTAAATTTTATGAAATTTATTCTACTAATGAAATTGGTTATGACCTAAAAAAATTATCTGAATTATTAAATGTTCAATTGACTAAAAAAGATAAATCTATTTCATCTGTTTCTATTGAAAATCCTTATTTAATCGGTTTCCCTATTTTTACTTTGCAAAAATATTCTAAAATTTTATTGGATAATCAATTTACTATTGTTATTTATAATGAAGTTTCTAAAAATAATAAAATTTATCGCGAATTATCTAATGTCCTTTCTATTGGAACAAATTTAGAATTGTCTACTTCTGATAGTAATTTCATTTCCTGTTTATATATTAAAAATTTTAATAATTTAATTGCTATTGGTTGTAGCTCTATTGATTTATCTACTGGCGAAAATAACTTATTTGAAATTTTTTCAAATCCTTGCGATAAATCTTTATCTGTTGATGAAACTTTTATTTATTTAAATACTTTTAATCCTAAAGAAATAATTTTAATTTCAGATGATTTTTCTGAACATGATTTAATTGATATGTTTGAACTTTATAATAAAAAATATTTTTATTTAAATCAAATTACAAAAAATTTTGATAATATTAATTATCAAAACCTATTTTTAGAAAAAATTTTTAAAAAACAAAAACTTTCTCTTCTTGAATATTTAAATATTGAAAAATATGTTTTGTGTAATATTTCATATATTTCTTTATTACAATTTTCTTTTGAACATAATCCTATTATTATTAATAATATTAAATATCCTTGTTTTTATAATATTGATAAAAATTTATGCTTAAATAATAACACTATATATCAATTAAATATTGTTGAAACATATATTGATGGTTATAAAAATAAATCTGTTTTTCATATCATTGATAAAACATATACTCCTATTGGTAAACGTTTTTTAAAATATTCTTTGTTAAATCCAATTCAAAATGTTAATGAATTGAATAAACGATACTCTATTATTAATGATTTAAAAATTTTTGATTTGAAAAAAGATTTACAAAATATTTGCGATATAGAACGCTTATCTAGAAAAATTTCATTATTTTTGATAAATCCTTTGGAATTATTTAATATTTATAATTCTTTTATAATATTGTTAAATATGAAATTACCAAATTCTATCAAAATTGATAATGAAAATAATATGTTTTTAAAAAATTTTATTACTCATTTTGATAATCTATTTGTAAAAAATAAAATGTTCTTTGTAATATCTGAATCATTCTTTAAACCAAATTTATTTCCAAATATTGATTATTTACAAAACAAAATTAATAATAATACTTCTTTTATTCAAAATTTATGTAATAAAATAAAATCATCTATTAATGAAAATGTAAAATTAGAACACAATGATAGAGATGGTTATTTCATTTCTATGACTAAACGAAGATATGATTTATTAAAAGAATATTATCATAATGGTAATAAAATTATTATTGATAATATAACAATATCTTTTTCTGATATAGAAGCTATTTCTAATAAAAATAATATTAAACTTAAAATTAAAAAATTAAATGAAATTAATATTGAAAATACAAATTTACTTGAACAATTACTTAAAAAAATAAATGAACAATATAAATTTGAAATTAATAATATAAATAAAATTTTTAATTTCGATAATATTATTCAATATATTGGTTATTTGGATTTTTTACATTCTGCTAAACAATGTTCCTTGGAATATAATTATTGCTCACCTAAAATAATAGAATCAAATAATAGTTTCTTAATTGCTAAACAATTAAGACATTGTATTATTGAAAGATTTATGAATATTGATTATATTGCAAATGATGTAGAAATTGGTAAATCTTATGATGGAATTATGTTATATGGTTTAAATAGCTCTGGTAAAACTAGCTTAGTTAAATCTATTGGTATTGCTGTTATTCTTGCCCAAATTGGTTATTATGTTCCTGCTAAAGAATTTACATTATCCATTTTTAAAGATATTTATACAAGAATTTCTGGTAATGATAATTTATTTAAAGCTCAATCTTCATTCTCTATTGAAATGAATGAATTAAAATCTATTTTAAAACGATGTAATAAAAATAGTTTAGTTTTGTCTGATGAAATATGTAGAGGTACTGAACAATCATCTGCTAATATTATTGTATTGTCCATGATTGAAATTATGTCTAAGAATAAAACTAAATTTATTTCTGCCTCACATTTACATGAAATACCTTCTTATATTTATAATCATAAATTAATTAATATAAAATGTTTTCATTTAGATGTATTTTATGATGATAAATTAGATAAACTTATGTATAATAGAAAATTAAAAGATGGCTCTGGTAATAATTTTTATGGTTTAACTGTTTGTAAATTTATTATAAATGATGATAATTTTTTTAATATTGCTAATACAATTAAAAATGAATTATATGAAAATAATTTATTAGTTAATAATAAATCTAGCCATTTTAATAAAGATATTATTGTTGATTCTTGCCAACAATGTGGTTATAAACCTAAAAAAAATGAAATTCCTTTAGAAACTCATCATATTAAAAAACAAAAATGTGCAAATATTTTTGGATTGATAGATTATCAACATAAAAATAAAAATAATAATTTAATGGTTCTTTGTAAAAATTGTCATGATAAAATAACTTTTTCTAAATAATATATTTTTATTCTAACTTTAATATATAATGTTACTCCAAGATGTTCTTTCCTCCGGTTTAGTTTGTCTTTTAGTTATTGCTGTTATTTTAGGTGTTGTATTTTCATATCAGGCTTTTAGACTATCTCAGTCTCTAGTTAATTTACCTATGGTCGATGAAGCTGGTCGACCTTCTTATCTAGGATTAGTTTCTCATGGTTTATTTGCTTCTTTGCTTATTATGTTTGTTCATAGTGTACTTTTCCCTCGTTTAGGTATGTGTTCTAATCTAGTTCTTGTTTAAAAAATTAATTTATTTTTAAAATATATTAAAAATATATGAATAATTATATTTTTATAGATGGTTCATCAATAAAAAAAAATAATAAACTATATGGTGGAATTGGTGTATTTTATAAATATAAAAATAAAAAATACACTAGAAGTTATTCAATTTCAAATTCAACTAACCAAAAAGCTGAATTATATGCACTATATTATGCAATAAAATTGTTGAATAAATTAAAAAATAAAAATATTATTAAAGAATTTCCTATTATTATTTCTGATAGTCAATATGTTATTAATATATTTTCTTCTTGGTTAAATAATTGGATTTCAAAATATAAAAAATTTTATAAACTTTCTAAAATTAATGATTTATCTAAATTAACTAATATTAAAGATAATAAAGAAAATTCTATTTCTAATTTGCCTATAATAATTAAAATTTATAATTTAATTGATATTAATAAATTAAAATTTAAACATGTCCATAGTCATAAATCTGAACCATCTGATAAAAAATCATTAGAATATATACTTTGGTTTGGTAATTCTATAGCAGATAAACTTGCTTGTAATGCTTCCAATATTTTATCCAAGTTTAATAAAAATTGATATTATAATTCTTTATTTTATCCATTGCTGTATACTGATCAATTATTAACTACTTATATCAATAACATTAATTTACAAATTGAGTTTATTGAAAATTGTGATAATTATTCTGATATTGAAAAAGATGATACTGAGACACGAAGACATACTATTCAATTCTTAAATCTTCAAATTATTAAACTTAAAGAAAAATTACAAAAATTTCAAGAAGATATAAAAATTGATAAAAAAAATTAATATAAAATGTTTTATATAATTTATGGATAGTACACAACAAGTTCATGTTAATTTAACTAATAACTTTGATTGTATTTATATAAATAATTTTCCATTGTTAATGGAACTTCCAAGTAGTCCTACAAATGTTATAAATACATCTATTTTAATATTAACATCTGATCCAAAAAATATACCCAAAACACATCAAAAATACAAATAAGTAATATTTTTTCTATTTTATATTTGTAGAATTTATGTTTTGTTTGTTTTTATATTTTTTGTTATTTTTATTTGCAAAAAATAATAAATTTAAATGTAAATTGTAATTTTCAATTTCTTTATTATATATTATTTCAGAATTTAATATTTTTCTTAGAAAAAATAACATATTTACTTTATATTTTTTATTATTAATATATTTAATTATATCATAATTATCTATAATATTGTAATTATTTTGTAATTTTATATTTTTTTTTAATTTTTTTAACCTTGATAATACTTTATTATATTTTTCATTTGTCATATTTTTAATGATATTATCAAAAAGTTTGATCGTTATTTGCTCATTTTTATAACTTATTTTATGGTTTTCAATTGAATTCATTATTTTTCTTATTTAAATATTTATTTTTCAATTTTATTATGGATAATAAATTTAAAAATTTAATTGATTGGATTAATAATAATAATGGTTTTATCAATAATAGTTTAACAATAAAAGATAATAATTCAAATAGATCTGTATTTTCTACATGTACATTAAAAAAAGAAGATTTACTTGTAAAAATTCCAAGTACTTTAATTTTTAATTATACTTTTTTTGAAAATAAACCTGATTTAGAATATAAATCTATTATTGAAACTGAAAAAAAAGATAATACTTTGTTAAATATTATTTTATTAATTAAAGAAAAATATAAACAAGAAAATTCATTTTTTTATCCATATATAAATATTTTACCACTTGATTTTTCATATCATCCTTTATATTATTTTTTAAATAATGATGCTTCTTATTTAGAATATGCTAATTATAAATTATATATTACATTTATTATACAAAAAAATTATATTTTATTAATAACAAAATATATTACATGTAATTATAAAGAAATTAAAAAAGATGATATTATTTGGGCATATTTTATATTTTTAACTCGCTCTTGGTCTCATAATGGGTTGGTTCCTTATATTGATATGTTTCAACATTCAAATTTATCTTCCATGCTTTTAAATAATAAAAAAGTAGAATATACATTATCATTATGTGAAAATATTAATGAAAATTCTGAAATATTTGATTCATATAATGTCTTTGATGATGAAGCACTTTATTCTACATTTGGTTTTTTATCAAAAGATACTTTACAATTTTCTAGTTGTCCTATTAAAGAATTAAATATGAAATTTGAAAATAATAATTTTGATCTGATTAAAAAAACATTAATTGAAAATAATATATCAAATAAATTATATTTATCAAATAAAGATTTAACAAATTTAATGGAACTTTTGAGAATATATTTTTTATCAACAAATGAATTAAAATATATTGATATAAATACAAAATTTTATAAAAATCAAATTTCTCTAGAAAATGAATTGACTTGTTATAAATTTTTAATTAAAAATTTTCAACATATATTATTACTAAATCAATGTACTTTAGATAACAATAATTTAGATAAATTATATTATTTTAACTTTGTAGAATTAAATAAAAGAAAAAATAATATCTATAAATATCAAATTGATAAATTAGTTGATTATGTTAATAAAATGTTATTGTAATTTTAATTCTGTTATTTTCCATATTTCTTTTATATTATTTGGTAATTTTCTTATTAATTTAAATGGTATCATTCCATTTTGTAATTCTAATTCTGCTATCTCTTCCATTGTTAATTTATTCAAATCTTTTCCTTTTAATAATGGCTGTGCACCAGATTTTAATTGTGTTATTCTTTTTGCTAAAATTAATACCTTCTCGTATTTTGTCATTATCGGTTTTGTTGTCTTGTTTTTTTCTTCATATATATATTCATTTGTTGTATCTATTATTTCTGTTTCTGTTGTTAATGATAAATTTTCTATTTGTTCATTATCGTCTTTATCTGAATCTAAATCACTCATATTTTTATTATATAAATTTAATATTTCAATTTTATATAATATTATTATATTTAATATTTTTTCATATATTTCTTATGTTTTAAAATATAAATTGAGATTTTTTTGTACTTATGTAAATTCACATAGAACTTCACTTTATTTATATTTGTTGTCTTATTTTTATATTTTAGTGTATTTATTATTTCTGTATTTTTAAATAATTAATTTAACCAATATGTTTTACAAATACAACATATATATACTAATTGATATGAATCATTTAATCGATAAAATACAGCTTCTTTTATTCCATTTTTTTTATTACTATCACATTTTTCATTTTTACATATATAATCTTTTGTTCTTGGTAATGTTACATCATTACATTTTAATTCTGGTTCTATTTCTATTGAATTTATTATATTCAAATTATTTGTTAATAATGTTGTTGGATTATTTAGTGATTTTGAAAAATTACATGATCTACATACATAACTTAATATTGTTTCATTTTTTTTATCAACTAATTTATCAAATATTTTTAATATATTTTTTTTCTGTTCCTCTTTTAATTTTATAAATGTTTGTGTATTTTCTAAACTTTTTTTTTCAAATAATATATTAAAATTATTTATATCATCAACATTATTTAAAATAGCATTTATAAATTGATTTTCAGTTATTTTTTTAATACTCTCTTCTATTGTTAAATTTGTTATATACATATTATAATTACATTTTGGACAAAAATTTTCAAATAATGTATTTTCCATAGTATTATTATATAAATAAATTTTATTTCAAATTTTAATTACTATATTTTGGTGGTTCATTTTTTTTTATATATCCCTTTATTTCTTTTGCATTATATACATTAAAGTATGCTTGCATATCTATTTTAATTTTCTTATCATCAACTCTTTGTTTATTCTCTATTATTATCCAATTTTTAAATTCTTTAAATAAATCTGATAATGTTAATATATCTTCTTTATTTCCTGTATATTCTAATCTATCCTTTTCAAATTCCTTTAATACATTACTACTTGATTTATATTCCTCAATATATAGTAAAATACTCTCTGGTTTTGCTAATCCTTCTGTCTTATATATTTTATAATAGTATAATAATATATATATATATAATTTTGACCATTCAAATATTTTTAAATCTAATGAATAATTCTTTATATCTATATATTTTGATTCTCTCTTTTTTGATTCATTTTCTATATCTTCTTTTGTATTTACAAATTTCGTTTTAAATGGTATAATTCCTATTCTTCTCCATGTACCATCATCTACCTGGTTTATTGGTAATAATACATTTGTTAATATCATAACTCTAAATTGTGGTGTAAATTCAAATGGATGTTCATTTAATTTTCTTGCTGTTATTTTATCATTTCCTGTCATTATTTTCATTCTTCCTGTTTGTAGTGTTTCACCCCCATTCACATTTGGTTCTGACATTATTACTATTCTTTTTCCTACTAATTTTGCCATTTGTGGACTCGCATTCTCTGCTTTATTTGGTGGTAATGTTAACATTTCTATTGGTGATGATATAATATAATCTCCTAATGTTTTATTTAATAAATTACTAAATGCTGTTTTCCCATTTGACCCCTGTCCTAACCATATATATAATTCTTGATTTTTATTATATCCATCCAAACAACTTGCAATTGTTTTTAATGTATAATCTCTTATTTCTTTATCTGGAAATATTGAATTTAAAAAATCCCATATTTCAGTATATTGTTTATCGTGAATTTTATCATAAATTTTATTATCATATAAGTCATAATTTAATTTTGTTGATAATGTTAAATAATCTTCTGGAATTCCATCTCTAAATATATATTTATCTAAATCAAATATTCCATTTTCGAAACATAATAGATTTGTTTTTGTATCTAACATTTCTTCAAACTTATCTACAAAAAATTTTACTTTACATTCTTTTAATATTTTATCTTTATATGTCGTATCTTTTAATTTGTCTATCAATATATCTAATATTGTTAACATATTTCTTTTATCATTTGCATTTTTTCTTTTAATTGTCTTTATTGTGTCTTCATCATTTATATCTTTTATTTCATTAGTTCCTATATCATCTACATAATCAAATAATTTATCAAAAATATCAAAATTATCACTTAATATTTTGGATAAAAATATATTATGTTCAAATCTATGCCATCTATGATTTTCAAATTTATACCATATATTTTTTTTTGAATCTGCACATACTATATTGTGTCTATATGTTCTATGTATTATATCCGCTATTGTTGAATGGTGATTTAATATATTTTTTTTTTCTAATACTTGTTTCGCAAAAATTTGCATATATTTTTTCATATATAATTCATAATTATCATCTCTTGCCCATGTTTCTAAACTACTCATTGTAAACTTATGATTATTATTTGGATTAAATGATTTCCATTTGTCTAAACATACACCTTCTTTATATTTTGTACTTTTCTTGCTAAAATTATCCCATATTTTTAACATTTCTGTACTTGAATCAATATTATGTAAACACATTCCTACATTCAACCATAAATTATATTCTGTATATCTGCTTGGTTTTAATATATCTATATATAACTTTACTTCATCTAATTGTTTGTTTTTAAATGATAATTTTGTTAATATTTTTATTTGTTTTGTTATATCTTCTACATTTTCATTTATTTCATTATCTATTTGTTTTTTATTATTTTTTACAAAATTTGTATAAATTTTTTTTTCAAATTTATTATTTAAACTAAACATTTTTAATTTATCTATATTTTTCATTTTTTCTAATATTGATGTTAAATTTATATCATAACTTTTTGTTAATAAATATGGATAATTATTTTGTTTTTTACTTCCATATATTGCCCAATTATTTTTATTTTTTGTTATTGGATCTAAAAATCCATTTATATTTAATACATCTTTTAATTTTAATTTATTGTTTATAAATTCTTCTGTATTTATCTTTTCTGCAGTTCTATCATATATATTTTTTAAAATTGTATAATCACAAAATAATTCTGGATACATTAAATGTATTCCATCTACATATATATTATCTTCACTTCTTAATTTCTCTTTTTCAAATATAAATACATTTAAATTTTGTTCATCTACACCTTTTATTATTTTTTGTATATTCTTATTTATAACTTTTATTATCTTTTTTATTGTTTCTTCTGTATAATTTCTTTTATTTTGTGATTGTTTTATATCTATATCAAAAAGTAATATTTTATAAGCATTTTTTGATTTTTCAAAAAAATATAAATCTTCTTTTTTATTCATTTCTATCTCATATCTTCTTAAAAACTCTTCTTCCACATTCTTCGGTAAATTATATAATCCAACTCCCTTTTGTTCTATTTTATTATTTGGTAATATTACATAATAATTCTTATTGTCTATAAAAGATGTTTCGTTTGTTATTTTAAATTTTTTTATAAAATTATATAGTGGATTCATAGATAATTTATATTTATATTTTTAAATTTCAATTTTAAAAAATTTTTATATTATATATTATATATGTCTTCTATAATTATTAAAAATATTAATACATTAATTAATAAATTAAATTCACAAGTTATTAATAAAATTAATAAATCTGGTGATTCCCTTACTGGTGATTTAATATTAAGCAATAATCATGAAATTAAATTGTCTGAATTAGCTTTAAATGGTTCAAATTATATCTCTGTTAAAGCTCCTTCTTCTCTTTCTTCTAATTTTAATTTTGTTCTTCCAAATTCAAATGGTACTAATGGATATGTTTTATCTACTGATGGTTCTGGTAATTTATCTTGGATTTCTAATCCAAGTTTAGCTATAAATAATGATACTAATTCTTTGGGTATTGGTGTAAATACATTAAATTCTTTAAAAACTATAGATGGTGCAACTGATAATGTTGTTATTGGTAATTATACATTAAATGCATTTACTAATATTACAAGTCCCGCAATATTTTTATCTGATAATGTTTTAATTGGCCCAAGTTTATTTAAAGATTTAATAAATACACAAATTAATTCTTTTTTTAGTACTAATATAATTGGTAAAACATTAAATTATTCTAATATTAATATCACAGAAATAAGTTATAATAATATATTTGGTATTTTAGATTTTAAAGATTCTTCTATTGTTTCAAACAACTTTGCATATAATAATTTAATAGGAAATTTTGAAATTTATTCTATTTCAACTAATGATTTTTATAGGAATAATATAGTTGGTTATTCAATTATAAATTCAAATGATTTTAAATTAAATAATTTTTTTGGTACTGGTAATTGTACACCTATTCCAAATAATACTAGTAAATCAACAATTATAAATAATACAATATTTGGAAATGGTAATCTCTATACTAGTAATAATTTAACATATACTAATGTTTGTATATTTGGAAATAATAATTTAATTAAATCTAATGGTGATCATAGTAGTAATAATAATGATATTGTTATTGGTAATAATAATTTACGTAATGCAAATTCATTTAATATTCCAAATCTTATTATTGGTAATTCTTGTTTACAAGCGTTAACTACTGGTACATTAAATATTTGTATTTCTCCTACTGGCCGTGATTTAAATTCTTCCCCATTATTAATAACTGGTTCTAGCAATATTTTTATTGGAGATAATTTTATTGAAAATGAAGGTAGTAATAATATTATTATTGGTAGTAAAAGTGGTACTGGTGATTTTTCTGGTACTTTTAGTGATACACTTATTTTAGGTTCTAAAGTTTCTAATATGTATATTGGTGATGTTATTAATCCCCCTAGTTTACAAGTTGCATCTACTATTGCATTACATATTAATGCTACAACTGGTCAGGTAACTAGAGCATCTAGTTCAAAACGTTATAAAACAAATATTTCATATGATATTGATAGTTCTATTGTTGATAAATTTAAAATAGCTTCATATAATTATAAATCTGATTTGTTAAATAATAATATTGGATTAATTGCTGAAGATATCTATGATTTATCTAAAGATTTAGTTTTATATATAAAAGATAAAGAAACAAATACTAATATACCAGAAGCCGTTAAATATGAATCTGTATTTTGTTTATTAATTGATTATGTTCAAAAATTAGAAAAAAGAATTAAAATACTTGAAGTTAATTTGAAATAGATTTTATTTTTTTGTAAATTTTCTAAATCTTTTCTTATTTACATATGCATTTTCTAATATTGATTTTATATCATCATATGTTATTTTTTCTAATAATTTATGATATTTCTCAGGTATTTTCACGTTTACATTTTTAAGTTTATTTTTATAATTTATAAATGGTCCATATTTGCCAATTTTAATTGAATATATAACTTTATTATTTGTTATTGTTTTTATTAATTCTTTGTCTTTTTCTTTTATTATCTTTATTGCTTCATGAAAATCTATTTTATCTATTATTTCTGAACTACCATAATTTTTATTATTATAATATAAATATAATCCAAATCTTCCTTTCTTTAATTCTACCATTTTATCATTATATTTTCCTAATTCTTTTGGATATTCAAATAATTTATCTATATCTTTTATTTTAAATATTTCTGGATCTTTTATTGGTGCTTTTTTTTCACATTCGTTATTTTTAAATAAACATACATAATATCCATATCTACCTAATAAAATTTTAACTTCATATTCCTTCCATTTACCCTGTAAGGGATATCCTAAATTTTTAATTTCCTTATTTGTTGATAATTTACTTAAATTTTTAAAACTTTTTATAAATTTTTTATAAAATTTATCAATAACATTTATCCATATTTCTTTTCCATTTGAAATTTCATCTAATTTATTTTCCATTTCTGCTGTAAAATTATAATCCATTATTTCACTAAAATTTTTTTCTAAATAATCATTCGTTATATTTCCTATTTCTGTTGGCACTAATTTATTATACTCTTGCCCTATTTTTATTTCCTTTTTTTCTTTTTCTATTTTATTTGTTAATATATAATTTAATATATGTTTTGTCTCTCCTTCAATATCCTTTTTTATTACATATTGTCTTTCTTGTATTTTTTCTATCATATTTGCATATGTCGCTGGCCTTCCTATTTCTAATTCCTCCAATTTTTTAACTAAACTTACCTCATTATATCTTGTTAAATTTCTATTATATTTTTCTTCTGCCATTATTTTTTTATATTTTAATGTTTCTCCTAATTTTACATTTTCTTGTATTATTTCTTCCTCTTCTTCACTTTCGTTTCTATATATCTTTAAATATCCATCAAATACTATTTTTGACATTTTAGACTCAAAATAATATTTTTTATTTTTAAATGTTATTATTAATTTCATTATATCTAATTGTGCCTTTGCCATTTGTGATGCTACACCTCTATTCCATATTAATTTATATAATTTCTTTTCTTCATCCGTTCCATTTATATTTATATTTTCTATATGTGTTGGTCTTATTGCTTCATGCGCTTCTTGCGCATTTTTTGATTTATTTATATAATTAAACTTACTGCTATATTCCTTACCATAATTTTTTATTATATATTTTTCTATACTTTCTAAACTCTCATTTGATAACATTACTGAATCTGTTCTCATATATGTTATATGCCCATTTTCATATAATTTTTGTGCAATTGACATTGTTTGTTTTGTTGTAAATCCATGTATTTTTCCTGCTTCTTGTTGTAATGTAGATGTTATAAATGGTGCAGATGGTGATCTTATTTCCTTTGATTTTTTAATATCTTCTACAATATAATTTGCATTTTTCATTTCCTTTATTAAATTTTCTATTTCTATTTTATCTATATGTGCTAATTTATTTGCTAAACTTAATTTAGCTGTTATATTTTTATTGAATAATCCATTCACTAAATAATAATTCTCATATTTTGAATTTTTTATTTCATTTTCTTTTTCTATTATTAATTTTACCAATATTGATTGTACTCTTCCTGCTGATTGCCTAAATTGTAAATATGGCTGGATTTTATAACCAACTATTCTATCTATAATTCTTCTTGTTTTTTGTGCATTTATTAAATTATAATCTAATGTTCTTACATTTTTTAATGCATTTTTAATTGCATTTTCTGTTATTTCATTAAATACTATTCTTTTTGGTTTTTTTAATTTTAATAATTCTGCTATACTATAACTTATAAATTCTCCTTCTCTATCTTGATCTGAAGCTAATATTACTTCTTTTGCATTTTTATACATGTCTTTGATTATTTTTATATTTTTTAAACTTTTTTCTAAAAATTCATATTCTGGTTTATAATTATTTTCAAAATCTATTCCCATCTTTTTTATTGGTAAATCATAAATATGCCCATAACTTGCTACTATTTTATATTTTTTCCCTAATATTTCTTCTAATTTTTTTATTTTACCTGGTGATTCTATAACTAATAATGTATAACTCATATATTTATTTATTATATTATTTTATTATCAAATTTATAATAGTTAATTATTTATTATAATAAATTAAAAATTATAATAACTATTGATTTCACCATAACTTATAATAATAATCATAATACCAATAATAACTTTTTAATTCTCCAAAAACTAAACTTTTTGGACCTTTTCCATATTTAAATACATTTTCGTTTGTAAATACTATTGGATTACCATCTTTATTCATCATTATTTTAGTATTTTTATTTATATCACCATAACTATTAGTATCTAATAATAGATATCTATCATTATCATAATATGCTTGTTTTCTATATAATACTTCATGGTTTTCTTCAAATTTTATTATTTTACAATTTTTACTTATTATAGATACATCATCATAAATTCCTAAATCTGGTATATTTGTTATATCATAAAAACTATGTTTTGGTATTTTTTCTAATTTTGTATTTCTCAAATTAAATATATTGTTTTGATTTGCATATACATCTATTGTTTCAATATTATCATCAAAATAAAATATAAGTTTACCATTTTTATTTGTTGATATTTCTAATGTTGTTGATGGAAATTTATTTGAAAATGACAAAGTATATAAATTATCATTATTTGTTAACTCTTTTATATGTTTTGTTTTAAATAAAAATGTATTATATTTTGTTAATTCAAACATTGGATCATTTTTATAATATAATATATTTTCATGTTTATTTATGTATTGTATTATATCATATTTCTTTTTTATTGAAAATGATTTGTAAACCTCTTGAAACATATTATATATATATAATATTATTTAACTATTCTATATGAAATAGATACTCCATTTATTGGATTATTTCTTATTATTTTTATTATATCCCCAATATTGTAATTAAAATATTTTCTAACCTTATCTGTATATAATAAAATTGGAATTTGTGAATTTAATACATTAAAATCTTCATAAAATGTTTTTTTTTCTTCATCTGTTAATTTTATATATTTTGGTTGTAATATATTTGATATTAAATCTATCATCATATCATCTTTTGTAAATATTTCTGTATTTGGATAATTTATAAATTTATTTATTATATTTTTATTTTGTACTATTAAAATTTTTTTAATATCATTTTTTATTAAATCATTATAATGTTCATCTTTTTTTGTTGTTTCTGATTCAAAATATTTTAATAAAAAGTTACCTAATTTATAATAATATTTTCTTTCTTTTTCTACTTTTTCATTATATTTGTTATAATCTTCTTTTGAAATTTCTTCTCGATTAAATAACATTTTTAATGCATTTTGAAATATTATTTTTCTTATTTCTTTTTCATCATACGTAAATATATCAATTAATCTATTATTCATATATTTTTCATCATATTATTTTTATATCAATTTTTATTATCTACTTCATTTCCACACCAACTTTTTGCATTTATATCTGTTGTTATATCTAAGTCATTTAAATATCTTTTATCCATACTTATATTAATTGCCTCCTGTAAATCACCAATTCTTGATGGATCTTTTACTTTATTCTCATCTAAATCTCTATAATGTGTATTTAATGTTGTATTTAATTTACATTGATTTGAAAAATCATTATTTGTTTCTAAACTTTGTCCTAAATCTGTTAAAAATCCTTCTTTAATATATAATAAAAATAATAATATACATAAAAATAATCCTGTTAACACATAAATTATTAATTCATAATTTTCATTAGATTTATAATAACTTATTATTATCAATAATAATACAATATATAAAACTGTCGTCGTTAAAACACTTAATGGATTCATTTATATATTATCATTATAAATTTATTTCTTTTTTTATAAAAATTGATTATTAATGATTTAATTTATATTATAAATGAAAATAATATGTTTATGTGGTAAAATTGGTGTTGGTAAAGATTTTCTTGCTGAAAAATTAAAATTATATTTATCAAATACATTTATTATGAATATTTCAGATATTGCTAAATATGAAATTTATAATGAAATAATTATAGATATTGATAAATTATATGATAATAAAACATCTGAAACTCGATTAATACTTCAACAATATTGTGATAAAAAAAAATTAAATAATGAAACATATTTTATTGATAAATTTAAATTTTTTATTGAACTTTTTAATATCAGAAAATATGATTATTTCATTATTGCTGATGGTCGCTTTCCTTATGAAATAAAAACATTAAAAAAATATTATTCAGATTGTTTGATTGTTCATATTATAGCTCCATCCCGTAATCATCTTAAATTACTAAAAAATAGTAATAATAATAATGATATATATAATTTAATTAAAAATCATAATAGTGAAACTTCATTGGATACATTTTCTGATTTTGATTTTGTTTTTAATAATGATATTAATGATGATTTTAATATTAATTTTTTAAATTTACTTAAAAAATTAATATTAAAAAATTGAATTTATTTTCATATTATATTTTTATTTATGTTAAATCTTATTGTATATATCTTATCTATATTATTATTTTTATCTTTATTGTTTAGTAGTTGTTTATATATTCATTTATTAAAATATTAGTTTATATATTAAAAATTGATAAATTAATTTTATATTATAAATAATCTAATGGATACTAAAGATCGTTTTATATATATTGATATTTATGACTATAATTATAAACTATTTGATGAAATAACTATAGACTATAATATAGAATCGGAATATAATATAATAATACATGATTTATTAAATATAAATATGGATAATTTATTATCTACATTAGAAGTTAATGCAAATATTAATGAATTTATAACAAAAAATATTGAATCTAATCTTTCTAATAATATTAGAAATTTTTTAAATGAACTATCCATAATTTGTATACAAAATGAAGATAAATTTATTAAGTTTTATTTTTATTAATTTATAAATAAATTATTTAGTCATAAATCTAGATTTAATATTTATTGATTGTAATTCTTGTGTCATTAATTTATAAGAATATGGTAAAATAATTTTATTTATATTTGTTTTTTCATTACATATTTTACATTCCCATTCATTTTTATCTATTATTTTAGTTGCAATTGTTCCACAAATTTCACAAACATATAAATTGTAAATATCAGAAGTATCTAATAATCTTTCTTGTAATGTCATTGCTCCACCATGCGCAACTAATGCATCTTTTTCCATTTCACCAATACGAAATCCACCATCTCTTGCTCTTCCTTCAGATGGTTGTCTTGTTAACATTTGCATTACTCCTCTTGATCTTGAATTTCCTGTCCAACATACATTTCCATTTAATTTAACACAAAATATTCCATTTGGTACTGTTAAACAAAATACTTTTATATTTTCCATTAGAACTATTTTTGTTAATTTGAATTTTTTCTTTTTTTCTTTATTTACATATATACTATAATATTCATTTGTTGTATTTTTAATCATTATTCCATCATAACCTGCATGTATACATATTATTTGTAATATATTACATACTTCTATACTTAAATTTTTATATGATACTTTAGTTAATATTGATATATTTTGTTCTCTACTTAAATTATAAAATATTTTATTTTCTTTATTATTATTAATCATTTCATCAAATAATATTTGTAAATATTTATTCATATTTTTAACATTGTTTATTTTATAATCATCCATTTTATAAATCGTTTCATTATTTACATTATAATCATAATCTGTGTAATAAAATTGTGCTTGTTTTAATTCATTTTTATTTTTTTTTTCATTATATGAATATAATTTATGATTATCTGTAGTTACTAATTTATAATATTCACCTTCAAATTTATAAATATATCCTGTATAATTTCCAATTGGTATTTCTTCTATATTATCATACATAATTTCATTGTTTTTTAATGTACATGCCTTATCTTTATTAATATCAATTTGATCATAAAATTTCCAACCATTATTTGTTAATACTTCATGATCTGTTGTTAAACAATGCATTTTGTCAATTGTCATGTGCTTTAATCTTAAATAATATGTTGGTCCTATAAAAATTTGAACATCCATTTTATGCCCTGTTATTCCATTATATAATGTCTCTAATCCATATTCATTAAATCCATACTCTTTCAACTTTATATATATATCTTCTAGTGTTATATCATTAAATGGTGTCCCTTCTATATATACACCTTTGAGTGATGCATATTTTGCTACAATACATTCTATTAATTGTCCTATTGTCATTCGTGATGGAATTGCATTTGGATTTATTATTAAATCTGGTACTATTCCATCATTTGTTATTGGCATATCCTTTCTTGGTAAGATTATACCACAAGTTCCTTTTTGACCTGCACGTGAATTTCCAGTCCATATTGGAATACCATTATTTCTTACATAAATTATACCAGATATTACTTCACAACAATAAACTTTATCATTATAATCTATAATTTCTTCATGAATTTCTTCATGATTTACTTGTGTATTATTTTCACATTTATTTATTTTTATTACATATTTATTTTTTATGTAGTAATAATTTGCAAAATATCCAGCATGAAATGCTAATTTTTGTATATCATTTACTAAATTTTTTGATACTGTATAATATAAATTATTTCCATCTTTTGTAATATGTCTACTTCCATATATTAAACTATCTAATAAAATTATACATTGGCTCTGACTTAAATTCCAAACCCAATTTGGTAATGATTTATTTATTTTATTACTATTTATTTTTTTTAAATATGAATATATGCTTTTATTATATATATTAAACATTTTACTTTTTTTACAATAATGTAATTTTAAATTTAATTTTTTACAATCATTTATTAATATTTCATTTAATTCTTTTTTATGCCCACCTGTTCTAATCATACATGTTTTATATTTTATAAATCCATTTGAAATCCAAATACCAAAAAAATTTAACCATATATTCATGTCTAATTTTAATTGTTCTTTGTCTTTTTCAAAATTATTTATATAAAATGTATCAACGTTTGGTAAATTATTTATAGCATTGTTTTTGTAACATACATATTTTCCAATTATATTTTTTGCTTCTATTAATTCATAGTTATCTTTATTTTTCTCTTTTACATTCTGAGGAACTAGGACATACATTTTGTGATTTAATGTTGTTTCTAAATCTACAAATTGAGACTGTATTTTATACATTTTTCCATTATTATTATATTCAAATATATTTTTTGGTTTTTCATAATAAATATATTTATCGTCTTTTAATGTTGCCACGTCATCTTCTTTTGTTAAATTTTTAAAATATTTCCATCCATTTATTGTTAAAATTTCTGTATTCTTTGATACGCAAGCAAATTTGTCACCAATTTCTGGTTTATGCTCGCTCCTAATTCCTAATTTATATATATCATATCCATCATCATTTTTAATATTATTATAAACTCTATCTACTATTGCTGATTTATAACTTCTATATATATGACTTGAATCTTTATATGAACGTCCATTTATATCTCCTGTTATTGGTGTTATTTTTCCTATTACAACATCTCCATCTTCGATTTTCGTTTCCTTTTGAACAAATCCACTTTCATTTAGTTTTTCATAATTTGCTGATTTCATTTCTATAATATTATCTATATCAGGCTTTAAAAATTTATCATCTTTTGATGTTGTTGAATCTTTCGTTATTTTTTCTTCTATTTTTTTATATGATGTTGTTAAAAATAATCCATTTTTAATTGCACTTTCATTTATTATTATTGAATCCTCTTGATTATATCCTGTATAACACATAATTGCTACTACTACGTTTTCTCCTGCCGGCATTTCTGTTACATTTACATAATCTGCAATCTTTGTTGTTACTATTGGTTTATATAATGTATGTAACATATATGATATATCCAATCTGTATCTGTGATTTGTTGTTGATATTCCCATCGCCTGTTTTGTTTGTGCAAAATTAAATACATTTCGTGGTGATGGATTGTAATTTGAAAATGGTGCCAATCCTGATATTATTCCTAACATTAAATATGGATGTATTTCTGCATGTGTATAATTTACATAAACATTTTTATACCTATTTAAATTATCTCCTTCTATTTTTGTATCTTCTTGTTTTTTTTTATTTTCTTGCAAATTTTTAATTGTCATCGCTACCATTGTATATTGCGATTCTTCCATGTCTATATATTCTATCGTTTTTGGATTTTTTCTTAAAAATTCATCCCATGTTTTTATTGCTCCATTTTCTAATTCATTTAAATTTTTTTTTGTTATCACTAATTCATTATTTTCTACTTTTAATAATGGTCTATATAATCTTCCATAATCAGTATATATATTTATTTCTTTATCATCTAAATTAAATATTATTGATACCGTTTTCATTATTTGCCCATCAATTCTTTTTTGCTTTAATTCATTTGTTATCTTTAATCCATCTTCTATTACACCTATAAAATCTCCATTTATTAATAATTTTGTCATATTTTTTAATTTATTATATGCTACTTCATTTATATTTTTTATTTTTGTTTTTAATAAATTTTTTATAATTTTAATTTGCGATTTTTCTGTTATTGATATTGTTGCTGATAATGCTAAATGTTTTATAATTCCAATTGTTATTCCATCTTGTGATTCTACTGGACATATGTAAAAATTTTGATTATTATCTATCATTCGTATACTTGTTACTTTGTTTTTTGCTGCATCTATTCCTGGTGTAATTATTCTTCTTAAATATGATAATGTTTGTACATATGTTAATCTTTGTAATATATTTGCTACTCCTGTTTCTGCATTTAATCCTGTCCCCCATGTTCCTGTTGATAATGCTGATTTAAATCCCTGCTCTATAAAACTTGATTTTATCTGATTTATTATATTTGGCCTATCTTCCTTACTTTGTATTGTTTTTATTTTTTTCTTAAAATATTTATTAATATCTGTTATTATCTTTTTTAATGATACTCTAAATAATTCTCCTAGTAATATTCCTGGTGTTTCTAATCTCTTATTTATATAATTGTCCCTTTCATCTGGTAATGTTCTTTTTAAATAACATTTTATTAATTTATTTGCTATATATCCTAAATAAAATCCTTTTTTAATTATATTGTTATCTACTATTCCACCTAAATGTGGTATAAATTCTTTATCTAATTCTTTTAACATTTTTCTCCTTTTTTCTATCTTTATTTCTTTCACATCTTTACTTATAATTTTTAATTTATATTTTAATTTATTTATTAAAAAATCTAATGCATCATCTTGTGTTATTATTGTCATTTTTGTTAACTCATTCTTTGTATTATCTATACTATATTTTATAAAATCTATCATTTCTTCATCTTCAATATTATATACTATATATTTTATTATATCTTTGTCTGTTTCTATTCCACATGCTCTCATTAATATAAATATTGGTATTGATCCTATAAATTTTGGTGTTCGTATAACTACCTTATTTGTATTATCTATTTCTATTATTGTTTTTTGAATCTCATTTGTTTTGTCATTCTTCGAATTTAATTGTGCATAATATACTTTTTTATCTGTTTTTATATCTGTTCTTATAAATATAAATACTTTATTTGTACATATTCTCTCTAATGTTAATACTACTTTTTCATTTCCATTTATTATAAAATATCCTCCAACATCATATTTACATTCTGTATTATTATTATTTTTTATTCTTACTGTACTACAATATTGTGATTTTACCATTATTGGTATTTTACCTATTAATACATCTTTTTCCTCTGATATCTTCTTCTCTGTTTTTTCATTTGTATTTAAATCTATTATTTCTAAAATTTGTTCTACATTACATACTAATTTTGACATATAGCTTAAATTATATATTCTTGCTTGTTCTGGATATATTATTTCATCCGTCATTTCATTTATAGGTAATTTTAAACTTGGTTTTCCTACAAATCTTAATTTATCATAATATATTTTATTATCTTCCATTTCTTCATTAAATATATGGTCCTCATTTATTAATATATTATATATGATATCTTCTACAAAATGATTATATGATTCATGTATATGATTATATAACCAATTTTGCTCCTTTAATAATTTTCTTATTAATAACTCAAATTCATTGTTGTTAGTTATAATTTTATCATCCATTAGTATATTATATTGTTGTTTTTTTAAATTATTTTTTTCAATTTTTATTAAATTTAATACATTTACTATATTTAATAAATTAATCTATTTCTTATTTTTATTATTTTTTATCTTTTGAATTTTTTGACTTATTCAAATCATCTGATTCTTCTGATTCTTCATTGGAACCACTTTCTGATTCATCTGATTCTTCATTGGAACCACTTTCTGATTCATCTGATTCTTCATTGGAACCACTTTCTGATTCATCTGATTCTTCATTGGAACCACTTTCTGATTCATCTGATTCTTC
>Ga0247727_10002981_pt1 | contig 38077 bp, 33 predicted proteins | sample WisWelCaveWW1625_FD_202498 | JGI IMG/M metagenome (GOLD analysis project Ga0247727, IMG submission 202498) | Biofilm microbial communities from Wishing Well Cave, Virginia, United States - WW16-25 | ecosystem: Environmental > Aquatic > Deep subsurface > Groundwater > Cave microbial mat | place...
ATGACCTCGGTCGCGCCGGCCGCCATCAGCTCGTCGAGCCGCGCATCGTCGCGGGTCCGGACCAGCACCGGCAGCACCGGGTTGAGGCGCCGCACCTGGTGCAGGACCTTGAGCGCCACGCCGACCTGCCAGTAGGTGATGAGCAGGACCCGCGCCCGCTCGATGCCGGCGGCGCGCAGCGTGTCGGGGTTGGTGCCGTCGCCGTAGTAGACCGGCTCGCCGGCGGTGCGCGCGGTGCGGATCCGCACCGGGTCGAGGTCGAGCGCGACGTAGTCGAACGATTCGCGCTCGAGGAAGCGCGCCACGTTCTGGCCGACGCGGCCGTAGCCGACGATCACGACGTGGCCGCGATGGTGGCCGGGCATCTCGGCGACGTCGTGCGACAGGGTCTCGCGCTCCGCCTCCTCGGTCGAGCGCGCCACCAGGCCGGCGAGGCGCTCGTTGTGGCGGATCAGGAGCGGCGCGAGCGCCATCGAGAGGATGATCGAGGCCAGCACCACCTGGCCGACCTCCTCGCGGATCACGCCCTGGGTCAGGGCGAGCGCGACCAGCGCGAAGCCGAACTCGCCGCCCTGGGCGAGCACCAGGCCGGTCCGCAGCGCCGCGTTCCAGTCGTCGGTGAACTTGCGCGACAGCACCGCGATCAGCGCGGTCTTGAACGGGATGACGAAGACCAGCGACAGCAGCACCCAATCCCATTGCTCGAGCACCACCGTCGGCACCAGCAGCGTGCCGACCGCGATGAAGAACGCGCCGAGCAGCACGTCGCGGAACGGCCGGACGTCGGCCTCGACCTGGTGCCGGTACTCGGTCTCGGCCAGCATCATGCCGCCGAGGAACGCGCCGAGCGCGGCCGACAGGCCCAGCGCGTGGGTGCTGGCGGCGCAGCCGACCACCACCAGCAGCACGGTGAGCGTGAACAGCTCGCTCGACTCGGAGCGCGCAATCTCGTGGAACAGCGGGCGCAGCAGCCAGCGACCGGCGAACAGCACCACGCCGACCGCGAGCGCGCCCTCGATCAGCGCGCGGCTGATGCCGAACGCCAGCGAGCCCTCGGCGCCGCCGGCCAGCATCGGGATCAGGATCAGCAGCGGCACCACCGCCAGGTCCTGGAACAGCAGCACGCCGACCGCGAGCCGACCGTGGGGGAGGTTGAGCTCGGTCTGCTCGGAGAGCTGCTTGATCACGATCGCGGTCGAGGACAGCGCGAACACCGCGCCCAGCACGATCGCGGTCTCGGTGCGGATCGCGAGCAGCGGCGCGAGCAGCGGCATCACCAGCAGTGTGATCGCGACCTGGGCGCCGCCCACCACCAGCAGCTCGCGGCGCATCGCGATCAGGCGCGGTAGCGAGAACTCGAGGCCGAGCGCGAACAGCAGCAGCACCACGCCGAGCTCGGCGATCGGGCTGGCCTGGCCGTCGTCGCCCAGCCAGCCGAGCACCTGCGGGCCGAGCACCACGCCCGCGGCCAGGTAGGCGATGACGGTCGGGACCTGGAAGCGCCGTAGCACCGCCACCGCCAGCACCGTGATGGCGAGCAGCAGGGCGATGGAGGTGAGCGAGACCTGACCCATGCGCCGAGGATAGCAGCGGGTCGGCGCGGGACCGGGGCGGGACGGGCTAGAATCCGGCGCCCGGCGCACCGTCGGGTCGGCGGAGGTCCCCCCAGATGGAACGAGCTCGGACGCGCGGCGGCGCGCTGGTCGGCGTGCTGCTCGCGAGCAGCCTCGGCCTGGTCGCCTGCGGCAAGGACCAGGCTCCGGCGTCCGCGGCCGGCCCGTTCCCCTCGACCTACGCGCCGCTGCCGTCGAAGCCGACGCTGATCCGCGGCGCCACCATCCTGACCGGCACCGGCGCGCGGCTCGCCACCGCTGCGATCCTGCTGCGCGACGGCAAGGTCGTCGCGCTCGGCGCCGAGGTCGCGGCGCCGAGCGACGCGCAGGTCATCGAGGCCGCGGGCCGCTTCGTCACGCCCGGCATCATCGACGTCCACTCGCACCTCGGCGTCTACCCTTCGCCCAACCTCGGCGCGCACGAGGACGGCAACGAGGCGACCGACCCGAACACCGCCGAGGTTTGGGCCGAGCACAGCGTCTGGCCGCAGGACCCGGGCTTCGCCCACGCCCTGGCCGGCGGCATCACCAGCATGCAGGTGCTGCCCGGTTCCGCGAACCTGTTCGGCGGCCGGGGCGTGACGCTCAAGAACGTCCCGTCGCGGACCATGCAGGGCATGAAGTTCCCGGGCGCCAAGCACGGGCTCAAGATGGCCTGCGGCGAGAACCCGAAGCGCGTCTACGGCGGCGACGACCGTGCGCCCTCGACGCGGATGGGCAACGTCGCCGGCTACCGCGCCGCGTGGATCAAGGCCCGCGCCTACGCCGACAAGCGCGCCAAGGCCGAGGCCGGCAACGGTGAGATGCCCGACCGCGACCTGGAGCTCGAGACCCTGGCCGGCGTGCTGGCGGGCGAGATCATCGTCCACAACCACTGCTACCGCGCCGACGAGATGGCGGTGATGATCGACGTCGCCAAGGAGTTCGGCTACCGGATCGGCACCTTCCACCACGCGGTCGAGAGCTACAAGGTCGCCGACCTGCTGGCGAAGGAAGACGTCTGTTCGGCGATGTGGGCCGACTGGTGGGGCTTCAAGCTCGAGGCCTACGACGGGGTGCGCGAGAACATCGCGCTGGTCGACGCGGCCGGCGCCTGCGCCATCGTCCACTCCGATTCCGCGACCGGCATCCAGCGCCTCAACCAGGAAGCGGCCAAGGCCATGGCCTCGGGGCGGCGCATGGGCCTGGTGCTCGCGCCCGAGCACGCGATCCGCTGGTTGACCGCGAACGCCGCCAAGTCGCTGGGCGTGCTCGACCGTACCGGCACGCTCGAGGTCGGCAAGGACGCCGACCTGGTGCTGTGGTCGCGCGACCCGTTCAGCGTCTACGCCCACGCCGACCTGGTGTTCGTCGATGGCGCGCTGGTCTGGGACCGCGTCGATCTCAAGCGCCAACCGGTCTCCGACTTCATGCTCGGCATCCTCGGCGGCCGTGAGGTGCGACCATGAGCTCCCTCTGCCGCTGCCTGGTGTTGCTCGCGGCCGCCGCGCTCGCGCTGCCCGCGAGCGCCGCGACCCACGCCATCGTCCACGCCACCGCCCACACCATCGCCAAGGGCGTGGTCGAGGACGCGACCGTCGTGATCCGCGACGGCCGCATCGTCGCGCTCGGCAAGGGCCTCGCGGCGCCGGCCGGTGCGACCGTGATCGACGCCCAGGGGCGGCCGGTGACGCCCGGCTTCTTCGACGCGCTCGGCGCACTCGGCGTGCTCGAGATCGAGCTCGAGGAGTCGACCGTCGACCGCAGCAACGGCGATCCGCGCTACAGCGCCGCCTACGCGGTGGCCGACGCCTTCAACCCCGCGAGCCCCAAGCTCGCGATCACGCGCATCGAGGGGGTGACCCGCGCGCTGGTCGCGCCGCTGGCGATGGGCGGCGACGACGGTCCGGTGCCGGTGATCGCCGGGCGCGCCGCCACCATCCACCTCGGCGGTGGCGCGCACGCGCTGCTCGACCGCGACGCGGCGCTGGTCGTGCACCTCGGCGGCTCGGGCAAGGCGCTGGCCGGCGGCGCGCGCGGCGCGGCGCTGCTCCAGCTGCGCGAGGCGTTCGGCGACGCCCGCGACTTCGCCGCCCACCGCGGCGCGTTCGAGGACGGCCGGCGGCGCGCCTACGCCCGCGGTCGGCTCGACCTCGAGGCGCTGCAGCCGGCGTTGCGCGGCGCCCAGCCCGTGATCGCGTTCGTCGATCGGGCCAGCGACATCCGCGGCGCGCTCGAGTTGGCGCGCGAGTTCGGGCTCAAGCTGGTGGTCGCCGGCGGCGCGGAGGCCTGGATGGTCGCGCCCGAGCTGGCGCGCGCCCAGGTGCCGGTGATCGTCGACACCGTCCAGAACCTGCCGGCCTCGTTCGAGGCGCTGGGCGCGACGCTGACCAACGCCGCCCGGCTGCAGCAGGCCGGGGTCGCGGTCGCGTTCGCGACCGAGGACGTCGCCAACCCGCGCAACCTCAAGCAGTTGGCCGGCAACGCGGTCGCCAACGGCATGGACTACCAGGCGGCGCTGGCCGGCCTGACCCGGGTCCCGGCGCGGATCTACGGGATGGACGGCTACGGCACGCTCGAGGTCGGCCAGGACGCCGACCTGGTGCTGTGGAGCGGCGATCCGCTCGAGGTCACGAGCTACGCTGACGCGGTGTTCATCAAGGGCGAAGCGGTGCCGATGGAGTCGCGCCAGACCCAGCTCCGCGACCGCTACCGCGACCTGGGCAAGGCCCCCTGGCCGCCGGCCTACCGCCGCTGACCCCCCGGAACCAACGCCGATCGAACCGCGTCCAACGCTACGCGTCGCCCGCCCGTCCCTCGCCTGGAGCCGTCCCATGGACCTACGCCCGACCGCCTTCCTGATCGCCGCGCTGGCCATCCCGGCCGCGCTCGCCAACCCCGCCAGCGAGGGTGAACGCTTCAACGCCTGGCTCGAGGCCTCCTGGGAGGAGTACCTGGTCCGCGACCCGGTCACCGCGACTGCGATCGGCGACCCGCGCTACAACGACCGGATCGTCGACTTCACCACCGCCGCCTGGCGCGCCGACAACCGGCGCTTCGTCGAGCGCCAGCTCAAGGAGCTCAAGGGCTTCGACCGCAAGCGGCTGACCGGCCAGGACCGCTTGTCGTACGACATCCTCGCGGCCGACCTCTCGGAAGGCCTCGCCGGCGAGCGCTTCCCGGGCTGGATGCAGCCGCTCAACCAGTTCGGATCGATGCCCGGGTTCCTGGCGCAGATGGGCTCGGGCCGCTCGATCCAGCCGTTCCGCACCACCAAGGATTACGACGACTGGTACGCGCGCCTCGCGGGCGCGCTGCCGATCTTCGACGGCATGATCGCCAACCTGCGGCAAGGCATCGCCGCAGGCGTCACCCAACCCAAACCGATCATGGAGAAGGTGCTGCCGCAGATCGCGGCGCACGTGGTCGACGCCCCCGAGCAGAGCATCTTCTGGGGCCCGCTCGCGAGCTTCCCCGACGCGGTGCCGGCCGCCGACCGCGCGCGGTTGACCGAACAGTACCGGGCGCTGATCGTCGAGCGCGTGATCCCGGCCTACCGCAAGCTCCACGGGTTCGTGAAGGACGAGTACCTGCCGCGCTGCCGCACCAGCACCGCCTGGTCGGCACTGCCCGACGGCAAGGCCTGGTACGCGTACCGCGTCAAGCAGAACACCACCACCGACCTGGCGCCGGAGCGGATCCATCGGATCGGGCTCGCGGAGGTCGCGCGGATCCGCGGCGAGATGGAGCGGGTCAAGGAGCAGGTCGGCTTCGACGGCGACCTGCACGCGTTCTTCGCGCACCTGCAGACCGACCCCAAGTTCTACTTCGGCAAGCCGGACGACGTGCTCGCGGCCTACCGCGAGCAGCAGACGCGCATCAACGCGCTGCTCCCTAAGCTGTTCGACGTGTTCCCGAAGGCCGACTACGAGGTGCGCGAGGTCGAAGCGTTCCGCGCCGAGAGCGCGGCCGGCGCCTCCTACCAGAGCGCCTCGGCCGACGGCTCGCGACCCGGCGTGTTCTACGTCAACACCTTCAACCTCAAGGCCCAGCCGAAGTGGGGCACCGAGACGCTCTCGCTGCACGAGGCCTCGCCCGGCCACCACTTCCAGGGCACGATCGCGCAGGAGGTCCAGGCGCTGCCCAAGTTCCGGCGCTTCGGTACCTACTACGTCGCCTACGGCGAGGGTTGGGCGCTGTACGCCGAGAGCATCGGCAAGGAGCTCGGGCTGTTCGCCGATCCCTACCAGTGGTTCGGCCGGCTCAACGACGAGCAACTGCGCGCGATGCGGCTGGTGGTCGACACCGGGCTGCACAGCAAGGGCTGGAGCCGCGAGCGGGCGATCGCCTACATGACCGACAACTCGGCGCTCGCCGACACCGACATCGTCTCCGAGGTCGAGCGCTATATCGTGATCCCCGGTCAGGCGCTGGGCTACAAGATCGGCCAGCTCGAGATCACCCGGCTCCGCGCCGAGGCTGAGCGCGCGCTGGGCCCCAAGTTCGACCTCAAGGCCTTCCACCGCGTGGTGCTGACCGACGGCGCATTGCCGATGAGCGTGCTGGCGACCAAGGTCCGGGAGTGGGTTTCCGTCCAGAGGCCGGTGGAGAAGCAGCGGCGCGGTCGAGAGGCGTCCCCCGCGCGGTATTGATCGGACGAGGCAGGCACCTCCGCCGTCAGCGGCGCGACGGGGCGAGCTCGGGGAACACGCGGTCGAGCGGCACGCGCGCCGGTGGTGCGTGGTGTTGGCAGCGAACGGTGGACGCCAACGCGATCGCCGTCAGCAAGTAGCGCAGTGGAGCGGGTGCCATCGTGTCTCTCCCAAGGACGCCGCCGAGCGCATCCTCGCAGCAATCCTAGTACAGGCGACGCGCTATCAGCGCCGCCGGCCCGCGCCGAGCAACGCGCCCATCGCCCCGCGCATCAAGGCGCTGGTCGCGCTGCGCACCGCCTGGGTCGCCATCTTCTCGCCGAGCGTCATCCGCGCTCGGCCACGCGGCGCGCCGTAGCCGGCGCGGTCCGCGGTGGTGCGGCCACCACGCGTCACCGGGCCGTCGTCGTCGAGCACCGGCCGATCGCGCTCGACCTCCTTCGCTTCCGCGGCAGCTTCGCGCTTGTGGCGCGCCTCGAACAGCTCCCGCGCGCTCTCGCGGTCCACGGCCTGGGCGTACCTCTGCACCTGTGGCGTGCGCAGGCGCTGCGCTAGCTCGTCGGGGGTCAGCGGCCCCATCCGCGATGACGGCGGCACTAGGTGGGTCGCGAACGGCGTGGTCGGCACGCCGTTCGCGCCGAGCACGGTGACCAAAGCCTGGCCGATGCCGAGCGTGGTCAGCGTCTCCTCGATGTCGTAGTGCGTGGTGCGGGGGAAGGTGCGGGCCGCGGCCTTGAGCGCCTTGGCATCGTCCTCGGTGAAGGCACGCAGCGCGTGCTGGACGCGATGGCCGAGCTGGCCGAGCACGGTCGGCGGCACGTCCTTCGGGCTCTGGGTGATGAAGAACACGCCGACGCCCTTGGAGCGGATCAGGCGCACCACCTTCTCGACCTGGTCGAGCAGCGCGTCGCTCGCCTCGTCGAACAGCAGGTGCGCCTCGTCGAGGAAGAACACCAGCTTGGGCTTGTCGAGGTCGCCGACCTCGGGCAGCTCGTTGTAGAGCCGCGCCAGCAACCACAGCATGAAGGTGCTCCACAGCTTGGGCTGGTCCTGCACGTCGCTCAACGAGAACACCGAGCACAGCCCGCGACCATCGCGTTCGACCTGCATGAGGTCGTCGAGGTCGAACTCGGGTTCGCCGAAGAACTTGTCGGCGCCCTGGGCCTCGAGCTCGATCATCTGGCGCAGCAGCACCGCGACGCTCTGCTTGGAGATGCCGCCGTAGTCCTTGAGGTCGGCGGCGCCGTCGCCGGTGAGGTGGTTGAGCGCCGCGCGCAGGTCGGCGAAGTCGAGCAGCAGCAGGTCGCGGTCGTCGCAGTACTTGAACACCAGCGCCAGCACCGAGGACTGGGTCTCGTTCAGGCCCAGCACCTTGGCCAACAGCATAGGGCCGAAGCTCGAGACCGTGGCGCGCAGCTGCGCGCCCTTGGCGCCCGAGAGCGACAAGAACTCGACCGGCAGCGCGGCCGGGCTCCAGCGGTAGCCGGTGGCCTGGGCGCGCTCGTCGACTTTGGGGTGCGGGCTGCCCGCCGCGGCGACGCCCGAGACGTCGCCTTTGACGTCGGCGAGGAACACCGGCACGCCCTGGCTCACCAGCTGCTCGGCGATCAGCTGCAGCGTCTTGGTCTTGCCCGTGCCGGTGGCGCCGGCGATCAAGCCGTGGCGGTTGAGCATGGCGAGCGGCAACGACACCAGCGGCTCGGGGTGGATCGTGCCGCCGTGGCAGACCGCGCCGAGCGTCACCGCGGGGCTCTTGGTCACGAACGCTGCGCGCGCGGCAGCGAGGACTTGCTCATCCATGGTTCCTTCCTGCGATTCGCTGCGGGGTCGAAGTCCACGATACCGGAACGCGTCGAGGGCGGTCACCCGCTTGGCGTATCATCGCGCTGCGGTCGCACCGGTCGCGGCCAACGAGGAGTTGTGCCATGGGATTGTTCGATCAACTCAAAGATGCCGCGCTCGGCGCGGCGGCGGGCGGTGGCGTTGGCCAGGGCAAGCTGTTCGGCGCCTTGCTCGCGGTGGTCAACTCGCCGCAGGTCGGCGGCGTGCCAGGTCTGCTCAAGATGTTCGAGCAGAAAGGCCTGGGCAATCTCGTGCAATCGTGGGTCGGCGCCGGCAAGAACCTGCCGATCAGCGCCGAGCAACTGACCAGCGCGCTCGGCGATCCTCTGGTGCAGCAGATCGCGCAGAAGGCCGGCGTGCAACCGCAGGATGCGATCGCGGGTCTGACCAAGCTGCTGCCCGACGTGGTCGACAAGCTCTCACCGGGCGGCAACCTGCCCAACCCGCAGGAGCTGCTCAAGAACCTCGACGCGATGAAAGACCTGTTCGGCAAGTGACGCGCGGAGCACCGCGGAGCACAGCATGGTCCCGCCGGACGCGCTGACCCTCGCCAAGCGTCTCGCCGCTCTCGCGCTGCTCGCGACGCTGTTCATGCCGCTAGCGCGCTGCGAGGGCGTGCGCAGCGGCGACGCGCCGGGCGCGGTGCCGCACGAGGAGCTGATGGTGCCGATCGACCTGATCGATCGCGAGGAGCCGACGACGCTGGTGGTGCCGCTGATCTTCGTCTGGCCGCTCGCGCTCGCCGCGCTCTACCGGGCCTGGCCGGCGGCGCGTCGCGCCGAAGCGCTCGAGCCGCTGCTGGCCGCGGCCACGCTCTGGTACCTGTGGCAGATCACCGTCGATTGGGGCGAGGTGCTGTGGGCCGGCTGGCTCGCGCTCGGCGCCGCGGCCGCCTACCTCGCCGCCGCGCTGCTCGCGCTCCCTCAGGTGCTGGCCCGCTGGCGACGCGCGGGCGATTGATGGTCGGCAACTGACGATGGGCCGGGTCCGCCCCGACGCGCCCAAGCCGATGCAGCCCTCGTACGTCACGCCCGAGGGCCAGCGGCGGATGCGCGACGAACTCGACCAGCTGTGGCGGGTCAAGCGTCCCGAGGTCACGCGTGCAGTGAGCGAGGCCGCGGCGCTCGGCGACCGGTCCGAGAACGCCGAGTACCTGTACGGCAAGAAGATGCTGCGCGAGATCGACCAGCGGGTGCGGTTCTTGCGCCGTCGCCTGGACGTGCTGACGGTGGTCGAGCGCGAGCCCGACGATCGTAGCCGCGTCTACTTCGGGGCCTGGGTCAGGGTCGAGGACCAGGACGGGCGCCGCCGCACGCTGCGCATCGTCGGTCCCGACGAGACCGACCATGCGCCGCGCTACGTCTCGCTGCACGCGCCGCTCGCCCAGGCGCTGCTCAAGCGCGGCACCGGCGAGGAGGTGGTGGTGGCGACCCCGCGCGGTCGGATGCGCTACCTGGTGGTCGCGATCGCCTATGGCGCGGCGACGGCGCGCGACGAAGAGGAATGAGCGACGGCCGTTCGCATCACGCCGCCGGTGGCGCTAGGCTAGCGTCGCACCACCCGGAGGACCGCCGATGATCAGGTTGATCATGTGCGTCAGGCGCCGCGCCGACGTCGAACCGATGGAATTCCGCCGCTCGTGGGTGACGCCGATGCGCGAGCTGGTCGACGAGCTCGCCGCCGCCACCGACGCGCTCCAGGTCGAGCTCTCGGTGCTGCTCGAGATTCCCGAGAACGCGGCGTTCGTCGACCAACGCGGCCTCGACCGCCCCTACGACGCGGTCATCGAGCTCGCCTGGGAGGGCGGGGCGCAGGTCCGCGGCACCGGCGACCGGCCCGAGGTCAAGGCGGTGCGCGCCAAGATCCGCGTCCTCAACGAGCACTACGTCGACCCTAAGGGCTCGACCACGTTTTTCGCTGACGACGTGGCGGCGGATGGCTGAGCACTCGCGTCGCCGACCGCAGGCGTAGAATCGCTCGGCCGCCAGCCCGGCGGCGTGCCGCGCCTCGATTCGCGTGGGCGCGCAAGAGGGTACCGATGCGTTCCTACAACAAGCTCACCGTGGCGCTGCTCGGCGCTGCGACCCTGCTGCTCGCCGGTTGCGCGAGCGTCCCGATGGCGTCGCCGGACCTCGACGCCGCGGCCAAGCGCTTCGAGGCGCCGACCGACAAGGCCGCGATCTACGTGTTCCGCGACGAGACGATGGGCGCCGCGATCACCATGAGCGTGTTCCTCGACGAGAAGCTGGTCGGCAAGACCGGCGCCAAGACCTACTACCGGATCGAGGGCGCGCCCGGATCGCATACGCTGCGCGGCGATGCCGAGAACGACAGCGTCTTGCAGCTCGATGCCCGCGCCGGCCAGACCTACTTCGTCTGGCAAGAGGTCAAGATGGGCGTGATGATCGCGCGCAACAAGCTGCAGATCGTCGATGCCTCGCGCGGCCAGGCGGGCGTGCGCAAGTGCAAGCTCGCGCTCGGCGCTGAGTGAGCTGACCGCGGATGCCCGATCCCCGGGACGCGCGCCCGGCGCATCCCGGGTCGGAAGCGCGCCAGCCGCTGCTGGTGCATTGCCGCCCCGGTTTCGAGAGCGATTGCGCTGCCGAGCTCGGCGCGCGCGCGACGGCCGCCGGCAGCGCTGGCTTCGCCCGCGCGGTGCCCGACGCGGCCTGGCTGAGCTTCGAAGCCGATGCCGGGTTCGCGCCTGGCTGGCTCGAGCTGTGCTTCGCGCGCGAGCTGTGGCCGGTCCACGCGGTGCTCGACGGGCTGCCGGAGCGCGACCGGGTCGGCGCGATCATCGAGGCGCTGCCCGATGGCTGCGCCGCGCTCGGCGGCGTGCGGCTCGAGCATCCCGACACCAACGCCGGCAAGGAGCTGTCGGCGTTCTGCCGCAAGTTCCTCGCGCCGCTGGAGCGCGCGCTCAAGGCGCGCCGCATCGCGCTCGATGCACCCGGCGCGCCGCGCCTGCACCTCTTCTTCACCGACTCGCGCCACGCGCGGCTCGGGCTCGCCGATGCCGCGCGCTCCGCGCCCTGGCCGATGGGCATCCCGCGGCTGCGGTTCCCGCGCGGCGCGCCGAGCCGCTCGACGCTCAAGCTCGAGGAGGCGTTCCTGACCCTGCTCGACGAGCCCGAGCGCGCCGCCTGGCTCGCGCCCGGCGGCAGCGCGGTCGACCTCGGCGCGGCGCCCGGCGGCTGGACCTGGCAGCTGGTGCAGCGCGGCCTACGGGTCGCGGCGATCGACAACGCCGCCCTCGACCCGTCGCTCCTCGAGTCGGGGCTGGTCCAGCACCTGCGCGAGGACGGCTTCCGCTACCGGCCGCGCGCGCCGGTCGATTGGCTGGTCTGCGACATGGTCGAGCAGCCGCAGCGCATCGCGGCGCTGGTCAGCGAGTGGCTGGCGCGCGGCGACGCGCGGCGCGCGCTGTTCAACCTCAAGCTGCCGATGAAGCAGCGCTGGCGGGCGCTCGACGGCTGCCTCGCGACGCTGCGCGCACGGCTGCCGGGCGCGACCTTGCGCGCCAAGCACCTCTACCACGACCGCGAGGAGGTCACGGTGTTCGCCGCGCCGTGAGCCGCGGACCGTGACCACCAGCAGCCCGATGTCGCGCAGCCTGATCGGCCCGCTGCTGCTGGCGGCGGCGTTCCTGGCGCTGCTCATCGCGTTGGGGCGCGCGCTGCTCGTCGAGCCCGACCCGGCGCTGGTCGCGCCGCGCGCCCACGCCGCGAGCCGGGTGGTGATGTTCGCGACCAGCTGGTGCCCGTACTGCGCCCAGGCCCGCGCCACGCTGGCACTCGCCGAGGTGCCCTACGTCGAGTTCGACATCGAGCGCGATCGGATCGCGCGCGCCGAGTACGCGGCGCTCGGCGGGCGGGTGACGCCACTGTTCCTGATCGACGGCGAGCTGATGCACGGCTACCAGGAGCAGTTGCTGCTCGACCGGCTGGCGCTGGCCGGTGCCCTGCCGCTGCCCGCGCCGCGCTGAGCGCTACAGCGGCACCGAGATCACGACCTGGGCGCCGCCGAACTTGAGCTCGTGGAGCTTGAGGCCGACGTCGAACACCAGACGCGCGCCACGGGCCTGGTCCAGCACCACCTCGAGCGGCAGCGAGAGCTTGCCGAGCGTGGCCCGCTCGCGCTGCAGCGCCGGCGCCAGGCGCTCGTCGTGCAGCTCGACGCGATCGAGCGCCAGCTCCGGTGCCAGCGTCAGGCGTTCGCCGAGGCGCCAGCGGCTGCCGACGTAGAGCAGCAGCTCGCGACGCTTGACCCTGGCCAGCGGCGCGCTGCCGCCGTGGTCCTCGTCGAGCCGCAGCGCCCGCAGCCCCCACCAGCTCGGGCGGCCCAGCACCGGCAGCTCGTGCTGGAACGCGGCTTCGCGGTGTTCGCGCGCCAGCGTCCGAGCGCCGAGCCCGTCGTCGGTCCGGCGCGCGCCGTCGGCGCCGCGCAGGTAGGCGCGCAGCGCGCGCTGCGGGCCGAGCGCGCGCCGCAGCCCGATCCCGGCCTGGGTGCTGCGGTCGGCGAGCGTGGTGCCGCTCGCCAGGTCGCGCCAGCGGGTCTGGAGGTTGGCGTTGCCGTAGGCGTAGAGCTCGCCCACCCCGTCCCAGCTCCACCAGCGTTCCGCGAACAGCGTGACCGGCTCGGCGTCGTAGCGGGCGGCGGATTGCTTGGCGTCGTACTGGAAGTCGGTGAGCACCAGCGCCAGGCGGAAGCGCTCGCGGCCCTCGGCCCAGGCGAGCTCGAGCTGCGCGTCGATCAGCTCCTTGTCGCCCGGCACGTCGCCGAGCAGCGTCGCGGTCCACGCCCCCGCGAAGCGCCAGCCCATCCCGACCAGCGTCCGGTCGTGGCGGCCGTCGAGGTCCTCGTCGCGGGCGTGGCGGAACTCGAGCGTGCCCCAATCCTCGAGCGCGATGCGTTCGTGGAGCCAGGCCCGCGAGTAGAACTCCGAGGCGCGGACGCTGCCGGCCGCGGCCCACAGCCCGGTGTCCCACGGCTCCCCGGATCCGACGAGCGGGAAGTCGAGGCGGTACGACCAGCGCAGCAGGTACGACTCGGCGTTGTAGCCGATGCTGCTGCCGGCGAGCGCGGCGTCGAGGCGGAACGGTTGCGGTTCGACGCCGGTCGGTGGGGGCGCGGCGGCAGCGCTGGCGGCGAGCAGCGCGGCGAGGACGATGGCGCGGCGCATGGTGGTCGGCAGCCCGCGCGCTCAGACCCGCGCTGCGGCGAACGCCTCGCGCGTCAGGTTGCGGTGGCCGGACCCGGTAACCAGCACGTCGTCCTCGATGCGGATCCCGCCGAATGGCGCGAGCGCTTCGACCTTCTTCCAATCCACGCGCTTGCCCTCGGGCGAGGCGCGCAGCGCGTCGAGCAGCAGGCCGATGAAGTACAGGCCCGGCTCGACGGTGAACACCCAGCCGGCCTCGACGCGCCGCGTCAGGCGCAGGTAGGGCTCGTCCTCGGGTTTGGGGATCAGCCCGCCGCTCGGCGCGGCCGAGAAGCCGCCGGCGTCGTGGACGGTGAGGCCAAGCAGGTGGCCGACGCCGTGCGGGTAGAACGCATGGGTGACGCGCCGCGCGAACGCATCTTCGGGCTCGAGCTCGGTCAGGCCGTGGGCGTGCAGCGCGGCGCCGACCTCGAGGTGCGCGGCGCGCTGCAGCGCCGGGTAGTCGAGCCCGGGCTGCACCGCGGCGCACAGCCGGCGCTGACCGGCGTCGAGGCTGTCGACCAGCGCCTGGAACTCGTCGTGCTGCGCCGAGTAGGTGCGGGTGATGTCGCTGGCGTAGCCGTGGTGCTGGGCGCCGGCGTCGATCAGGAACGAGCGCCGCTGCGCAGGGCGCAGCGGCGACTGGTGCTGGTAGTGCAGGACCGCGGCGTGCTCGTTGAGCGCGATGATGTTGCCGTAGGGCAGCTCGTGCTCGACCTGGCCGGTGGCGCGGCAGTACTCGAGGTGGATCTCGTACTCGGATCCGCCGGCGTGGAACGCGGCCTCGGCGGCGCGGTGGGCGCGCACCGCACGGGCGCTGGCGCGCTCGAGGCAGGCGACCTCGTAGGGCGTCTTCCAGGCGCGGTGGTGGTCGAGGTGGGCGAGCAGCGCGGCCGGGTTGCGCACGCCGAAGCCGAGCGCATCCGCGGTCGGTTCGCTCTCGCCCAGGAACGCGGTCCGCGCCAGGTCGGCGCCGAGGTGGCGGCCGAGCTCGACCGGCTCGGCGATCGGCACCAGCTCGACGGCGCTGGCCCAGGCCGCGTCGGGGGCCGCCGCCGACAGGTGCCAGTAGTCGCGCGGCTGCCAGAACAGCACGGTCGGGCGCGCCGCGCCCTTGCCGTAGACCAGGTAGCAGTTGGGGTTGTCGGTGACCGGCACCCACCACTTGAACCCGGCGTAGCAGCGGAACGGGTAGGGCATGTCGTCGCGGAAGATCATGTGCTGCGCGCCCGCGCCGACCACCACCCGTTCGAGACCGGTCGCCTCGAGCGCCGCGTCGAACAGCCGGCGCAGCTGGGCGAGGTGCGCCGGGTAGAGGGCGTCGAGCGCCGGGTCGCGGGCTGCGGTCATGGTCGTTGCCGTGCAGGGGCCGGGGAGGCGAGGATAGCGCAAGCGGCGTTCGCCGCCGCGGCCCAGGCGAGGTCCCCATGGCACAGCAACCGGTCGGCGCGGTCCACCGCCTCGAAGCGTTCAGCGACGCGGTGTTCGCGATCTCGGCGACGCTACTGGTCGTGTCGCTCGAGGTGCCACGCGACTTCGCGAGCCTCAAAGCCAACCTGACGGGCTTCGTCGCGTTCGGCCTGTCGTTCGCGATCTTCATCCAGATCTGGGTGCACCACCACCGCTACTTCCGCGACTTCCCGCTCGCCGACGGCGCGAACCTCGCGATCAACTCGCTGCTGCTGTTCGTGGTGCTGTTCTTCGTCTACCCGCTCAAGTTCCTGATGCTGAGCTTCGTCGGTTGGATCAGCGGGCTCGGCGACGCGCCCCGGCTCGGGCTCGAGGATCTCGGCTTGCTGTTCGCGATCTACGGCGCCGGCTGGGTCGCGGTGTTCCTGTGCTTCGCGGCGCTGTACTGGCGGGCGTCGCGCAGCCGCGCGCTCGAGCTTGCGCCCGAGCAGCGCGCCGACGCGCAGCTCGAGGCCCAGCTGTGCCTGGCGTTCGCGTCGGTCGGCGCGCTCTCGGCGCTGCTCGCACTGCTGGGCTTGAGCCGCTACTCGGGCCTGCCCGGGTTCATCTACGTGGTGATGGGTCCGATCGGCGCCTGGTCGGGCGCGACCTGGGAGCGGCGCCGCGCCGCCCTCGTCGCTCGCGGCGGCCTCGGCTAGACTGGCCGCCCTGCGCGGAGGGGGTCTCGGCGCAGCACGCTTGCTCCAGTTCCCTTGCTCGGGGGTATCCGCATGACGCTCGCATCCTTGTTCGCCGTGTCGCTCGCGGCGCTGCTCTGCATCCCGGCCGCGGCCGGGCAGTACACGGTCCGCGACTTCGTCGACGAGCCGCGCGCCTCGGTGCCCTACCTGTCGCCCGACGGGCGCAAGGTGGCGATGGCGGTGCCCGACGGCGATACCACCCGGTTGGTGGTCTTCGACATCGCGGCCCGCAAGTTCACGCTCTCGCTCGGCTTCACCACCGACGAACACGTCGGGGATTTCGGGTGGGTGAGCGCCGACCGCTTGGTCTACAACACGGTCGTCAAGCGCGGCAGCCGCGACGGCAAGCTGTACACCGGCAACGTCTACGCGGTCAACTTCGACGGGACGCGACGCACCGTGCTCTGGGGTCCGGACGCCGCCGACTCCACCTACCTCACGATCGAGGACACGCTGCGCGACGACGACGACCACATCATCGTCAGCGCCTACTCGTTCTACGGCTCGGACGCCAACCGCTCGCGGCCGATCGCCTACCGCATCGACGTCAACCAGGACCTGAGCCGCAAGGCACGGTCCGCGGGCTCCGGCCTCTCGGACAAGCCCAAGCGCGAGCGCCTGGTGACCTCGCCGGCCGACAACGGTGTGCTGATCCCCGACGTCCGCAGCGGCGCCTGGGCAGCGGCCGGCACCGACGAGGCCACCGGTCTCAACACGCTTTTCTACCGACCTGGCGGCTCCCAGGATTGGATCGACCTGAGCGCCTTGGTGCGCGACGACGAGGAGGCCGAACTGAAAGGGTTCCTCAGCGACGGCCGCCTGGTGTTCGTGACCGACAAGCCCGACGGCTTCGACGGGCTCTACGCGATCGAACCCAAGACCCGCCAGCGCGAGCTCCTGGCCGGGCGCGGCGACGTCGACATCGCGCGCGTGGTGATGGACTACGAGGACGCAGGGCGCGTGCTGGCGGTCGAGTACCTGCTCGAGTACCCCGAGCGCCAGTACCTCGCGACCACCGACCCGTTGGTCAAGCTGTTCGCTGCGGTCGAGAGCAAGTTCCCCGACGACATCGTCGAGGTCACCAGCATCACCCGCGACCGCGCGCGAGCCCTGGTCTACACTTGGAACGATCGCAACGCCGGCGATGCCTACCTCTACGACGTCGCGACCGGCCACCTGCAGCGGCTGTTCAACGTCCGGCCCAACCTCGACCGCAACGCGCTCGCGCTCTCCGAGCCGATCGCCTACAAGGCGCGCGACGGGATGACGGTGCGCGGCTACCTGACTCTGCCGCCGGGCGGCAAGGACAACTTGCCGCTGGTAGTGCTGCCGCATGGCGGCCCGCACGGCGTCTGGGACCGCTGGGGCTGGGATCCGTACGACAGGAGCTACTACGACGAGGTCCAGCTGCTCGCGCACCACGGCTACGCGGTGCTGCAGCCCAACTTCCGCGGCTCGGGCGGCTACGGCACTCGGTTCTTGAGCTCCGGCTACCGCAACTGGGGCACCACGATGCAGGACGACCTCACCGACGCTGTGAAGTGGGCGGTCGGCAAAGGCTTGGCCGACCCCAAGCGGGTCTGCATCTACGGCGCCTCCTACGGCGGCTACGCCGCGCTGATGAGCCCGATCCGCGAGCCCGACCTCTACAAGTGCGCGATCGGCTACGTTGGCGTCTACGACATCCCTCTCAAGTTCGAGGCTGGTGACGTGCATAAGAGCGCGAGCGGTCGACGTTATCTCGAGAAGATCCACGGCACCGACCGCGGCGCACAGTTGGCCCAGTCGCCGGTCAGCTTCGCCGACCGCCTCAAGGCCGACCTGATGCTGGTGGTCGGCGAGCGCGACCGCCGCGTGGTGCCGGAGCACTACGAGCGGATGGCCAAGGCGCTAGACAAAGCGGGGAAGAAGTACGAGGAGATCGTCAAGCCCAAGGAGGGCCACGGCTTCGCCGACGTCGAGAACCGCGTCGAGCTCTACACCAAGCTGCTGGCGTTCCTGCAGCGCAACATCGGCGGCGCCGACACCCGCGTCGCGGCGCCAGACCCCGGGCCGGCCAAGGCGCCGTGACCGAGGCGTCGCGGCAGGTCGGCGGCGCGGCGGCACCGGTCGCCTTCGTCTCGCACGGCGCGCCGAGCCTGGTGCTCGAGCACTCGGACCCGACCCACGCGTTCCTGAGCGGGTTCGGCCGCACCCTCGGCGCGCCGCGCGCGATCCTGTGCGTCTCGGCGCACTGGGACACGCCGACCCCGGCGCTGACCATGGCCGTCGATCCGGCGACCATCCACGACTTCCACGGCTTCCCGCCCGCGCTCTACGCGCTGCGCTACCCGGCGCCGGGCGCGCCGTGGCTGGCGCTGCGCGCCCGCGAGCTGCTGGCCGCGGCCGGCATCGACGCCCACCTCGACACCCGCCGCGGCCTCGACCATGGCGCCTGGGCGCCGCTCTACCTGATGTTCCCCGAGGCCGCGGTGCCGGTGGTCCAGCTCTCGGTGCAGAGCGGCGCCACGGGCGCGCACCACTTGGGCGTCGGCCGCGCGCTCGCGCCGCTCGCCGCCGAGGGCGTGCTGGTGCTCGGCTCCGGCGGCGCGACCCATCCGCTCGGCGAAGCGCTGCGCGCCGATCCCGCCCAGCCGCTGCCGGGCTGGGTGCGCGAGTTCGACGGCTGGCTCGAGCGGGCGGTGACGGCGGGCGACTTCGCGTCGCTCGCCGATTGGCCGCACGCGCCGCAGGCGCCGCGCAACCATCCGACGCCCGAGCACTTCCTGCCGCTGCTGGTGGCGGCCGGTGCCGCGGGCGACGCGGGCCGCGTCGCGCACCGCGGCGCGAGCTGGGGCCTGCTGTCGATGGCCGCTTTCCGGTGGGGAGCCGCCGGTGGCTGAACCGCACCGCGGCCGCTGGCGCCGGCGCCAGCACCAAGGCCCCAGCAAGGTCTTCGACCGCGGCACGCGGTGGTTGCTCGCCGGCTGCGTCGTGGCGCTGGTGGTGGTGGTCGGCCTGCAGTACTGGTTCGCGAGCCAGGCGCAGGACGACGCCGAGCGCGCCGTCGCTCAGGTCGACCTCGCGACCTTCTCCATCTACCTGCACCGCCAGGGTTGCCCGACCGACTGCCCGGTCTACGCGGTGCTAGCGCGCGGCGACGGCACGGTCGAGTACGAGGGCGTGCGGTCCGTGGCGACGGTCGGCGCCGCGCGCGGCACGCTCGACGCGCTCCAGGCGCGGGCGCTGGCGCTGGCCGCGCTGCGCGCCGGCCTGCCCGCCGCGCCGGCGCAGCTGCTGCCCGGCGCCGAGGGTTGCCAGGAGTGGGACGTGGGCAAGGAGCTCATCACCATCGGCGCGCGCTTCGGCGCGACCACCCACACCGTCGCCTACTACGCGGGCTGCAAGCCCGGCGACCCGAACCTCGAACGCCTGGCGCGCGAGGTCGACGGCATCGTCGGCAGCGTGCGCTGGACGCGCCCGGGCGGCGCGCCATGACCGGCCACCCGGTGCGCACCGACGCGGCGGCGCCGATCGGGGTCTTCGACTCCGGGGTCGGCGGCCTGACCGTGCTCGCCGCGCTCCGCGCGCGCGCGCCGGCCGAGCACCTGCTCTACCTCGGCGACACGGCGCGCGTGCCCTACGGCACCAAGTCGCCGCAATCGGTGGTGCGCTACGCGCTGCAGGCCTCGGGCGCGCTCGTCGACCGGGGCGTCAAGGCGCTGGTGGTGGCTTGCAACACCGCCTCGTCGGTGGCGCTCGAGGCGCTGGCCGCGGAGTTCGCGCCGCTGCCGGTGTTCGGGGTGATCGCGCCGGGCGCGGCGGCCGCGGTCGCCGCGGCGCGCGGCGGGCCGATCGCGGTGATCGGCACCGAGGGCACGGTGCGCGGCGGCGCCTACCAGCGCGCGATCCACGCGCTCGCGCCCGAGGCCACCGTCGTCTCGCAGCCCTGCTCGATGCTGGTGGCGCTGGCCGAGGAGGGTTGGACCGAGGGCGCGGTCGTCGAGCTGACCCTGGCCCGCTACCTCGACCCCTTGTTCGCCGTGCCCGAGCCGCCGACCGCGCTGGTGCTGGGCTGCACGCACTTCCCGGTGTTCCGCCCCGCGCTCAGCGCGCTGCTCGGGCCCAAGGTCGCGCTGGTGGATTCGGCCGCGACCAGCGCCGCCCAGGTCAGCGCCGCGCTCGCTGCTGCGGGCCTGGCGCGCGGCAGCGGCAGCGGCGAGGCGCGCTTCCTGGTCACCGATGGCCCGCTGCGCTTCGCGCGCGTCGCCGGGACCTTCCTCGGCACGCCGCTCGAGCCCGACACGATCGAGCTGGTGGACCTCGGGACCGGCGACGGGGCTACCATGTAGGCCGGCTGCGGTCCGTCGGACCGCAGCCGCGAAAAAGGGGTCCCGATGCCGGTCGGCTTGTTCAAGCGAGACGGGGTCATCGCCGCGCTGGCGTTCGGCGCGGTCGCCGTGTTCGGCTTGATCGCGCCGCCGGTCGCGCTCGAACGCGCCGCCTACGACCTGGCGCTCGGCCTCGCGCCCGAGCGCCGCCCCGACGGCGACGTGGTGGTGGTCGCGCTCGACGACGCCTCGCTCGCCGCGCTCGGCCCCATGCCCTGGCCCGAGGCACGCCGCGCCGAACTGCTCGAGCGGATCGCGGCTGGCGCGCCGCGCGCGATCGGCGTGGCGCTGCGCCTGCCGGAGCAGGCGCCGGCCGAGGTCGGCGCCGGGCTCGCGGCGCTGCGTGCCGCTGCCGCCGCCGGCGAGCCGCCGCCCGTCGCCGACCCCGCGCTCGTGCTGGTGCCGCCGCTGGCCGAACGCGCCGACCTCACGCCCCAACTCGATGCGCTCGAGCGCAGCCTCGACCCCGCCGGCCCCTTGGCGGCGGTGCTGCCGCGCGCCGGCAAGGTGGTGTTGGCGGCGCCCGACGTGCGCGGCGACGCGTTGGCGCGCGCCGAAGGCGGCGCGGCGCGCTTGCCGCCGACCCTGACCGCGCACGCGTTGGGCGGGGTCGTGCCCGGCGAACCCGGCCTGCTCGCCTCGCTGCCGCCGCCGCGCGGCGTCGCCGCCAGCGACGCGCGCCCCGCGGCCCTGCCCGCGCTCGCCGCCTCGCTCACCACGCCCGCCGCCGCGGTCGGGTTCGTCGCCGACGCCGAGGGCGCGGCCGGGGCGCGGGTCCGACCGCTGGCCCGCGCCTACGGCGGGGCGGTGCTGCCGTCGTTCGCGCTGGCGGTGGCCGCGATCGGCGACGAGGGCGGCCTCGCTTCGGTCGGCGGCGAGCTCAGCGGCACGGTCACGCTCGGTGGCCGCGCGCTGCCGCTCGAGGGCGCGGCGTTCGTGCGCCCCTACTACTACCGCGCCGGCGCTTCCGCGTTCCGCACCCTGTCGGCGAGCGAGGTGCTGGCCGGGCGCGCGCCGGCCGACGCGTTCAGCGGCCAGCTGGTGGTGGTCGGCATCACCGCCGCCGGCGTCGCCCACACCTTCGACACCCCGGTCGATCCGGCGATGCCGGCGGTGCTCGCCGAGGCGCACCTGATCTCGGCGCTGCGGCTCGGCGACCTGATCGGCGTGTCCGGCCTCGGGCTCGTCTGGCAGCTGCTGGCGCTGGCCGCGAGCGGTGCGCTGCTCTACCTGCTGTTCGCGCGCACCCGGACCTGGATCGCGTTCGCCGCCGGCGGCACGCTGCTGCTGGCCCTGGCGCTCGCCGAGTTGCTGCTGCTGGTGACGGCCGCGACCTGGCTGCCGCTGCTGATGGTCACCCAAGCGGTCGGCGCCGGGCTGTTCGCGGTCGCCGCCAAGCACGCGCTCGAGGGCCGCTCGGCGACCGTGACCGCGGCGCGCGGCGCCGCCGACCTCGAGGTCGGCGAGCTGCTGCGCAACCAGGGCCAACTCGACAAGGCGCTCGAGCGCCTGCTGCGCTGCCCGCCGACCGAGGGCCTGAGCGCGCAGCTCTACCAGCTCGGCCTCGACCTCGAGCGCAAGCGCCAGTTCAGCAAGGCGGCGCTCGCCTTCGAGCGCATCAAGCAGCTCGACGCGTCGTTCCAGGATGCCGCGGTGCGCGCCGACCGCAACCGAGCGCTCGAGGGCCAGGTGATGATCGGCACGATGGTCGGCACCATCGCCCCACAGCTGCTGTCGGGCGACGGCACCCAGAAGCCGCGCCTCGGCCGCTACGAGATCGAGAAGGAGATCGGCAAGGGCGCGATGGGCGTGGTCTACCTCGGCAAGGACCCGCGCATCGGCCGGGTGGTAGCGATTAAGACCATGCCCCTCAACCAGGAGTTCGAGGGCGCCGAGCTCGACGAGATGCGGGAGCGCTTCTTCCGCGAGGCCCAGGCCGCCGGCCGCTTGAGCCACCCCAGCATCGTCACGGTCTACGACGTCGGTGAGGAGCACGACCTCGCCTACATGGCGATGGACTACCTGACCGGCGTCAGCCTCGAGAAGCACTGCAAGGCGCCGGCGCTGCTCGACTACGACGACGTGTTCGCGATCTGCATCCAGGTCGCCGAGGCGCTCGACTTCGCCCACGCCCAGCGCGTCGTGCACCGCGACATCAAGCCCGCCAACATCATCTGGGACCCGCAGGCGAAGCGCGCCAAGCTCACCGACTTCGGCGTGGCCTGCCTGATCGACGCCTCCAAGACCAAGACCGGCACGGTGCTGGGCAGCCCGTCGTACATGTCGCCCGAGCAGGTCGCGGGCGCACACGTCGACGGCCGCTCCGACATCTTCTCGTTGGGCGTGATGATGTACCAGATGTTGAGCGGCGAGCTGCCGTTCAAGGCCAACCAGATGACCGCGCTGATGTACAAGATCGCCAACGAGAAGCACCCCGACGTCCGCAACTACAACCCGCGCTTGCCGCCCTGCGCCGGCGCGATCATCAACACCGCGCTCCAGAAGGAACCGGCCAAGCGCTTCCCGACCGCCGGCAAGTTCGCCGAGGCGCTCAAGGTCTGCCGCCAGCAGAAGCCGGCGTACTAGTGCTCCGCACCGTCATCCACCTGCTGCTGCACGTCGCGGTGCCGCTCGCGGTCGCCTGGCTGTGCTGGCGCGCGCGCTGGCGCCAGGCGTTCGCCGTGATGCTCGCGACCATGGCCATCGACCTCGACCACCTGCTCGCCGATCCGGTGTTCGACCCGCAGCGCTGCAGCATCGGCTTCCATCCGCTGCACCGGCTGCCGATCGCGGCGCTCTACCCGCTGCTACTGCTCCATCCGCTGACGCGCTGGGCCGGCGCCGGGCTCTGCATCCACCTCGCGCTCGACGCGCTCGATTGCGTGCTGATGCGGCTCGGCTGAGCCGGGACTATTATGGCGCGCCCCACGCTCGGAGCGCCCTGCATGACCGGACCCGACGCCGACCTCGCGACCCGCACCGCCCGCACTGCGCGCTCGAACGCGCTCAGCATCCTGGTGATCGCCGGCCTCGCCACGCTGTGGTCGGCGTTCCAGGGCGACCTGCCGTTCGTCGGGTTCGGCGCTGCGCTCTGCGTCGCTGCCGCCGCCGAGCTCGCCGGCAGCAAGCGCCTGGTCGCCGATCCGGCCGGCGCCGCGCCGCTGCTGATCGGCGGTGAGCTCGCGGTCCTGGTGCTGATCGCCGGCTACAGCCTGTGGCGCCTGGTCGGCTTCGACTACGACGCCGAGCTCGCGGCGCTGCCCGCCGACGCGCGCGAGCTGCTGGTCGGGATGGCGGGCGACGAGGAGCTGCTGCGCCAGGCGCTGACGCTCACCAACCGCCTAGTCTACGGCTGCCTGCTGCTGGTCACGCTGCTCTACCAGGGCGGCATGGCGCGGTTCTACCGCCGGCGGACCGCCGCGCTCGGTGTCGCGTGAAGCGCATCGATCTGCGCTCCGACACCGTCACCAAGCCCAGCCAAGGGATGCGCGCCGCGCTGGCCGCGGCCGAGGTCGGCGACGACGTGTTCGGCGACGACCCGACCGTCAACCGGCTGCAGGAGCAGGTCGCGGCGCTGACCGGGATGGAGGCGGGGCTGTTCGTGCCCTCCGGCACCCAGGGCAACCTGTGCGCGTTGCTCAGCCACTGCGCGCGCGGCGACGAGTACCTGGTCGGCATGACCGCCCACACCTACAAGTACGAGGGCGGCGGCGGGGCGATCTTCGGCGGCATCGTGCCCCAGCCGCTCGACAACGCGCCCGACGGCACCCTCGACCTCGAGCTGGTAGCGCGGGCCATCAAGCCCGACGACCACCACTTCGCGGTGACGAGGCTGCTGTGCCTGGAGGACAGCTTCCACGGCAAGGTGCTGCCGCTCGACTACCTGCGGCGGGCCGCCGAGCTCACCCAGGCGCGCGGCCTGAAGCTCCACCTCGACGGGGCGCGGGCCTGGAACTCGGCGGTCGCGCGCGGTGCGCCGCTGGTCGAGGTCACCCGTTTCTTCGACTCGGTGTCGCTGTGCCTGTCGAAGGGCCTGGGCGCGCCGGCCGGCTCGGTGCTGTGCGGCAACCGCGAGTTCATCGAGTGCGCCCACCGCTGGCGCAAGGTCGCGGGCGGCGGGATGCGCCAGGCCGGGATCCTGGCCGCGGCCGGGCTCTTCGCGCTCGAGCACAACGTCGCGCGCCTGGCCGACGACCACGCCAACGCCCGCGCGCTCGCGGCCGGGCTCGTCGACCTGGCCGGCATCAAGGTCGAGCCGCCGCATACCAACATGGTGTTCGTCCACGTCGGACGCGAGCACGGCGCCGAACTGCCACGCTTCCTGCGCAGCCGCGGCATCGTGGTGCTGCCCGGCGAGACGCTGCGTCTGGTCACCCACCTCGACGTCGACGCCGCCGACGTGCCGTTCGTGGTCGACGCGTTCCGCGACTATTTCCGCAGCCTCAAGGCCGCATGACCCCGACCGTCCGTCCAGCCGTAGGAGCGGCGTGCACGCCGCGACCTCTCGGTCGAGCGACCCCATGGAGCTGACCGTCGGCAGCACGCGCCTCGTCGCGCATCGCATCTTCTGCATCGGCCGCAACTACGCGGCCCACGCCGCCGAGCTCGGCAACGCGCTGCCCCGCGAGCCGGTGGTGTTCATGAAGCCCGCCACCAGCCTGGTGGCGCTGGGCGCGCCGCTGCCGCTGCCGCGCGGCCGCGGCCCGTTGCACCACGAAGCCGAAGTGGTGCTGCTGGTCGGCCGCGACGCGCAGGAGCTCGCGCCCGAGCGTGCGCTCGAGGTGCTCGTCGGCGTGACGCTGGGCCTCGACCTCACGCTGCGCGCCGAGCAGGACCGGCTCAAGGCCGCGGGCCAGCCCTGGGAGCTCGCCAAGGCCTTCGACCATGGCGCGCCGCTCGGCGCCTTCGTCGCTGCCGAGGGCCTCGACCTCGCGGCGTTGCCGTTCGAGTGCCGGGTCGGCGGCGCGTTGCGCCAGCAGGGCAATACCCGCGACCTGCTGTTCCCGGTGGCGACGATCGTCGCGTTCCTGTCGCGGCGCTGGCGGCTGCTGCCCGGCGATCTGGTGTTCACCGGCACCCCGTCCGGCGTCGGGCCGTTGGTCCCCGGCGACGAGGTGGTGATCGAATCGCCGCTGATCGGGAGGTTCGCGTGGCGCTGCGGATGAAGCAGCTCGTGCCGGTCGCCGCGCTCGCGCTGGTCGGCTGCAGCGCGCCGCCGCCCGAACCCGTGACCGGTCCATGGCGCGCCGAGATCATGATCCAGGGCCAGGCCATGCCCATCAACTTCGAGCTCGCCAAGGGCGCGGGCGGTTGGCAGTGCTGGTTCATCAACGGCGAAGAGCGGGTCGTGGCCGAGCAGGTGACGCTCGACGGCGACCTGCTGACGCTCGCGATGCCCTCGTTCCAGATGGCGATCGAAGGAAGGTTTGCCGACGGCGCGCTAGTCGGCCAGCTGACGGTGGTCAAGAGCGACGGCCCGAACCGCTTCCCGCTGCGCGCGTTGCCCGGCTCGCACCGCTTCTTCGAGACGCTCGAGAAGCCTGCCATCGAGGTCAGCGGCCGGTGGGCCGCGACCTTCACCGAAGACGGCGCCGCGCCCTACCCGGCGGTGGCGGAGCTGCATCAGCAAGGCGCCCAGGTCACCGGCACCTTCCTCACGCCCACGGCCGACCACCGCTACCTGGCGGGCGAGGTGCGCGGCCGCGAGCTGCACCTGTCGGCGTTCGACGGTTACCACGTGTTCCTCTACCGCGTGACCATGACCGACGATGGCCGGCTGGTCGGCGACCATTGGTCGGCGGCGAGCGAGCACGACGCGCTCGTCATGCGTCGCGATCCGGACGCGCGCTTGCCCGACCTCGAGGCGCTGACCGCGCTCAAGCCCGGCTACGATCGACTGGACTTCGAGTTCCCCGACCTCGAGGGGCGTCCGGTCGCGCTCGCTGCGTTCCTCGGCCAGGTGGTGGTGGTGACCATCGCCGGGTCGTGGTGCCCGAACTGCCGCGACGAGGCGCGCTTCCTCGCGCCGCTGCGCGAGCGCTTGAAGGATCGAGGGTTCGAGGTGCTGAGCCTGCAGTTCGAGCACGCCGGCGAGTTCGCCGCCGCGGCCGCGCAGGTGCGGGTGATGCGCGCGGCGGCCGGCATCGGCTACCCGCAGCTGATCGCCGGGATCTCCGACAAGCAAGACGCGGCGTCGCGCCTGCCGATGCTGAACGGGGTGTTCGCGTTCCCGACCACGCTGTTCCTCGACCGCAGCGGCCGGGTGCGGCGCATCCACACCGGCTTCAGCGGGCCGGGCACCGGCGCGCGCTACGCTGAGCTCACCGCGAGCTTCGAGCGGACGATCGCGGCGCTATTGGCGGAGACTGGCGGCGGGTAGCGGCCGCAGGATCAGCGCGCCGGCACCCGCTCGCTGAGCAGATGTCCGCACTCGGTCGGTTGCTGCTCGGGCGGGCGCGAGTAGTCGAAGCCCGGTACGTAGCGTAGTGGCGCGACGCGGCGCTCGAACGCGGTGAGCTGCTCGGCATCGAGCCTTTCCAGATTCCGGGGCGCGAACGCCGCGCGCCGGCCGTGGACCGCGCCGTAACGCGCCGCGAGCGTGGTGTCGAAGAACACGTAGCGGACCTCGGGCTCGGCCGCGTTGCAGCGCTCGAGCAGCGCGAGCGCGCGGACTTCGTTGGCGCGCATCCGGCGCAGCGCCTCACCGTCGCGCGCCAGGTCCCAGCCCCAGCTGCCCACGCCGACCACCAGGTTCAGCAGCAGGCCGATCAGCAGGAAGCGCGGCGCGCGCGCGTCGGCGAGCGGTGCTTCGACCAGCAGCGCCAGCAGCAGCGCCCACAGCAGGAACGAGAAGTAGCGCACGTCGACGTAGCCGGTCGCGACCAGTGGCGCGAGGCCGAACAGCGCGACCGCCACCAGACCCCAGGCCGCGCGCGTCCGCCCGGACGCGGGTCGGGCCGCGAACGCCAGCGCCGCGAGCGCCAGCACCGGGAAGCGCAGCACGGCGGTGACCAGCGCCCACAGCATCAGCGCGGCGTTGCCCAGGCACTTGGCGACGAACCCGAGCGGGTCGTCCCACAGCGCGGCCGCGGCCGCGGCCGGGAAGTCGGAGACGAACGCCGGCACGCTCGCGGTCGCGACCCAGGCGTTGTCGGAGGCCCAGGGCAAGCCGAAGTGCGTCCAGCTGAACGCGATCCAGGGCGCGAGCGTGAGCAACGCCGCGGCGGCGGCGCCCGCCACCCAGGCCGGCGGCACGCCGCGCCACAGCGCCCAAGCGAGCGCGGCGATGAGCAACGGCGGTTGGTCGAAGCGCACCATGCATGCCGTGCCCAACAGCAGCCCGCCGAGCAGCGCGCCCCGCAGCCGCTGCGCGCCGAGCAGGCTCGCGAGCCCAGCGACCGCGCACAGCAGCGCGACCGGCAGCGCGCGGCCGCAGATCGCCTCGAACAGGTAGGGCGCGTAGAGCGCGAGCGCCAGGCCGGCGAACCAACCAGCGCGCGCCGAGCCGCCCAAGCGGCGCGCCAGCCAGGCGCTGGCCCAGGGCGTGGCCGCGACCGCGACCAGGTTCAAGGCGATGGCGTTGTAGAGGCCGGGGCCGAACGCGAGCTGCAGCAGGTACAGCAGGAACGGGTAGCCCGGCGGGAACGAGGCGGCGAAGCCGTCCGACCAGTACGAGCGCTGCACCACGATCCGGTAGGGCTCGCCGCGCGCGAAGCCGTCGGCCAGCTCCTGGTAGGCCCAGGTGTCGGAGGTCGCGAACAGCACCGGGTGGCCGAGCGCCAGCAGCAGCGCGTAGGCCGCGAGCACCAGCGCCGCGACGATCGGCAACGCAGGGCGAGGACCGCTCGGCCCGTCGAGCGCGGCGTGCAGGTCGTCAGGTCCTGCCGTCGCCGTCATGCGCACGCCATCCGGTCAGTCGTCCTCGTGGCGGCGCTGCTTCTGCCAGGTCGCCGCTAGCTCGGCCTGGACCCGTGGCGGGACCGGGTCGTAGTGCGACAGCGACATCGAGTAGTTGCCCTCGCCCGAGGTCAGCGACTTGAGGCGCTGGGCGTAGCCGTCGAGCTCGGCGAGCGGCGCCTGGGCCTCGATCAGCGCCCGGCCGCTGGCGGCGGTGTCCTGACGCGTGATGCGTCCGCGCAGCGAGGTCAGGTCGCCGGTGATCGCGCCGATGTTCGCGGCCGGCGCTTCGATCGCCAGCGTCACGATCGGCTCGAGCACCAGCGGCGCGGCCTTGGCGACCGCGTCGAGCAGCGCCTTGCGGCCGGCGGCCTGGAACGCCACGTCCTTCGAGTCCACCGAGTGCATCTTGCCGTCGTGGACAGTGACCTTGAGGTCGTGGAGCGGGAAACCGGCGAGCGCGCCCTCGGTCAGCGCTTGGCGCACGCCCTTCTCGACCGAGCCGATGAACTGCGCCGAGATCGCGCCGCCCTTGACCGCGTCGGCGAACTCGAAGCCGGTGCCGCGCGGCTGCGGCTCGATGCGCAGCGAGACCTCGCCGAACTGGCCGGCGCCGCCGGTCTGCTTCTTGTGGCGGTGGTGGCCTTCGGCGGGTTGGGCGATGGTCTCGCGGTAGGGGATGCGTGGCGGGTGGGTCTTGACCTCGACGTTGTGCTGACGCCTCAAGCGTTCCTGGGCGATGCGCAGGTGCAGCTCGCCGAGCCCGTAGAGCACGCTCTGGCCGAGCGTCGCGTCGTGCTCGAGGCGCAGCGACGGATCCTCGAGCATCAGCTTGTGGAGCGCGTCGGCGAGCTTCTGCTCGTCGCCGCGCCGCGCCGGCTCGAGCGCCACGCCCAGCATCGCCGGGTGGTCGCCGATGCGGCGCAGATGGTGGTGGTCCTCGTCGTGCGAGTCGTGGAGCACCGCGTCCACGAACAGCTCCTCGACCTTGGGCACCGCGACGATCATCCCCGGCCCGGCCGACGCGACCTCGATGTGGTCCTTGCCCTGCAGCCGGTAGAGGTGCGCGATGCGCACCGGCTTGCGCGCGTCGCCGACCAGCAGCGAGGCGTTGCCGCGCAGCGTGCCCTGGTGGACGCGCAGCACGCCGAGCTTGCCGACGTAGGGGTCGATGGTGACCTTGAAGCAGTGGGCGAGCGCGTGGCGCGCCGGGTCGGGCCAGACCTCGACCGGCACGGCCGCCGCGCCTTCGCCCTTCACGAACGCCGGCGGGTTGGCCTCGGTCGGGTCGGGGAGCAGCCGGGCGATGAAGTCGAGCAGCTCGGGGACGCCGGCGCCGGTGGTGGCCGACACGAAGCACACCGGGATCAGATGACCCTCGCGTAGCGCGCGCTCGAACGGGTCGTGGAGCATCTCGGGGGTGACGCCGGCCGCGCCGTCGAGGTAGCGCGACATCAGCGCCTCGTCGACCTCGACCACCTGCTCGACGATCGCGCGGTGGGCGTCGTCGACCGTGCCGAGCGGCGTGGTCGGGCCGCGGGCGGTGAAGAAGCAGTCGAGCACCCGGCGGCCCTGCTCGACCGGCAGGTTGATCGGCAGGCACTCGCGGCCGAATTCGCGCTGCAGGTCGGCGAGCAGCCGGGGCAGGTCGGCGCCCGGCGCGTCGATCTTGTTGACGATGACCATCCGGTCGAGGCCGCGCGCCGCGGCCAGCGCCATCATCCGCCGCGCGCCGAGCTCGATGCCGTCGATGGCGGCCACCACCACCGCCGCGGTCTCGACCGCGGCCAGGGCCGCGGCCGCGCGCCCCAGCAGGTCGGGGTAGCCGGGCGTGTCGATGAGGTGGACCAGCTTGCCGGCGTGGGTCAGGTGGCAGACGCTCGAGTCGAGCGAGTGCTGGTGCTCACGTTCGGCCGGGTCGTAGTCGCTGACCGTGGTGCCGCGCGCCAGGTCGCCCATCGCGCGGATCGCGCCGGCACGGGCCAGCAGGGCCTCGGTCAGCAGCGTCTTGCCGGAGCCGGTATGGCCGACGAGCGCGAGGTTGCGGACGTCGGCGGTGGCCTGTGCCATGGCGAACCCTCCTGGGCCGCCAACTTAACGCATCCCGGGCTCAGGCGTAGCCGAGCCGCTCCAGCAGGGGGGCCAGCACCGCGCGCGCCGGCTCGAGCTCGGCGGCGTTGCGCTGCCAGCGCCCGACCGAGGTCGCGAACAGCGGCTGGACGATGGTCTCGGCGTTGTTGGTCACGTGCTGGCGCGCGCGGGCGTGGGCGTCGAAGACCAGCACCGACGGGCGCCACTCCGCGCCCAGGAACGCGAGCAGCGCGCGCAGCGTCGGCTCGGGCTCGGCGACCAAGCGCTCGTAGCGCACGGTGTGGGCGCGCAGCGGCAGCGCGGCGCTGACCCGTTCCCAGAGCTCGTAGGTCGCCAGGTAGTCGCGGGCCAGCGCCGCGACGTCGGCGTGGGCGGCGAGCGGTCGGCCGGGCTGGAAGCCGAACGCGTAGCAGGAGCGCACCACGTCGAGCGGGTGGCGCTGCACGAACACGAAACGCGCGGCCGGGAACGCCAGCCACAGCGCCGGCAGGTAGGGCGTGAGAAGCGGGTTCTTGTCGACGATCCGCTCGAGCGGCGCATCGGCGCCGAGCAGCCCGGCAATCGCCGCGGCATAGGCCTCGCGTAGCGCCGCGATGCCGGCCGCGTCGAGCCCGGTCAGCCCTTCCGGATAGCGCCGGCCGCGTGCCTCGAGCGCGTCGAGCACGTGGTTCGCGGCGCCGGATTCCTCGGCGATGCGGAACGCGCCGTGCGCGTCGAGCATCGCGTCGAGCAGCGTGGTGCCGGAGCGCGGGAAGCCGAACAGGAAGGCCGGCGCGGGAGCGGGCGCCGCGGCGCGCGGCGCGGCGGCGAGCGCGGCGAGGTCGAGGCGCTCGCCGACCAGTGCCAGCCACTCGCCGAAGCGCGGCCGCTCGGGATGCGGCGGTGGCTCGAGCGCGGCGACCGCGGCGTTGCCGTCGCGCCAGTGGGCCCAGGCCGCGGCGTGCGCGCCGGCGGCCTCCTCCACCGCGCCGAGCTCGAAGCGCGCGCGCAGCGCGGTCGCGAGGTCGGCGCCCGCGACCAGGGGTTCGAGCAGGGCCCGCGCCTCGGCCAGCGCGCCGCGCTGGCGGGCGCGCCGCGCGCGGTGCAGGTCGAGGCTCGCTAGCTTCGGCGCGTGCGCCAGCACCGCGTCGAGCGCGAGGTCGCGGCCGGCGCCGGCCAGCAGGCCGGCGCGCAACTCCCAGGACGGTAGGTCGCCGGCCGTGGCCAGCGCCTCGAGCGCGACGAGCGCCTCGTCGAGGCGGCCGAGCTGGGCCGCGGCCTGCGCCTCGAGCCGGGCGAGCGCGGGGCCGGTGCCGCCCAAGCGCCGCGCGTCGGCGAGCGCGACCAGCGCGGCGCCCGGGTTGGCGAGCTTGAGCTCGAGGTCGGCGACCGCGGTGAAGGCTTGGGGCGAGTCGGGATGGATCCGCGCCGCTTCCCGGAACGCGTCACGCGCTTCGGGGAGCAGGTTGAGGGCGGCGCAGGCGAGGCCGAGGTGGTAGTGGGCCATCGGCAGGCGCGGGTCGAGCGCCAGCGCATGGCCGATCGCGTGCTGCGCCGCGGCGGCGTCGCCGCGCTCGAGCTCGAGCGAGCCGCGCAGGTGCCAGGCCGGGGCGTATCCCGGGTCGGCGGCGACGATCTGCGCGCAGATCCGCAGCGCCTCGTCGGCGCGTCCTTGCTTGCCGGCCGCGATGGCGCGCTGCAGGTCGTGGAGCGTGTAGCGTTCGGTCACCGGGGCACCTCGTCGGGGGCGCCGATTATAGGGGGTCGCCGCTGGCGAGCGGCACGGACCTTCCGTAACATCTCCCGCCCCGACCTAGCCCCAGGCGACGCGACCATGAAGCACCATCCATGAAGCACACCGGCATCGCCGACTTCCTCGAGCACCACTACCGTCACTTCAACGCCGCGGCGCTGATCGACGCAAGCCGGGGCTACGTCGCGCACGTGGATTCCGGCGGCGCGATGCTGGTGACGCTGGCCGGCGCGATGAGCACCGCCGAGCTCGGCGTGTCGCTGGCCGAGATGATCCGCCGCGGCAAGGTCCACGCGATCTCCTGCACCGGCGCGAACCTCGAAGAGGACATCTACAACCTGGTCGCCCACGACCACTACGTGCGGGTGCCGAACTACCGTGAGCTGACGCCGGCCGACGAGCAGCAGCTGCTCGACCGGCACTTGAACCGCGTCACCGACACCTGCATCCCCGAGGGCGAGGCGATGCGCCGCATCGAGAAGGCGATGCACGCCGAGTGGAGCAACGCCGAGAAGGACGGCCGCCGCCACTTCCCGCACGAGTTCTTCTACCGCTTGCTCAACAGCGGGGCACTGAAGGAGCACTACCAGATCGACCCGAAGGATTCGTGGATGGTCGCGGCGGCCGAGAAGGACCTGCCGATGGTGGTGCCGGGCTGGGAGGACTCCACGCTCGGCAACATGTACGCGGCGTGGTGCCTGAAGGGCCAGGGTCAGAGCGTGCACACCGTGCGCACCGGCATCGAGTACATGATGGAGTTCTCGAAGTGGTACGCCGCCACTTCGAAGACCCGCTCGATCGGCTTCTTCCAGGTCGCGGGCGGCATCGCCGGCGACTTCCCGATCTGCGTGGTGCCGATGCTGCACCAGGACATGGAGCAGGAGGTCCCGCTGTGGGGCTACTTCTGCCAGATCTCCGACTCGACGACCTCCTACGGCTCGTACTCGGGCGCGGTGCCGAACGAGAAAATCACTTGGGGTAAGCTTGGCGCGGACACGCCCAAGTACATCATCGAGTCGGATGCCTCGATCGTGGCGCCGCTGGTGTTCCAGTTCGTGCTCGAGCGGTCCAAGCGCTGATCTCCCACCCCCTTCGATGCGAAGGGCCGCCGGGCGGGTGACGCAAACGCGTTTCGCGTGTAGCGTCAACCCAGGCCGCCGGTGGCGTGACCGAAGGCCACGGAGGCATGGGATGACGGCTGAAACCGCACGCGCGCTCGCCGACCGCTTCTACGCCGCGTTCGCGAAGCGCGACGCCGAGACGATGGCGGCCTGCTACGCCGACGACGCGACGTTCTCCGACCCCGCGTTCCCCGACCTCAAGGGTGAGGTGGTGCGCGACATGTGGCGCATGCTCTGCGCCCGCGGCAAGGACCTGCGCATCGAGCACCAGGTGCTCGGCGCCGGAACCGACGGCGGCACCGTCCAGACCTACTGGCAGGCCTGGTATAGCTTCAGCGGCACTGGCCGCGGCGTCCACAACCGGATCGCGGCGTTCATGGTGGTCCGCGACGGACTCATCGTCGAGCACCGCGACGACTTCGACTTCTACGCTTGGTCGCGCCAGGCGCTCGGGCCGATCGGCCTGCTGCTCGGCTGGACGCCGTTCCTCAAGCGCAAGGTGCGAGCCCAAGCCGCGCTCGCGCTCGAGCGCTTCCGGCAGTCGCGACGCTGAGCGCGACCTGGAGCGGGGTCGGAACGCCATGAACCATCGGTCTGCCCGCGGCATGGTCGCCTTCGAGCTGACAATCGTCTGCGTCGTGGTCGGGCTGGGCGCCTACTTCGCGTTCCAGGGCTGGCAACGCGACGCCTGGCCGTGGGTGCTGTTCGGCGCGGTCGGTCCGAGCTACGCGCTGGCCTTGGCGGGTGCGTTGCTGCTGCAGCGCCGCTCGGCGCCGCCGCACCGTTGGGGGTTCTTCGTCGCGACGACGCTGGCGGCGACGCTGTTGTCGGTCGGCTTCGCGGCGGCCTTGCACTCAGCGGCGCTGTTGTCGGTGGCGCCGGTGGTCGGGTTCGCGGCAGGCTTCGCGGTCGGAACCGGCATGCGCCGCGCCGGGCCCTGGAGCGAGCGCGTCGATCAGGCGCTCGCGGACCTGGTGTCCGAGGCGTGGCCGCTGCTGTTCCTGGCGTACCTCGTCGTCCCAGCCGTGCTCGGCGTCTGGCACCGGATGTCGGCACCCGGCGCCGGGCTGACCTCAAGCGCCGGGTTCTGGGTCGTGGTCGTGATGGCGGGCGCCACCGCTTCGCTCCTGGGGCTGCGATGGCTGTGGCAGCTCGTGAGCGTCTTGGGCAGCGTGTTCCGCTGGACGCTGCGCACCGTCGGCTTCGCGATCCTCGTCGGGGCTCCGGTGCATTTCCTTTCGCTGCTGTTCTTCGTCGTGCTGGGCGGGCCGATCGAGTACTTGCCCGCGCTGTACGCGGCGCAAACGCTGGTCGTCGTCGGTGCCTTCGTGGTCTGGGTCCGCCAGCGGTCCGCCCGGATCGCTGCGAAGGAGAAAGGAGCCGAACCGATTATTCGTTGAGAACCAATTGCCGGGACATGGGGCCGGGAGTCGCGGCGTACACGCCGCTCCTCCAGGCGCGAGAACAATCCGGGTCTCCCGCGGAGCGCTTCGTCCGCAAGCGGGCTCCGACAGGAAGATGGCGCGGCGCTCTTGCTGTAGGAGCTCGCTTGCGAGCGATTCTCCCGGTCTATTGCCAAGGGAGAATGGGGTCGAGCTGAAATTCTGTTCGCAGCGAACCGAACCCGACCCGCTCCCGTCGCATCAATGATGCTTGGCCCGCGCCGCCCGCACCTCGTCGGCGAGCGCGAGCAACCTGTCGCCGGCGGTGGCCGGCATCAGGAACGGGAACAGCGCGTGCAGCGCGGCGATCAACGCGATCGCGAACGCGCGCCCGGCGACCACGAGCGCGAAGCCGCAGTGCTGCCAGTAGCCTTGGCCGGCGGCGTTGGGGTGGGCGGTGAACGGGTTCGTCATCGCTTGCCTCCCGCGAGCTCGGGCGGCGCGGTCAGGAAGTCCACCACCAGCCCGCCCATCGCGCGCATGCCGACCGCGATCGCGCCGTCGTCGGCGCGGTAGGTCGGGGTGTGGAGCGCGCCGTTGGTGGTGCCGGGCTTGGTCGCGCCCAGCCGGTAGTAGAAGCCAGGCACGCGCTGCGCGAACCAGGCGAAGTCCTCGGCGCCCATCACCGGCTTGCTCACCACGAGCTGCGCGGCGCCGAGCCGCGCTTCGAGCCGGGCGCCGGCCCAGGCGGTGAGCGCCTCGTCGTTGATCAGCGCCGGGTTGTTGCGCTGGTACTCGAGCTCGTAGTTGCCGCCGCCCGCTTGGGTGACGCCGCCGAGGATCTCGCGCATCCGCCGCTCGATCAGGTCCTGGACCGCGGGGTCGTAGGTGCGCACCGTGCCGCGCAGCTCGACCTCGGCCGGGATGATGTTGAAGCGCTCGCCGCCGCGGATCACGCCGACCGTGACCACCGCGGCCGCGGTCGGGTCGACGTTGCGGGAGCGGATGGTCTGCAGCGCGGTCACCGCTTGGGCCGCCATCACCACCGGATCGACCGCCAAGTGCGGCCAGGCGCCGTGCGCCTGCTTGCCCTTGATCAGCGCGCGCCAGGTGTCGCTCGCGGCCTGGTTCGGCCCGGCGCTGAACGCGACCGTGCCGACCTCCCAATCCGGGAAGGTGTGGAGGCCGAGGATCGCGGTCGGCTTGAACTCGTCGAACACGCCTTCCTTGAGCATCAGCGTCGCACCCCCTTCCTCGCCGGGCGGCGCGCCTTCCTCGGCGGGCTGGAACAGCAGCATCACGGTGCCGGCGAGCTCGCCCTTCAGGGACGCGAGCATGCTCGCCAGGCCCAGCTGGACCGCGGTGTTGACGTCGTGGCCGCAGGCGTGGGCGACGCCGACCTGCTGGCCGTCGAAGGTGGTGCGCTTGGTGCTGGCGAACTCGAAGTCGGTCTGCTCGGTGACCGGCAGCGCGTCGATGTCGGCGCGGACCGCGAGCGTCGGGCCGGGCTTGGCGAAGCGCATCACGCCGATCACGCCGGTCTTGGCGACGCCGGTGCGGACCTGGTAGCCCAGGCGCTTGAGCTCGGCGGCGATGAGCTTGGCGGTCTCGAACTCGCGGTTGCCGAGCTCGGGGTTGCGGTGGATGCGGTGGCGCAGCGCGATCGCGGCCGGCGCGGCGCGGGCGACCGCCGCCTCGAGGTCGGGGGCGGCACCGGCCGGGCTGGCGAGCAGCGCGAGCGGGAGCAGGGCGAGGAGGGCGCGCATGGGAGCTCCGGGGCGGGTGGCGAGCAGGCGCCACCGTAGCGGGCTCGCCGGGGGGCCCGCAATCGGGCCGCAAGTCCTGAGGTTTGCAAACGATTCTTCAACTTCGGTACCGGAGCGGTCGGCGCTGGCGACGCCGGCCTACGATGAGCGTGACCGAGCCAGTTCGTGGCGGACCTCGCTGCCCGGCCGGTCGAAGGGAGTCGATGGAGATCGTGGTCGCAGCTCTGATGGCATGCCTGCTCGCGGGCGGCGTGGTGTGGTTGATGCTGCGCGCGCCGGCCGAAGATGAGGCGCTGGCGAGCGCGATCACGCCCAGCGCGCGCGAGCTGCTGAGCCTGTCGTGGGAGGAGTTCGAGGCCTTGCTGCGCGAGGCGTTCGAGCGCGAGGGTTTCCGGGTCTTCGAGCGCAGCCAGGGCACGACCGGCGTCGCCGCCGGCCTCGCCGACGTGGTGCTGGAGCGCGGTGGCAAGCGCTGGTTCGTCTCCGCCAAGCATTGGCGCGAGCGGCTGGTGCCCGGCCAGGCGGTGCAGGAGCTCTACGGCGCGATGGTCGCCGGCGGCGCGAGCGGCGGCTACGTCGTGACCCACGGCCTGTACGGGCCGGCGGCGAAGGTGCTGGCCGGCGAGCGGCGCGTCGAGCTGATCGACGGTGCGCGGCTGGTAAAGATGATCGAGCCGGTGCGCGAGGCGCCCTCCGACATCACGCGGCGGCGCCTCGACCGCGCCCGCCAGGCCGAGACCACCGGCCGGCGCCAGGTGCCGTGCCCGCTGTGCGGGCGTCCGATGCAACGCCGCCTCGATCGCTTCGGGCCGCGCGCCGGCCAGTCCTTCTTCGCGTGCAGCGACAACCCGCGCTGCAAGGGGACCCGCGAGATCGGCTGAGGCGGGTTCCCATCGGCGTCCGAAAACGGCTGGTCGGTGCTGAGCGGCGGGCGTAGGCTCCCGCTCCATGGACGCCACCGCACTCGACCTCGACCGCCGTGCGCTCGACCGCGCGCGCCAGAGCCGCGACGCGCGCTTCGACGGGCGGTTCTTCATCGCGGTGACCTCGACCGGCATCTACTGCCGGCCGGTGTGCCCGGCGCCGTCCCCCAAGCACGCCAACGTCCGCTACTACCCGAGCGCCGCGGCCGCCGCCGAGGCCGGGTTCCGGCCCTGCCTGCGCTGCCGACCGGAGGCCGCGCCCGGCACGCCGGCCTGGCTCGGCACCTCGGCGACCGTCAACCGCGCGCTCAAGCTGATCCACGCCGGCGCGCTCGACGAGGCCTCGGTGGACGCGCTCGCCGCGCGGCTCGGCATCGGCCCGCGCCACCTGCACCGCCTGTTCGTGCGCCACGTCGGCGCCTCGCCGCTCGCGGTCGCGCAGACCCGGCGCCTGCACTTCGCGAAGAAGCTGATCGACGAGACCGAGCTGTCGATGACCCAGATCGCGCTCGCCGCCGGTTTCGGCAGCCTGCGGCGATTCAACGCCGCGTTCCGCGCCACCTATCAGCGCGCGCCGTCGAGCCTGCGGCGCGGCAAGCGGCCGGCGCGCGACGCCGGCCTGCGCCTGACGCTCGCCTACCGCCCGCCCTACGACTGGGACGCGCTGCTCGCGTTCCTCGCCGCGCGCGCGGTGCCGGGCGTCGAGTCCGTCGAGCGCGACGCGGCGGGCGGTGGCGCCTACCGGCGCACGCTGGTCGCGAACGGCGCGTCCGGCACGCTGCGCGTCACGCATCGGCCCGCGCTGCGCGCGCTCGCGCTCGAGATCCAGCACCCCGACCCGCTCGCGACCGCGGCGATCGTGCGGCGGGTGCGGGCCCAGTTCGACCTCGCCGCCGACCCGCGTGCGATCGCGCTCGCGCTCGGCGCCGATGCGACGCTCGGGCGCTCGCTCGCCGCGCACCCCGGGCTGCGCTTGCCCGGCGCCTACGACCCGTTCGAGCTCAGCGTGCGCGCGGTGCTCGGCCAGCAGGTCTCGGTCGCGGCAGCGCGGACCCTGGCCGGGCGGCTGGTCACGCGTTGCGGCCAGGTCTTGCCGCAGCCGCTCGGGCCGCTGACCCATGCGTTCCCGGACGCCGCGACGCTCGCCCACGCCGAGCTCGATGGCCTGGGGCTGACCGGCGCGCGCCTCGCCTGCCTGCGCGCCTTGAGCGTTGCGGTCCGCGACGGAGCGGTGGACTTCGACGCCGAGCCGGCGACGCTACGCGACGCGCTCGGCAAGCTGCCGGGCTTCGGCCCCTGGACCATCGACTACGTGCTGCTGCGCGCGGCCGGCGACCCTGACGCGTTCCCGGCCGACGAC
>Ga0247727_10002982_pt1 | contig 38071 bp, 33 predicted proteins | sample WisWelCaveWW1625_FD_202498 | JGI IMG/M metagenome (GOLD analysis project Ga0247727, IMG submission 202498) | Biofilm microbial communities from Wishing Well Cave, Virginia, United States - WW16-25 | ecosystem: Environmental > Aquatic > Deep subsurface > Groundwater > Cave microbial mat | place...
GCATCGCTGCGCTCCTGATCAAAAGTGAATAGGACTCGGAGCAAAATAAGCTAGCAAGATATTGTTAAAAATCTAGTGGACTGTTTGTCCTCCATTGGACGTTTGTCCTCATGTCTTCGGTTGACGCCTATGCGCCTTTGCGGGAATGACATTGAGATTCATTTTTTGCTTTGCCGGCGCGCGACTTCCGCCAGATAAACGGCAAACAACTCCGGCTCGAGTGCTTTCATTTCGGTGCGCGCGTCGAAGTTAATTTGATCGTGCAAGTTGGCTTGATCGACGTATAAGCACAAACAAAATTGCCGCAGCCGTTGTTTGCGTTCCAGCATGAGCTCGCTGCCGAGCACGGAGCGTTAGTGCTGCAAGCTGAAAAAAAGAAAATTCCGCCCGCGCGGAATTTCCAGAATACCTTCACGCCAAGCTTCGAAAGGCCACAACGCGCGCGCTAATTTTTCAATCTCGCCCGTGAAGCGCAAACGCTGCAGAATGTTGCGCAGCTTGGGATGGATGAGTGTCAATTCATCCACGGCTTCGGGTTCGGCCAGCAAGGCGCACGCATAGCCAAGATTGGCTTCGGCCCAGCGTTTGAGCGCATAAGCAGAGTCGGCAAAATAAGCCCAGTGTGCAGGCACGGCTTGCTCTTGACACTGCGTGACTAAATGCAGCAGATCGTGATGGGCCGCTTGCCAGTTGTGCAAAACCAAATAGCAAATCCCGCGATGCAAAGTTTTTTCCTCTGCGGCGCAAAATCCTTCGGCTGTAAATTTTCCGGCCAATAAACGTTGTGCGATATGCTGCCGCAAAAAAATTATTGCGACAACTTCCATTTTCCCCGCCTTCCATAACTCCTCCGCTTCCCGCCAGAGCCGCGCGGTCTGTGCAGCAGACATGCGGGCATGCGCACCAACACTGTCCGCAAATTCGCATAGCGTGATGAGCCAATCCAGATCGGCCAGATATGGATCTATGCTCTTTGCTTTTACCAAGCTCTCCAACACTTGCGCCACTTCGAAGCGAGAAAAATGGAACAGCGCTTGTTCTTTGTGATCGACTGCGGGGGAAAAGAGGGTGGTTTGCATGCGATGATGAGCAGGGTTTGGTTAAGGCATGCCGCGTTGAAAATGTCTTTTTTGATAAGAACCGTGGGCCATACTTAAAAAATTCTTACCGCATAATCCTTCAAGGCTTGAACAACTTCTTCAGCTTTTTCTTCGCGGCTTCTTTCAACCGGTCGGTTTCGCTCTTCACGCTATCGGCGGCGGCGCGGCGCAGTTTTTCCGCTTCTTCTCTTTGTTTCGCCAGGAGCACATTAGCGCTGTCTGCGGCGGTTTTTTTTCGTTGTTCCAATTGCTGCTGCAGCAGATTGGTGGCTTGTGCAGCCACGCCTCTCACCAGATCTCCGCCGGAAATTTTTGCCTGCGGATCCTTTACAAAGCCGGTGATCGAGCCGGTCAAATCCACGTAGTCGTTTTGCAAGGGATCGACTTTTCGGTTCAACAAATCATTGACCAGGGCATTGGCTTGCTGATTCAACTCTTTTGCCGGCACACGCAGCTTGATCGCATAATCCAGCGATTGATCGATGCCGTTCGAGCCGGATACCACAAATTCGGTGTTCGCCACTTTGAAGCTGACGGGTTCGAGATGAAAACGTCCGTTGCGAATGCGGAAAGCAGGATGCAAATCTCTCAACGAAAGGGTTTTGTATTTTTCCATTTTCAGCGCTTCCGCCAATTTGGTCAGCGGCGGAAAATTGGCGAGCACGGCATCGGCGATTTTCATTGCGCCCTGGCTGTTCATCGTGCCGAAGAACGGCATCAAGCTGGAATCGACGTCGGTCGCGATTTGAAAATTCGAGCTGAAATTTCCTTCCAGGCCGTTCGCAATCGGCGCAAATCTTTGTACGGTCACGAAGCTTTCAAATGTTTGCCCGATGTTCAAATTATCTACTTTAAGATCTAACATAATATTCACCGGCTGGTCCGGCGGCGTGCTGTAGCGGCCGTTTATAACCACGGCGCCGTTGAGCATGTTCATGCTCACATCCTGCATGTGCAACGTGCGCTCTTTGAGCAGCATCGTGCCGCGCACGTTTTGAATTCTGAGCTTGTTGTATTTCACTTCTTGAAAAGCCGAGTTCAAGCTGAATTCGATTTTGTCCGGCAGCGCCACTGCGCTGAGGCCGGAGCTTTCTCCCGCCATCCAGGGATCGAGATCGAAATATTGCGATTGCAGCGTGAGCGCGGCCGTGAGCGTTTCATCTTTCATCACGTAAGGCAGAAGATTGTCAAGCGTGCCATGGGCTTGCAGATCGCTGTTGCCCAGCTTCATATTCAAATCGCTCAACTTCACGTTCGCAGGATTGAAAGTCAATTGCGCTTGCGCAATCGCCACGCGTTCGGGCATATTCGGCGTGTGAAAAAGCAGATCACGAAAGGAAAGATTGCCGGCCGCATGAAACTGCTCGTAGCGCCCTTGCTGTGCGTTCGACATCCGGCCCGCAAGGCTGAGGCTGGCATCGATCAATCCGCCCAGCTCGGTGCCGGGCGTTAGGGGAATGAGATTCTTGATCTCATTCAGATTGATCCGGCCGCGAATGCTGGCGTTGAGCTCCGGGTCGGAAACCGGCGTTTTGACCATCACGCTGGCATCAAACGGGTCGCGTCCCAGTTCAATGTGAAATTGCTTGAGATCAACCACGGTGTTGTCCAAATCGCCGCCCGGATGGTTCACGAATAAATGCAAATTCACATTATTGGCCGCCGTGGGCAATTGCGGATATTGGAACATGCCGTTGTTGACTTGCAATTGCGCATTAAAAGCGGGATAATGATTTTCGCGGTAGAGGCCCTTGGCTTCGCCTTGCAACGCGAACTGGCCGGAAGATTTGAGCTGCGCAAAATCTTTCGCGTAAATAGCGGGAATCAACGAGATGATATTTTTGAACTCATTCTGCGGCGCCTCGAATTTCATATCCAAATTCATGCTATCCCCTGCCATTGCAATCCAGCCGGCAAAGCGCAAAATCAAGTCGTTCAACCGCAGCTCGTTGTCCAACAAAGTGTATTTGTTCGCGGCCTTGTCGATGTCAACGTCGGCTTTCAACCGGGTGGTGGCTTTGTTCAAATAATTGACGCCGCCGGAGCCAAAGGACAGGCTATCGATATCCGTGAGCGTGCGCAAGCTGAAGCGGTCTTCCGTGAAATCTCCGCTGCCGCTGTGCTGCAAGCCTTTGATCACGGCGGTCAGGTCCGAAGCTTGATCGTAATAAACCACGTGCCCGTCGTTGATCGCATATTTTTGCAAGGCCATGTTGACGCCGGCTTTTTCTTTCGGTTGCGGCGGTGTGGTTTCTTTGGTGAGGTTCCAATTCACCGCGCCATCTTCCAGGGCGAGCAATCTAATGCGCGGCTCATCCAACGTGATGGCGCGAATTTCAATCGCGTCGCCAAACAGGCTGAACAAATCCAGGCTGGTTTGAAACTTTTTGAGCGTCACCAGTGTGTCTCCTGCGAACGGCGGATTATTGATGAGTGCAAGCCGGTCGAGGCTCACACTCACGTTCGGAAAATCCGAGAATAAATTCAGGCCGAGATCTGAAAATTCCAATTTAGCATTGAGCTGTTCGTTGGCCTGGGCTTTGACGAAAGCCATGATTTTGTCTTTGAACAAGAGCGGCACGAGAATAGCAGCAAGCAGAAACAGGCCGATCACCGCGCCGAGGAGAATCAATAATTTCTTCATGAAGCATTATCCTGAAATAATAGATCATTAATTTCTTCAATAGAAAGGCCGGTGGTTTTTGCGATCAGAGCCGGATCGACTTTCTCTTAACGGCGTTCAGAAAACTGATCAACACCTCTTTGGCTCGTTCGTTGCCAAAGACGCGTTTGAAAATAAAATCAGTGCGCGGGTCTGCGAATTGCATGGCAAAACCCTCCAAAAAATAATACGAAGCATGGCGGCTTGGCGAAATTAACAAAACTCTCCGGCGTTGGCAAGGTGAATTTTGAATTGCCGTTATTTTTAAGCCGGCCCCGCAGCCACCGCGCGTTGGTCAACCGCAAATTTTCTTTCTGCCCAGCTTGCCAGCCGCACGAACGGCAGGCCGATTAGAAAATACATCACCGCAACCAACGCGCCCAGGCCAAGATAATCGAAATCAATGCCGGCGAGGCGTTGATATTCGCGGGTCAGCTCCACCATGGCAATGACCGAAACGACGGACGAATCTTTGATCAACGAAATAAAATCATTGGTGACCGGCGGGATCACCAGGCGGAGGGCTTGCGGAATGATGACGTGCTGCAGCGCCTGCCAGCGCGTCATGCCCAGGGCCAGCGCTGCTTCCATTTGGCTGCGGGGAATGGAAAGAATGCCGGCGCGATAATTTTCAGCTTCATAGGCCGCATAATTGCATGCCAGCCCGGCCACGGCTGCGACGGCGGGAGTCAATTTGATGCCGAGCAATTGCGGCAAAGCATAATAAATGAACAGCAATTGCACTAACAAAGGCGTGCCGCGCACGGCTTCGATGTAAAAAGTTGCGGCGGCGGAAAAGGGAGCGGCGGCATACAAGCGCGTGAGCGCCAGAAACAATCCCAGGATCACCGCCAAAATCATGGAGGAAATCGACAAGCCGACGGTGGTGAGCGCGGCGCGGCCAAGCAAAGGCAGATAATCGTTGAAATATCTTTGCAATTTATCCTGCCAGGTTCTTTCCAAATTGTTTTCGCGCAAAAAAGCCTGCCAGGCGGTGGCTGGCGCGTCGCTGCGCCGCCGGTCGTTAAAAAATTCTGCGAGCCTCGGCGTCCATAAATTCCAGCGCTCGTAAATCGCCCGCACCGTGCCGTTGTCGATCAACTTCTGCAGCGCTTGATTCACTTCCTGCAACAGCACGGTATCTTGCTTGCGCATGCCGATGCCGTATTTCATTTCTCCAATCGGATTGCCCGCGAATTTCAGCTTGGGATTGGAAGCGCCGTAATATAATGCAATGGGATGATCCATGAGCACGGCCTCGAGACGCCCGAGCGCGAGGTCTTCATACGCCGTAATTTGCCCGTCATACGAGCGAATTTCAATGCCGGATTGCGCCTGCAAAATGCGTTCGGCCAAAGAGGCTTTTAGCGTGCCCACAGCCTTGCCGGTGCAATCGGCAAGACGGTTAATATCATACGTATCTTTGCGCACCGTCAATTGTTCAAAAGTGACGTAATATGGAATCGAGAAATTGATTTCCTGCTCGCGGTCGGGCGTGATTTCCAAGCCGTTGACCACGAGGTCATAATTATCGATGCGCAGGCCCGGCACTAGACCGTCCCATTGATTTTGCACGAACACCGGCTCACGCTGCAGCTCGGCGGCGAGCGCCGCGACCAAATCCACTTCGAACCCGAGCATACGGCTGGGATCGTCACGATCGGGGAAAATGAAAGGCGCGCCGCCTTCGGCATCGGCGGCCCAACGCAACGGAGGTTTCTGTGATGGTTGCGCCCAAATGCGAGAGCAAAAGAAGAAGATAAAAAATGTAGTTGAGATGGAAACCGAGAATAAATAGCGTCGTGGCGTGCATCGAAAAACCTCAGGCAGCATGATCATGCGGGCGTCCTTATAAAAATTTTTTTAGAAATTTGCGCGTGCGTTCGCTTTCTGGGGATGAAAATATTTTTTCCGGTGGGCCGGTTTCGACGATGTTGCCTTCTTCGAAATAAACAATCTTGTCGGCAACATCACGCGCGAAACGCATTTCGTGCGTCACGACGATTTGTGTCATGCCCTCGTCGTCGAGGGCTTTCATGACGTTGAGCACTTCATCAACCAGGCCGGGATCGAGCGCGGAAGTCGGTTCGTCATAGAGCATCACTTTCGGCTCCATGGCCAACGCCCGCGCAATGGCCGCGCGCTGTTGCTGGCCGCCGGAAAGTTGCGAAGGATAATGTTGCGCGTGCGTGGATAACCCCACTTTGCCGAGCAAATCCAGCGCTTTGCGCCGCGCTTGTTCTGCGGCCATGCCTTTGACCACCACCGGCGCCGTGGTGACGTTTTCCAGCACGGTGAGGTGGGGAAATAAATTGAAGCTTTGGAATACCATGCCCACATGCGTGCGCAGCCTGCGCGTGTTGCTGTGAAAATCCGAAGCCAGCGGCGCATGCCGATCGCGGCGTTCGAGCGTAATGCCGCCGATGGCGATCTTGCCCTGATCCATCGTTTCCAAACAATTCAAGCAGCGCAGGAAAGTGGATTTGCCGCAACCTGAAGGCCCGATCAACACCGTGAGCTCGCGCGCCTCGATTTGTAGATTCACTCCGCGCAGAACCTGGTTGTGTTGGAAGGATTTGTGCAGGTTTTCGACGGAAACAACGATGTTGTTCGCAGGCATCTATTACCTTTAAAAGTTGAATCGGTGAAATTTCAAAATTTATTTTACAGAAAGCCCCTGCCATAGTCAACAGCTTCTTTTAGGTGAAAGCTTGTGGCTCTCCCATAAATTGTGTTTGCAAAGACACTCTGCTGTGTTTTTTCGAACACCCAAATAATCTGCATAATTAAAATTTAAAACCATGTCCGTGTTCGATCAAACACTTTTGCGAGGCGTTTATCTTTTTAGGCATAGCCTGAAATTAGAAAATATCGGTTTACATGAACCGCCGAGGGTTAATTCGTCGTCTTATTTTGGCACAATGGTTGAATGATAATCAAACGACGTTTGACTATCATCATGGAATGGAGAATACGATGAAAAAAATTGTGGCTTTTTTTTTAATCCCGGCGTTACTGATTTGCATCTTGGGTTGTGGCGCTAGCAACCGCACAAAAGGTGGTGTGATTGGCGCGACTACCGGCGGCGTCATCGGCGGAGTCATTGGCAAACAAGCCGGCAATACCGCGGTCGGCGCAATTCTGGGTGCGGTCGTAGGCGGCGCCGCAGGAATTTATATTGGGAACTACATGGATAAGCAAGCCGCAGAAATGCGCCGCGACCTCGAAGGCGCAAAGGTGACGCGTGTCGGCGAAGGCATTAAAATTACGTTCGATTCGGGAATTCTTTTTGATGTCGACAAATCGGCGTTGCGCAGTGAAAGCAGGCAAAATATTTCGGATCTTGCCCGCATTCTCAACAAATACGAAGATACAAATATCTTGATCGAAGGACACACCGATGCCACCGGTTCTGACGACCACAATATGGAGTTGTCCCGTTCGCGCGCTCACTCGGTGGCGAATTATCTTAATAATCTTAGTGTGAGTCCCTCGCGCTTTTCGATCATGGGATATGGCGAAGATCAACCGATTGCTTCCAACGATGACGAAGGCAGCAGGCAGGTGAATCGCCGGGTTGAAATTGCGATCATGGCCAATGGAAAATTGAAAAAGGCCGCCGAACAGGCAAGTAGCTAAAAAGCGTGAGAACCTGCGTTGCAATCCGTGAAGGTTGTGCGCGAAGGTTATGAAGGCCGAGCGATGAAAAAGTTTTTCTTTATATTATTGTCCGCCGGCGGCATTTTCCTCTTGTTCTCCACCGGCGAACGATTGGGAAGCCCCAATGCACCGCTGACCCGAAGTGAAGTTGAAGTTGATGGAAAAGTGAGTGCTTGGGAAAGTTCAACGGCAATGAATCTTTCCTCTCAAGAGAATCGGCAGGCAATACAGACACCGGCATCTTTTACGAATGCCCGCGCAACTGAAAATGTGACCGACGAGTTTAGATTCTCCTGGCTTTATGGAACTGCAGCGTTGTTGCTGATGGTCCTTTCGATTGCAATGATCTGGAAGCGGAAACAACGGCAAGATACGGAAGTGAACCTCAAAACCAAATCCAGGTTTGGAGAAATTGATTTATCGCATGTGCGCCGTCCTCCGCTTCATCGGCGACAGAAGGAAAAGATTTTGATGTAAAAGAATGTGGTTTCCACCAAACGCGCTTGTGACTGATTCGCCTGAATTCCAAACGGAATTTGGCTCGCCCCTCGGCCATATTCTTCTCGGAACAAAAGCGTGGATTAGATGCAGTAGCGTTACTGTGAAAAAGCCCCGATTGAATCGGGGCTTTTATTCGAGCAACTATGCGATTGTTTTTGCGGAAAAGGTGGTTAAAACTTTAGGACGAAATGGTCTTTTCCTCTAAAAGCCGGTCGCTATCACCATACAGAACCTCTTCACATAAGCGGTGATTGAATTCCAGGTTATGGAAAAGGAAAATATGAAAAATTTTTTGAAACCTGGAATATGAATAAGGCCAAGGACGGGCCAATTCCGCAGTTGAAGTTGGATTGTGAAGACCAAGAGCCCGGCCGGAAATCCGGATCCGGGCTCTGTTTATTTGAATCGAACCCTTTTCAAGGTTTTAAACCTTGAAAGGGTGTGATCGATTCGGGCTCTGATGAATCGAACTTGACAGAATGCGCATTATCATGCAGATTTTATCGCTTTCTTTATTGCTGCTCATCAATTTGCTGCCGGTCGGTTGCGCGACGCATGAAGAAATTTCGCTTAATCGTATCGAGAGCATGCCGGTTACGCTGGCGGAAGTGATCGATTCGGTCGCCGTGGGCCAGGAAGTATGGTTTAAAATAACCGCGAGCACACCCAGCCCATGCTGGAAATTTCATCACATGGAAAATACGCGCGATAAAAACGAAGTTCTGATTACGGTATATGCGGAATATGTGGACCAGCCTTGCATCCAAACCACGAGCACGATTGAAGCAGCGGGCTCGCTGGTGCTGCATGAGCCCGGAGTTTATACGTTTAAATTTTGGCAGGAACAAGGAAGGACGCTGAATAAAAAAGTCGTTGTAGAGTAAAAAGCGAAATGACTCGGCAATACAACCCCGTCACCGGGGTTCTGAGCAATCCCCCCATTTCATGACGGAATGGAGGGATTTTTATTTTAGAACGGAATGGGAGCATCTAAAAAAAGCATTGACATTGTGCGGACGCTTTAATTATTTATGCTTCCGGAAACATCGGAGCAATTTTAGTTTGCCTCTCATTTAACATCATGTTCGAACTTTCATGCTCTACAGGTGAAGCTATGGCAGAAGTTTTGGAGCGGAGATTGCCGCTTTCCTCAATTTACGAGGAGTTCAATATGTCTCCCGCCCGGGATTATCACAATAATTTTGCGTTCAGAATTTGCGCCTTTTTTGACCGCGCGCTCGAACAAAGTGAGCTGACGCCAAAGTTCGACACCTTTCGTTATTTAGACGATTGGCTGATCAATGCTTTTGGTGATTTCAAGAATGCCGCACGGTTGGAAGGTTTTATCGCAGGATTGCGCCGCTTTGGCGCTTCCCATCGCTTTATTCAAAAGAAACTCGAAGAATATACCGGCATGGGCACAATTCACCCGGGTTATGCGCCGGATATTTTTATAGTGGAAAAAACCCAACGCAACAACGAATTCGCCGTTCCGCTCTTGGTTTTTGAAATCACTTCCAAGCATTCTCGGGAAAACGATTTATTTTTTAAGCCGTATTTTTATGAAAGCCTCGGCGTGCAAGAATACTTCATTGGCGAGCCGGAAATTGAAACAGGCACGATTATTCGCGCTTACCGCTTGGAGAAAAACTTATATCAACCCATCTTGCCGGAAGGCGAGGCTTACTTTTCTATCGTGCTCGGACTGGTTCTGCCAAAATACTGGGAGATTTAAGCGATCCTCTCAATTCTCTCCACTGAGCTTGATCAAAATATCCCACTGTGTTTTCGTCACCGGCATCACCGACAGCCGCGGAATTCTCACCAAGGCAAAATCCGCCAAAGCTTTTTGCTTTTTGACTTCTGCAAGCAACACCGGAGCCGGCAAACGTTTTTGAGGTGTGATTTCAATCACTACGAGTTTTGGATCTTTCTGTTTGGGATCGGCAAAAGGACCGCGGCTGACCGTAGCAACGCCGATCACGGATTTCTCCTCGCCGGTGTGATAGATAAAAGCCCGATCGCCTTTTTGCATCGCGCGCATGTGTTTGAGCGCCGCGTTGTTGCTCACGCCGTCCCACACGGTTTTGCCCTCACGCTCCAGATCCTCATAGCTGTATACTGACGGCTCGGTTTTTAGTAACCAGTAATTGGGCATTTGATTCTCCTTGCCAGGGTTTCGTTATTGATCCGTCATTCCCGCCCGTTTTTGATTTTGTTTTTCTTCCTCACAAAAACGCACGAGGCCTGCAAACAAAGCCGGCAAATCCCGGCGCGAAATATTCGGTGCGCGGCCATAGAGCAAAACTTCCACCGCCATTTTATTCGTCAAGGTAACTTCCGGCACACTGGTGTTCTGTTGCAAACGCACGCGTGTGGCCGGCAATTTTTCAAAAGAAACTTTGATCGCCTCGGCCAGGCGCTGCCCGGCTTGATTGCCGGGATAATTCGTGCATTGCACCAGCAGCGAATCGGAATTTCCGTAGCGATAGCCGAGCTTCACATACCAGCCCGTGGGAATGCGATTGACTTTTTCTATGCGCACGTTTGCCGCCATGGTGCTGTCTTGTTGGCGCACCATCACGACTTGCGCGCCGGTCCAATACAAAGAATCGGCAAGCAATTGCGCCAATTGCAAGTTCGCTTGCGCCGCGGTGAAATTCGCCGGAAAGTGATCGCCCAATTCCATTCCTCCCAGCGCCGCATCGATGATAATTGTTTGATCGTGCAGCACGCCGTTGTAATGCGGATGCAAGCGCGCATTGCGGATTTGGCTTTGGTCGGTTTTCATCATCATGGCGCGCTGATCTGTGGCAAAACCGCGCGCGTAAATTTTCATATGATATTCGCCGGCCGCAAGATCGGAGAGGAAAAAGCTGCCGTAAGCATCGGTCACGGTGCGCAATGAATCGTCAATCACGATTTGTGCGGACGGCACGCGCGCGGCAGTGGCATCGTGGCTCACGATGCCGCTCAACACGCGCATCGTGCCGGGCGGCGCGAGGGTGAGAGCGAACGCTTGGCGATGGCCGTCGGCTTCCGCAATAATTTGCGCAGTTCCAATTTCCGGCGGCGCTTGAAAATATGCCCGGCCCCGACCTCGTTGCAACGGCGCCGTTTCGACGCTAACTTTGCCGCGATCGGCAAACATTTTGATCGCCGTTCCCTCCCACACCGGCTCGCCTTCCGCATCTTTTAAAATTAAATCTATCGGCAAAAGAGCAACGCCGTCCCCGGGCAAATTCTCCGCGGGCGCGGCAAATTGAATCTCCGCTGTGGGCGAGGCGATAACGAGCGTATCCGTGCGCGGCAAATTATGATTTTTGAAGAGATTTTGCAAATCGACTTGCACCAGATGCGGGCCGTTCGTCAACGGTGAATCGGGTTGAAAGAAAAGCCGTTTTTGCGCCAGGTCCAATTTTGCCAGAACGTTTGTGCCATCGAGGCGCATCATGACTGAAGCAGAATAAAGCAACAGGGATTGATTCGGACGATTCGCACGCGAGGAAACGCCGTCGGATAAAGCATAAACGATTTCGGGATTTTTTTCGCGCGTGAGGGCGGCGGGCTTGATCATTTTGGCGCTGGGAATGCCGCCGGCGGCCCAGCGCGCCAATCCCAAAAAAATACCGTAGGCTTCACGGCGATTGTATTCCAATTTCAGCAATCGTTTTTCTTCGGCAGGATTGGAATAAAAAGAAGATTCGAGTAGAATGGCCGGAATGCGCGAAACCCGCAACAGGCCGAAGCCGGCCGGGTAAATCAGCTTGTCGGACAGCAAACCTTCCGGCGACATTTGCGGCAGGCGCAACGCTTCAACCAGGCCGAAATAAATCTGCCGCGCCAAGTCCATGCTGAGAGGCGAATAATCGGGATGGGAATGATAAAACACGGCGGCATAATTTGCCTGGGGATTCTCGCCGGCATTGTGATGCAGTGAAATCATGAAATCGCAGCCGGCGTTTGCGGCAAGATCGGCGCGTTCTTGCAATGACACGAAGTGATCGTCGTTGCGCGTCAGCACCACTTGTGCGCCAGCCAGCTCCAAAAATTCTTTGAGCGCACGCGCGACGTTCAAGTTCATGACGGCTTCTTCTTTTCCGGTCGGGCCGCGTTTATAACCGGGCAGATGCGACAAACCGCCGTGCCCGGGATCGAGCGCGATTTTGAACGGCGCGAGATAACGGGCGTAAGGCGGAATCGCGTAATGCGTAGCGGGCAAATTCTGCCATTCACGCAAGGCGAGTTTGGTGCTGGTGCAGCCCGGGATACCAGCAATAATTAGCGTTAGCCCCAGCCGCCGCTTAAGCCGTGCCAGAAAAATAAAAGTCATATCCTGATTTGGACCTTTTACTAAGCAATGCCGATTAAATAACCTGCTCATTTGATCTGTCATGCCCGAGTGCTTTAATCGGGCATCCAGGCGGCATAAAATGGATTCCCGCTTAAAGACTTGCGGGAATGACATGATGGCCTCAGTCGGCCAAACTTTTTGCTCACTTCATTAGGCTCGGCTTGATTTTGATTTTGCCGGCGCCCGGGCAAAACCGCGCAGCAGCGCCGCGATAATGCCGAAATTACCTTTTAACAGTTCTTTCCCCACGAACACCAAAGACAACGCCGCAATGCACCAGGGAATCGTCAGCCAATGATACCAACGCGCATAGCGGCGAAAAAAAATCAGATTGTGCTCTACTTTGAGTTTGGTTTTGAAGGGCGTCAAGCCGCCGCCGCTGAAGGCTGAAACTTTGTGCCACAGTGTGGCTTGCGGCACATAAACCAGACGATAACCGGCGCGGCGCGCACGCTCGGAAAGATCGGCGTCTTCGCAGTAAATGGGATAGTAAGCCGGATCGAACTCGCCCACTTGTTCCAAAACGGCGCGGCGAATGAGCATGGCGCAACCGGTAACATATTCGGTATCGGTGATTTGATCGTATTGTCCGCGATCGTTCTCGCGCAAGCCGCGATGTGAAATCACGCCGGTAAAAAAATTGACGCGGCCGCCGGCATACCAAAGTTTTTCAGGCTGCGACTGATAATAAATCTTCGGCGCCAAAATTCCAATGCGCGTATCCCCGGCGGCGGTTTTCATCAAGCACGACAATAAATTGGAATCAACAAGAATGTCATTGTTCAACAAAAACACCCAATCGGCGCCGTGCGCGATTGCATAACGCATGCCGACATTGTTGCCTTCGCCAAAGCCGAGGTTCTTTCCGTTTTCCAGCAGGAGGGCTTGTGGATATTGCCTGCGCACGTCAGCCTGGCTGCCGTCGTTAGAGCCGTTATCAACGACGATGATTTTAAAGTTGGGATAAGTCATTTGCTGCACCGAGGCGAGGGTTTCGAGCAGCAACGATTTGCCGTTCAGATTGAGGATAATGCAATAAACCAGGGAAGAGGACATAAAAGCTGAAAGGGAGAGTGGGAGAAAGGGAGAGTGGGTGACATCGCCCTTTCTCCCCATGTTAAGTTCGAGATTTCATCACAAATTCAAGCGTGTCATTCAGCGAGGAATCCAGAAAGGGGGCGAGAGCCGGCTTGCCGCTCCTTACGGCTTGTGACACATAGCATTGTACTTGATCTTAAAAAGTTCCTTACAGGATGACAGCCGGGTGTTGCTTGGCGGACGAATGCAGTGAGCAAGAACCGCCGGTGAATAGTTACCGCCGCTCCTGGTTGAACCCTAATTCTTTTTTGATAAAATAAAACGGCGCTTGCGCGTTGGCGGCGGTGATCATCTCGCCGAGCAAGCCGATGGAAACCGCTTGCACGCCGATGATCATCAACAATAATCCCAAAAAAAGCAGCGGGCGGTTGGAAAGATATTTCGACCAAAACAATTTTTCGATGGCGAGATAAGCCATAACGCCGGAGCCGAGCACGAAACAGAGCATGCCGGCGACGCCGAAAAGATGCAACGGCCGTTTGGTGTAGCGCGTGAGAAACAGCACGGTGAGCAAATCGAAAAAGCCTTTGGTGAAGCGCGAGGGCCCGAATTTGCTTTTGCCGTATTTGCGCAGATGATGCTGCACCTCGATCTCGCCCACGCGAAAGCCGACTTGATGCGCCAGCACCGGCAAAAAGCGATGCAGCTCGCCGTAGACGTGAATCGATTGCGTCACGTCGCGGCGGTAAATTTTCAAGCCGCAATTGATGTCGTGCAAGCGCAAGCCGGTGAACCAATCGGTGACGCGATTGAAAATTTTCGAGGTAAATTTTTTGATGAACGGGTCTTTGCGATTTTTTTTCCAGCCGGAAACCAGGTCGAAGCCGCGATGCAGCTCGTGCAACAAGTTTTTGATTTCAGCCGGATCGTCCTGCAAATCGGCGTCCATCGTGACGATATATTGGCCGTTCGCACGGCGAAAGCCGGCGGCCAAAGCGGCGGATTTGCCGAAATTCCGGCGAAACTGAATCACACGCACACGGCCATCGCGGCGTTGAATTTCTGACAAGACTTCAAAGGAGCGGTCGCGCGAGCCGTCGTCGACAAAAATGATTTCCGCGCGCAGGCGCAAATCTCGCAACGCCGCAGAAATTTTTTCATGCAATTCTTGCAGCGCCTCGGCTTCGTTCAATAAGGGCACCACGATGGAAAGCTCGAGCCCGCCTCTGCCCCCCGGAAAAAATGCCGGTTGCGGCCGGGCATGCGGCCGGGAATTGGTGTTCGTGGGAGCAGCAGCGGGTGCTTTGGCGGCCGGAGCAGGCGCAGCCTCGGCGTTAGGATCTTTGTGGGATTGCCGCGCACGCGGCGGAGATCGCCGCCGCCGCCGCGGTCTCGGTCTGTTTTCAGCAGGATTGGATTCGTTCATCTCATCTGCCCGGGTTGCGTGGAATCGGCGCTCGCGCCGTTGCTGCGTGAGGAAGAAAGATCGATGCGCACGGCCGAAGGCGGCACACGCAGGCTAAATTCCCGGGGGGAAATTTTGCCGTTGACTTGCACGCGATCGTAATAAATCGTGAAGCGCTCGCGCTGGCCGGGGCGATCGAGTTGCAGCCATTGCGGCAGCCAAATGCCGTTAGCTTTGCGGAAACGGCGAAAGGTTTGCCGGCTGTACAATTTTCCTTCACGATCGCGCTGTTCCGCTTTGGTAACCACGCCGCGCTCGCGATCGATCCAAAAACTCATCTGCCATTCGCCGCGGCGGCCGTCCAGGCGCAGCGCCTCGTCTTCAGCGGTCATTGCAAACGTGCTGTCTAACGGCGGCAAGATCGCGCCCACGATGCCGCTCAACATTTCATCGTAAGTGACTTCCACTTGAAACAAAACCAGCCGGCGCAATTGCCCGGCTTCACCGAAGAAATAAGTGTTCTCGAACGGCGAATAGCTTTCGAAACGTTTGCGATCGGCAAAAAAGAAGCCGGCATCCACGCCGAACATGCCTTCGGCTTTGACGAACATGGAATCAGGTTGGCGCGTCAACACGGTGGCCGAAGCCACGACCTGGTTTTGCGGCGAATCGATGATGAGCTTGCCCAAACCGCGGAACGTTTGCAAGCGGCGATAGTTTTCGGCGACTTGCAAATAAATCGTTTCCGGTTTCATTCCGGCTTCCACTTGCAGCGTGCGTGAGGAGCCGGCACAACCGGCCAGAATAAAGCAAAAAATGGGCATCAGAATTTCTGCCCGTATGCCGCAACGCCGGCGGCTTGCCTGCAAACCTCCCGAGCCCTCTGCCCGGACGGCGAAAGGCCGCGGTCCTGCCATCATTTTATTGTCCATTCGCTTCGCGGCTCAATCCTAACTTTTGTAAAAGGCTTTTGCGGCTGCCATCCAGGTCCAGCGCTTTTTGCCAATATGTGCGCGCCTGCTCCGGCTGGTTGAGTTTGTCGTAGACGTCGCCGAGATGTTCCATCACCTCGGCAGAAGTATCGCGCACGGCAACGGATTTGAGAATGTATTCCAACGCTTGCCGGTATTCCCGGCGTTGATAATGGATCCAGCCAATGGTGTCGAGAAACGCGCCGTTGTTAGGCTCGGCTTTGATCGCGCGCTGCGCCATTTCCAAAGCATGCTCGAGGCGGGCCGCTCTTTCCGACAAGCTATAGGCAAAATTGTTCAACAGCGTGGCATTTTCCGGTTCAATTTTAAGCGCGCTTTCATAAACCGAATCGGATTCGGCGTGGCGGCCCAATTCGTCGAGCGTGGTTGCAAGCGTGCCCATCCAGGCGGTGTTGTCCGGCTGCATGGCCAGAGCGCGTTCCAGATAAACGACTGCTTCGGAGTGCCGGCGTTGCTGGCTTAAAGAAAGGCCGAGATAAAAATGCACGATGGGATTATCCGGCGCAAGATGCAGCGCGCGCTGGTAACTTTGCAGCGCAGTTTCATGTTGGTTCATCAGCGTGCGCGCGTTGCCGAGCAGCACCCAGGCTTCCAGGTCGTTTTCGTTTAACTGCACGGCCTTTTCGAAATTTGCCGCGGCCATTTGCATGCGATTGCCGGCCAGGGCCATCCGGCCGAGCAAAACATAGCCGGGCGCGTTTTGCGGCGAGCGGCGCGTCCACTCTTCCACCGTCTTCAGCGCGGCCGCAGTGTCGCCGCGGGTGATATAAAGCTCGCTCAAAATTTGAACGTTGCGAAAGCCGCTGGAATCGCTCCGCACTTGCTTTTTGACGGTGTTGATCGCGCGATCGAGCGTGCGCTCGGCGCGGAGGCTGTCGCCTTTGCGCCGCTGCAGATCGCTGATTTGAATCAACAGGCGCACGTCGGAAGAATCTTTGCGCCAGCGATTTTGCAGTGCGAAAATGGCGCGCTCCATGTGTGCGTTGGCTTTGAGCGTATCGCCCGCTTGCCGGTATAAAGCGAACAATTCAACCAGCGACAGCAAATCCGTGGAATCGCCGGCCACGCTTTCTTCAACCAGGATGATCATCTTGGCTTTCTGGCCGGAAACCAAATAGGCCTCCTTCAATTTCTCGCGCACCTGGCGCAAATCGGGATTGCGGCTCAAAACTTTTTCATACCAGGCGATCAAACCGGCGGTGTCATTTTGCGCGGCATAGAGCGTGGCAATGGCGAGATAACCGCGCTCATCATCAGGCGAATCTTTGAGGTAATATGCGAAAGCGTCGCGCGCTTCGGGATATTTTTTCAAGGCCAAATATAAAGAGCCGAGCGCCCACCATTCGCGCGGGCCGGCTTTGCCGCCATCGACCAAACGTTGATAAACCGCCGCCGCCTGCTCGGGCTGGCGCGTGGCGGTGTAATATGCGGCCAGATGATAAAGCGCCGTGGTGTTGTCGGGATCGAGCTCCAGCAGTTTTTTGTATTCCTGCATCGCCGCGCCGGCATTGCCCATTCTTTGATAAATGACCGCAAGGTTTTCGTGGGACTCGAGATCGTTGGGATCCAGCCGCAACGCGCGTTTGAAAGCTTGCTCCGCGCCGTCGAGGCGATCGAGCTTGCCATAAACTTCGCCAATGGCATTGAACAAAGAAACCGAGGCGGAATCGTACCATTGCGCTTGCTGATAAGCAATTAATGCCGAGGCATATTCGCCTTGCATTTCGGCAAGCGCGCCCTGAATGATCAATTCCGCAGCGCGGGGATCGGCGTGGGCGATGGACTTGCTGGTGAGAGGTGCGGCTGATTTAGGGGAAACCGTTTTTTTCGAAGCAGCGCAGCTCCATCCTAAACTAGCGGCGCAGAGGAGCAGGATAAAATATCGTCCGGGATTTTTCATGAGCGCAAATTTCTAGTTGGAGTATTTCTCAAAACCATGCGCCACAGGCGCGGCTGACGGGATAAAATTTTGTAAGAGTTTAGCCGGCTGAAGCCATCATGTCATTCTGGAAGAATCAGATTGTGTGAAAACGTCATTGCGAGCGCAGCGAAGCAATCCCGGTGCGTGCACGTATTGGAGTTAGAGATTGCTTCGCTGCGCTCGCAATGACAAATTCGAGCGTTTTCACACAGTCTGAATCTTTTTAAGCATTTAGTAAAATGTCCAAATGCAGAGTATCCCCAGTGCTGAAAAAGATTCTTTCAGAATGACAGGGCTAGGGGATTCAACTCTTACAATTTCCGATTATTTTTCTCTCAGCAATATAATTTACCGGCGCTGAAATAACAAGCGGTTTTCTCGGCAGGATGACAGCGAGTTCTTACTTGGCGAACAAACTGCCAATAGGAAGAAGAATGCTGAATCGTGTTCCCAATTTCGGTGCGCTGGCAACGGTGATCTGGCCGCCGTGCTCTTCCACAATTCTTTTTACCAGCACCAGGCCCAAACCTGAGCCACCCGGCTTGGTGGTAAAATTGGGTTGAAAAAGACGGGATTGCATTTCAGGAGCAAGCCCGGGGCCGTTGTCAGTAATTTCCAAAATGATGCGCCCGCTCTCGATGCGCGTGGTCAGGTTCAATTCGCAACGTTTGGGCTGAACCGCTTCCACGGCGTTTTTAATTAAATTATTCAACAAGCGCTTGATTTGCTCGCGATCCAACAGCAGCAGCGGCAAAGCAGTATCGAGATCAAGCTCAAACCGAACGTTCGCGCCGTCCGCTTCATATAGCCGCACGGCCAGTTGAATAATTTCGTTGAGATTTTCCGGCTGCAACTGCGCCTGCGGCAGGCGCGCGAAAGCGGAAAATTCTTCCGCCAAATGGCGCAGGCTGGACAATTCTTCCTCAATGCTTTGAAAAGATTCTTGCAGCGCGGGCTGCGCCAGCATGGCCTCGCCCAACTTTTGCCGCATGCGATAGAGCGCGAGTTGGATTGGCGTCAAAGGGTTTTTAATTTCATGCGAAACCTCCTGCGCGACTTCGCGCCATGCCGCCAATCTTTCTGCGGCAATGAGCTTGGCGCGATGGGCGCGCAAATCTCGAATCATGTTGTTGAAAGCGGCCACCAATTGCCCGATTTCATCCGGCGCGGCCGCTTGCGCTTGCGCCTCTAAATCACCCGCCGCGACTTTTGCCGTAACGCCGATCAAATCTTCGAGGGGATGGCTCAAGCGCCGCGACCAGCGGCGCGCGAGCAAAACCGCCAACAAACTCAACGCCATAATCATCGCCGTAGCAGCGCTCCAAATGAGCTGGTCTTGCAAGGCCTTTTCTTTAATCAAAGTGAGGGAATTATAAACGCGCATGGTTTGCGTGAGCCGGTTTTTTGCCGCAATAATTTCGGGAGCGAGGGCATAGCCGAGAACCACCATTTCGTTTGCGCCCGCAGGCAGCCACACCCGGCAATGGCCGCTTGCCTCTGCCGGCGATCGCGAAGATTGCAGCTCTTGCAGCTCGCTGCCAGTTTGCCCCCAAATTTCACGCATGCGCTCTTCATCGAAAATATCGGCGATTTCAACCTGATCGCGGCGCGCGGAGGCGACGCGGTGAAGTTTTTCACCGGCGCGCCGCCATTTAAAATAATAATCAAGGCCGCTGCGCGCCAGCAATGCCGGGCCGGGGCTGCTGTCGATGAAAGCCTGCGCGAGCTTCATGCCGGTATCTTCACATTGTGCTTTCAAAGCTGCGACGGCTTTCAGCATGGCGGATTCAACTTCGGGAACGAGCAGAACGTCGGCGGTGTTGGTGGCGAGCGTGCTCACTAAAAAAATGAGCGGTACGGTGGGAACGAGAGAGAAAAGCAAAAAGATCGTTGTGAGCCGGACTTGAAAGCGCGAGCGCCGGCGCGGATGCCACCACAAAAAGGCGAGATAGCCGGCCAGCGCGAGCAAAATTCCGGCAAGCCAAAAAATAAAAATCTTCATAGATGGAAAAAATAGACCTGCCGGGTTTTAAAACCCGGCAGATCATTGAGAGTGCTACCCGCCCATCCGCTTGCGCTTCAAAAGAAATTGCATTAAGCCGCGATCGAAATCCGTGGCCGTATCCAGCAAGTTGTAATCGATGCGATGCTCGCGGCATTGGCGTTTGAGCCAGGCGAGATATTCATCGATTTCCTTTTGCACGGCGGCGCGAATGTGATGCGGCTGCGCCGGCAAACGCGCGCCGGATTCGGCGTCCGCAAAAATCGCGTCCTCGCGAAATTCGAAACGATAGTCGAGACGATCTAAAATTTGAAACGCCAGCACTTCGTGATGGCGATGGCGAAAATGCTTCAATCCCGCCAAAATGTTTTTGGGATCGGCGTCGAGATCGCGCGGCATGAAATCCGAAAGAATGATCACCAGCCCGCGGCGCTTGATTTGTTCCGCCATTTTGTGCAAAGAACTTTCCCACTGCGCGCTGCCCGTGGCTTGTGCATTTTCCAATTCGCCGAGCAAGGCGGTGAGATAACTCATCACTGCGCGCGGCGGCAAATAGCGCGAGACTTGCTCGTGAAACAGTGCGAGGCCCACGGCGTCGCGCTGGTGCATCATCAAATAGCTCAACGCCGCGGCGAGATAGCCGGCGTATTGAAACTTGCTCACCCGGCCTTCATGCGCGATGCCCATCGAGGCGGATTGATCGATCAGCAAATAGCATTTCAGATTCGTTTCTTCTTCGAATTGCTTGACGTAAAAACGGTCGGTTTTGCCGTAAACTTTCCAATCGAGGTGGCGAATCTCATCGCCGGGCATGTATTGGCGGTGCTCCGCGAATTCGACGCTGAAGCCGTGATACGGGCTGCGATGCAAGCCGGTGATGAATCCTTCCACCACCAAACGCGCGCGCAAGCTCATATTGGCGAGGCGGGAGACGGTCGTCGGGTGAAGATATTTTCTGTAAAGAGGTTCTGTATTCATAAACGCATGGCATGATTCACAGTTCATTAGCAATTCACCATTCACAATTAGCAATTGACAATTGTTAATGGTGAATTGTTAACTGCCAATTGCTAATTGCTAATTGTGAATCATGCACTCTTCCCCTCTTTGATCAACTGCTCAATAATATCCAGCGCCGTCACGCCTTCGGCCTCGGCGGAAAAATTGGTGACGATGCGATGGCGCAACACCGGCCTGGCGACGGCGCGCACGTCTTCGACATCGGGCGTGGGGCGGCCGTCGAGAATCGCGCGGGTTTTGGCGCCCAGAATCAAATATTGCGAGGCGCGCGGCCCGGCGCCCCAGGTGATCCAATCTTTCACCACCTTCACGCTGCCGTTTTGATGCGGCCGCGTGTTGCGCGCCAGTTGCACGGCATAATCCACGACGTGATCCGAAACCGGCACTTCGCGCACCAGGCGCTGCAATGCCGTGATTTTTTCAGCATCCAAAATCCGTTTGAGATCTGGCAAACGGTTGCCGGTGGTGGCTTTGACGATTTGCTTTTCTTCTTCGTAGGTGGGATAGTTCACCCAGAGATTGAACATGAAGCGATCCAACTGCGCTTCCGGCAGCGGATAAGTTCCCTCTTGTTCGATCGGATTTTGCGTGGCCAAAACAAAGAACGGCTCGTCGAGTTTGTAAGTCGTGCCTGCAGCGGAAACTTCGTGCTCTTGCATGGCCTGCAACAACGCGGCCTGCGTCTTCGGCGGCGTACGGTTGATTTCATCCGCCAGCACCATGTTCGCAAACACCGGCCCGGGAATAAAACGAAAAGCTTTGCGGCCGGTCGTAGCGTCTTCATCGATAATTTCCGTGCCGGTGATATCCGAGGGCATGAGGTCGGGCGTGAATTGAATACGGTTGAATTTGAGCTGCAACACGGCTGCGAGCGTGCTGATCAACAGCGTCTTCGCCAGCCCCGGCACGCCCACCAGCAAACAATGCCCGCGTGCAAACAAGGAAATCAAAAGTTGATCGATGATTTCATTTTGGCCCACGATAACTTTACTGACTTCGGCAACAATATGCCGATGCGCTTCCTGGACTTCTTCTATGATGCCAACGTCTTTTGAAGTTAAATTCATCACAACAGCCTTTCCCACGAAATGATTATGCAGTTTTTAAAAAAGGTCGATCATGATAATTATTCAACCTTCCAAATGCAATGATTTTGATGCCGCCGGCGAAAGGTTTCACTAGGAAATATCTCATGGAGAAACGTAGCGCAGTCATCCTGACTGCAGGCAGATACATCGTTGTGAGTGAAGCTTGCTCCCCTCCGCGAATCCATTTGCGTTTGTGGAGAGATTTTCTAAATTTTGCCGGGTTGTTATTAGGACGACAATTTTAAGTCGCCACTGATCTCACTGTCATTCAGAGGAACCTTGTGAAGAACTACCGATTGTACTAGTCCTTCACAAGATTCTTGCTGAATGACAGGCTTGAATTCGTGATGAAATCTCTAAACTTGTACCGCCGCTCAAATCGGAGGATGTTGTGGAGCCCGTAAACCTCAAGCTGGTTGCAATTGAAAAGCCCGAAGCCATGAACTTCATTCTCGGGCAAAGCCATTTTATTAAAACCGTGGAAGACCTGCACGAAACCTTGATCGGCGCGGTTCCGGGCATCAAATTCGGCGCGGCGTTTTGCGAAGCCAGCGGCCCGCGCTTGGTGCGCTGGAGCGGAACCGACGAAGAGTGCCTCACGTTGGCCAAAAAAAATTTACACGCCATCGGCGCAGGACACAGCTTTATCATTTTTCTGGCAAATGCTTTTCCCATTAACGTTCTAAACGCAATCAAGAACGTGCCCGAAGTTTGCCGCATTTTTTGCGCGACCGCCAATCCCGTGCAGGTGATCGTTGCCGAATCCGAACAGGGCCGCGGCATTCTCGGCGTGATCGACGGCGGCTCGCCGCTGGGCCTCGAAGGCGAGCAGGAGATTCGAGAGAGAAAAGAATTGTTGCGGCGGTTTGGATATAAGTTTTAAGGAGCAGCGATTCAATAACTTTCCGTTGTGCTAATTGCCAAATATTCAAAACCAAGCTGAAAGGAAGGTTTTATGGCAAGCAAACGGTTCTATATAAACGCATTCTGGCTGCTGCTGATTTTGCTTTGCGCCGCAGCCGGCGAGGCGCAAAACCGATGGAACTTGAAAACAACGGGCGTCGGCTCTGGGTTTGGTTTGGCCGTTGCGCTCAATCCGCAAAATTCCAATACGGTTTATGCCAGCGGCAGCGCCTTTGGTACAAGCTATGATAAAGGCGAGACCTGGAAATTTTCATCAGTACCAGGCGGCCTCGTTGACACCCGTATAATTGTCGTGCACCCTGTGGATACGACAATAATATTTTTAGGAGGAAATCCTACAGGTTTGTTCAAATCATCCGATAACGGCAAAAACTGGAAAGGTGTGCTGGCAACCGTCGGGTTCAATGGCGTTTCCGTAGTCGTGGATCCGTTGCATCCGGACACGCTGTATTGTGGCAGCGTTCGCACCGGAGATTTTTATAGCAGTTATGATCGCGGCGAAACGTGGAGTTTGACTGCCGATTCTTTGGGCAGTTTCTGCTCGCTCGCGATTCGGCCGGATCATCCGAATGTTCTCGTTGGCGCCATGTCCGGCGAATTATTGAAATCGGTGGACTACGGCAAAACCTGGCGCCTGGTTTACCAACCTCAGAGCTCCGAAGTGCCGCGCGTGCTCTTCGATCCCATCAATCCCGATAATGTTTACGCTTCGATTTTCGGCGTCCCCGGCGATGCCGGTGTGGTGAAAAGCACGGATGGCGGCGATACCTGGCAGGCAGCGGGCTTATTTAATCGTGAAATTTGGGCTTTGGCGCTTAATCCTGCTCAGCCCCAAATTATTTATGGCGCCGATTATCGCGGGGCGGCATATCGCACTGTGGACGGCGGCGCAACTTGGTGCACGATCAAGCGCGGTTTGTCTCCAAACGGAGACGGGTGGATGCTTGCCGTCTCTCCCCAAAGCGAGGTTTATCTTGCAGAATCGGCTGCGGTATTCAAGCTGGCGCCGGATAGCTTACGTGTAGTAGAGCCACCGGAAAATTTTTCGTCGCAGGAAACCGGCACCGGTACTTCCATGCTCTTACGTTGGCAGCCGGTTGAGGTTTGCGACCAAGTCATTGCGCGTTATATGGTTTTGTATGGCACTGCCAGCGACGCTTACACCGATTCCATTGATGCCGGTTTGAACACAAGCATCATTATTTCTAATTTGCAAGACGGCGTGTTTCATTATGCCACTGTGGTTGCCATTAATCCTAACGGCCGGCGCAGCGAGCCGGCGCCCGAAATTCGATTCAAGCCCATGAGTGCGCCCCATGCTCCCAGGAATCTTGCCGCGCGCCACGGCTTGCGCGCCGCAAAATTATCCTGGGCAGCCAATACCGATCCGGATCTTCTCGGCTACAATGTTTATCGCAGTACGCAATCTGCCGCCGGATTTGAAAAAATCAATGCGGCGCCGGTCGCGGAGACTTTCTATGTTGACACCGGACTGACGGCGGGACGATTTTTTTATTCCCTCAAAGCGCTGGACAACACACAGATTGAAAGTGAGGCTTCCAATGTCATCGCTCTTCGTCCGATTACTTTGGAACAAGGCCTGCTCTTGCTCGACGCCACGCGCGATGGCAACGGCAGCGTTTCATCTCCTTCCGATGAGCAAGTGGACGGCTTTTATCGCCGTTTGCTCGCGAATTTTGCTTTTTCAGAATACGATGTGCGCACCGCAGGCTTTCCCGGCGACACTCTCGGCATTTACTCGGCCATCATTTGGCACAGCGATGATTTTTTAGGAAACAATGTTTCCAATGCGAGCACATTTTTGGCAGATTATCTGGAAGCGGGCGGCAAGCTGGTGCTCTCGGGCTGGAAAATTTTGAACAGTTTTACCGGAGGCCAATCGCCAAAGATTTTCAATGCCAACGATTTTGCCGCGAAATATCTGCACCTGGATACGGTTTGGACCACGACAGAACTCCAATTCACCGGCGCGAAAGGCGTTTTGCCCAGGTACGCCGATATTGAAGTCGATCCCGCGCGGGTTCCGAATACTGCTTGGAATGGGCGCTTCCGCGAGGTTCATGTCATTGCCCCGCGTGCGGGGGCCGAAGTCATGTTCAATTTCGGCGCTGCCGATCCGAGCTTTGCATTTAGCAATCGTCCCGTTGGTGTCAAATACATTTCCGATCAATACAAAATTGCGGTGCTCGGTTTTCCACTTTATTTCATGAAAGAAGAGCAAAGCCAAGCGGCTTTGACCACAATCTTGACCAAAGATTTCGGTCTCACCACCTCCGTCGCCGAGCCTTCGCCCGGATTGAAGCTGCCGGACCATTTTGTTTTGCTGCCGAATTATCCCAATCCTTTTCGTGAAACAACTAAAATGCACTTTGCCTTGTCTCAATCTGCACGCGTGCAAATTGAAATATTTAATTTATTGGGAGAACGGCTGGCCACAGTGGTGAATGAAAATTTTGCGGTCGGCCAGCATGCCGTGCCCTTGCAGCAGAGTTTGGGCAGCAACGGCGTTTATTTCTATCGCATGAAAGTGCTGCAAAACGGTATGACGGTTTTTCAACAAACGCGAAAGCTGGTGCTCGTGCGATAAGGTCATTTGGCCTGAACCACGATAATGAGATTGCTTCGCCGATAAAGCTGGCTCGCAATGACGGCGGCAGACACGCCCAGGTCATTGCGAGGCATCTTTTCGCCGAAGCAATCTCATGGCAATGTGATTCAAAAGATGAGATTGCTTCGCCGATAAAGCCGGCTCGCAATGACGGCGGCTTTTCAAACCAAGGATAATTCACCATGCCTGAGCTTCCTGAAGTTGAAACGGTTCGCCGCGGATTGCTGCGTGCGATTCTCGGCAAGAAAATCGCTGCGATAAAAATCCGCGAGACGCGGCTGCGTGTTCCAGTCAAACCGCAAAAGCTGCGGCGTTGGATTGTGGCGCAAAAAGTGGTTGACGTGCAGCGGCGCGCGAAATACGTTTTGTGCCGCATGGAAAATCAATCTCATCTTGTGATTCATCTCGGCATGAGCGGCCGGCTGCTATGGTGCGACGCCGCCCGCCCGCTGGAGAAACACGACCACATCCAATTTGCGTTGGAAGACGGCGGCGAGCTGCGCTTTCGCGATCCCCGGCGCTTCGGCATGGTGGACGCGATTGCGCCGGGGCAATTGGAAAAATACGCACATTTTCGGCATCTCGGCATCGAGCCGTTTTCCGAGGAGTTTGAAGGCGCAAGCTTGCATGCCCGCTCACGCGGTTTGTCCCGGCCGATTAAAAATTATTTGATGGACGGCAATAAAATCGTGGGCGTGGGAAATATTTACGCTAACGAAGCCTTGTTCCACGCCGGCATTCATCCGCAAAAACCCGCCGGCAAAGTGACGCTCGCGCAATGGCAAAAATTGGCCGGCGCCATTCGAGAAATCCTGCAAACCGCCATTGCCAACGGCGGCACCACACTCAATGATTTCTACAACAGCGACGGCGAAATGGGTTATTTCCAAAATCATTTGAAAGTGTATGGCCGCGAAAGCGAAAGCTGCCCGAGTTGCGGCGCCGCCATCCGGCGCATCGTGCAATTGGGGCGCAGCAGTTATTATTGCCCCAAATGCCAAAAAAAGTCCTAGCATTCAGCGCCTTTCTACCATGTCATCCTGTAAGGAACTTTTTAAGCACGAGCACTGCAAACTAAACTATCAAGCACCCCATCATGCCACATTCTCTGCGCCTCGCCGGTCTCCTCGCGTGGTTCTTTGCGCCGGCTTTTTTATACGCCCAATCTCCTCTGCGTTTCGAGCGCCTGTCTTTGGAACAAGGCGTTTCGCATGATCTGGTTTTTGCCATCCATCAAGACCGACAAGGCTTCATGTGGTTCGGCACGATGTATGGCCTGGTGAAATACGACGGCAGACGCTACACGATTTACAAGCACGACCCGGCGGATTCAAATTCCATTTCATTCAACGATATTATCGCGCTTCATGAAGACCGCGCCGGAGATTTATGGATCGGCACGTGGGGCGGCGGCTTGAATCGATTTAATCCGGCCACGGAAAAATTCACGCGCTTCATGCACGATGCGCAGGACACCAATAGCGTGCGCGACAATATCGTGTGGACGATTGCTGAAGACCAATCGGGCAACTTATGGATCGGCACACAATCCGGCCTGGATAAGCTCGTCGCCGCGCATGGGACCAATCGGTTTCAACATTATCGCTTGCCGGCTGCAAACGCGCAAAGCGCAATGAATCATTTCGTGCGCGTGATCCGGGTGGATAAAGCCGGCCGCGTTTGGATCGGAGCGACGAACGGCCTGTTCTGCATTGCCGTCGAATCCGGCCGGGAACGGATACGGCATTTCCGCCATGCGGCGCATGATTCCGCCGGCTTGAGCGACGATCACATCACCGCAATCTATCAAGATCGCGATGATAATTTATGGATCGGCACCGCCAACGGTTTGAATAAAATGATCGCTGCGCCCAAAACGGAAGCCGGTGTTGCTTTTCAACATTACCGGCACGAGGCGGCCGCGCCTTTCAGCCTGAGCAATAATCACATCGGGCCGATTTGCGAAGACCGTGAGGGCGCGCTCTGGATTGGAACGGGGCGCGGGCTCAATCGCTTCGACCGCGCCGCGCAAAAATTCATGCGCTTCCAACATGACCCGGCCGACCCGCATTCCTTGCGCACCAACTCCGTGGTCGCGTTGCACGCCGATTCCGCCGGTATTGTGTGGGTAGGCACTTATTTTGGCGGTGTGCATAAGCTGGTTTTGCGCGGCGCTCCTTTTGTTCACGTGCGTCATCAGCCGGGCAATGAAGCGAGTCTGAGCGGCGGTGGTGTGCGCGCTTTTTATCAAGAACAAACCGGCGCCAAAACCCTTGCGGGCTCGGAAGCCTCTGCTGGCATACTATGGATAGGTACGTTTGGCAGCTTGCAGCTGGAGCAAACTGCGGCACCGGAGGCACAGGCAACTCAATCTTCTGCGCGCAAAAATAATTTTCTGCACTATCGCGCGAATCCAAAAAGTTCGAGCGGCTTGCGCTCAAATTTGATTACAGCCCTTGCCGGCGATCGCTCCCATCACATTTGGGTCGGAACTCAAAATGGTGGGTTGACTCAAATCGATGCCGCCCGGCGCATGGTCACTTACCGGCATCAAGAGGCAGACAGCTCCAGCTTGAGCAGCAACAACGTGATTTGTCTTTATCTGGACCGCGCCGGAGATTTATGGATTGGAACCGACAATGGTTTGAACAAATTGGATCGCAACCGGCGGCGCTTTGTGCGCTATCAACATGCGCCCGGCCGCTCTCAAAGCTTGAGCGACAATCTCGTGCACACGATTTTTGAAGATCATTCCGGTGCATTATGGCTGGGAACTTATCGCGGCTTGAATCGGTTCGACCGCCAAACGAATACGTTCCGGCATTATCGCCACGATTTGCGCGACCCGCAGAGCTTGAGCAACGATTACGTCTACGCGCTTCACGAAGATCGAGCCGGAAATTTTTGGGTGGGAACCAGCGATGGCCTGAATCACTTCAATCGTGCGACGGAATCTTTCAAAGTGTACCGGGAAAAAGAGGGCCTGCCAAACGGCGTCATCTGCGGCATTTTGGAAGATCGCCTGGGGCGGTTGTGGTTGAGCACTAACAAAGGTTTGTCTTGTTTTGATCCGCAAACGGCAGTTTTCAAAAATTACGACACCGGCGACGGCTTGCAAAGCAACATGTTCAGCGTGGGCGCATGCTATCAAGACCGCGAAGGCCTCATGTATTTCGGCGGAATCAACGGCTATAACTATTTTCGTCCCGAATGGATTCAACGCGAGGCGTTCAAGCCGCCGGTGGCGTTGACGGCGGTAAAAATTTTTGAGCAACCGGTTTCATCTTTGCAGCGCAGCAGCGGGGAATTGGTATTGCCTCACCATCGTAATTTTCTCTCTTTCGAGTTTGCGGCGCTGAGTTTCGCGCAGCCGGAAAAGAACCGGTATGCCTATCGCCTCGAGGGCGTGGATCGCGATTGGGTTTTTGCCGGGCCGAAAAACTCCGCGAGCTATACCAACGTGCCGCCCGGGCGCTATCATTTTCGCGTTAAGGCGGCCAATCATGACGGCGTTTGGAATGAAAAAGAAGCTAGGTTTGCATTTGTGATTACACCGCCGTTTTGGCGGAGGTGGTGGTTTTATGCTCTGGTTCTCAGCGCCGTGATTTTTTTCGTGCTCTTTTGGCATCGCCGGCGTTTGCAGAGTGAGCGCGAGCGCGTTGCCGAAATCGAAAGCATCAAAAGCAAAGAGCGGCTCAAACGCTTTCAAGAAGTGGAACAAGCGCGCCTGGAAGAGCGCGAAGCCGTGCGCAAAAAGATCGCCGCGGATTTTCACGACGAATCCGGCCATAAGCTCACGAAAATTTCTTTGTTCTGCGGCGTGCTGCAAAGCAAGCTGCGATTGGGCGCCTCCGAAATCGAGGTTTATCTCGAGCGCATCATGAAAGCAGCGGCCAGCCTGCACAAAGACCTCAGCGATTTCATCTGGTCGCTCGATCCTGCGGAAAATACTTTGCACGATACCGCGCTCAAATTGAAAGAGTTCGGGGATCAGTTGTTCGATCACACCGGCATTCGCTTCGACATGCAGAGCCTTGCGCCCGAGCTGGAACAAGCCGCGCTGCCGATGGAGATGCGACAAAATCTGACCTGCATTTTCAAAGAAGGCATGAACAATATTCTGAAACACAATCGCGCCGCTTGCCAGAATGTGAAATTCGCCATGGCGCGGGACAACGGCCATTTCAACGTCACGCTGAGTGACGACGGCAAAGGCTTCGATTTGAACGAGTGCCCGGCCGGACACGGCTTGCGCAACATGCAACAGAGGGCGGCCGCCATCGGCGGAGAACTGGAAATATTTTCCGTGCCCGGAAAAGGGACGACGATTCACTTCAAAGGGAAACTATTGCCCTCGCCTTTCGTGGCGCGAGCGCACGTGTTTACAGATTGGCACAACGGCACGCGCTTGAATTGACTTATACCTTTTGCCCGGCCTTCGCATTTTTAATGGTTTTGCCCATAATGGTTTTGCCTTTAAAAAATCTTTGCGGCCATGATAGTTTTTTCAGGGTAATATTATATGATTCGCGTGGCGATCGTAGAAGACGAAGACGAGATTCGTGAGAGTTTAGAGATCATCATCAACAGCGCGCCGGGTTTCAAATGCGCGGGTGTTTATGGTGATTGCGAAACCGCTTTGCCTGCCCTGACAGAAGCCCTGCCTGACGTGGTTTTGATGGACATCAAATTCCGCCCGGGCAAAATGTCCGGCATCGAAGGCGTGCGCCGGATCAAAGCGCACATGCCGGAAGTGGATGCGATCATGTTGACGGTGCACGCCGATAGCGAGTTGATCTTCGAATCTTTGCGCGCCGGGGCTTCGGGATATTTGCTCAAGCACGTATCGCCGGTGGAATTGCTGGAAAGCATCAAAGAAGTTTTGGCCGGCGGCGCACCCATGAGCCCGAAAATCGCACGCCTGGTCGTCGTCTCGTTCCAAAGCAATCCGGACGCGCCGCAATTCACGCCGCGGCAAAAGGAAATTCTGCTCAAGCTGCGTGAAGGCAAAGGCTATCGCGTCATCGGCGAGGAATTGTTCATCAGCGAAAACACCGTGAAGTGCCACATCAAAAAAATCTACGAGCTGCTGCACGTGCACACCCAGGCAGAAGCCGTGGCCAGGGCTTTTGAAAAGCATTTGATCTAATCTCTTGCCTTGATTTTCAGGCGCAATTGCCGTATGCTTTGACAGGTAGAATTATGAAAACTTATCAGGTGATCACCTTAAGAAGACTCGTTTCGGAAATTCACGCCGAACTGAAGAAGCTGAACGAATTGTTCCTGGAATGGGAGGGGCATCGTTTTAAAGAATGGACGGACACAATTTTTTTGCGCGGCAAGGCTTCCCTCTTTCATGATTTTTATTGCGGGGCAGAAAACATTTTTCAGAGAATTGCCCCTGAGCTCAATGGGGGTTTGCCGGAAGGGCCGGCGTGGCGCAAACGGTTGTTGCATCACATGCAACTGGAGATTGCAGAAGTCCGCCCACCGGTTATTTCCGCGGAAACCTTGGCATTGTTAGGTGAATTTCTCGATTTTCGCCACAAATCCCGTCATATGTATGGCTTCGATTTGGATTTTAAAAAGCTGGATGGCCTCGAGCGAATCTATCCCGATGCACACCAAAAATTTGGCGAAGATATCGATCGCTTCGTGGCGTTTCTTGAAGGGCTGATTACGGCAATTGAAAAAAGAGAGGGATCGTAAATTATAAATTCATCTTTCATCTCTCCCCCGGTCTTTCCTTAAAATTCTCAGTTACATTTCCCAAAGGCAAAATAATTTTATGGCAAAATTATTAAAAGCAATGCGCGTGTTTGCTTTGATCACAATTGATTTTGTGTTAGCTTGAAAAATTTTAAAAAAACACTTGACTAGTCAACTGATTATGTGTATAGTGTTCTTGTGAAATTATTGACTAATCAAATATTGTCTAATAAATAGGAGCGTCTCCATGACGGCCACACCCCGGCGGGCGCCGGCTTTGCAAACACGCCGCAGCGGGTCCGAGGCCAAAGAGCCGCTTATGGCTTTGTGGCGCGCTGCCGATCAGGTGCGGGCGTCTTTCGAGGCGGTCTTCGGGCCCTACGGCATCACCGGGCAGCAGTACAACGTGCTCCGGATCCTGCGGGGAGCGGGGTCTGAGGGACTGCACACGCTGACCGTTGCCGAGCGCATGATCGAGCGGACGCCCGGCATCACGCGGATGATCGACCGCCTCGAGGCCAAAGGGTTGGTGGCGCGCGAACGCTGCGGGGTGGACCGCCGCTGCGTGTACTGCCGGATCACCGGAAAGGGGCTGGAGCTTCTCAAGAAGTTAGACCGGCCGGTGGATGAAGCCGACCGGGCGGCATTTGCTGCGTTGAATCCACAGGAACTCAAACAGCTCGTGAAGTTGCTCGAACGAATCAGGACGACCCACGAAGCGGCGTAAATGGCACGACGGAAACGGGAACCTGAAGCCTAAGCTTCAGGTTTTTTCGGAAACAACGATTGACTAATCAATAACTGTTCAGTCAATTGAATATACGAACCGGAAGCAAACGAAAGGAGCTTTCCAATGCGGAATTCTTCGGCGGGCTGGCGCTGATTCTGGGGCTTTTGACGCCGGTCGCCGCGCTCAGCGTCGCGGCTGTGATGCTGGCGGCAATCGGAATGGCGCACTTGCCCGCCGGCCATCCGTTTGTCAACGCGCCGGGTCAGTCGTCTTACGAGTCAGCGGCCGGATACTTGGCGGTCGTCTTGCTCTTAACCATCACCGGGCCCGGCGCGCTCTCGCTCGACTGGCTTCTTTTCGGCAGAGGGCGCGCGCCGAATGAAACAGAAAAGAGGCGCTAAACTCCACAAAGAGGCGCCGGCTGTGCGCTCTGGCAAAACGAAACGAGCAACTGTTTTGGCGTCACCAACAAGAAAGTTCGATTTCACCTTATCCGTGAGGCAATTTTATGCAGAACTCTCCCCTGCTCGTCGGCCTGGGCGGCAGCCTGCGCGAGAAATCTTATTCACGCGCTGCGCTGCGCGAGGCCTTGCGCATTGCCGAAGCCAACGGCGCGGCAACCGAATTGCTCGACGTGCGCGAATTGAATTTGCCGATGTTCGTGCCGGATCTCTCAGTTGAGGGATATCCTTTCTCTCAGCAAGCCAATATCACTCGGTTCATCGAAGCTTGCCGCCGCGCGGAAGCCATGATCTGGGCTTCGCCCAATTATCATGGCACGATAAGCGGCGCGCTAAAAAACGTATTGGACTTCGTGGAATTCCTTGCCGACGATCAGCCGCCTTATCTGCAAGGGCGCGCGGTTGGCTTGATCACCATACCCGACCCGACTACTTTTGCCGCCATGATCAACGCTGTCCACGAGCTGCGGGCGTGGCTGGCTCCGACACAAGCGGTGTTGCGCAAAGATGATTTCACGACGGACTTGCAACTCAACAACGAACGAGCCCAGCGCCGCTTGACACGCTTGGTCAACGATCTGCTGGGCTTCGCGCAACGGCGTCTGCAGCAATCCGCTTAACGATCTATTCAACCAGCTCGTATCTTGCTAGCAACGGCGCGAGAAAACATCCAAACTTTAAGCAGGAGGTTCTATGCGGTTCATCAAAATTCTCATGGTGTTGTTAGTGCTCGGCCTCTTCGCTGGCGATAGCTCCGCCGAGGAAAAATTCGAAGTCGACGCTTCCCACTCCACCATCGGCTTTACCGTCCGCCACCTGGTGATTGCCAAAACCAGCGGCGCGTTCAAAAAATTCTCCGGAACCATCATCTATGACGAGAAAGACCCGGCCAAATCTTCCGTGGCGATCACCATCAAAACCGCAAGCATCGATACGGACCACGAAGAACGCGACGGGCATTTGCGCAGCGCGGACTTCTTGAACGCCGCCACGGATTCGACGATCACGTTCGTCAGCAAGAAGATCGAAAAGCGCGGCGCCGGTTTTGTCGCGATCGGCGATTTGAAAATCCGCGGCGTAACCAGGCAAATCGAATTGCCTTTCACGATTCTCGGCAAAATCGCAGATCCGTGGGGCAACACGCGCCTCGGCGTCGAAGCTTCGATCTCGATCAATCGCCAGGATTACGGCGTCAAGTGGGACAACCGGCTTGCCGACGGCGGTTTGATCGTCAGCAACAACGTCGATATCACTCTGAACGTCGAGGCGATTGCCGTGGCTCCGAAACGGTAATGGTCGCATTCGAAAAGAGAAAAGCAGCGAGGCGGGCGCAGCTTTTCTCTCTACTTGGAAATGTTAAAAAGGACAACGTTATGAACAGCAAAACCATACTCGTCACCGGCGCGACCGGCAAGCAAGGCGGCGCGGTGGCACGACTCTTACTTCAAAAGGCTACAAAGTGAAAGCCTTCACGCGCAAGCCGGATTCTCCGGCAGCGCTGGAACTCAAACGGCTCGGCGCAGAGCCGGTCGCCAGAAGCTTGGAAGATCTGAATTCCATCGAGCGCGCTGCGCAGGGCGTTGAAACAATTTTTGCCATGTCCACGCCATTTGAAGCCGGCATGGAAGCGGAAACCCGCCAGGGCCTCAACGTTGCTGATGTGGCAAAAGCTGCCGGTGTGAAGCACCTGGTATATACTTCGGTTGGCGGCGCCAATAGGAACACCGGCATTCCGCATTTTGACAGCAAATACAAAGTCGAGCAGCACATCCAGGCGCTGGGCATGCCATACATCATTATCGGCCCCGTGGCTTTTATGGAGAATGCATTCGCGCCCTGGTCGCTGCCGGCCTTGCAGAATGGCACTGTGGCTGCGGCGCTTCCCGCCAAAAGAAAATTGGCGCAAGTCGCGCTGGCCGACATCGGCGTTTTTGCGATTTTGGTGATTGAGAATCCGGCGCGCTTCGTCAGCAAGCGTATTGATATTGCTTCCGACGAACTGACCGGCGAACAGATGGTTGAGATTTTATCGCGTGCCACCGGCCGTAAATTAACTTACTTTGAAGTGCCCATCGCGCAAGTGCGCGCCATGAGCGAAGATACCGCCATCATGTTCGAGTGGTTCGATCGCGTCGGCTATCAGGTGGATATTGCCGCGCTGCGGCGCGACTATCCCGAAGTGAAATGGCATACTTTTGAAACGTGGGCGAATCTGCGAGACTGGAGCATTTTAAACAAATCAGCCTGATCCGAAGTTAATATGCCGAGGCTTTATGTCAATCCATGGCGCACAACAAAAAGTTCATGAAGCCGTTTTGAGCTGGCCGAGCGTGACCGCGCATCCGCATCGCTTTGGCGGCACGGAATATCGTTTGGGCAAACGTGAGCTGGGCCACATTCACGGTGACCATCTCGTTGATATTCCCCTTCCGAAAAAGGTGCGGGATGAAATTATCGCTGCCGGTCGCGCCAAGCCGCATCACGTTTTACCCGATAGCGGTTGGATCAGCTTTTATCTGAACGACTCCACCGATGTCGAAAAAGCTATCGGGTTGCTTCGTCAGTCATTTGAATTGGCCGCGCAGCAATGGTCGCGCAAACAGGTAGGCGAATAAGAAATGATTGGCCGCCCGCTGCCGGGTATGTGCTCCTATTCCGGCAAAATCTATTACACGACGCAATCACCTGTCAGGATAATTTATGGTTTTAAATCTCGCTTTCCTGGAAAAATACAGAGATTACGGCGCTATCTTCATCCGGCTCATTATCGGATTTCATCTGATCTACGGCACGCAGGACAATGTCTTTAGCTATGCCCGCATGGAAGAGTTCGCTGAGTTTTTGCGCGTGCGAGGCGCACCGATTCCTTTGTTTTCTGCATTTCTTTCCGCTTACGCACAGTTTATTTGCGGCATTCTTTTCATTCTTGGCGCGGCAACTCGCCATGCTGCCGTTGTCATGATGATCAACTTTATCGCGGCGCTCATCATTGCGCATATTGGCGACATCTATCCGAATATGTTTCCTGCTTTGATGATGCTGTCTGCTGCCTGCTTCTTTCTGCTTCACGGCGCGGGAAAACTTTCTGTTGACGCTGTGCTGGAGGAAAGAAAGAAGCAACGCCGGGCGGATGAATCGCAGCATGCGTAGCGCAGACTTCCCCGTTTCAAATGAAAAATAAAGTCACTTTGGCCTTGCTTCACGGAGCCGGAACTGGCGCGTGGGTTTAGGAGCGAGTCATGAAGGAGCTTTCGACGCCTGCGGTAGCGCTGGACATTCCTGGGCGAATAGAGGGCGCAACCCCGGATAGCTGTGCGGATGCGCTGGTCACTGAGCTTGATCGCGAAGGTGTTGATTCAGTCATATTGGTCTTGCACTCCCTGGCTGGCGTGCTCGCGCCAGGGCTGGCTGCTCGCCTGGAGTCAAGACTGAAACACATCGTCTATGTGGCCGCTGTAATTCCACAGATTATCGAAGGATCAAAGCGTCGCGCCGTTGCAGCAAGAGGCAATGATCGCGCGTCTCGATGGGCCGCGTGTAAGGGAGATGGACACCGGGCATCTGGTTATGCTTTCTTCCCCGGCGACTCTGGCGAAGATACTCGAGGAAGAAGTTCAGTCGGCCAAACCAAGCGCTCCACCGGATGCGCCGCATTAGGCGGTTTATCTGATCTATCTGGGCGGCGTCCACATTACGCTTGGCGTGAGCACGGCGCTGGCAGGCGCTGATAGAAAATGAATCAAGAGCAGAGCGCCGCCCAACGATAGTTTTTTTTGCACAGAGTAAGTCAAATCAACGCGAACGTCCGCATGCGGGCTAATCAAAGTTTGGCATCTTCTACGGTGACTCAATGAATGGCACTTACGTACATGGTTACGATCCGAGAGAAAATCTGCGATTGCAAGATCAAGCATCTACGCTCGTGGAGCTATTGCATTCGGATACGGTATACCCGGCAGGAAGCAGCGTTTTGGAGGCTGGGTGCGGGGTTGGCGCGCAAACAGTCACCTTGGCAACCAATAGTCCAAAGGCGTTAATTACGTCCATAGATGTATCCGAAGCATCGGTCGGCGAGGCCAGAAAGGCTGTCCTGGCGGCAGGCATCAAAAATGTGACGCTACGGCAGGCGGACATCTTCCATTTACCGGTTCCGCCTGATTCATTCGATCATGTCTTCCTGTGCTTCGTCCTTGAACATCTGGCGCAGCCCGTAGAGGCGCTGAGAGCGCTGAAACACGTCTTGAAGCCCGGTGGAACCATTACGGTGATTGAAGGCGATCATGGCTCCACCTACTTCTATCCGGACAGCGATTATGCGCGCAGGGCTATTCGTTGCCAGGTGGAATTGCAAGCAAGAGCAGAGGGGAATGCGTTGATAGGAAGGGCGCTGTACCCCTTGCTAAGAGAAGCTGGTTTTGGCGAGGTTCATGTCTCTCCGCGAATGGTCTACGTCGACTCCAGCAAGCCCGGCCTGGTCGAAGGATTCACCAAGAAGACTTTTACCGCGATGATCGAGGGTATTCGGAAGTCCTCCCTTGAATCGAGGCTCATGAGCGAAGCCGACTTCGATAAGGGCGTAGCCGATTTGTACCGAACTGCAGAAGCGGATGGTGTTTTTTGCTACACATTTTTTAAGGCAAGTGCTGTCAAGAATTCCCATGCCGAACAACGCGCTCCAGGGGACGCGCCGAAAGCGGCGTGTCCCTGAGCTCTACGTTAATGCTGCAAAATAGAGATTGGAGTTCTCTCATGCACGCTCTCACTTTCAGTGAATTTGGTGGGCCCGAGGTTCTGGTCTACCGCGAAGTGCCTGACCCGGAATTGCTCCCGGGGCATGCCCTCGTGCGAATGCACGCCATCGGACTCAACTTCGCCGACGTGTATCGCCGGCGAGGGGCGTATCACCTGGTCGGTCGTCCCCCTTACATTGCTGGGTACGAAGGCGCAGGAACTGTTGTGGGCGTTGAGGCGGCAGCACAACAGAAAGAGTTATCTGCAGCGCGGGTTCGCCACATCGCGATGGGCGACCGAGTTGCCTTTGCGGACAGCCCTTTCGCAAATGCTGAACTCGTAGCCGTACCGCTCGAAAAGCTCATCCCTCTGCCGGACGAGGTGTCGTTCGACACGGCGGTGGCGCTACTGCTGCAGGGGCTTACAGCGCAGTACCTCGTGCGCGATAGTTATCCGGTTTCGGCAGGAGAAGACGTTCTCGTGCATGCGGCAGCCGGTGGCGTGGGCCTGTTGCTCGTGCAGATCGCGAGGCGGCTGGGCGCGCGCATCTTCGCTTTGGCCTCAACAGATGAAAAGCGGGCCGCCGCACTCAATGCCGGCGCTTCTGAAACGCACACGACCTCCGGAGATTGGGTAGCCGCTGTCAAGGCTTGGTCGAGGCATGGAACCGGCGTGGACGTCGTGTATGACTCAGTAGGTTCAACGCTTGAAGAGAGCCTCCAGGCAACACGCGTGGGAGGGCACGTTGTCTTCTATGGCATGGCAGGAGGTGCCCCGAACCCCGTCGATCCGAGAAGGCTCATGGACGAATCGAAAACTCTGACGGGCGGCGACTTGTGGAACGTCCTAACCAATCAAGCAGAGCGCATACGCCGAGCCGAAGAGCTCTTTGGCTGGGTGCGCGACGGATCGCTCCGAGTCCACATAGCGCAGCGTTATCAACTATCCGATGGCGCACAAGCACACGCATTCCTGGAGAGCCGCCAGAGTATCGGGAAGGTGCTTCTGTTACCGTGATAATCCCTCTTGGAGGATCTCATGATCAGCACGCCAGCTTTACTGCTCTTTGGCGCGACGGCTTTGCTTCCCATCGTGACGCCGGGGCCGAACATGATTTACATTATCACACGCAGTACGAGCCAGG
>Ga0247727_10002983_pt1 | contig 38070 bp, 31 predicted proteins | sample WisWelCaveWW1625_FD_202498 | JGI IMG/M metagenome (GOLD analysis project Ga0247727, IMG submission 202498) | Biofilm microbial communities from Wishing Well Cave, Virginia, United States - WW16-25 | ecosystem: Environmental > Aquatic > Deep subsurface > Groundwater > Cave microbial mat | place...
CCAGCCGCCAGTAGGTGCGTGCCTTGCCGCTCTTTCGGACTGTCGTGCGACGCAGATACATTCGTCCCCTCCCACGGAGCACAGTTGTCGCACTGCGAGTCCCTACATTCAACGGGGCAGGTTGGCAATACATCGACTTTGCAAGGCTCACCCCCGACAGACCGGCACGGAAAACCGACGTGTCCCAGGGACGCGCGCGAAAAAAAACTCAAGCTGCGGAAGTTGGGCTAGTGGAGCACGAGGGCATCGCTTGACGTGTCGTTCGCTGGTCGTCATTCCCGCGAAAGCGGGATTCCAAATCCCTTCCAGCTCGACCAGCTCCCCGACCAGAGCCCACGAAATGAATGATTCGTATGTGAGGAGGGCCGTCCACTCGATCGGCGGCGCTTCACGCGGTGGCCCATTCCAGGGAGAGCACCTCAGCTTGTTCCAGAACCGTCTGAGTGGCCTTCTCCTGCTTGTCGGGCGGGTAGCCGTGCTTGCGCAGAATGCGTTTGACGAGAACGCGGAGCTGGGCACGCACGTTTTCGCGCAGGGTCCAGTCGATGGTCACGTTCGCGCGGACGGTTTCGACCAGCTCGCGTGCGATGGTGCGCAGCGTCGCGTCGCCTAGTACCTTGACGGCGCTGTCGTTCGTCTCCAGGGCGTCGTAGAACGCCAGCTCGTCTTCCGAGAGTCCGAGCACCACGCCGCGCGCATTCGCCTCGCGCATGTCCTTCGCGAGCCGGATCATCTCCTCGATGACCTGAGCCGCTTCGATCGCCCGGTTCTGGTAGCGGCGGATCGTCTGCTCGAGCATTTGGGCGAAGGAGCGCGCCTGCACGACGTTCTTACGGCGGCGGAGGTTGAGTTCGCCCTTGAGCAGCTTCTGCAGCAGTTCGACCGCGAGGTTGCGATGCGGCATCCCGCGCACTTCGGCCAGGAAGTCGTCGGAGAGGATCGAGAGGTCCGGCTTCTGGAGGCCGGCGGCCGCGAAGATGTCCACTACGCCCTCGGGCGTCACCGCGCGCGAGATGATCTGGCGCACGGCGTGGTCAAGGTCTTCTTCGGGCCGCGCGTCACTGGGTGCGCGTTTAGCGAGGCCTGCCTGCACAGCCTGGAAGAAGGAAACGTCATCGCGGATGCGCAACGCCTCGTCGTGCGGAACCGCGAGCGCGAACGCATGCGACAGCTCGCGCACGGCGCTCAAGCACCGTTCCTTGCCGTTGTCCTGCTGGAGGATGTGCTCCTGGGCAGCCGGCAGGAGGCTCAACCGCTCCTGCGGCGTTCCGGTGGTCCACTTCGACCAATCGAAGCCCCGCACCACCGTGGCAGGTCTGGAGAAGGAACCGAAGAGACCGCAGCAGACCTCGTGCTTCTCCAACATCACGGCGACGGCTTCTTCCTGATCGAGCGCCGTCCGACCCGTGCCGCCACCCTCGATGTAGGTCGCAAGTGCAGCCTTCAGCTCGGGCGCGAGGCCAAGGTAGTCCACCACCAACCCACCCGGCTTGTCCTTGAACACGCGGTTCACCCGCGCGATCGCCTGCATCAGCCCGTGTCCGCGCATCGGCTTGTCGAGGTACATCGTGTGGAGGCTTGGCGCATCGAATCCAGTGAGCCACATGTCGCGCACCAGCACGAGGCACAGCGGATCGGCGGCGTCGCGGAAGCGGTTTGCCAGCGCCTCGCGCCGTGGCTTGTTGCGGATGTGCGCCTGCCAGCCCGCCGGGTCGGAGGCCGAGCCGGTCATCACGACTTTGATCGTGCCCCGTTCGTCCTCCTCGCTCTCCCACTTCGGCCGAAGCTTCACGATCTCGCGGTAGAGCTCGACGCAGATGCGCCGGCTCATGCACACGATCATCGCTTTGCCGTCCATCGCCTCGAACCGCTTCTCGAAGTGCTCGACGATGTCGCGCGCGACGATGGCGAGGCGCTTCTGTGCGCCGACCACGGCCTCGAGCTGCGCCCACTTGGTCTTGAGCTTCTCCTTGCGCTCGACCTCCTCGCCTTCGGTGGCCTCCTCGAACTCCGGGTCGATCCTGGGCCGCTCGGCCTCGTTGAGCGCGAGCTTCGCGAGCCGGCTTTCGTAGTAGATCGGGACCGTGGCCTTGTCCTCGACGGCGCGCTGGATGTCGTAGATGCTGATGTAGTCGCCGAAGACCGCGCGCGTGTTGGCGTCGGTCTTCTCGATCGGCGTGCCGGTGAAGCCGATGAACGAGGCATTCGGCAACGCATCGCGCATGTGACGCGCGAAGCCGTCGATGAAGTCGTACTGGCTGCGGTGCGCCTCGTCCGCAATGACCACGACGTTGCGCCGCTCGGAGAGCACCGGGTGCCGGTCGCCCTTCTCTTCGGGCAGGAACTTCTGGATCGTGGTGAACACAACCCCGCCGGCCTCGACCGAGAGCTTGCGACGCAGGTCCGCCCGGTTCTCGGCCTGGACCGGCGGCTGGCGCAGCAGATCCCGGCAGCGGGAGAACGTACCGAAGAGCTGGTCGTCGAGATCGTTGCGGTCGGTCAGAACGACGACCGTCGGGTTGCCCAACGCAGGCTCGCGGATGATCCGGCCTGCGTAGAAGGCCATGGTGAGGCTCTTGCCCGACCCTTGCGTGTGCCAGACCACGCCGATGCGATGGTCACCAGGGCGCCCACCTTTCCACGGACGTGCTTCGAAGCGACCAGGAGTCTCTCCGGTCCATTCGTGCTCGGCGCGAGTCTTCGCTGCGCGCACCGTTTCCGCCACTGCAACCCGCACTGCATGGAACTGGTGGTAGCCCGCGGTCTTCTTCACCAGGGCTCCGCTGCCGTCGTCTTCGAACACGATGAAGTCGCGGAGAAGATCGAGGAGCCGCTGCTTCTCGAAGCAGCCCTCGAGCATGACCTGAATCTCGACAAGATGGGCGTCCGCGAGCTGCTCGCTCGAGATCGTGCGCCAGGGCTTGAACCATTCGCGCCCGGCGGTGAGCGTTCCGATGCGCGCCATGGTTCCGTCCGAGATCACGAGCAGCGCGTTGAATGCAAACAGCGCAGGCAACTCGGCCTTGTAGGTCTGGAGCTGCGCAAAGGCGCTCCAGATGGTCGCGTTCTCGTCTGCGGCGTTCTTCAGCTCGACGAGGGTCAGCGGCAAGCCATTGAGGAACAGCACCACGTCCGGGCGCCGAGTGTGCCTGTTCTCGCTGACCGTGAACTGGTTGACGGCGAGCCAGTCGTTGTTCTCAGGGTCCTCGAAGTCGATCACCTTCGCCTGCGCGCCGGCGATCGAGCCGTCTTTTCGCCGGTACTCGACGTTGACGCCATCGACCAGCAGGCGATGCAATGCGCGGTTGCGCGCCTCGAGCGTGGCTCCCTCCGGCCGCGTGAGCTTGCGGAACGCGTCGTCGAGCGCCTCGGTCGGAAGCTTTGCGTTGAGCCGGGCGAGCGTCTGACGCAGGCGATCGACGAGCACGACCTGCGAGTACTCACTCCGTTCCGCCAGAGGCTCGCCGGGCGCGATGTCGGGCCCGTGCTTGACGGTCCACCTCAGGCTCTCCAGCCAGGCGAGCGCGGCCTGCTCGACGACGGATTCGGTGAAGACGGTCACGCGCCTCGGCCTTTCTTGCCGAACAGTGATGGTTGCGATGAGACAGCGCAGTAGCGGACCGGCCGGGTTTTCCTCAGAAGAACTCCCTCCTCGACCAACCGCTTCAGCCATGCCTTTGCCTGGCTCCTGGACACGCGAAGCTCTCTCGCCACGTCGCTGTCGGTCTTGGCGGTAGTGATCCCCGTGAGCAACTCGCGCACTTTGGAGAACAGCTCCTCTGCTGGATCGATGGCCGGTACCTGTCGCTGCTCCGAGTCAGCCTTGTTCTCGACCTGCTCAGGACCTTTCCACGAGCCGGGGGCACTCGCTTCCTTGACCTGGAATGGAAGACTGTCCCCTTGCGTACGCTCCTTCCTCTGGATCGACTCGACCGCGAGCAGATCTCCCAAAGCCTCAGGAGTCGTCGGCTCAGGCCAAGGCAGTGCACCTTTTTGTCTGAGTGCCTCGAGACCCTTCCGAGACTCGCCGGTCGCACGGACGTACACCGGCACCAGTCGCAGCTTCTCGAGTTGTTCGACGGCTCCGGTCCACGTGCCACCCTTGTCGTGGTCCGAGCTCACCACCAAGGCCGCATCCGCCAGCGCATAGATCAACTTGTTGCGCTGCATCGCGTTCCCCACGTTGAATCTCGCCGACGGATCGTAGGGAGAGACGAGTACCAGACGCCCTTGCAGCAGGAGGTTGCGATGTTCGCGGTTCAGCGCCGCCCGCTCGAGACCGTCCGCAAGCACTGCGGTGACAGTGCCTTCAGCCTCCAACGCTCCGCGCATCGCGGCCTGGTCGATTCCTCTCGCGCCACCCGAGAAGATCATGCATCTCGCTTGGGCGGCAAGTCGGCCCACGCGTTCGGCGTACTCGATCTCTGCTTGGTCCGCGTCCCGCGAGCCGACCACGGCGAGTCCTTGGGTTGCCAGGACGGACGCGTCTCCGCATCCATAGAGGACCGGTGGAGCATCGTCCTTGAGGCGCATCTTGAGTCGCTTCGGGTACTCGATGTCCGCCCGGCTGACGACCCAGATCGCCCGTGCCTGCCAGCGTTCCAGCGCCTGTGTCAGAAGAAACCCTCGCGCCAACAGCTTCTCGAGTCGTTCGCCGTCGACCACCGACTGACACTGTGCCACCAGCGCTTGAGCATCCGGCCCAAGAAGATCGGCCGGCTCCTGTTGCTGGTTGAGAAGGAAGCGCGCCAGACGCTTGTACTCTCCCAACGTCAGGAGTTTCAACGACGGCGTACCACGTCCTGCGACCAGCGGCGCGGTCAGGAGGAGGATCGCCTTCGCGTTGGTGGAAAGGGAATGGTTCATTCGTCGTGCCCCGTGAGGGCGAGTGCCAGAGGGTACACCTCTCCGCTTCCGTTCGAGCGCAACAGCCAGGACGACACAGTCAGCGTCCAGCGTGAGTCCACCATGTCATCGAGCAGAAGCACCGGCCCGGTCTGTGGTGGAGTAGTCATCGACATCAAGCCGTCGACATTGAGCGCCTGCTGAACGCTGTTGGCCATGGACTTCTGCTCCGGCCGATCTTCGGTCATCGCGAGGACAGGCGCGAACGAAAGTCCCAATCTTGCCGCCAGGCGCCGAGCAAAGTCCGGCACCAAATCGGGGTGGCGACGAGACGGGACGCACGTAACCCAGGTGGGCGCAGGATCGGGTTGCCATTCGCGCACCAGCCCCGCGCAAGCCTGGACCAGCTCATCCGCAAAGCGACGATCCTGGCACTTGCCACGACGCACCTTCTCACCCCAGCCAGCGTCGCCCCAGATGCAAAGTGCTCTCCCTGGCTGCGCCTGGTCCTCGAGAGCAATCTTTCCCGTGAGGCCGTACCTGGGCATTCCTCCGTGGGGCCACTGCTTGCGTGGAAGGATGGGCAGGCTCGTGCGGCGCAAGAATCGACTGGCCTCCTGCACGAGAATCGGATCGGTCGTGCCCGGCAGCAGTGGCAGAGTGGGTGGCTGTGTCTCTCCCGGGTCGCCGTCCAACGCGCGGATCAGGAAGGCCATGTGCCCGGAAGGCAGGTCCAAGTACTGCTGCATTTGCAGTTGCTCTTCTCTCCTCAACTTCGTCAGTCGCTCTGCGCGTAGCCAGAACGCCTCGCTCAACGTTGCGGCGGTCAACTGCCACTTTGTGGCCTGTCTTGCGATCGGTGACGGCGACTCCAGCGACAGCAGAGCGATCGTCTTCTCGATCCGGCCCCTGCTCAGGTTGACGCGTGCCAGCAATTCGGGGACGGAAAGTCCAAGGGGTGCGCTTTCGATCTCGCTCAGAACCCGCTGCACCTCTTCGCGCGTGGGAAACGCGGTGTCGATAAAGAAATCGGTGATTTCCGTCTCCTCCTTTCCACTGAGGAGGATCCCGTACGCGGCGTCGAGCGTGCGGCCCGCACGACCGACCTGCTGGTAGTAGGCGATCACCGAACCTGGCGTCTGGTAGTGGATCACGAAGGCGAGGTCCGGCTTGTCGAATCCCATTCCCAGCGCAGTCGTGGCCGCCAGTGCTTTCACCTGGTTGTTCAGCAACGCGTTCTCGAGCGCGGGACGCTGGTCACCCGTCTGTCCGGTGTAGGACTCCACGTTGACGCCGCGCGACTTCAGCCAGCCTGCCACCATCTCTGCATCGCGAACGGTCAGGGTGTAAATGATTCCGTTTCCCGGAATGCTGGGTACATGTTGAGCCAGCCACGCCAGGCGCTCGGCCTGGCCGGGTAGCCGGAGAGTCTCTAGGGTCAGCGACGGACGGCTCAAATCTCCACGCGAGACCTGGAGACCCGGCCCAAGGACGACCGTCAAGTCATCCATCACTCGTTGATTGGCGGTTGCCGTGGTTGCCAGCAACCGAACATTGGGTGGAAGCGTTCGGACCATCCGTTCCAGCAAACGGTAATGCGGGCGAAAGTCGTGACCCCAGTCCGAGATGCAGTGGGCTTCGTCGATCACCAGCAACGCGATTCTCGCAGCAATCGATGCGAGAACCTCCGTGCGGAAGTGTTCGTTTGCGAGACGCTCGGGCGAGATCAGCAGGATGTCGACCTCGTCACGGCTGAGTGCCGCCTCGACTTCTCTCCATTCCTGCTGATTGTCCGAATTGATTGTCTGTGCCCGAAGTCCCATCCGTTCCGCGGCGGCAATCTGGTTCCGCATCAATGCCAGGAGGGGCGAGATGAGAAGCGCCGGACCATGGCCAGCCTCGCGCAGCAGTTGGGTGGCGATGAAGTAGACAAAGCTCTTGCCCCAACCCGTCTTCTGAACGACCAGCAATCGCCCGCGCCCATCCACGACATGCCGGATTGCTTCCCCTTGTCCTTCACGGAAACGCGCCTCTGGACGGCCCGATCCCAGGCGCAGCAACTCGATCGCTCGCAGGGGGCGGAAGGTCATCGCGGCGCCTCTGGCTCGAGCACCGCACGTCCCTCGTCCGTGACCAGTGCATGGGTCTTCACTGCCTACCACACTTGGGTCTCCTGAGTACCTCCTGTGGCGCGCGCCGAGTATCCTTCTGCTGCATCTCGCCGGCAAGCGGCATCCGCGCCAAGATGGGACCCCCACGATGCAGGAAAAAGACGATCCCCGGGAAACACCCGCATACACGCTCCTCGAGGCGGCGCGCTACCTCAGGCTGCCCACCGCAACTCTGCGCTCGTGGGTCGTCGGGAGGCCCTACCCGAGAGCGAGTGGCGTCGCGCACTTCCAGCCACTCATCCGTCCGCCTTCACGCCAGCCTCCGAATCTGTCCTTCTTGAACCTGATCGAGGCGCACGTCTTGCGGTCGCTTCGGACCGAACACGGCGTGTCCTTGAAGAGCTTGCGGAAGGCCTTGTCGTACGCCGAGCGCCATCTCGATATCGAACGGCTGCTCCTCAACAAGCAGTTGTGCACCGAGGCCGGCAAGGTGTTCCTCGAGCAGTACGGAAAACTGATCGAACTCTCCGCGTCCGGACAGCTTGCGATGCGGAAGGTGTTCGAGGAGCACCTGAAGCGCCTCGAATGGGGAGAGTTGCAGTTTCCGATCCGCCTGTATCCGTTCCTGTCGAGTAGCTCAAACAGCACTGCGAGGCCGATCGCGATCGACTCTCAGATCGCATTCGGCCGTCCGATCATCGTGCGCAAGGGTGTATCGACGCAGGCGATCGCTGATCGGATCGACGCCGGCGAAACGGTGAACGAGCTCGCCCTCGACTACGACCTCAAGCCGTTGGAGATCGAGGAGGCCGTGCTGTACGAGCGCGCTGCTTGAGTGTCGTTTTCTTCACCGACCGCGATCTAGGCAAGCGTTTTCCGGAGATCCTCTCGTCGGCCGGACTGACCGTCGAGAGGCATGACGATCGCTTCGGTGCGTTGACAAAGAGGTCCACGTCCGGCCGGCGACTGTTCTGCGCATTGTCGAAGTCGAACACGCGCGCCTGCTCCGCGCGGATCTCGCCGTCTGCTGCGCCGTATTCGACCGTCACACCCTCCACCAGAAGGCGATGCACGGCACAGTTACGGCCCGACCGTTCCGCGCCTTCGATGCGCATCAGCCGCCGGAATCCTGCTCCTCGGGCGGAAGCGCTGGGTTGAGCCGCGCCAGTGCGTCGCGGAGTCGCGCTTCCAGCACCACCTCCGCATGACTCCGCACGCTCTGCTTCGGGCTCGCCGGGGGCGATCCCGCCGTGCGTGACCCGCCAGTCCAGGCTTTCGAGCCAGCCGAAGGCAGCCTGTTCGACGACGGATTCGAGGAAGGAGCTCAACGCGCCCCCGGAATCCCGCCATTTCGGCGAGATATTTGGCGGGACTCGCCTCCTGGATTGTCTTGGCAAAGCCTATCCCGCCAAAAAGGCGGGATAGATGGCGGGGAATGACGGTGCCATCTTCTGCGACTCGTGGTCTGGTCACTTCGTACCGGGTGGCAGCCCCTGATCCGAGCTTTCGAACCAGCCCAAGTTCGCCGAAGTGCTTGAGGTGATTCAGGGCCGTGCGGTTGGGTAAGCGCATTGCGGCGGCGTACTCAAAGGAGGTGACTGTCTGCTTCGTAGCCAGCCATTCCCACCCCGCGCGCTCGGCCTTGCTCATCCCCTCCGAGACTTCAACCCCAAGTCCCCTCACCGCTGCGGCGGGACTGCGGTAGATCGTCAGCACCAGATACGGGGCTTTCCACGCGAACCGGGGCAGCGGCAATCCCGCCGCTTCGGCCCGAGCCTTCATGGACTTCAGCCCCAGCCCCCGCTCTTCGGCCAGCTCCATTCGGGCGAAGACGTAATGCAGGACCGGGTTGCGACTGAGCATTGGAGCAGTGAAGGACTGCATCAGTTCCAACGTGATCGGTTCCACCGGCTTACCGGGGCTCTTCACCGTGATCGTGTCCGCCGTGACGATCTACCGGCACTTGGCTCTTTCGATCGCGTAGACGACGCTCACGCGCCCGCGACTTCCCCAGATTGAGGCTGCGCGGAATCATCAGTTCCTCCTGCGCCAGGCAATGTGCAAATCCTGCACATTAGTTTCCTGGTCGAGATCGCCCTCGGCGAGCACGCTCCAGAGTCGCTTGTTGATCACTGAACGGTCCCACCCGAACCCCTCAGCCTTCGATGCCTGAGTCAGCCACAAGGTATCGCGATCGAGGCACGCTAACGCGGCGTATTCGACGATCGACTCAGCGAACGAGAACATTAGCGCGACACCATTTCTGAAAGCGCGTTCCGCAGCGCTTGAAAGCTGCGCGAAGTGTTTCGTTCCGGATCCATGTGAGCTGCGATCGAGCGCGCCGCTTCAATCTTGCGGAGGCCCGTCTTGAAATATCCTGCGCGCTTCATCTCGCGCTCGAATGCCTCCCAGGTGCCGCCGGCGATGAGATCTGGATCCCTGTAGGGCGCCTTCGAAGGAATCGTAGCCAAAGCGCGTGGGTACGCGGTTTGGACTGCTTCCCAATCGCCAAAGTACCACGCCTCCAGTTCCTCGATCGCAAGGCGATTGACGACGGTGTACCGATCGTCGCCTGCCTTGGTCAGAGTGATCAGCCCCTCGCGTTCAGCAATCGACTCCAACCTACGCTTCAGTTCGAGACACTCATCATCGTCTCGATCGACGATGACGACGATACGCCAATCCTTCGGGAGCCAGCGCGCGTAGCCACGCAAGCGTTGTGGCAAACGTTTGAGCAACTCACTCTTGCCTTGGTGCGAATAGACCTCGAACGAAGTCTTGTTCAGCATCACAGGCAGGAGCAAACGCAGCGCGGACTCGATGGACGGCTCCTCCACCAGGATCTCGACATGTTTGACGCTCATCGACGGCGACCCTTTTCTTTCGGACCGCCCGCATTGACCAGCGGATCTCCAAGGCCGAAGTGCCCTTCGAGCCAAAGATCTCCCATCGACGCACCCGCGGCGATGAATTCGGGAATCCCTCGGATGTCGGAGACGCGCACGACCTGCGTGTAGCCCTGCTCATCGCGGAAGAGGACTCGCACTTCCTCCGCCCTCATGGCGTTCAAGAAGAAGGGCGAATGCGTCGTGACGAGAAGTTGCGAACGCTCCGTTGCAGCCCGGCACTCCTCGGCGAGTTCAGGCAGCAGCCGCGGATGCAAGAAATTCTCTGGCTCCTCGATACCGATGAACTGCGGCGGCTCAGGATCGTGCAACACCGTGAGGTACGCGAGCAGCTTGAGCGTACCGTCCGATGCAAATCGCGAAAGCACGGGTTGCTCGAAGGGAGCGTCCTTGATCTGAAGCAAGAGACGTCCGTCCGGCATCGGTTCAGCCAAGACCTTTTCGAGACGCGGCACGCGACTTCGCAGCACCTCGAAGATGTGCTCGAGATCCTGTGGGTGCTGTTCCTTCAGATACTGGATGACATTGGGCAGGTTGTCGCCGGTCTTGCTGAGCCGCTCCTGCGGTCCAGCTTCGGGTTGACTACGAGCATCGTCGATGGAGAGGTAAGAGACATACCAATCGGTGATGAACTCTCGCAAGGCGGCGACGCGCGGATGTTCGGCGAACTGGCCAAGCGTGTTGACGGCGATGAGGTCCGCGGATCGAAGCGGCGTCTCAATCCGCTTGTCTTCGGCGTCCGGCATCTCGCCACTGATGGCGCTTCCCTGCCCCGCGCGATAGTCGAGAAAGTGAAAAGGCCTGCCGTGCTTGCCGCGCTTCCACTCGAGCCACTCCTCGGCAACGACAGGTCCCTTCGGACCTTCATCAATAGCGAGATGGTACGTAATGATGGGATTCTTGGGCTGCTCCCGGTACTTGATCTCGATGACGAGCGGACCATCCTGCCCACGAGTCTTGAGCTCCTTTGCGCGCCCGCGGCGATCCCACGCGTGACGAAGACCAAATTGGAAGCACTCGGACAAGAAACTGAAGACATCGAAGACGGTAGACTTGCCACTTCCGTTTGGCCCGAGCAAGGCAGTAAGGGGCGTGATGTCCTTGATTTCCACGGAACTCAGGGCCCGATAGTTCTTCACGCGCAGGGACTCGATGCGTGCTGGAGCGCTGGACTTGTCCTGCGCGATCGTCTTCTTGCGGGTCATCAGAGGGTCCTTTCGAGCAGGCGCTCGGCCTCAGGTACGCGGAGTTCGCCGGAGATGAGTTTGGGGAGCAGGGTATCGCGCAGTGCGGCGAGGGTGTGAGATGCTTTCGTTTCAGCGAGGACGCGCCGGAACAGAGGATCGACACTCGATTCGAATTCCACGAGCACGGGGCGTGGTGGCAAGATGACCTTCGACGTCCCGAATGTGCTCGTCGTGATCGTGTCGAATACCGATCCGTGGGCGCTGTGCACAAGGTTGCCGATCTCTTGCCGCAAACTGCAGTAGAGCGCGAACGGCGTATTGACGGCTGTCGCGAGCGCATAGCACGTCTGATTTATAGCCATGGCATTCCCAAGCAAGACCATGCGTCCGGTAGTTGCCCCGCGCGCGACAACGACGGAGCACAGGGCGGGAATGAGTTGTGTGGCACTTTCTTCGAGTCCTCGGGCGGTGATCATGCGCTCTGTCTCGAGCAAGAACGATTCGCGGCATTGTGACACGTCTTTCGCGCTCGCCCAGGGTATGTCGCCACTCCAGTACTCGTCACGGTCTGTCTTCGGAGTACCGCCACTCATCAGATGTGCGGTGTCGAGAATCGAGGAGACTCGCCATCCCTTCGGAATCTCCCCCAGCTCCGAGTCCTCGAAGGAATCCGGAAACAAGTCGGCGAGGGGCTTGGGCAGACCGGGGTCGCGGCCTTCCGCCTTGGCGCGGACGGGGTCGAAGTCCACAAACCACGACTTGAAGAGCGCCCGCGCCATCGCCTCCAGCGTCTCGTTCATCCGCCGGTTCAGATCGATCTTTGCAGACAGATCAAAGTAAATGTCGCCGATGAACTCTTGCACCTCACGGCTTGGAAGGGGCAGCAGTAGCTTGTCGAAGTCCCCCTTTTTGAAATGAGGAATGAGCGTTCCGACATGCATCTGCCCAATCCTTTCCTGAGCGATAGGCGAGCGCAGGGCGGCGAAGAGAAACTTCGGATAGATCTTCCCCGGGTCAGCTCGAACTGCGACCATGTCTTGCGCGATGCAGAAGTCCACAGGGTCAGGAACAAGGCACACGCGCCCAGGGGTCGCCTTGTTTACAAAGAGGATGTCGCCCGGTTTGGGATGGCCACGGAACCAGGTTGAGTATGTGTGCTGCGAGACAAACCGGACCTTGTCGTAAGTCGGGTACAGCAGCTCATTGCGAATGCAATTCGTCGCGATCAGCGGAATGCCTGCGTTCGCTGTCGGACAAGTTCTGCCCCGGTTGTCTACGACATTGCAGAGGAGTTCCGAGAACGGGATTTCCTCAAATCCCATACCCAAGCCCCTTCAGGTTGGCGGCGATGGCGGCGTTCAGCTTCGCCGCCTCGGCTTGCTGCTCGCGCAAGGTCGTTGTGAGCCGCTTCATCTTCTCGTCGAACGGCTCGCCATCGTCCTTCTGCGCCTCGGCGCCCACGTAGCGGCCGGGCGTGAGCACGTGGCCGTGCTTGCTCACTTCGTCGAGCGGTGCGCTCTTGCAGAAGCCGGCGATGTCCGCGTACTCGCCTGCCTGACCGGCAGGCGGGCCCGCATTCTTCTCGCCGCCTGCCTTGCCGGCAGGCAGGCGCCAGGCGTGGTAGGTGTTGGCGATGCGGGCGATGTCCGCGTCGGTCAGCTCGCGGTGGGTGCGGTCCACCATGCGGCCGAGGTTGCGGGCGTCGATGAAGAGCACGTGGCCGCGGCGATCCCTGAACTTGCCTGCCTGTCCGGCAGGCAGGCCGTCCTTCCGGTCGCGCGCGAGGAACCACAGGCACGCGGGGATCTGGGTCGAGTAGAAGAGCTGGCCCGGCAGCGCGACCATGCAGTCCACGAGGTCGGCCTCGATCAGGGACTTGCGGATCTCGCCCTCGCCGGACTGGTTGGACGACATCGAGCCGTTGGCGAGCACGAAGCCGGCCACGCCCGCGGGTGCCAGGTGGTGGACGATGTGCTGCACCCAGGCGTAGTTGGCGTTGCCCGCGGGCGGCGCGCCGTAGCGCCAGCGCTTGTCGTCGCGCAACAGCTCGCCGCGCCAGTCGCTCACATTGAACGGTGGATTGGCGAGGATGAAGTCCGCCTTGAGGTCGGGGTGCTGGTCGTTGTGGAACGTGTCCCCGTGCTTGATCTGGCCGTCGATGCCGCGGATCGCGAGGTTCATCTTGGCGAGGCGCCAGGTGGTGTAGTTCGACTCCTGGCCGTAGATCGAGATATCGGGCCGTGTTCCCTTCTGGGCCTTGCCCGCCGCCTGCCTGCCCTGCCTGCCGGCAGGCACGGCGGCAGGCAGGTTGCCGTTGCCGCTCGCGTGGGCGCGGATGAACTCCACCGACTGCACGAACATGCCCGAGGATCCGCAGCAGGGGTCGTACACCCGGCCGCGGTAGGGCTCGAGCATCTGGACCAGGAGCTTCACCACGCAGCGCGGCGTGTAGAACTCGCCGCCCTTCTTGCCCTCGGCGCTCGCGAACTGCGACAGGAAATACTCGTAGACTCGGCCGAGCACGTCCTTGGCGCGGCTCGCTTCGTCGCCGACCTTGATGTTGCTGATGAGGTCGATGAGCTGGCCCAGGCGCGCCTTGTCGAGCGCGGGGCGCGCATAGTCCTTGGGCAGCACGCCCTTGAGCGCAGGGTTGTCGCGCTCGATGCCGGACATGGCGTCGTCGACGACTTGGCCGATGGTGGGCAGGCGGGCCTTTGCCTTCAGGTTTGCCCAGCGCGCCTCCGGCGGCACCCAGAAGATGTTCTGAGCGCGGTATTCGTCGGGATCCTCCGGGTCGGCACCCTGAGCCTTGTCCGCGACCAGCGCGGCGTGGCGCTCCTCGAAGGCGTCGGAGATGTACTTGAGGAAGAGCAGGCCGAGACAGACGTGCTTGTACTCGGCGGCGTCCATGCTGCCGCGCAGCGCGTCGGCCATCTGCCAGAGCTGGGCTTCGTAGCCGATGGTGGCGGAGGTAGCGTTGGAGGCGGAGTTCTTCTTCGTTTTCGGCACGTGCTACCTCATGCGTTGTCACTGCGCGAGGGCTCAGGGAGCGTCGACTCCCTACTACTTGGTCTGATCACGGCTCACGACTTCCTTCCTCGTTTCCTCGACCTCCGCCTCAGCTTGCCCGAAAGCTCGGCCTCGATCTCCTTCACCGTCGGCAAGCTGTCCCGGTAGAGCAGTACCATCGCCGCGTTGGCGGCCATGACCACCCGCAGACGTTCCTCGCGGATGCGCCCCTTGATCTCACCCAGGGTCTCGGCGTAGTCGCGTGGAAGCTCTGAGCGGGGTGGAGCTGCCGGGAAGGCCGCTTCTTTACGGGCTCGACCCCGGACTCGTCGAGCTTCAGTCCTGGTGGTCACGATCGCCCGAGAGCGTTTCTTTCTACGCGTCATCCCCTCGCTTCCTCAAGTCGCCGGCCGCGCCGGCCGTGAGGCCCCTGTCACGCGCCGTTCCTCGGCAAGTTCCCTCTGCACGCTGCTTCGAGTCGATGGGCATCGACGCTGCTCCCCGCCACAGAGGAGGGAATTATGCTTGCTTCCGACGAGATCCTGAAGCGGAGATCGGAGGTCCTCCGGCACGACGACGAGGAGTTGGCGGCCAGGTTCTCTCGGAACGGTATTGGCGATGCGAAACTTCGTATTCCTCTGCGACATGAGTACAGAGCAGGAGTGCCTGGAACGGATGCTGTTCGGGACCAACGCGGGGGAGAATCACCAGCACCACTACAGCAAGATCGCGATCGGGGACCGCTTGTTCCTCTACAACTTCGAAACCGGCAACCTGCGCGGACCGTTCCGGGCGTTGACGGTCTGCAGGTACAACCTCGATCCGAAGGCCTGGAAGAAGACTCGGCGGAGCTTTCCCTGGCAGGTGCGCGTGGACGCGTCGGGGGCCTCCAAATCCGTGGTGCGTGCGGACGACTTCGCGAGCTTCATCCTGCTCAACCCAACGAAGATCGGGTTGCTGCCACCGGCGGAGTTGAGCGAGGAGCAGACGGAGAGGTTGTTGAGCCTAATGGACTGCAGCGATTGAATTGAGGTTCTCCCCGTCGCGTCCGGTGCTGGAGGAGGTTGATGAAAACAATAGGAATCTGGAAGCAGCGCCGCATGGCGGGGTCATGGATCCTGGGTGCATGTCTTCGGACGGCGGGATTCGGCGACGAGCTGGCGGTCAAGCTCGCGCAGGCTGTGGATCTTTCATCGCCTGCGGAACGGGCCGCGGCGGCGGAGCGGATGGCGAGCACGGCCACGATCGAGCAGTGGCTCGCGGCAATGAAGAGTTTTGGGACGTTCGCGACCGTGGAGCCGGGCACGCACGTCGAGCGCGTTGCACTGTGGAACGGTGCCAAGGAGGAGGAAACGGAGGTCGAGCTGTTCCTCCCTGAGTCCTACGACCTCTCGAAACCGGCGGCGCTCCTTTTGCAGCTTCATGAAACGGGAGGAACGGCGCGCGGCGGGACGCGGCTTTGGATCCAGGTGGCGGAGAAGCTCGGCATGGTCGTCGTCGCCCCCGCTGAGCACGTCGAGAAGGAGGGCTTCGCGTACACCGCTCGCGAGCGGGCCGTCTCGCTCTCCGCGCTGCGCTGGGCGCGGCGGCGCTGCAACGTCGACGAGAACCGGGTGTTCGTCAGCGGGATCAGCCGCGGCGGCCACCTCGCCTGGGACCTTGCGTTGCGCCACCCGGACTTGTTCGCCGCCGTGATGCCGATGGTCGGCGGGCCGCGCCTCAACTTCGCGCAGGGACAGAACAACTTCCGTTACCTCGAGAATCTGTGGCGCACGCGCATCTGCGACCTGCAAGGAGCCAATGACGACAAGGGACTGGTGCTCAACCTGCGGCTTGCGTTCGAGGCGCTGAACAAGCTCGGCAACACCCATGCCCAGTTCCACGAGCAGCCGGGCCACGGCCACACCTTCGACCTCAAGGCTGTCGATTGGCTTCAGTATCTCAACGAGTCGCACCGCGATCCCGCGCCGCCGGAAGTGGTCCGGCGCTATGCGACCGACGGACAGGGACGCGCGTTCTGGGTGGAGGTGCTCAAAGCCGGCAAGGAAGTGCAGGACACCTTCAGCCTGAAGGTCTCCGCGGATCGCTGGAACGCGATGACTGAGGAGCAGCAGAAGAAGACGGTGATCGACCAGGGCGAGCAGAAGACGGCGCGGCTGTTCGCGGAACGCGACGCGCAAGGCAAGCTGCGGGTAAAGACCGAGCACGTCGAGGCCGCGCGCCTCCTTCTGCTGCAGGACTGGTTCGTCCCCAGGAAGCCGATCGACATCCACTACAATGCGCGCACCATCAGCAAGAAGGCCGAGCCGAGCGCGCGGGTGCTGCTGCGGGAATTCGTCGAGCGTTTCGATCGGACGTTTCTGCCGGTCGCCGAAGTGATGCTGCCCTGATCGTGACCCCGGCGGGAGAACGCTTGCGCACCAATGGGTTGATCGCGGGTCTGTTCCTGGTGCTTGCCCTCGGGTGGTTCGCCCCGTATCTCTGGCCTGGCCACGCCCTCGCCGGCGCCCACCCCGGCAGTTTCTCCCCGTTCCGCGAGAATCTCGCTCAAGAGTTGCGCGAAGAGCTCGACCGCCGCCACCTGGTATTTGCGGACAAGCTGATCCAGCACCATCCGGAGGTGGTTTTCACCGCTGAGGCCGTGAAGGCCCGGCGCCTGCCGGCATGGAATCCGTGGGTGCTCGGCGGCCTCCCCCATCTCGCCACCGGGTTGTCGTCGTCGTTCTATCCGCCGCTCTGGCTGTCCTTCCTCGTCGACCCGCCGCGCTGCTACGCCTGGATCGCTGCGCTGCACTTCTTCCTCGGCGGCCTGTTCTTCTTCGCAATGTTGCAGGGGCTCGGCGTCTCCCGTTCCGCCGCGTTCTTCGGCGGCGTCCTGTTCAGCGCCTCGGGCTGGATGTCGGTGCGCCAGGAGTACTTCCAGCTCGTGGGCCCGGCGGTCTGGATGCCGCTTGCGATTCTGGGAGCGGCCCGAGTCGCAAAACGAAGAAGCGGCGCCCTGCTGCTCGCGATCGCGGTGGCGATGTCGTTCCTCACCGGCTTTCCGCAGATCGCCGTGTACAACGTGCTCGCGGCAGGGCTCGTGGTTCTGCTTCGGCCCGTGAGCTGGGATCGTCGAGTCCTGACGAGGACGTGGTCGCGGTTCGCTCTCGCCTGCCTCGTGGGCCTCCTGATCGCGGCGCCGCAGCTCTTCGCCACCATAGAGCTCGTGGCAGGGAATCGTTCCACTCGCGAGCAGCTCTCGCAAGAGCAGCTCCTCGATCGCGCACTGCCGCCGGCGAGTCTGGTCTCGGCGGCGCTGCCCGAGCTGTTCGACCATCCCGACTTCGCCTCGAGGCTCGAAGGACTCAAGGTCAATCTCTTCGGTGTCCTCCACTGTGGACATCTGCAGCCCGGGAGCACCGCGCGATTTGCCGAGACCACGTTCTACCTCGGGCCTCTGGTGCTGCTTCTCTTGCCGCTCGCGCTACTCACGAAGCGCCGCGGAACCTGCCTGCTGTTCCTGATCCTCGGGAGCGTCGCGCTGGTGCTTGCGCTGCCGACGCCTCTCTTGCGCATCAGCGCTCACCTTCCCGGGCTCAACGTCGGCGACCCCAAGCGCTACCTGTTCGTTCTCACGGTGGCGCTCGCCGCGCTCGCGGCGCTGGGACTTGAGGTATGGCAGAGCGCTCGCCCGGCCGCTCGCCGCGCTTACCTGATCCTGCTCACGGGGATCTGTCTCGTGCTGGTACTGCTCACCCTCGCCTTGTACTTGCAAGGCGAGCCGCGCGTCCGCCAGTACCTGCTCGAACGACTCGCGAGCCAGTTCGAGAAGACCGCGGAAGAAGTTGCGGCGATCATTCCCGAACGCGACTTCATGGAGCACCACGGGCTGCTGGTTCGCGAGACTGCGCTGCTCACCCTCTGGTGTTGTCTTGCAGTCGCGGGGATGTTCTTCGTTCACCGCTCAAGGAGATCGGGGCAAGATCCGTCTGCACGTTCTGAACCGGAATCTCTCCCGTCCGAATCCTCGAGCTCGTTGCCGGGTCCCACGGTCACTCCGCCATCGCTGACTCCGCCGTCCGGCGCAGTCGCCGTGTCTTCCTCGAGAGCCGCGACCCTGGTCCTCGGGCTCGCCGCTCTTGTGCCGCTGTACGTCCTGTGGATCAGCACGACGAGCCCGGTGCCACTCGAGCACTGGAACCATCGCCCCCCGTTCGTCGAAGCGCTGGCACGCACTGCGTCGCACGGCCGGATCGCCCGGCTCGAGATCGCCGATGCCGCCTTCCCGCCGTTCACGCCCAAGCTGCCGATGCTGCACAAGATCCGCGACGCGCAGGGGTACGTCGCCGCCTATCTCCTCTCCTTCAAGGAGCTTCTCGAAGCATTGCAGACGGGCAGCACGCAAACTATCGGCGCGACTCCGTTCCGCGACCCCAAGGTCCTGGAACGACCGCTGATCGACGCGCTCGACATCGAGTGGTTGATCGAGCGCGGACCGCGGGAGTCTCCGCCGGCAATCCGCGGCTTCGAGCCGGTCGCGGCGCCCGTCCCGGAGACGGCCGACTCCCCGGTGATGACCCGGTTATGGCGAAATCGGGAGAACCTGGGTCGGGCCTGGTTCGTCCGCGAGCTGGTCGTGTTCGCGTCGAAAGAAAAATGCCTCGGGCATCTCGCCTCCGCGCAGTTCCAACCGGCGCTGGAGGCCGTCCGATTCGATCCCGATCCGTCGAAATGGGCGAATGAGTGGGCGAGCAAGCAGGGCTTTGCGCTCGTGGAGGAGTCGGCCACGGCTGCTCCCGACATGCTGAGAGTCCGGTATCAGCCGCGAGATGCGGTGAACAAAGAAGCTCCGGCCTGTCGCATGCTCGAGGAGGTGGACTCGCGACTTCGAATCGAGACCTCCGGGGACGGGGGGCTCCTGGTAATCAGCGATTGCGCGTATCCGGGATGGACGGCGAGCGTCGACCAGGCACCCGCCGAGATCCTCGTCGTCGATCACGCCCTGCGCGGAATCGTCGTGCCTCCTGGCCCGCATCAAGTCGAGCTCGTGTATCGTCCGCGCTGGCTGTTTCCGAGCCTGTGGGCCGCGGGGACGGGCATCCTGCTGCTCCTCGCGCTGGCGTTTCTGTTTCCGTCGGGAATGACGGGCAAGTCTTCGCGGGAATGACGGCACCTCGAAAGGGTGAGCGTTGGCGAATCCATTCCGTCTGCTGGATGAAGACCCGAGCGGTGCGCGCCGCGGCGAGCTCAAGCTCGAGCGCGGCCTCGTGCCCACGCCGGCGTTCATGCCCGTCGGCACCGCCGGCGCCGTCAAGGCCCTCACTCCCGATCAGGTGGCGGCGAACGGCCCCGCCATCCTGCTCGGCAACACCTATCACCTTCTGCTGCAGCCCGGCCACCAACTGATCCAGAAGCTCGGCGGCCTGCACGCGTTCATGGGCTGGCAGAAGCCGATCCTCACCGACAGCGGCGGATTCCAGGTGTTCTCCCTGCCCAAGCACGAGCTCAGCGAGGAAGGAGTCACGTTTCGATCCGAGCAGGAAGGCCAGCCGACTCTGCTCACCCCGGAGAAGTCGGTCGAGATCCAGGAGGCCCTCGGCGCGGACATCGCGATGGCGTTCGACGAGTGCCTGCCGTTCCCCTGCCCCGAGCCGGTGGCAGCCAAGTCGATCGAGCGAACCTACCGATGGGAAAAGCGCTGCCTCGAGGCGCGCAAGAAGGCCGACCAGCGGATGTTCGGAATCGTCCAGGGCAGCGTCTACGAGAAGCTGCGCAGGCGGAGCGCCGAGCAGATCGTGGGGCTTCGCTTCGACGGCTATGCGATCGGCGGGGTCAGCGTCGGCGAGGGCCAGGACTGGATGAAGGAAGTCGTCGCCTGGACCACTCCCGCTCTCCCCAAAGACCACGCCCGCTACCTGATGGGCGTCGGCCTTCCCGAGGACATCCTCGAGGCCGTCGAGCGCGGCATCGACCTGTTCGATTGCGTGATCCCGACGCGCTACGGCCGCGGGGGAACTCTGTTCACCTCACGCGGCAGGATCCGGATCCGACACCGGCGCTACCGCCGCGACAAGTATCCGATCGACCTCTCCTGCGACTGCTACTCCTGCACGCGCTTCTCGCGCGCCTACGTCCACCACCTGTTCGAGGCCAACGAGATCCTGAGCCAGGTCCTCGCCTCGATCCACAACTTAAGGTTCTACGAACGCCTGATGCAGCAGATCCGTGAGGCCGTCTCCGCCGGCCGGTTCTCGGCGCTCAAGACCGAGCTGCTCGCGACCCTGAAGCATGCACCGGAAGCCCGGTAATTGGTGCAGACCCGAACGTACCGATCCAGGTGTGTTTGCTGCTCGTCATTCCCGCGAAGACATACCCGTCATTCCCGCGAAAGCTCACCCGTCATTCCCGCGAAGGCCTATCCGTCATTCCCGCGAAAGCTCACTCGTCATTCCCGCGAAAGCGGGAATCCAGATCTTTTCAGCTGGCGGGAGCAGAACACCTGGATCCCCGTTCACGGGGATGATGACAAATCAGTTATGAAAGTTGCGGCGATTCCAGCGGCGCCGATTGTGGTTGGCGGGGCGCTTGCCGTGGTTGGCTCGTTTGAGTCGCCGGCCGGTCTTGGCCATGGTCTTCTCCGTTCTTTCTTGGTGGTGGAACTCGATTCAAGGCAGGGAGTCGAGGCTCGAACCGCTGCACAGGTGAAGGCCGCTTCGTCGGGCCCGGTTCTCGTTCACGCAGTCGCCGGCTCTTGCTCGGCCAGAGCCTCCAGCATGTCCTTCATCACCGACAAGGTGACGGCATGACGTTCCTCGGCGAGCAGGTACTGCTCGGCGAGGCGCATCACCACCGGCGGCAGCAGAGCCTCCGTGCAGTAGTGGTGAATCATCTGCAGCATCTCCGCCTTGCTGGCGTCCACTTTCTCGCGCACGTGGTAGTGGAACTTCTGATCGAGGATCTCCCGGGCGAGCTTGCCCGCCGCCAGCTTGCGCGCCTCGACCTTGCGCGCGTCGTGCTCCAGCTCGAATACGTGCTTCTTGTAGTCGTGGAGAAAACTGCTGAGCTGGGTTTTGAGGACCTTGGGCATCGTCTTCCTCCGGTGCAGTTTCCAGAACGCCGGGTCCAGCCGCAGGACCCGAGGATGGGAAATCGGGCAGAGCAATCTAGCGCCGTCTCCAGGCCGTTCAATGCGCGCACCGCCCCCTGGAGCCTCAATACCCGGGAGGATTTGTAGCGAGGCGACGGAGCGGAAGGCAGAGGCGAGGCGCATTCGTCGGCTTCGAAGACCGGTCAGACCTCCGCGGCCGCGAGGTCCTCGATCGCGTCGTCGCGCATGGAGAGGTCGTCGTCCAGGATCCCCGTCTTGGAGCGCAGCTCATCGAGCAGGACCTGGAGCTGGTCCGTCTCGCTCTCGACGACCCGCAGGTACTCCTGGATCGTCCGCACTCGTTCCCCGCGGTAGTGGCGGGCGGAGGACGAGGAATGCGGAGACACAGGCAGATTGAGACCCGGGTCCGCGGCCAGCTCGGCGACCTGGGCGATGCTCTTCTGGAGCGCCAGCCGCGCGTCCATCGTGCTGGAGAGGTCGAGGATGATCCGCAGCGTCGCGACGATCTTCTGGGAGCCGTCTCGAATCGGCAGCATCGTCTGCAGGCAGCGCACGGTCGTCCCGTCCTCGCGCACGTGTTTCACCATCGTGTTGCGCACCGAGTGACCGAGAGTCACCTCTTCGACGTTGATCAGATCGAGGCGCTGGTACTTCTCCGGAAGGATCTTGGCGATCGGACGGCCGACGACCTCACGCTCGCGATATCCAAGCAGCGCCTTGGCGCCGGGGCTCCAGAACAGGATCCGGCCGTCCAGGGATGTCGTGATGATCGCGTCCCGGCGACCCGTGCCCGGAACCGCTCCGCCCATGCTCAGCATCGAAACCTCCGTTTTCTGCCACCCGCCTTATCGAGCAACGAACCGCTCATTCTTCACCGCTCGATCAAGACCCGACGATGCGGACTATGATTTCGCCGTGAAGAAGAAAGGAATCGACCTGGCACCGGACCTCGGCGCGAAATTCTTTCCCGTCGTGGTCTTGTGGACGGCCACGCAGTGCGCCTCCACCGCGGACACGCCTCAGGGGTACCTGATCCCCGCGCAGGCACGCCTCGTCGACTTGAGCCGGGCGGTCGACGACACCCGACCGCACGCAATGCAAGGGACGTGGATCGACGTCCCCGACCAGGGCCAGGCCGGCGAGGCCGCTCTCGCGACTCTCGCGCCGGCTCGCTGCATCGGCCCTCTGGTCGTGATCGACTGGACCCGGGAATCCCTGGCAAACCAGGGCGCCGAGCTTTGTGTTCCCGACCTGGAACGCTGGGAGGAGCGCAACGGCACGATTCCGGAAGGCGCGTTCGTGCTTCTCTACACCGGCTGGGCCGCACGCTGGGAGACGCCCGAGCTCTACTGGAACCAGGGTCCGGAGGGCCGGGCCACTCGGCCGGGCCTCGATCCCGCTGCGGTCGAACGCCTGGTGAGGCGCAATCGCGTGCAGGGAATCGGCATCGACGCGCCATCGTTGTCGGTCGGCAGCCTGCTCAAGGATGAGTCGCTGGCGGCGGCTCTTGAGGGCGGCGCCCTCGCTCTCAGAAACCTCGCCCACCTCGAGAAGGTCCTGGCGCACCGCGGCGCGGTTTTGATCCTCGCTCCGACGCCGCTCCCGGGCAGCTCGACCTTGTGCCGGGTTCTTGCCGCGGTGCCGCGCGAGGGTTGACCCGGTCGCTTCCCTGGACGGTTCATGCTGTACACGCTCCTCCTCTTGAGTCTTTGCCACGTGACGGAATCGCACGCCGTGCTCGCCGAGGATGCGGGCGAGCTCAAGCTCGCGATCACCATCGATGCGGCCGCCGGCATCGATCTCATGATGCAAACGGGGAGGATCGACGCGGTCGACGACTCCGCGCTCGAGATCCCGGCACCCGAGATTCACGACGCGATCCTCGAGTACCTGGCAGGACGATTCAAAGTGAGCCTCGACGGTCAGACCGTCGACTGGCGTCCCCGGGACCTGATCGCGACGACGGGCGACCACACGATCCTCGGACAGGAGGATGTCCCTCAGTGGCTCGCGACATTCTCGGCCTCGCGCCCTCGTGGCGACCACTTGCTCGAGGTGGTTCACGAGCTGTTCGCCGAGACCGAGGCCGGCCACGTCCACACCTTGCGCATCGAGCTGTCCGGCAGGAGCCTCCTCAATCTGCTCCCCCAAGGGGAAAAGCTCGAATTCGCCTACCTCGACTCGAGCGCGGCCGGAACGATGCTGCGCTGGCGAAGCGAGCTGCTCCGTGCGGCACGCTGGCATCTCTCCCATCCCTGGGCTCTGCTGTTCGCGTGCGCGCTGGTGACGGCAGCGAACGGCGTGCGCTCGAGCCTCGTGCAGATCTGCCTGTTCCTGTTCTCTGCGGCGGGCGCATGCGCCGTCGCGCGTGCCGGGATCATTCACCCTTCCTTCAAGATGACAACGCTGACCGGTGGCTTCGCCGCGCTCTACCTTTCGCTCGAGAATCTGCTCGCCAGGGATTTCCGCTATCGCGCGGTGACCGTCGCGCTGTTCGGCCTGGTCTTCGGTCTCCACCTGTCGGCGAATGCACCGCACCTCGATCCGCCGCAGCCGCCCTCTCTGGCGTTCGTCGCGGGATACCTCTTGTGCACCGCGGCGTGCGCCACGATCTGCATGCTTTTTGTGGGGTCGCGGTGGTGGACTCTCGCCAGCTCGCAGACCAGGATCCGGCGAAGCGCGCTGGTTCTGTGTCTCTTGAGCGCCGCCGCCTGGTCGCTGGAATGGTTTCGCTGAAGCTGACTCCCCCTCCGTCATTCCCGCGAAAGGTAGCCGTCATTCCCGCGAAAGCGGGAATCCAGTTTCATGGGACGGCGGGCGAGTGCAGGTAAACGGCATTGCGCCTCGCCCAAGAAGGGGGCTAGGTTCTTGGTCACAGAAGTCCGTAGCGTTTGAGCCGGTTGTAGAAGGTGCGCCTCGGCAGTCCCAGCATGCGCGCCGCGTCCACCCGCTTGCCGCGGGTCGCCTCGAGCGCCTGCAGGATGGCGTCCTTCTCGATGTCGGCGAGGGTCCGGCCGGCAAGCGACAAATGTGGCTGCTTCTTTCCCCGACCCAGGTCCTTGAGCAGCTCGACGCCGATCTCCTCCTTGGCGAGCGCCGACAGCCTCAGCACCTCGTTGCGCAGCTCGCGGACGTTTCCCGGCCAGGAATAGCTGGTGAGGATCGCCATCGCTTCCTTGGACACCGCCGGCGGGCGACGCCCGTCTTCGGCAGCGGCCCGGCGCAGGAAATGCTCTGCCAGCTCCGGGATGTCGGTGCGCCGCTCGCGCAGTGGCGGCACGCGGATCGAGATCACTTTCAACCGGTAGTAAAGGTCCTCGCGAAAGCTGCCTTCCTCGAGCCGCTCGAGGAGGTCGACGTTGGTTGCCGACAGGATGCGCACGTCGACCTTGATCGGCTCGCGGGCCCCGACCTTGCGGAACTCGCCTTCCTCCAGCACGCGCAGCAGCTTTTTCTGCATCGACGAGTCCATGTCGCCGATCTCGTCGAGGAACAGCGTACCGCCGTGCGCCTGTTCGAACAGGCCATTCTTGTCGCGGTCGGCGCCGGTGAACGCGCCCCGGACGTAGCCGAACAGCTCGGCCTCGAGCAGGTTCTCCGGGATCGCCGCGCAGTTCTCGCCGACGAACGGCCCGCGACCGCGCCGGCCGTAATGGTGGATCGCCTGCGCCACTTTCTCCTTGCCGGTGCCGCTCTCACCCAGGATCAGCACCGGGTAGTCGGTGTCGACGGCGACGTCGATCATGCGAAGCAGCTCCATCATCGGCGGCGAGCGGCCGATGATCTCCGAGAACTCGTGGCGCAACGACGCCTGCGAGAGTTGCTGCTCGATCGTCGTGCGCACCGATTTGAGCTCGACCTCCTGCACCTCGACCCGCTTCCTGAGCTCTGCGTTGAGCCGCTCGAGCTCCTGGCGCCGCAGCTCGTTCTCCGCATGCAGGCGGGCGTTCTCCACTGCGATCGCGGCCTGATCGGCGAACAGCTCCATCATCTCGCGGTGCTCGTCCCGGAAGGTTCCCCGCTGGAAGCGATTGTCGAGATACAGACAGCCGATCGACTCGCCGCGCACCAGGAGCGGCACGGCGAGGATCGAGCGCAGCTTGAGCTCGGCGATCGACGCCGACGGGCCGATGCTCGCATCTTCCTGCGCGCTGTCGGTCAGCACCGAGAGGCGCGACTTTGCGACCTTGTCGACCACCGTCCGGCTGATCTTGCCGAGCGCCGCCTTGACCTCCTCGCGATCGACGCTGCGCGCAACCTCGACGCGCGGCTCGCCGCTCGTGGAGTCGAGCAGGATGAGGAACGCGCGCTCGGCTCCCGACAGCTCGACGGCGGCGTCGAGAAGGGTCGCGTACAGGCGGCGCGGCTGATGCTCGGCAAGCAGCAGACGGTTGGTCTCCAGAACCCGCCTCATCCTCTGGTCCGCGGTCTTGTCCTCGCCCTTTCCCCACCGGAAGAGTCCGGTCCAGCGGGAGCTGTCTGCGTCGCGCTTGTCGGACATCCCTGAAACCACCTCTCTGCTGGAACCCTCGGCGCGCGGACCTGAGCGACCTTGCGCCGCGCGGCCTCCTCGAACGTCCGTAGGACCCAAGGGATTCTGGCTCAGGACCGACCCAACTTCACCGGGTTCCTCTGGAGTGCAGGCGAGGGCGCGGTGGGAGCGGAAAATCTTGCGCGAACGTCCGCGCTCCTCCATCACCACTCGGTGCAACGTCTTGGAGGAACCGAAGAGGATTGCTTAAATGCCTGCCCCGTAGAGTCCTGCCCGAATCATGCATGAAGCTCTACTGCGAATGGCCCAAGTTGTTTCTGGCTGCGTCGTTGCGACGATTTTGTTCCTCTCGACATGTTCAAAGTCGCTCCGGGCAAAATGCGTCGCAGGTCCTTGCCAGAACCAACTTTGGCTCATTCTCGCTACGACCTTCATGCATGATTCGGGCTAGCCTAGCCACATTGCCGCAGCCGGAGCGACGATGCCCCATTTCATCCACGAGAGCTGTGTCGGCTGCACACTGTGCGCAAAGAACTGCCCGACGGAGGCCATCTACGGCGAGTCGAAGAAGCTGTTCCTGATCCAGCCCGAGCTGTGCATCGACTGCGGCATCTGCGGCAATGTCTGTCCGGTGGCGTGCATCACCGACCAGTTCGGGCTGGTGGTGCCCAAGCTCAAGGTCGCCGAGAAACCCAAGGCCATCGTCATCGAGGAAGGCTGCACGGGTTGCGAGGCGTGCATGGAGGTCTGTCCGGTCGATGCGATCATCAAGACCGCGCCGGATCCCGAGGATGCTTCCTTCGGCGTGTTCGGAGTCTGCCGGGTGATCCCGGAAAAATGCATCGGCTGCGAGCTTTGTTACAAGGTCTGTCCGTGGGACACGATCGAGATGGCCTCCAGCGAGAAGGCCACGGGCTCCTACCGCGTGGGCGGATTCATCTCGCGGATGCCGACGAGCTGAGTCAGGCCCCATTGCGTCACTCGCCCAGTGACTCGGGCGCCATCAGATCCTCGATCGTTTCACGCCGGCGGATCACGAAGTCGCGTTCGCCGTCGACCAGAACCTCGGCGGCGCGTCCCCTGGAGTTGTAGTTGCTGGCCATGGTGAATCCGTAGGCGCCGGCGGTCAAGACCGCCAGCAAGTCCCCGGCCACGGGATCGGTGATCGTGCGATCGAGCCCCAGGAAATCGCCGCTCTCGCACAACGGGCCGACGATGTCGAAGCGCTCCTCTTTCCCGGTCGCCTTCGGGGTCACTGCCACGATCTCGTGATCGGCGCCGTAGAGGGCGGGGCGGATCAAGTCGTTCATTCCCGCGTCGACGACGAGGAAGCTCCTGCGACTTCCCCGCTTGATCCGCACCACCTTGGTAACCAGGATGCCGGCGTCGGCGACCAGAAAACGCCCGGGCTCCAGGAAGATGTCCACCTGAAGCGGTTTCAGGTGCGGCCGGATCGCCGCCACGATCGCCGCGGGAGTCGGGACGTGCTCGCCACGATAGGCCACCGGCAGCCCGCCGCCGATGTTGAGCGCCGAGATGGTGAATCCCTGATGGCGACCTTCGCGCACGAGGTCGGCGGCGATCTTCGCCGCCTGTGCGAAGGGTTCGAGACCTTTGACCTGCGAGCCGATGTGGACGTGAAACCCCTTGACGTCCAGGTTTTCCAGGCGCCGGAGATGATCCCAGCGGGTTCGCAGCTCGTGCGCCGGGATGCCGAACTTGTTGACCTCGGTGCCGGTGGTGATGTAGTGGTGGGTTCCCGCATCGACGTCGGGATTGACGCGCAGCAGAACCGGAGCGCGCATCGAGCGGATGCCCGCCAGCTCGTCGAGCTCAAAGGCCTCCTCGAAGGACTCGACGTGGACGGCGCCGACGCCTGCTTCGAGAGCCCACGAGAGCTCGTCCCGGGTCTTTCCGACGCCGGCGAACACCAGATCGGCCGGCGCGGCGCCTGCTCGCAGGCACCGGTCGATCTCTCCCCGGGACACGACGTCGAAGCCACATCCCCACTCGCGGAACCGGCGCAGGATCGCCAGGTTGCTGCAGGCCTTGACGGCGTAGAAGAGGCGCGTAAGGAGAGGGCCGAAGGCCTCTTGTATCTCAGCGCAATTGCTCTCCAGACGGTGCCGGCTGTACAAGTAGAGAGGAGTGCCGTGGGCCTTGGCCAGCGACTCGACGCTGCGCTCCTCCACCCAGAGCGCGTCATCGCGCCGATGAAACGCCTGCTCTTTGTTGGTGCTCCTCATTGGCGGCAGCGTCCTCCGTTCGGCCTCCCGGCAAACGGAGGTTTTAACCCGGACTGAGAGGGGCTCGTCAGCGCGGCCTCACCCCTTCGGCTTGCGATCAGGCCTCTCCGGCCAGACGCCGGTGCAGTCGACCCAGGAGACGGGTGTGGAGCTGGCAGACCCGTGACTCCGACAGGCCGAGGAGCCGGCCGATCCGGCGCATCGTCAGACCGTCGCGATAGCGGTAGTGGAGGATGTCTCGCTCCGCCTGGGTCAGATGCCGATTGATCAGCTCCATCAGATCCTTGAGATGAGCTGCCTCCGAGGGTTCCAGATGGTCGTCGATCAGGTCCTCGGACACCGGGACGTGCTCGCCGCCGCTGTCGCCGTTCGTCCGGATGGCCAAATCGAGGGAGACCATCATCTGCACCGAGCTCTTCTGAATCGCCGCCTCGACCTCCCGGAGGCTGAGACCGGTCGCTTCGGCGAGCTCCGCGCCGTAGGGTTCTCTCCCCAGCTCCTGGCGAAGGCGCTGCAGACCCTCGACCACTCGATTGGCGCGGCCCCGGGCCTCCCGGGACAGGAGGTCCTGTGCCCGAAGCTCGTCGATCATCGCCCCGCGGATGCGCATCCGGCAAAACGTCTCGAAGCGGGTTCCCCGCTTGGAGTCGAAACTCTCGATCGACTGCAGAAGACCGAACACTCCCGCCGAGACAAGGTCCTCGGTGTCCACCGTCCGAGGAAGGCGCATCGCCACCTGCTCGCCGACCGCCCTTACCATCGGCAGGTAGAACTCCGCCAGGAGATTGCGCAGCTGGATCCAGCGAGTCCGCAGGTACTCCTGCCACAAGGCGTCCAGCGCGCTGCGCCGGGCGCTCCAGGCGTCCTCGCGGCCAGAGCTTGAGCCTGGCTTGGCGTCGGATGCCCGACGCGCACGTACGACCGAGGCCGGTCGGATCAAGTTTCCCTCCCCCTCACGATCACCGACCCAGGATGTCCTTGATTTCGCTGAGGGTCTTCGTGGCTTTGAGCTCCTTGATCCTTTCCAGGATCTCGAAGACTTCCTCGGCGTACAGCCGGTGTCCTGATGGGGTCCGCTTCACGGCCTGGATCAGGCCGAGCATCGTGTAGTTGTGCAGGGTCTGACGGGAAAGATCAGTGCGCTCCATCACCTCGCCGATCTTGTAAAGCTTGCGCGGCGCCTGTGCAGCCATCTGATCCTGTTCCTGTCCAACCCTCCCCACCCAGGGCGACCGTACACCCGTGGGTACCGCTGCACCAAAAGCTAGCAGGGACGAAGATAAATTGCACTTTGTATTTTGCACTTTGTGCTTTGTGCTTTGCGTTTTGCGTTTTGCGTTTTGCGTTTTGCGCTTTGTCTTTTACAGCGATGGGTGACTGGGTCGAGTATCGGTTGGTGTCCTCAAGTCCATATGAAAAAACAACTTGTGACGACCGCTCCGGATGGATTGCCGGCCTAGGCCACTCGGCTAGCTAGCCGTCATTTCCGCGAAAGCTGGAATCCAGATTCATGGAACTCAACCCAGTCACCCATCCCCGGGCGCTGCGGCCCAGCCGTCGATCCGCCGATCGGCGACCCCGAGGACCCGGCCTTTTTCAGCGACTTCGATGCTGTGCGCGTCCCCCTGCCGGGTACGGCGGGTTGTGTGGCCGAGCGCCTGAAGCGCGCACTCGACGGTTGCGGTGACTTCGGGCTCGAGCTGCAGCACGTCGGGAAACCACTGGTGATGCTGGCGGGCCGAGAGAACGCATTCCTGCAGGGGCAGGTCGAAGCACAGTCGTGCGACCAGGATCCAGGCGACGGTGCTGATGATCGAGCGTCCGCCGGGGCTCCCGGTGACCAGGACGGGTCGCGTTCCCCGGCGGACGATCACCGGAGTCATCGATGACAGGGGGCGTCTTCCGGGCCGAGCCAGATTGGGAGGAGTGCCGATGTTCCCTTTCCGGTCGGTCCAGTCGGGTCGCAGGTTGAAGTCGTGGAGCTCGTTGTTGAGCAGGAAGCCAGTGCCTTCCGCGACCACCTTGGAGCCAAAAGAGTCTTCGAGTGTGTAGGTGTTCGAGACCGCGTTTCCCAGGCGGTCGACGACGCTGAGGTGAGTGGTGTGGGCGGAGCTCTGCTCGGAAACGGCCGGGCCGAAATCGTCACTCCTGGAGGCCTGGTCGAAGCGGATCGATCGGCGCATCCTGTCGCCCAGCTCGGCACTGGTCAGCCAATCGCCGTCGATGAGAGTGGCATCCGGGTCTCCCAGATGATGCGCCCTCAGGGCGAACGCTCTGCGCTGCGCCTCCGCCATCAGATGGCGGTGCAAGGCGGAGCCGAACACGACCTTTGAATCCAACCAAGGATCAACAATCCGCAGGATCTGCGCCAGCGTGATCCCGCCCGAGGAGGGTGGCGGCATGGACAGGACCTCGTAGCCACGGACGGGAACACGGATTGGCTCGCGCAGGCGGGGCCGGTAGTCCTCAAGATCCGAGCGCCGAACGAGCCCACCACCTCGCAGCATCTCCTCCTCGATCAGAGCTGCGATCGGGCCGCGGTAGAACGCCTTGCTTCCTTCCTCCTCGATCCACTGAAGCGAGCGCGCAAGATCGGGCTGGCGCCAGAGTTCACCCGCCGCGTACGCGCTTCCGTCCGGATGAAAAAAACAGCGAGTCGTCGACGCGAACTGACGCAGCTGTGCGGAACCTTCCGAAATGGCGCGGCAGAGGTCGGCATCGACGACGATGCCCTGCCCGGCAAGGTCCCGAGCCGGCCGAACCAGCCGGCTCCACGGCAGGGATCCGAACAGCTCGTGAGCCAGCTCCAGACCGGCGACGGTGCCCGGCACACCGATCACGCGGTAGCCGATGCCGGACTTCTCCGGGTCGATCTCTCCGCGATCGTCGAGGAACATCGCATCAGTCGCCAGCGCCGGAGCCGTCTCCCGGTAATCGATGGCGCACACTCGGCCGTCGGCAAAGCCAGCCAGCAGGAATCCTCCGCCGCCAAGATTCCCGGCTGGCGGATGAGTCACGGCGAGAGCAAACAACGTCGCGACGGCGGCATCGACGGCATTCCCGCCTTCGGCCAGAACCTGCGCACCAACCTCTGCGGCGTAATGGTCCACGCAGACCACACAACCTCGGGAGGACTCCACCGAGCGCGCGACCACCACTTTCCCGCGGTCTCGTGCCGGTATGGTCACACCAGCCGGCGGCGATTGAAGAGCGTGGCCCAACCAAAGAACGAGCACGAGCATGCAGGGTCTCCGACGCAACCAGTCGCTTCAACGGAAACACTTCGAGCCGGGTCGAAACCCGTTTCCGAACGGATTCTTCTCGGTCCACTCCATCATGACCGCGAGGTGCAGGAGACGAAGACCCACCCTCCATCCGGCCTCTCTCGCCGCGCGGGGACCGGGGACGCGATCCGCTGCTCCCCTCTCGCGAACACCAGTACCTCGGCCGTCATTTCCGCAAACGCAAAACGGCATTCCCGCGAAGGCGGGAATCCAGGGCCTTGCGCGCACCGGTCGCCCATGAATCTGGATTCCCGCCTTCGCGGGAATGACGGCAAGAGGCAGGCTACTTCTTCAGGGCCTTGAGTCGCGCCGCGGCGCTCAAGAGCCCCGTTCCGGTCGACTTGGACTCTCCCGAATAATCGAGAGGCTTCGATGGTTCGGCGTTCTCCTTCTTTGATGGATCCGCCGCGGATTCGAGCTCGCCTGAGGGTGGCATCGGAACGCCGGACGGCGGTGGCGCCTCGCCCCGGGCGATGGATTTGAGCCGCGCCGCTGCCTTGATGAGGTCGGTGCCAGAAGATCGCGATTCACCGGACGTCGAGTCAGTGGAGGCGGCAACCGGCTCGCCGGTCATCGGAGCGGAGGGCGAGCCAGACACTTCAGTGATTCCATCGCCGGCCAGTGCCGCCGCAGTGGATTTGAGCCTTCGCAGACGCTGAGCGGCATCGAGGAGACCGCTCGAGCCCTGGGTCGAATCCGGAGACGCCGCGCTCTTCTCGTCCAGTGTCGGCACGGGAGCCGGAGCTGCAGATTGCGGCATCATCGTGCGCCAAGTCTCGGGGAATCCTGGCTCGAACGGGTCAGGCTGCGGTCTGGAGAAAGAAGGCACGCCCCGGTCGGCAGACGTTGACTCGGCCTCTGGCGACGCAGGCGTCGTTCCTTCGTGGTGTTCGCCGAGCTTGCTCAGGGCATCCGCGATCTTCAGCCGGGTCGTGGACAGTGCATCCTGCGCGCCGAGTGCGGTGCCCTCGCCCGGGGTCGACAGCATTCCGGGCGGCGAGGCGCTGGTGTCGATCGGCTCCGCGAGCGGGCTCTTGGGGAATGGCGGATCCGCCGGCCGCTCGGGTGCAGAGGACCACGTCTGCTCGACATCCTCCGGCAGAGGAGTCGAGATTCCGATAGCAGTGTGCTCGGGCAGGAAGTCGAGTTGCTCGTCGATCAGATCCTCGCTGCGCGCGAACAGTCCTTTCGCCGGGCTCAGGGATTCGCCGGCCAGGACGGACGGTTTGGGATCCACCTCCGGAAGCTTGATCCGCAGGGCGGCGTCGGTCGGCTTGAGCCCCAGGCGCGCCGCCAGCCGCTCCTCGAACGCGGACGAGACCGCGCCGAAATCGGCGCTGTCGTCGATCCCCTCGAGGATCTCGCTCCTCGGCGGGATGGATGAATGTCTGCCGATCGCAGCCGGACTCGACGAGCGATCGGCGGCCCCCGTTCTCGGCTCGACCTCGCGAAAGGTGACGGGATAAGCGTGAAAACCGGAGATCTGCGCGATGTCCGCCGGGAGCATCTGCAACTGCGAGTGACACAGTGTCCGGCACTCGTTGAGGCTCGGCGACCCGGACAGCTTGCGGCCCTTTTTCATCACCGGGACGAGCAACGGAATCTCCCCGCTCGGCGTCGGCATCTCGAGGGGCTGAACCGTGTCTCCGCGGAACAGGCCGCGCTCGCGCTTGCGGTAGACCGCCTTCGCTCCCGGCCGCACCGTGCGGCCGGTCGAGCTGCGCCCGATCGGAACCATCTTTCCGCCGATCTCCCACTCGACGATGTTGAACTCGAGCTTGAGACAGGAGTCATCGGCGACGTTCGCAAGCTGGCCACCGACGCAGAATCCGTCGGCGAGAACGCCGTTGGTCACCAGATTGTCGATGTACTCCTCTTCGAGCCCGCCGGCGAGGTGGATCGAGACGCCACGGTGCCCCGCCGAATTGAGGATCGAGCGGATCTTCTGGGTCACCTCCAGGAACTCGCCGCAGTCGATCAGCACCGACGCCGGAACGGCCCCGAGCTGGAGGAGCTTGTGGATGGAATCGACGGGCTGATGATGGTCCAGGAGCACGGTGACCTGGTCGGAGAGCCCGCGCAGCGACAGTGCGGCCTCTTCATCGCTGGTGTCGCGCAACAGCAGGCTCATTGAGATCACGCCCAGGGGCTGGATCGAGAGGCGCGCCGCCGCCGTCATGTTGGTGGTCGCGGCCGCGCCGCCGATGCATGCCGCGCGCGCGGCGAGCAGTGCCGCTTCGCTTCCTGCCGACCGCGCCGCGCACAGCTCGAACACCTTGCGGCCCTTGGCGGCGTGCACGATGCGCGACATCTTGGTCGCCACCGAAGTCTGGTAGCCGACCGTCGACAGGATGAGAGCACCGACCAGGACGGCCTGATGGGCCGGCGCGCGAACCCTGAGGATCGGTTCCTCGGCAAACGCGATCGTGCCCTCCGGCACCGCGTCAAGATCGCCCGTGAACTCGGCCTGTGCGAGCCAGTCGTAGACGAAGCTTGGGATGCCCGGGGCGAGCGAGCTCTTGCGCAGAAGGTCGATCGCCTCACGGCACGGCCGGAATCCCTCCAGCAGCTCCAGGGTCTGATCCAGCCCGCAGGCCACAAGGTAGGAACGATGTGCCGGGAGCACGCGGACCGATACTTCGAACGTCGCCAGCCCGGTCCTTCCTGTGGCCAGGAGATGGGCGGCACTGAGCAGCTCCAATGAGCCCGTCGAGGCGTTCGGTCGATTGCCGTGCTCACCGATCTTCTCGGGCATCCTGATCCTCCGGTCGTCGACACCATCCCGAGTGGAAGAATCGGCCAACCGGGCGCCCTTACTTTGACCGCCCCCTTCCCGGCAGCTTTTTCCCGGAACGGTTCGGCCTCCTTTGAGCCTTGCGCGCAGGGCCGAACAGGTCCTTTTCGATCCCCGCCGCCTTCAGGCACTCGCGCTCGGCCGCTCGCATCCTTTCCACTTCGGCGGCATTCCCGTCCTCGAATCCCAGGAGGTGGAGAATGCCGTGGACCGCATAAAGGGCGATCTCCGCGCTCGGCGCATGGCACCGGCGTCGTGCCGTGCGAATCGCGGTCTCGACGGACACCACCACTTCGCCGATCGGGTCACCCTCGCCCGGGTTCTCGTCGGGTTGGAGGGGAAAACTGATCACATCCGTCGGTCCGGACACCCCGAGGAACCGGCGGTGAAGCCGCGCGATCGTGCGATCGTCGACGAACGTCAGCGCGATCGGCAGAGGTCGCAGCCTCACCAATCGAAAGGCCCGGATCAGAGCGGCCGCGATCCGTGCCCGGGGAATCCGCGCCAGACGCTGCGCGTTGCACCACTGAATGAAGGTCGTCCGCGCGATGGGACCGGTCAAGACCTACTCCCGATCGCGCGCCTTGGAGTCCGGCAGGCGGCCTTCGACCATCTCGGGAAGCAGATCGTCCTCGGCGAGGGGAACGGCGATCTTGCCGGTCGGGTCCTTCGGGTAGCTGGGACGGCGGTGATAGATGCCGACCAGCGCGCTCAGAAACGCCTCCTGGATCGAGGTCAGCTCCCTCATCGTCAGTGCGCAGTCATCGAGCTGGTGGTCCTTGATCTTCATCTCGACGATGTCATGGATGAGCTGCTCCAGTCGCGCAGGAGTCGGGTCGCGCACCGTCCGCGAAGCGGCCTCGATCGAGTCGGCCAGCATCGCGATCGCAGTCTCCTTGGTGCGCGGCCTGGGTCCGGAATAACGGTAGTCCTCTTTCTGCACGTCTTCGGTGCCGCGCTGCTGGGCCGCCAGGCGGTAGAAGTACTCGACGGCGGTCGTCCCGTGGTGCTCCTCGATGAACGCGCGGATGGGCTCGGGTACACCGTAGATCTCGGCGAGCTCCATTCCGTCCTTGGCGTGCGCCGTGATCACCAGCTTGCTCATCTCCGGGCTGATCTGGCGATGGCGCATCCGCGCCTCCGGAGAATTCTCCGAGAAATACTCCGGCTTGTTCATCTTGCCGATGTCATGGAAGTAGGCCCCGACCCGGCAGAGAAGGCCGTTGGCGCCGATCGTCTCGGCCGCAGCTTCCGCCAGAGTTCCGACCAGGAACGAATGGTGATGGGTGCCCGGCGCCTCGACCTGGAGCCGGCGCAGGACCGGCTGCTCGTTCTGATTGGAGTATTCGAGCAGCGTCACGTCCGAGAGCCGTCCGAGGAGCTGCTCGAGGAACGGCATCAAGCCGATGGCGAGGAACCCCCAGACCAGTCCCTGCGCGAGCGCGAGCAGCAGCTCTTTCAGCAGCGCCTCCCTCGCCGGAACGACCTCGCGGTACAGATCGATGGCGCCGATGCACAGGAGCTGGGTGACCCCGACCAGGAATCCGACCGCCACCAGACGCGACGGCCGGCGGATCCGGAAGGAGTACAGCGCGCCGGCCACCGACCCGAGGAACAGCGTGATCAGACGCGCGGACAGGTTGTCGACGCCCCACCACACCAGAGCAAGGAGTCCGGAGACGAACGCACAGGCCTCGACCGCAAATCGCGGCGAGGTGAGGCTGGCAAGCATCATCGCCATCAGCGGCAGCGGCGTCAGCAGAAGCGACAGATCCTCCGATTCCCGCAGGATCCGGGCGATCAAGAGAAGCACCAGACACAGGCCGAGCATTCCGATCAAGGACTTAAGGTCCTGGACGAATGGCGCCTGGAACTTGAGGAAATAGCGGCTGAACAGGAACACCCAGAGTCCCAGGAGAACGAACAGGCCGACCATCCGGCCCGCCGGCATCGCGGGGTCGGCGGCGAGCACGACGGCGAGAACGCCGAACGCGCCCACGGAGATCGCCCTCTCGTAAGGATCGAGCAGCGAGATCTCGGGCGGCCCGGTCCGTCGCAGCGGCCGCAGTACCTCGGCGGAGACGCGGCGGGGCTTCTTGCGCTGGAAGATCACCGATTCACAGCGGCCGCGAACGCGCGGACTCGCTGTCCTTTCGTTCGTAGACGTCCACGATCTTCTGCACGAGGGGGTGGCGCACGATGTCGGACTTGTGGAGGTGGACGATCGAAATGCCGTGGATGTCTCCGAGGAGCTGCGCGGCCTCGATCAGGCCGCTCTTCTGGTCCTCTGGAAGATCGATCTGAGTCACATCGCCGGTGACGACCATCCGGGAGCGCTGGCCGAGGCGGGTCAGGAACATCTTCATCTGTGTCGGCGTCGTGTTCTGCGCCTCGTCGAGGATGATGAACGCACGCTCGAGGGTGCGGCCGCGCATGTACGCGAGCGGCGCGATCTCGATGATGTCCCGGTCCATATAGTCGCGAACTTGACGGACGTCGAGCAGGCCGAACAGGGCGTCGTACAGCGGGCGCAAGTACGGGTTCACCTTCTGCTCGAAGTCGCCCGGCAGGAAGCCCAGGTGCTCGCCGGCTTCGACTGCCGGCCGGCACAAGAGGAGCTTCTTCACCTGTCCCTGGCGCAGCATCGATACGGCCACCGCCGCCGCGAGATACGTCTTTCCCGTTCCCGCGGGCCCGATGGAGATCGTGATCGAGTTGTCACGCATCGCGGCGATGTAATGGTCCTGACCCGGAGACCTTCCCTCGACTCCCTCGGGCAGGACGGAGACTCGAGAGGACTGAGGCTCGGAATCGCCGCCCTCCAGGATTCGACGCATGGTCTCGTCGGAGAGCACGCGATCCCGCTGGAACACGTGGATGGCGCGCTGGATCGCCCCCGCCGCTTCTCGAACGGACACTTCGTCGCCCACCAGCTTCAGCCCGCCTTCCCGGGCCAGAAGATCGACCCCGAATCGCTTGTGAAGCTTCTTGGCGTTGCGGTCAGAGGGTCCGAAGAGCGTCCGCAGCAGCTCTCCGTCCGTGATCGCGATCACTTGTTCCATTTGACCATTGCTCAGGAGACGGCGTTGTGGTTCCTGCATGTCCGTTGCGATCGAGCCCTCCGTGTCGGATTCTCCGGAATCTCCTGTCGTCGGTCGGGTCCGCTCAGGCTCCGGATGTGGCACCGAGCAGGCGCAGCAGCGCCAGGCCAAGGGGCGCGGCCAGGACCAGCGAATCGACCATATCGTAAGCTCCTCCGAACTCACGAAGCACGGTCCCCGAATCCTTGGCTCCTGCGTCACGCTTGAGCAAGGACTCGATCAGGTCTCCCAGCATGCCGGCGAGGTTCAGCAGCACCGCCATCCCCAGGATCGATCCTTTGCTCCAGGCGCCTTCACTGAAGCTGGAAAACAGCCACAGGCCCGCGACCGCTGATAGCGCGAAGCCGCCCACCGTGCCCTCGACCGTTTTTCCGGGAGAGATGTGGGGGATCAGGCGCCTCCGGCCGAGGAACCGGCCGGTCAGGTAGGCGCCGATGTCCCCGGCCTTGATCGTGAAAACCAGAGCGAACGCGATCCTGGGACCGAACTCCGCGAGGACCTCGAGCAGCGCGGACAGGAGCACGGCAAGGCCCAGGCACAGGAACACCGCCGCCGCCCGGCGGGCACCCCCGTGGATGTTCCGCGGAAGGAGCGAGGTCACCACGGCCGACAGCAGGGCCATCGCCGTCCACGTCGCGCACCATGGTTTCATCGGCTGCACCGCGGCGCCGATGATCCACAGTTTCCCAAGAATGAACGCCGCGGGCAGCCACGCGCAGCTCCCGGTCGGATCCTCCATTCCGCAGGCCTTGAGCAGTCGTGAGAGCTCGAGGACCGTGAGAATGCAAAGCGTCGACACGATCGCTCCCGAGGCCCACGAGAATCGGCCGCGCTCCGAGAGCTTAATGTCCACCCAGAGAACGAGCGAGAGCAGCACGATCATCGCGCTGCCGTAGATCAACCTCCTCACGACTTTGGGATCCAAGACGGACTCCGTGATCAGCCGTCGCTCGGGCTGTCATTCAAAGGCTTCGGCCTCGGCGGTTCTTCGCTGTTCGCATAACC